>Ga0209117_1001034_pt1 | contig 10203 bp, 6 predicted proteins | sample BlaSpr_A8_OM2_M2_FD_187978 | JGI IMG/M metagenome (GOLD analysis project Ga0209117, IMG submission 187978) | Forest soil microbial communities from Thunder Bay, Ontario, Canada - Black Spruce, Ontario site 2_A8_OM2_M2 (SPAdes) (version 2) | ecosystem: Environmental > Terrestrial > Soil > Boreal...
CCTCGTTCTCTTACTTGCGGAGGATCAAGTGATCGATGAACTCTATGATCTTATCGGTGGAAAGCAAACGGTCTGGGCCGCTACCGAATCCTTCTATAGAAGAGTCTTCGAGGATGACACACTCCGCCCCTTTTTTAAAAGAACCGATATGGCGCACTTGCGCGCTCGGCAGAGTATGTTTATCTCCATGCTTCTCGGCGGACGAGTTGTGTATACGGGCAATGATATCCATGCCGCTCATGCGCTTGCGCGGGAGCACGGGTTAAACGACGGGCATTTCGATAGATTTCTTACGCACTTTCGCGAAGCGCTGAGTGAAGTGGGCGTCGAGGCTGATAAGGCGGAGAAGGTCATGAAACTTCTTGAAAGTAAACGCAACGCTGTCCTGAAACCCTGAGACTGATTCCGGAAGACCTCGGTGAATGGGGTGTGTGTCCGCCTTGAATCGTTCCCATCACCATGGGGGAGAGATTCCCTGTGGGTATTGGGAAGTGCGCCACTTTTCGATGGCATTCGCCCGCCCGTAGTATGTCGTGGACAATCGTACTTGCATCAATCCCCATTCGCTCTAGTGCGTAGGCCGTTCCACAACAAGTTCGGGGTGTTTCCGCCGAAACGTTTCGGCAATGTGGCAGTTCCAGCAGACGGGCCAGTGTGTCCCCAACGCCTCCTGTAGCTTTTCGGCAGGGATTTCGTTCCACTCAACGGTCTTACGCTCGTAATCGACTAGGGCGGGCGGGTGATCGTGCCAGTGGATTTCTCCGAACGGTTTGTGGCAGTACACGCAGTTCTGTCCCTGATACCACCTATTGACAATCGTCCAGACCAGGCAGGCTTTCGGCGCTTCTTGGATTTGCGCCAGACATTCTTGCCCGCAGGCTTCCCTTTCGGGCCAACGCGAGCACTCACTCAACCTGAGCTGCCCGTTCCCAACAGTTGCCTTCAAAGCCACCTTCCCTGCGCCAACTCGTACGGCTACAGGCTTGTGCGTCTCCGGACATGAAACAAGCCTCTTTCCTCGAAACTTTAGATACGTCCGCAGAGCGCGACGGAGACCTACAATCACAAAGACGGCGGCAGCAATCATTAAAGTAATAAGGATGTATTTCATGGGCCGTTCCCTTCCAGCGCCGTCTCCAGGACATCAACGTCCAAAGCATGAAACAGCGCCATTTCATCGACCAGAGAGAATTCGATTGCAAGTAAAAGATTGTTCACCAACTCCGACCCGTAGTGCTTCCCTGAGCCGCTTCCACCCTCTTATAACTACATCCTTAGCTCTCTATTTGGCTGTGACGGGGCTCACTCTACCGCGTGACGCTGGTCACTCAACAGCGAGAGCGATCCACCTAAACTATTGAAAAAATGGAGATTGGCAGCAGGTTGGCTTCTGCGCCGAACTCTTCTCTTCCGGTTTGTTCTGTTCCTGAGCCAGATCGCAGGGCACGTGTGCCGCCCGGTTGCGCCCGATGTCTAGTTCCAAAAGTGCAAAGCGGCGCTCGCGCTTCAGGCCTTCTTTGTCCACATGGTTCGACGTGACGCTAATCATGCGGCGGCAGCCTGCTTTGCGATAACTTGTGGAACCTGGCGTTGCGTGATTGCCCGATAGGTTCTCACAACTTCATCGCTGGACAGCTCCGGTTCCCTTCCCAGACTCATGGGCTCCGTCCGCAGTAGTATGTCGTCCATCGAAATAACACCCACGAGAGACCTTTTTTGAGCGATCACTGGCAGCCGGCGTACTTTCCCTTCTTTCATGGTTTGCAGCGCCATATGGATATCATCATCCGGGGCGCAGGAATAAAGCTTACCTGACATGACCTCACCTACTGCTATATCGCCGGGAAGCCGGCTGCGCGTTCCAAGTGCGATACAAATGTCGCGGTCCGTGATCACGCCGATCACCCTTCCATCCACTGCCTCAACGGGCAGGAATCCGCAGTTTGCATTCCACGTGAGCTCCGTTGTTGAACCAAGGTTTGTCTCCGGTTGACAGTAATACGGGGTCCCCATCATTACTTCTTTTACCTTCATTTGATTTCTCCTTCCTCTGGCCTTGTGCCCGCTGGCACTCGAGTAGGACCCTGTTACTACATGAACTCAGCACGGCAAGAACGCTGTGACGCAAGTCACAGCTGGCCGTGACACTCATTACACTCGAAGACAGTCAGGCGTGCGACCATACAAATGGGCTTGGCTCGGCTAGTGAGCGATACGTAGCGCCGCGCTGAGTCAATCACGCCCCCTGGCTGGGTTCCCCTATGGTCCAAGACGCAAGTATTTGGCGGAAAGGTGAGGCCCCTGCTGGTCCTCTGTCGTTGTCTCCGAACAACCAGGCGGAGGGATCGCAGTGACGCAAGCCGTGGCCACAGCTCAGGTCGAAAGACCCAGGGCGCTTGCTGTCTGGACGGAACCGAACAACATTGCGCTTCTGACAATCGGGGGCATTCTTCTGCATCTATTTCTTCGATATCTTTTGAATACTCCCCGAATCGCTTGGCAAGTTCCCCTAATCGCGGTCTTGAGCATCGGCGGTGTACCTCTCCTTGTGCCCTTGACGCAAAAACTCTTTGCGCGCGAATTTGGATCAGATCACCTCGCTGGAATCTCGATCATCACCTCGGTGATTCTCGGCGAATATCTCGTGGCTGCGATTGTGATCTTGATGCTCTCCGGGGGAACAGCCCTCGAACATTTCGCAAGCCGCCGCGCCTCGTCGGTTCTTGATGCGCTTGCCAAGCGGATGCCGCAAGTCGCCCATCGCAAATGTGGTCCTGACTTATCGGATGTAAGACTCGGAGACATCGCCGTCGGGGACATGCTCGTCGTATTTCCACACGAAATTTGCCCCGTCGATGGTGCGGTCATCGAGGGTCACGGAAAGATGAATGAAGCCTACCTCACGGGTGAACCATTCGAGATCGCCAAAACGCCAGGCTCGGAAGTGCTTTCGGGCTCCATAAATGGCGATGCTGCATTGCATATTCGTGCTGAAAAACTGGCAGTAGATTCGCGTTATGCGAGAATTATGCAAGTGATGCAAGACGCTGAACAACGTCGACCCCGCATCCGTCGCTTAGGAGACAAGCTTGGCGCCTGGTATACGCCACTGGCACTATCGCTCGCGGGAATCGCTTGGGCAGCGACTGGCGAATCCCACCGCTTCCTCGCCGTGTTAGTCGTAGCAACACCCTGCCCACTTCTGATTTCGATTCCCGTAGCAGTGATTGGCGCAATTTCTCTGGCCGCGAGACGCGGCATTATCATAAAGAATCCGGCCGCGCTCGAACAGATCGACCGCTGCCGTACCCTTATCTTCGATAAGACCGGAACGCTGACGTACGGCAAACCTTCGCTCTCCGAAATCCTTTGTGCTCCCGGATTTGAGAAGGACGATGTTCTTCGAATTGCTGCAAGCTTGGAGCATTATTCAAAACATTCCCTTTCCCGGGCGATTCTTGAGGCAGCTCAAAACGCAAACCTTCCCGTGGAACTCGTTTCAGAAATCAGCGAACGCCCCGGTGAGGGACTCAGAGGAAAGGTTGGTCAGCACAGTGTCTGGATTACGAACCGCAAGAAGGTGGTCGAAAGACAGCTTGCCTTGCCACCGGTCGCTCCGGGGTTAGAATGCCTGCTCTTTGTCAATGACGCATATGCTGCCACTTTTCGTTTCCATGACATGCCTCGCAGGGAGAGCCGCACGTTTATTAAGCATTTAAGCCCACGCCATGCGATCAACCATGTTTTGATCGTTTCTGGCGATCGCGACCAGGAAGTACGGCACCTGGCCGAGCAAGTGGGGATCACGGAACTGTATTCGGCCAAGAGTCCGGAGGACAAGGTTGCTATCGTCCGCAAGGAGGCGGCTCAGGCCCCCACGCTGTTCCTTGGGGATGGCATTAATGACGCCCCGGCGATGCAAGCGGCAACGGTCGGTGTTGCTTTTGGAGTGCAAAGCGACATTACTTCCGAGGCCGCCGACGCAGTTATCCTGGAGACTTCTCTGGGTCGAGTGGACGAACTGATTCATATCGCGCGGCGCATGCGCCGCATCGCTCTTCAGTCCGCCATCGGCGGAATGGCATTGAGTATTTTAGGAATGTTCGCCGCCGCATTCGGATACCTGCCGCCAATCGGTGGGGCAATCATGCAGGAGATCATTGACCTCGCCGCAGTTCTAAACGCTGTGCGCGTGGCCTTACCCACGGATTCGCTGTCTGATTTCTGACCTACAACTGGTTCACGCGCTGGGAAAGGAATGATTCCGTAACTCGAGTCTGCACTGACGGGTACGAACGCCGCAATGACCCTGGATCGTTCACGACTGATGTGCGACGCGTAGTTATCTAGTTAGATATTCTTGTAAGCGGAAGAACTCAGTTCCGTCTTTCGCTCTTCCGTCCCATTTGTTTAGTACATTCCACAACTTTCGTCAATGATCTTGATTTCTAAAGCCAGGCGAGTATGCAGAGGATTCTTCAAAAACCGTTCGAACAGTAGATTCCTCTTTTGCTTTCAATTCTTCGCGTTTCCCCTTCTCATCGATTGCAGTGCCTATCACGCGGATTAACTCCAATATACGCCCCTTTAGTTGGCGCAAGTTTCGCCTCTTCGCAACTCCAAGATCAAGACGAACGGCTCAGCCGGTTCAACAAGGCGGCGAGATGTGAACGATCTCCAATCCTCACCGCCGTGAATTTCAGGCCCACGCCACGACTGGGATTTACATGCCGCACTAAGGCGTCGGCCCTGATCTGTCCTTCCTGGACCAGAAATTCAAGCTTGGTCTTTGCATCCACGACCATTGGCTTTCGCGTCTCGATAAACAGACCGCCCAGGCTCACATTCCGGACTCGCGAAGTGTCGTCACGTCCACCACAACTCCAGTAGACCCAAACGCCCTCGGGCGTCTCGACTCGCGAGTTGAACCTCCTTGCAGGGGAAATTGGATGTTGGGACATGTGCCACCTCCGCCTGCGAGTCTCCGGAGATAACGCGATGCAGAACTACGCAGGTTCTTTGGCTCGGCTCACTCTTCCTGCATTGATTCCACATTGGTCACCTCTACAGACTTTGTTATCAGAAGGACTCTGCCTCGGCTGTGCGGTGCGTCACAAGTCACTGTGATTCTCGTCACGCTGATAGCAGGGGGAACGCTCAACAGCCGTTTAAGGCATTATAAAAGGGCGCCCCTTTGGAGTAGGTTTTGATCGTTCGCATCATTGCCTACAGAAAGGAGCACCCTCGCGAATGGCGCCAGGTATATTGGGAGAATGGACTCCATCGCTAGCTTGCCGGAGGCCGGTGGAATCCAGAACTGCCGCTGTGATCGTTGCTTGATGAACATCCGAAACGAAAGCAGCGACCATTCTCCAGGTGAAGCAAGACACTCCCCCTCAGACGGCAGTCTTCTGCCTGACGCGTGGAATCTGACAAGACTCTTCTTCACTGCTTGAGACCACACCATTTCGCAATGGTGAGCGCGATTACCTGCGCGCACTCGACCACCTAATTAATACGGGCGTATCGCTAACACGGGAACAGTTGCCTCGTTGACGATCGGCAACATCAGGCTAACCGGTGTCAACCCTGGGCAGTCCGCTCGCAACCTTGCGAGCCTTACATGCGGAGGCGTGCCGGCGACATTGCCGGTAACCTTGTCACCTGGCGCCCTTTGCGCGATCAACGTTACCTCCACACCGACATCAGTGGGCACAAAAACCACAAACCTGGATTTCAGGCTTGCCGCTCCTGTGACTCCATAGAATTGGTTGGTATCGCTGACTGGCAACTAACGTTTGCTTCCGAGTACCCCGTCCTGGGCCCTGACCGGATTCAGGTCACCGCCCTTGTCCGAGGGCAAGACCAGTCAATTGGCCAGTCGGGCTTTGATCTGTCTTAAGCAGCCCTGTCCGCAGTCTCGACGGAAGGGCCAGCGCGAGCATTCGCGGATTCGAAGACGATCAAGGACAGGAAATCCTTCTATTCCCTTAGCTCCGGCAGCCACCGTAACGAGCGCAGGTTGCTTCGTCTCCGGGCAGGTCACCAGTCTCGATCCAAGGCCCCGCGAGAAACGACTAATGCTCCGAATTCCAAAGTAAAGTGCCGCAAACAAGATTAGCAATACCGCCGTTCCCGCATTCCTTGCTTGAGTTCGAAAGAGCTGTGCTGTCGGTGATGATCTCTCGCCCAGTCGGCGGGATGACGACCCTCTAGGAGCACTCTAGAGGAGCCTTCACGACGAGGACTTCTACCTTGGGTGCCGACAACGAGGACAGCGGCACGATCCGCGATTAATCTTGACCAGCACCCCGATGGCAGGCGTTTTGCCGTGCGGAAGGCTCCCTCGACCGAGATTTCCGCAGTCAACAAGGTCACCTTCATCTTCAATTTCTTCGGTAAGCCCGCCGCAAAGTCCGCTGTGCCGAGACAAGAATTGAGATCTTGGCCGATTCGAGGCTCCGGCCCGTTGAACAATTCAAAGCAAAGTCAAAACGAACTCCCCTCATTGCCCGGCATTCTTCCTCCCAAAAAAATGTACTGGTACCAAGATTTTTTCTCCCTTTTTCGCTTCTGGATGTTCCTTAAATAAGTATGGGGCTGTGATGGGGATTTCTCTGCCAGCCTGGACTTTTCCGGGGGATTAAGATTTTTTCTTACTTTTTCACTACTCGATGTTCCTTAAATAAGTAGGGGGCTGTGCCCGGGATTTCTCTGGCAACCCGGGAGCCCTCCGAGGGATTAAAGGCTTTTCTTACTTTTTTGCGACTGGATGTTCCCTAGTAAGTAGAGGGCCCCGGTCAACTTCTTACGATGAAGCGGCCCGCTACGGTTTCTTGTAGGTTAGGCGGCTACATTGTTATTGAGCTTTTTCATTTTGGTTTTGTTCACTAATGTTCACAAGATTTCAGCGGCTACAGAAAATGAGAAGGTCAACTGATTCATTTCGCGGGAGTTGAAAAAACGGTGGAGCCGAGAGTGGGAGTTGAACCCACGACCTGCCGATTACGAATCGGCTGCTCTACCACTGAGCTACCTCGGCTTATCAACTACTTACGGGAATTGCGCACTGCGTTTTGCGCCTTTCTACTACTCCGGTCCCGTCTTTACTCCGACTCCGATTTTAGCACAAGCCTTAAACCTGTCCCTCGCCAAAATTCAAAATGCATTTGATGAGTAGCATGCGGAGCCGCCTTTAACATTGTTACGAGGACGAGATTGAGGGTCTTGCGGAGTTCTGGCAAACGACAGTGCTCAGCCGTAAGCCGTGTGGTAGACTCTCGCTGTTCGTTTAAGTTGACGAGCGCATGGATCGTTCCATTCTCCTTTGTTTCCCTTTTCAAGGTTGCGCCTACCGGAGGTTGTGATGCCAAGGAAATTCCGTATGTCCGTTTTCAATCAGTTCGTATTGGTTTTGCTTGGGACTCTCTCCATCTTCCTTACCGCGTCGGAGTTGGCGGCACAGTCCAGCAACCAGTACGCGCTTCTGCGGAAACCCACCGTGAGCAAGACGCAGATTGCGTTCAGCTACGGCGGCGATTTGTGGATTGTGGACCGAACCGGCGGAGAGGCCCGGCGGCTGACGAGTGACATCGGCATTGAAATCGATCCGGTTTTTTCGCCCGATGGCTCGATGATCGCTTTCACGGGCGAATACGACGGCAATGAAGACGTGTACGTCATTCCCGCCGCGGGTGGCATTCCGAAAAGGCTAACATCGCATCCCGGGGCGGACCAGGTAGTCGGCTGGACACGCGACGGCAAGCGCATTCTGTTCCGCTCTGGCCGCGATAGCTATTCGCGCTTCACGCAGTTGTACACCGTGAGCGTCTCCGGGGGGCTGCCGGAAGTGCTTCCGCTGCCTATGGCTGTCGAGGGTTCCTACTCGCCGGACAGTTCACATCTGGCGTATGTGCCATTTACGAATTTCGCGGAATCGTGGGCGCGCCATCGCGGGCTGAAACACTACCGAGGCGGCACGGCTTCGCCCATCTGGATCGCGAAACTTTCCGATTCCAGCGTGGAAAAAGTGCCGCGCAAGGATTCCAATGATTCCGCGCCGATGTGGGTCGGAAACAAAGTCTATTTCCTCTCCGATCGCGACGGGCCGGTGAGTTTGTATGCCTATGACCCCGGCACAAAGCAGGTGAGCCTGGCGTTCCCGAGCAACGGGGTGGACATCAAATCGGCTTCGTCGGGTCCGGACGCGATCGTTTACGAGCAATTTGGTTCGATCCACGTGTTCGATCCATCTACCGGGAAGCAGAACGCCGTCAATATCCAGGTCACCGGCGATTTTCCAGCTGTGAGGCCGCACTACGTACATGCCGCCGAGCAGATTCAAAACGGGGACATTTCGCCCACGGGCGCGCGCGCAGTGTTTGAAGCGCACGGGGAAATTCTGACCGTGCCCGTGGAGCATGGTGACATCCGCAACCTGACGAATACGACGGGGTCTGCGGAGCGCGATCCCGCCTGGTCTCCCAATGGGAAATGGATTGCGTATTTTTCGGATGAGTCCGGCGAATATGCGTTGCACCTGCGCGGACAAGATGGCATGGGCGAGGTGCGCAAGATCAGCCTCGGAAATCCTCCCTCGTTCTTTTATTCGCCCGCATGGTCGCCCGACAGCAAGAAAATCGCCTTTAGCGATAAGCGGCTGAACCTCTGGTATCTGGACATCGAGGCAGAAAAACCGATTCTCGTGGACACCAATCCCTATGACGGGGCGGGATTCACTCCCGCGTGGTCGCCGGACAGCCGCTGGATTGCGTACGCGCGCCAACTCGATAGCACGCTGAGTGCCGTGTTCGTGTATGGCCTGGAGGATAGAACTGCACACCAACTGACGGATGGGTTGAGCGACGCCGGCTCCGCCGCTTTTGATAAGAACGGGAAGTACGTCTATTTCATAGCCAGCACGGATGACGGGCCTGCACTCGTCGCGAGCATGGGGCGGTACAAAATTCCCGTCACGGCCAGCGCTTACGTGATTGTGCTGCGCCAAGACATGAAATCGCCGCTGGCTCCGCAAAGCGACGAGGAGAAGGTCACGCCGCCGGTTGATAAATCCGCCAGTGCGAATGCTTCCAAAACGCCGGCGGATACCGATGATTGTAAATCTGGAGAGGAAGCCAAGCCGGGCCCTGAACCTACCGCGGAGAAAGCGGCCAAGAGAGGAGATAAGAGCTCCGACGAAAAGAAAGGCGAGAAGAACGCGAAAGAAACCAAAGAGGCTAAAGAGACCAAAGAAACGCCGGAAGTGAAGATCGATTTGGAGAACATCAACCAGCGCATCCTGGCGCTGCCGATCCCCGCGCGGAATTACGATCGACTGGTTGCAGGAAAAACTCATGTGCTGTACCTGTTGGAGGGCCCAACTGTGGATGACGGCAACCCGAGCGGACACATCGTGCACAAATTCGACGTGTGCGCGCGCAAAACCGATAAGCTGCTGGAAAATATCGGCGGCTTCGTCATTTCCTCCAATGGTGAGAAGGCACTTTACGAGCAACTCCCACCGAGAAGTCCCATGGCGGCTGGCGGCGGTGAACCACCGCATGGCGCCTGGACGATTAAGCCCGTTGACGCGCTGGGGAAGCCGGGTGAACCGGGCAAGCCCGACGGCACCTTGCAAGTGGATTCCATGAAGGTCTACGTGGATCCGCGCGCCGAGTGGCAACAAATGTTCCGCGAAGTGGGCCGCATCGAACGCGACTGGTTCTACGATCCTAATCTTCACGGCGCCGATCTGAAAGCGCTGATGGCGGCCTATCAACCGTTCGTAGATAACGTAATGTGCCGCGCGGACCTGAACTACATCTTCGCCGACATGCTGGGCGAAATCACCGCGCAACACATTTACATCACGGGTGGCGACCGGCCGGAAGTGAAACCCGTCAGCGTCGGCCTGCTGGGCGCGGACTACACCATCGATCATGGTCGCTACCGCTTCGCCAAGGTGTACTTCGGCGAGAACTGGAATCCAGACCTGCGCGCGCCTCTTACAGAGCCGGGCGTGAACGTCCACCAAGGGGATTACCTGCTGGCTGTCGACGGGCGTGAACTGCATGGCAGCGACGAAATCTATAGTTTCTTCATCGAACGGGCCGGCAAAGCTGTTCAATTGAAGGTGGGGCCGGACCCGGGCGGAAAAGATGCGCGCCCGGTGACCGTGGTGGCGATCTGCAGCGAACGCAATTT
>Ga0209117_1001035_pt1 | contig 10188 bp, 7 predicted proteins | sample BlaSpr_A8_OM2_M2_FD_187978 | JGI IMG/M metagenome (GOLD analysis project Ga0209117, IMG submission 187978) | Forest soil microbial communities from Thunder Bay, Ontario, Canada - Black Spruce, Ontario site 2_A8_OM2_M2 (SPAdes) (version 2) | ecosystem: Environmental > Terrestrial > Soil > Boreal...
CCCGCCCTTTTCGGGCACCGTGAAATGGCAGGCCACCCCCTCGACCTCGGGGTCGTCGACGCCATAGGTCGCAAGCTTGTCGTTCGGGCTGACCCATTTGAACACGGTCGAGCGGCGGAAGATCAGGTCCGGCTCGTCGGCGGCGAAAGCCTGGGAAACCGGCCACAGCGCCAATGCAAGCACCAGCAGCGCCCAGCGGCTCCACCTCGTGTCATACGGGGTTAGGACTTTGCATGTCATGGATATGATATCTCCGTCGGCGAGACTTCCGCCCATGTAAGTGCGGGAAAGCCCCGCAGTAAGGCCGCCGGGAACCGATGCCGCTTGCGGGATTTAACGTAGTGTGAGGCTTTTTTGGTACGCTTGAGGCGAAAACCGCAGGAATTAAAGCCTTACGCTGGTGAACGCGTATCTCGTCTGCAACACTAAATATCGATGGCTGGGGATTCGAGGATGATACGCGTGGGCGGGCATAAGACTTCTGTTACCGGACGGCTTTGGCGAATTACCGTTTTGGCGACAGCCGCCGCGACCTGCGCCGCCTCGCAGGCGGAAGCCGCCCTCTATTACTGGACGGACTCCGATTCCGGATATTGGCGCCCTGGGCCGACGGTACCGCAGCGGCGGCCAAAGCCTCGCCGCCATCAGGCCAAAAAGATTGAGGCGCCGGGGAAGGAATCGGTCAAACCGCAGGGACCGCTGATCATCGCGATTTCGATCGACAGGCAAAGCTTGCGGATTTACGACGCCAACGGTTTCTTCGCGGAAACGCCGATTTCCACCGGCATGAAGGGCCATCCGACGCCGATGGGCGTCTTCAGTGTTATTCAAAAGCAAAAGCTGCACCATTCCAACATCTACAGCGGCGCGCCGATGCCTTATATGCAGCGGATCACATGGTCAGGCATCGCCATCCACGCCGGCGTGCTCCCGGGCTATCCGGCGTCGCACGGCTGCATCCGCATGCCGATGACTTTCGCCGTCAAGATGTGGAACTGGACCAAGATGGGCGCGCGGGTCGTCGTCACCCCCGGCGAGATGACTCCAGCCAGCTTTTCGCATCCGCTTCTGGTCGCGCAGAAGGCCGTGCCGCAGCCTGTCGCCGCCGACACGCCGCAGACGGATGCGCCACCGGCCGCGAAAGCCGATAAAGCGGCGGACGCAGATGTGACGGCCAAACCCGCGATTTCGGAGGCGAGGCTTGAACTGAAATCGACCATCGGGCACGACGACGGCGTAAAGCCGGTTATGGCCGAACCGTCGGCTTCCACGCCGTTGCGCGAACAGACCCATACGGCCGATGCCCGAAGCGGTATGCCCGCAACCAAAGCTCCGGTCACGATGACCGATGCAGTTCCCTCCGGTCGCAACGCGCCGCCGCAGACCGCCGCCCGAACCGACGGCGCGTCGTCGATCGGCGAGGACGTGAAGGTTGATGCAAAATCCGACGCTGCGAAATCGAAGGCGGAGCTCGCCGCGGCGAAGCCCGGCGACATCGCATCTTCCGATGACAAACCGGTTGAGATCAAATCGCCCGAAAACGCGACTGCGGAAATCAAGCCTGCCGAAGCCGGAGCGGCTGACGATGTCAAGCCAGAGGCGTCGAAACCAGACGCGCCCAAATCAAGCGAAAAGTCGAACGAAAAACCTGACGGCAGCGTCAAGGCGGTAACGAATACCGGCACCAGCGTTTCCGATGCGAAGGATCAGGCCCGCATGCCGGATCCGGCGAAGCCGGCCGCCTCGAAACCCGACCCGGCAATATCCGCGGCGCCAAAGCGCAGCGGTCAGATCGCCGTGTTCGTCAGCCGCAAGGATTCAAAGCTTTATGTGCGGCAGAATTTCGCGCCGCTGTTCGAGGTGCCCGTGACGATCGAGCCGAGCGACCGGCCGCTCGGAACGCACGTGTTTACGGCGCAGGTCGATAAGGACAACGCCAACGCCGTGCACTGGTCGGTGGTCTCACTCCCCCTCCCGGCCCGGCGCGCCGAGCGCCGCGACGAGGACGAGCGCACCTCGCGCAGGCGCAAGATCGCAGGCGCGGTCGAGGTGAAGGCCGTACCGGTGCCGGACAGCCCTGCCGAGGCACTGGATCGCCTCACTATCCCCGCAGATGCGATGGCGCGAATTACCGAAGCGCTTTCGACCGGCGGCTCGATCATCGTTTCCGATCAAGGCATGAACGCCAGCGAAACCGGCGAAGGAACGGATTTTATCGTTTCGCTGCGCTAGACGATTCTCCAAGACCCTTTCTCAAAGACTTGGTCGATCAGCCGCTTGGTCGATCAGCGCCGGTCGCTTTGGCCCGGAGGCTGAGCTAAAAGACCGCCGGCATGAACCAGTTTTCCAACCCGGCTTCGACCACCGAGCCGAAGACCTGTGCGGCGAAGGATGCCTTCGACCGACTGACTTTCCTCGGATGGCGGTGGGGACTAGCGGCAATCATAGCCGGCCTCGCCGCATCGTTTTTCCTGTTCGGCTACGCGCTGATCTATTGGCGCAACGCCGACATGGATTTGATGGTGATCTACAACGCCCTTGTCCTCAACGACGGCAAGCCGCAGTCGTTCTTCGATCACACCGCGTATATCACGATCCTGTCGGTGAAGCTTTGGTTTCAGCTGCTGCACGCCCTCGGTCTGCTCGACGCCTGGTCGTTGTCAGCCGTTCCACCGGCATCCAACCCGGCCGCATTCGATGCCGCCATGACCAGCGCCGTTCGCGCCGGGCGCGTTCTCGCCTTTTTGATCGCGACCGGTTGCGTGCTGATTTTTGCGGGCCTCGTCCGTCACATCGTGCGCGACTGGCGCGTCGCGCTGATCGCAACCCTTGCATTCGCATTCTCCGGCGGCATCGCGGTGCATTCGCGCATTTTGCGCAGCGAGCTTGTCGCGGCGTGTCCCGTCGTCTTTGCGCTGATGATTCTGATCGTGGTCGGACGCCGCAGCAGCATCGCGCGACCGCTCGCGATGGCGGTCGCGGCGGGATTATGCGTGCTCGGCCTTGAGAACAAGGTGCAGGCGATCTTGCTGATCGGTGCGCTGCCGCTGCTGGTCATGCCGTTCGGAAGTGCTGGAAGTGCGAGCGTCGCGTTCTGGAGCAATACCCGATCGGGCTGGCTAGCCGCGGGCCTTGCGGCCATCGTGGCGATTGCGGCGGCGTGGGCTGCATGGCCGCTCATCGTCACAGGCTTTGATCGCGCCCTGCTCGATGCCGCGCACTTCCATCCGCTGTTCCTCGGCCGCTTCGGCGCCTATCAGGCGGCGCTGCTGGTCCTGATCGGTGGGTGCATGATCGCCTTTGCTGCGATCTGGCGGATCAGCGCAGCCGAAACCCTCGCGTCGATATCAGCTATTGCCTCCGGCGCAATGATTACGCTGCTGGCGCTCAACCTCGAATACAACACCAGCAATGTGATTGCCGTGGTCAATCCGCTGGAAAAAATGCTGACCTTTACCGACGCGAACACCACCGATATCGCGAACGGGTCGAACCTGTCGGCAATTCTGTTGCTCCTGCTCGATGGGGTCGCGTCGGTTGTTGCGCGCTACAGCTTCGTGCTGCACTCCTCCCCGCGTCCGACCGTGTTTCTCACCTGGCTGATCGTTCCCGGCATCGTTTATGAGTGGCGGCGCGGCGAACGCCTCGCCGCGATCCAGGCTCTTGCGCTGCTGCTGGCCGCGATCGGGATCGACGCACTCGGCGTGCGGCGCGGGCTGAAATCCGAATATTTCATCTTCACCGACCCGCTGATTATCCTCGCGGGCGCGATCCTGCTCGATTCCCTGACCGACCTGCGCTTTCGCAAATGGACCTATCCTGTCGCCATTGTTCTGTTCGCACTGCATATCGCCGTCGGCCAGGCCGAGCCGATAAAATACGCCTTCATGCACAGAGGCCCGGAATTGATATGTGAATGGAACGCGCATTACCTTCCGCTGCTGCCAGTGCCCTGGTGCAGCTTTCCGCCAGTTCGGCCATAACGGCTTGTTGAGAAGCGGCCGCTCGGCTGGTGGGCTATGGTGGTTGCCGTTGCATCGCGCCTGACCAGGGGAGCGCCATGATCGACCGCAGGACCATTATCACGTCGGCGCTGGCCGCGATCGCAGGCCCGGTCTGGTCGCGCACGGCCCTCGCGCAGGCGGCCATGAGTCGTATCACCGCTTATGCTTTTTCGTTTCCTGCATTGGCAGGCGGCGACATCAGGCTTGCCGACTACACCGGTCGTCCGCTGCTGGTCGTCAACACCGCGTCCTTGTGCGGCTACACGCCGCAATATGCCGGATTGCAGGAATTATGGACCCAGTTTCACGACCGGGGCCTGATGATTATCGGCGTTCCCTCGAACGACTTCGGCGGACAGGAACCGGGCGGCGCCACCGAGATCGCGGAGACCGCGCAGCACCAATACGGCGTTACCTTTCCGATTGCGGCGAAAGCCGTGGTGAAGGGGCGGGAAGCGCATCCGTTCTATAAATGGGCTGCGGACGCGCGCCCGAGGGACGTCCCGCGCTGGAACTTTCACAAGTATCTGATCGGCCGCGATGGCTACATTGCCGAGGCGTTCCCCGAGACCGTCGAGCCGTCAGACACGCGCGTCAAAACCGCCATTGCCCGCGCGCTCGCGGAGACCTGACGCGAGGGTACCAGCGCAAATTAACCGGTTCGGCCGACAAATCAGCCGGCAAAAGCCGTTGCCGTGGCGGCGCAGGTCCAACTAGGCTATTGTGATCAGGGGCGGGAAGTGGCTCGGGCGATGGCAAAAAGCCGGGGCCGCGCGGGATCAGCTTAAGGGAAGAACAAGATGCGTATTGCGGCAGGTTTGATCTTTGCAGGCGTGGTTTCGCTATGTGCGTCAGGCGCAGCATGGTCGCAGACCCCGGCCACCAAGGGCGCGTCAGCAGCGCCGCAGGCGGCGCCGGTTCCGGCAGCGACCCCTGCTGCGGCAAAAACCCCTTGCGCAAATCCCAATGCGCTTGGGATCGCTCGCGTCGTAGAGATCGACACCGCGGGCGGACCGGGGTTCGGGTTCGAGCACTTCAAGCAACTGGATTTCCTTCGCGACCATGAAGTGGTGCTGACGTTCGACGATGGCCCATGGCCGCTCAACACGCCCTCGGTGCTGAAGACGCTGGCGGACGAATGCACGACCGGTATTTTCTTTCCTATCGGCAAGCACTCAACCTACTATCCGGAAATCCTGAAGCAGGTTGCCGCGGCCGGCCACACCGTCGGATCGCACACTTGGTCACACGCTACTCTCACCAACAAGAAACTGACCGAAGACCAGCGCAAAGAGGAAATCGAAAAGGGCTTCAGCGCGGTCAAGTGGGCGTTGGGCGCGTCGCCCTCGCCGTTCTTCCGCTTTCCGGCGCTGCAGCATCCGCCGGAAATGGTGACATATCTCGGCACCAGGAATATCGCGATGTTCTCCTGCGACCTCGACTCCTTCGATTTCAAGGCGCGCAACGCGCAGCAGGTGATCGACGTCACGATGAAGAAGCTCGACAAGCTCGGCAAAGGCATCATCCTGATGCATGATTTCCACAAGCACACTGCGGAAGCCCTGCCCGAGCTGCTGCACAGACTGAAGGCCGGCGGCTACAAGGTCGTCCAAATGAGGGCGAAAGCCCCGGTGGAAACCATCGCGCAGTATGACGACGAAATTCTCAAGGACGCCAAGCTGCCGACCGTGAGTTCTCGACCCGTCTCCAGCGTGGTGCAGACGATCTCGGAATAGAATTCGCCGCGCGCGATGCCAGCGCTTTGCATTGACGGCTATGTCATCGTGTCGGCGGACGGCATGCTGGCGAACGCCGCTCACGTGATGCCGAACGAATTGAAATTCGAGGGCGACAAGCAATTCTTCACAGCCGCCCTCGACCGCGCCGACCTGATCGTGCATGGCCGGAATTCTTATGAAGACCAGCCGAACTCACCCCTCAGAAGGCGGATCGTCCTGACCCGAAAGGTCGACGCGATCGCACCCGATCCATCCAATCCCAAAGCCAGCCTGTGGAATCCTGCGGGTGCTTCATTCGACGCCGCCTGCGGTTTCGCCGGCGTGCGTTCCGGCACGGTCGCGATCATCGGCGGACCGGAGGTGTTCGGAATGTTTATGGACCGCTACGACACGTTTTGGCTCTCGCAGGCCCCGAGGGTGCGGCTGCCGGGCGGTGAGCCGTGCTTCCCCGGCGTGCCCCAGCATACTCCGCAGGCGATTCTGGCCGCTCATGGCCTGAGAGCCGGCGAAGCCCAAATCCTTGATAGCGCCGAGGGTGTCAGTGTCACGCCGTGGCGACGGGTCGCTCAGACATCATAAGCGGGTTTCGCCGTCCGCGGCGCGCGGCCATAGCCTGCGATCATGAACAGCGCACCGATGATCGACAGATTCTTCAGCGCCTCGACAAGAGTCTTGGCATTTTCGGGCGACGGTTGATTCCAGAAATCATGGAAATAGAAGGTTTCCGCGGCCACGAAGAAGATCAAAAGAATTGCAAAGAACCGCGCGCCGAAATTCAGCGCGATCATCAACCCGCTGATGACCTCGAAGGCTCCGACCACAACGGCGAGCATTTGCGGCGTCGACATCCCCGTCATTGTTTCAAGCTGCGCCGTGTAGGGAGCAAGCAAAGCGGGAACGGCAACCTTGGCTGAAATAAACTCCGATGTGGCCTGGATAGCGAAAAGCTTGGTGGCCCCCGAATAGATAAACAGCACCGCGAACAGAACTCGCCCGAAAGTAATAAACGCTGGCATGGTCGGCCTCACTGGATACTGCAAATGCGGCTAGCTCTAGGTTGAGCGATTATGGGCGCTCCGCTTCAGGTTTTCAAACGGTCAATTGATTCTGACGCATCGCAGCCACGACAGGAACTCCCCAAGTTTTTCATCGACCTGGACTAGCCGAACAAGGACGGCTGCTGGCGGCCGGCTCGCTCCTGGGCTTCGACAGCCGCCACCGCGGTCATGTTGAGAACGCCGCGCGCCGTCACCGACGGCGTGAGGATATGCGCCGGACGCGAGGGACCTATCAGGATCGGCCCCACCGGAAGGGCATCGGCCAGCGCCTTGATCATCTGATAGGCGACGTTGGCGGTATCGAGGTTCGGCATGATCAGGATGTTGGCCTCGCCTTCCAGCTTTGAGTGCGGCAGGATCAGCTTCCGCGCGGCTTCCGAAAGCGCGGTATCGCCCTGCATCTCACCGTCCGCCTCGAGCTCCGGATGGTTCTGCTTCAGAAGCGCGGTGGCGCGGCGCATCTTGCGCGAGGAGTCGGTATCATAACTGCCAAAGTCGGAATGTGACACGAACGCGATCTTGGGCTTGATATTGAATCTCTGGACATGGATCGCCGCCAGCGCCGCCATTTCAGCAAGCTCCTCGGCGCTCGGGTTCGGCCGCACCTGCGTATCCGCGATAAAATAGGCGCCCTTCCTGGTGATCATCAGCGCTAACGCGGCGAAATCGCTGACCCCCGGGAGAAAGCCGATGATCTCGCGCACATGGCGCAGGTGGCTCATATAGCGGCCCTCGACGCCGCAGATCATGGCGTCGGCTTCGCCGCGGATCACGGCAAGGGCTGCGATCACGGTGGCGTTGGTGCGTACCACCGTGCGTGCGGCATCCGGCGTAACACCGTGCCGGCCGGCGACGTCGATGTAGGATTGAACATAGGATCGATAGCGTGGATCGTCCTCGGGATTGATGAGGTCGAAGTCCTGTCCGGCCTTGATGGCAAGGCCGAACCGCTTGATCCGCGCTTCGACCACCGAGGGACGTCCGACCAAGATCGGCCGCGCCAGCTTCTCCTCGAGGACCACTTGCGTTGCGTGCAGGACGCGTTCGTCCTCGCCTTCGGCGTAGATCACGCGGACCGGCTGGGTCTTCGCCTTGGCAAACACCGGCTTCATGACAAGGCCGGAGCGGAACGCGAAGCGTTCCAGCTGCGCCGCATAGTCGTCGAAGTTTGCGATCGGCCGGGATGCAACACCGGACGCCATGGCCGCCCTGGCAACCGCCGGCGCAATGCGCAGGATCAGCCGCGGATCGAACGGACTCGGAATCAGCGAGCCCGGGCCGAACCCTTGCGCTTCGCCGCTGTCGAAGCCAGGTGCGATCGCATCCGACGGCGGATCGCGCGCAAGCTGCGCGATCGCATCGACCGCGGCCTTCTTCATTTCCTCGTTGATGGCGGTGGCGCCGACATCGAGCGCGCCGCGGAAGATGAACGGAAAGCACAGGACGTTGTTGACCTGATTGGGAAAGTCGGAGCGCCCGGTGCAGATCATCGCATCGGGGCGCGCCTTTCGGGCTTCATCCGGCATGATTTCCGGCGTCGGATTGGCCAGCGCCATCACCAGCGGCTTGTCCGCCATTGCCTTGACCATGTCGGGCGTCAGTACATTGGGAGCCGACAGGCCGAGGAAAATGTCGGCGCCACCGATCACCTCCGCCAGCACGCGCTTGTCGGTGTTCTGCGCATAGACCGCCTTCCAGCGGTCCATCAGTGTGTTGCGGCCTTCGTGCACCACGCCGTCGATATCGACGACCCAGATATTCTTGCGCTGCGCGCCCATCGAGACCAGAAGATTGAGACAGGCGATTGCCGCGGCGCCGGCGCCGGATGCGACGATTTTGACGTCCTTAAGCTTCTTGCCGTTCAACAGCAGCCCATTGGTGATCGCGGCGGCGACGATGATGGCGGTGCCATGCTGATCGTCGTGGAATACCGGGATCTTCATGCGCGCCTTGAGCTGCGCCTCGATCTCGAAACACTCCGGGCCCTTGATATCCTCAAGATTGATGCCGCCGAATGTCGGCTCCAGCGCGGCCACGGTCTCGACCACGCGCTCGATGGTGTCGGCGGCGATTTCAATATCGAACACGTCGATGCCGGCGAACTTCTTGAACAGAACCGCCTTGCCCTCCATCACGGGCTTCGAGGCCAGCGGGCCGATATTGCCGAGGCCGAGCACCGCGGTGCCGTTCGAGACCACCGCGACAAGATTGGCGCGAATGGTCAGCGATGCTGCCTGAGCGGGATCGGCTGCAATCGCCGTGCAGGCTGCCGCCACACCCGGCGAATAGGCGAGCGCGAGGTCGCGCTGATTGGCGAGCGGCTTGATCGCCTGAATCTCGAGTTTGCCCGCCCGCGGCAGCCGGTGATAAGCCAGCGCCGCGGAATGAAGATCTTCAGAATAGGACGACATACATTTTCCCCGCGGGCTCTCTCGGCCCGAATTCAAGGCTTCGGTGACTGGTCTTTAGTTTTGCGGCAAATTGAGACGGATGTGAAGTTCGCGCAATTGCTTCGGCGTCACTTCCGAAGGCGCTCCCATCAGCAGGTCTTCGGCCCGCTGGTTCATTGGAAACAGCGAGATTTCGCGCAAGTTCGTGGTCCCGCACAGGAGCATGACAATGCGATCGACACCGGCCGCCATGCCGCCATGCGGCGGGGCGCCGTACTGGAACGCGCGGTACATGCCGCCGAAGCGCTCGACGACGTCCTTCTCGCCATAGCCCGCGATCTCGAACGCCTTCACCATTGCCTCGGGCCGATGATTGCGGATACCGCCGGAAGCGATCTCGTAGCCGTTGCAGGTGATGTCGTACTGAAAGGCCTTGATGTTCAGCGGGTCCTGCCCGTTGAGCGCATCGAGGCCACCCTGCGGCATCGAAAACGGATTATGCGAGAAGTCGATCTTCTTGTCGTCCTCGTTGTACTCGTACATCGGAAAGTCGACGATCCAGGCGAGTTCGAACCGATCCTTGTCGATCAGGTTCAACTCCTCGCCGAGTTTGGTTCGCGCCAATCCGGCAAACTTCCAGAACTTGTCGGGATCGCCGGCGACGAAGAACGCGGCATCGCCCTCCTTCAATTCGAGCTGCGCGCGGAGCGCCGCTGTCCGTTCGGGGCCAATGTTGTTGGCAAGGGGGCCGGCGCCTTGGATCCTATTGATCGCATCGCCGACTTTCCCTTGGTCCGCCAATCTTTGAATTTCGTCCCGATCGAGCTTTTGGTCTGGCTTAGACGTATCCAGTACACCTTCTGGCCCGCGCCACATGATGTAACCGAGTCCGGGCTGGCCCTCGCCCTGCGCCCAGGAATTCATCCGGTCGCAGAACGCGCGGGAGCCGCCGCCGGGTGCGGGGATGGCCCACACCTCGTTCTTTGAATCTTCCAGC
>Ga0209117_1001036_pt1 | contig 10188 bp, 12 predicted proteins | sample BlaSpr_A8_OM2_M2_FD_187978 | JGI IMG/M metagenome (GOLD analysis project Ga0209117, IMG submission 187978) | Forest soil microbial communities from Thunder Bay, Ontario, Canada - Black Spruce, Ontario site 2_A8_OM2_M2 (SPAdes) (version 2) | ecosystem: Environmental > Terrestrial > Soil > Boreal...
CGCCATGATCGCCATTGCGCCCGCGATCACGATCGCGATGCCGATCATGAGATCGACGCGCTCATACCTGATGAAACGCGGCGTGATCCTTTTGTCGACCACATAGCTCTGTTGAAAGAACAGTTGCCAGGGCGCGACGGTCGTGCCGACGATGGCGATGATCAGCAGCATCACCTCGTTCAGTGCCGCCCCCTGCGGCATCTTCGGCACCACCATGTCCTGGATCATCTGGCCCGCCGGCGGGTGGATGAAAAGGAGGACTGGAAAGACCAGGAAACTTCCCAGGACCAGGGTGAGCGCGAAACGCTCGAAGCGCCGGAAGTTACCGGTGCTTGCCGCGAGCATGACGAGCGCAGCGGCTGCCAGGACGCCCCAGAGCTTTGGCAGTCCGAGATAGTCGAGCGCGAGCGTGATACCGATGAACTCGGTCACAATCGTCAGCGCGTTGAGAATAAACAGATCGATGACGCTAAACGCGCCCCAGAATTTACCGAAGCGCTCAAAGATGAGCCGGGCATGGCCGACACCGGTGACCGCGCCGAGGCGCAGTACCATTTCCTGATTGACGTAAAGAACCGGGATCAACAGCACCAGCGTCCACAGCAGCGTCGTGCCGTAGTTCTGGCCAGCTTGCGTATAGGTACCGAAAGCGCCAGCGTCATTGTCGCCGACCATGACGATGAGGCCTGGTCCCAGAATGGCGAGCAGGGTCTTCAGCCGCGCGCTCAAGTTTGACCTTGGCGCGAAGTCGTCTTCCGCAATGCTGCCGAGGGCGCCGTGGATGTCGCCGAGATGGGCCCTGTCCAGTACGGCGGTATGGATCGTTTGCGCGCTTGTTGCACGGGTGGCCACTTGCGCGTTCGCTTTGTTCATGACGGTCATGGTCTATTCCTGTTGAGTTTTAGCCGGTCGCTTGACGTTTCGGATTGGTGAGAGCGATGGTCGCTGCGCGCCTTGGGCAGCTTTTCGGCAATGCCGAGGGTGTCGGCACGGCAGCGCATCTCGGTCCAGACATCATCCGGATCGATGCCGGCGCGGTGCCACAGCGCGACGAGGTGGTAGAGCAGATCGGCGCTCTCCCGCACGATGCCGCGGGCGTTGTGCTTGACCGCCTCGAGCGCCACTTCTCCGGCTTCCTCGATGACCTTTTGCGCGGCCTTGCGGGTGCTCGATGCAAGCAGGCGCGCCGTGCGCGGATGATTCTCCGGTGTCACCTCGGAAAGCGACCGATGCAGACGATCCAGTTCGCTCGGCTGGATGCCTTGCATCTGGATGCCGGTGCAGGGGTCCGGCGTGGCCGGGCTGCCGGGTCTCACGCGGAAGGGATGCGGATGCCTGCTCGCGTGCGATACCGGCGTTGCGGCGCCCAGTGCTCTTGCGCGATGCCGCGTCCTTGCGGGACACTCGTCGCCGCGGTTTGACAATTTCAAGATTGGAAAGCTTGACGGCGTCCGTCATCCTCTGCCTCCGTAGTCACCTCGATGCCGATAACCCGCGGCACGAGGCGAGCGGAGCAGCTAGACGCCCACGCCACCTCGACCGGGTTGAATTACGGCCTTGCTAAACTCAGTGCGGTTATTCCCCGAAGGGACTCCCGTCGCGGCACCGGAGCGGTGGGCGGCGGGACATCTAGGTCCTTCGTCCATGGCGGTCCTTTACTTATCCAATTACGACCAACAGCCGGGCAGCGCCGGCCGGACGGTGAACAGTCCTCTCGCGCTCATTGCGGTCCTGATAAATCGCGGCGAGGACTGCGATGCAGAAGAGCAGCGCGACCAGAACCAACGCAAATACGCGAGCGGCGATTTGCTTTGTCTGAAAATGATGAGGCATGTGGGGACACCTTTCCGACGTTCACGGTGATCCCTTGCTCATCCGGCCAGCGCCAGATGGCGCGATCGGGTTGGCGGCCGTCCGGAAGCGCGGTCGGCCGTGGAATGCCCCTGTTCATCGGAGCCGCCGGGCGGTGCGTCGTTCCTCTCGGCATGCCAGCAGCATTCCAGCCGGCCGTCGCGATTGAACCAATGACAGGCGAGCGCCGGGGTTGGAGACCGGCGCTTGCCCGCTGCCACCGGGCGGCGAAAACCCGGCAGGTTGTCATTGGAATGGGTTTCGTTGAAAGATCCGGCCCAGCGCAACGCAGCGCGCCGCGGCTGCAGAGGCCGGAATCCTCCAACTCTGAAGTCCGCAAGTCTGAAGCCTGCAAGTTTGAAGCCTGCAAATCTGGATTTTGCGAGTCTTTTGAACATCGCTCACCTCCACTTCCGCTTTGCGCGGCAGGCCAGTGAGCGAGACAGTCAGCTAGGCGCGACCATCACCCCTCACGCGGCCCGAGCCGGCGCGATTGATCCTGATATTTTGCGGCATCGCTGGCCCGGTCATGATCGCCGGGGTGACGTTGCCAAAGGTGGTACTGCCCATGTGCTCTTCATAAGGGTTGAAAGGCGTGTCTCGAACGATATGTCCTCGACAGCTATGGGCAAGTAAGCCTGACCTGTATCGCTGTCAAGTGCATTTTTCTATCCTCCTGGGAGGATCGCTGATATCCTGCCGGGAGGATAGGAGAACAGTATGCACGAACACCCGCATTCCGCGATTGCCCGACGTCTGAAGCGCGCCAATGGCCACCTCGAAACCATTATCGAAATGATCGAACAGGGCCGGCCTTGCGCCCAGGTCGCCCAACAGCTGCAAGCCGTGGAGAGCGCCATTGAAAACGCCAAGAAGGCATTGATCCATGATCACATCAGCCACGGTCTCGAACGATCGCTCGAGGCGTCCGGCGCAAAGGGTCGGGCGGCGCTCAGGGAATTCAAGCTGATCGCGAAGTATCTGTGACGCGTGACCGCGAGAGCGGGTCGAGTCTAGCCATTAGCCGAATGGGGATGCTGAACTTCCACGGTGACATGGGACAAATCGGCGAATTTGGCCAGTCTCTGCCGGTAATGCGCCGCCTCGTGTGCTCCGGAAGTTGTGACCGAGACGATGGCGCCGAGATGCCCCGGCCCGAGCCGCCAAAGATGCAGGTCGGTGACTTGATCCCCCTCGCTTTCGATCACGGTACGGACTCTCTCGGCCATGCGCGGATCCGGCGTGCGATCGAGCAGGATGCCGCCTGTATCGCGCAGCAACCCGAACGACCAGTTGGCGATAACCAGCGCGCCGATCAAGCCGGCAACGGGGTCCATCCAGAGCCAGCCGAACGTGCGCGCCAATAGCAGCCCGACAATCACCAGAACGGATACCGCGGCATCGGCCATCACATGAATGACGGCGGCCCGCATATTGTTGTCGCGGTGATGCGCGCCGTGCGCGGCCTCGTGATCGTGCTCTTCGAATTCCAGTTCGCGTTCATGTCGTTGGCCCTCTTGCACCAGGTAAATTTTGGCGAGGAAGGCATGCGGTTCCGGAATCTCGTGGCGCGACTCCAGATATCCGCCCCGGTCTTCGAAGGTGAATAGCTGTCGGCTGCCGTCCGGCCTGATGGTCTCGGCGGTGACATCGGAAGCGCCGGGCAAAACACCCATAGATGCGCTGACGCGAAAGCGGGGCGGTACGTTGTCTTCAAAGACCTCGATTTCCAGAAGGCGGCGGCCCAATTCGACGCGTCGCGGTTCCTCGCCATGATCATCGTCGTGACCATGAGAGTGACCATGGCTGTGACCGTGATGGTGCCCGCCGGACAACAACCATGCGCTTGCGACATTGACCGCCAAACCGAGGACGGCAATCGGGATCGCCTCGTTGAAGCTGATGGCAACCGGGTTGAGCAGGCGCGATACGGCTTCATAGGCGATCAGCAGGGCAATCATCGCAAGAACGATGGCGCTGGAGTATCCCGCCAGATCGCCGAATTTGCCGGTACCGAACGTGAAATTGCGATCGTTGGCATATTTGCGGGCATAGGTATAAGCCAACGCGGCCAGCAGCAGCGCGCCGGCATGCGTCGACATGTGCAATCCGTCGGCAATCAGGGCCAGGGACCCGAACAGGGCACCACCGATGATTTCGGCGATCATCATGATGCTGCAAAGGATGATCACTGCCCAGGTTCGGCGCTCCGCCTTGTCGTGGTCCTTGCCGAGGAACACGTGATCGTGCGGCGGAAAGTGAAAGATGGTTTCTGCATCGGTCATGGCGTGCTCTCACTTCAAATAGGTATGGACCACTTCGATGAGTTGGTCCGCCGCGTCGGCGTTAAGCGCACCCGGATTCTTCTCGGGGTCGACGAGATGGGTGCGGATGTGGTCTTCGACCACCTCGGCCATCAGGCCTGCGACGCCGCCGCGAATGCCGGCAATCATATGCATGATGCGCTCGCATCCGGCCTCCTCAGCCAGCGCCCGCTCGATCGCTTCGAGCTGGCCGCGAATGCGGCCAACGCGGGCCAGCAGCTTTTTCTTTTCTCTGATCGTATGTGACATGGAGGGTCATATAGGGTACCCACCTATCCTATGTCAATCGCGGGCCGACGATCCATCGGGATTAATGAAATCGTTCGCAAAAAGTTGACCCGCCCGGGGGGACAACCGGGCGGGTCGGGTGCGACACGGGGTGGATGAGGCGCCCGTGCCGGACGCAGGATCCACAATCAGAGCGTTTTCGAGCGAAAGCCTGCCCCGGAGTCGATCCGAGGTGGATACCGTTTCGCGTGAAGAAAACGCGTCAAACAGAAATCCATTCAGTCGATCATCAGTAGTAGTTGCAGGTACGAACGCGGCCCATGTAGTTGCCGTAGGCGTCGAACTGACGAACCCAGCCGCAGCGGCGATAGCCGCCATAGTAGTAGCCATCGTTCGCAGCGATCGCGCTGCCGACCACGGCGGCGCCGAGCAGACCGGCCCCGATGCCCCAGCCGAGGCCGGAACCACCGCCGCCCCCGGCTTGTGCTTGGGTGGTGGTGGAAGCGAGGCTGCCGGTGAGGGCAAGCGTAGCGAGAGCGAGGGCTGCAATTTTGGTTTTGATCGGCATGAGAAACTCCATCCGGTTTGAGAGCGGCCCGTTTTGGTCCGCTTGCCCAGTTGGACGGAGCGTCTTCGAATCCGGTTCGATTCGGGTGCCCGAAATTTTGTAACCGATGATTTATCAGTTATTACAGATGGTTAGGTGGGTGGCGTCAGATCTTCGGGCCGTCCGAAAACGTTTCCGGGTCAAATTTATCGACGTCCGCAAGCAATTCGCAGAACGCGCGCGCGCCGTGATCGAGCAGGATTTCGCCTTTCTCCGCGGAGGCCTGCGTGGCATCGCCGACGGCGCCGCTTGAGTGAAGGTCCTGGGCCTGCCAGGCAAACGGGGCCGGCCGGTGCGCTGAAAGCCAGCGATAGTCTTTTTCCATCGCAACGCTGGCGGGACGAAAATCGGCGATTTTTTCGCTACGAACATGCTGCCTGTATCGCGCCAGCATGATCGATGTCTCGACCGCGCCGCCATGGATGCCATGACGCAATTCTCCTGCCGAAAATAATCCCTGCGGCGCACTGAGGCGGGACCATGCCGTAGTGACAGCGAGAAGTCCGCATCTCGCGCGCAGATCCTGCGCCACCAGCGTCATCGCCGCGCTGTTGCCGCCGTGGCTGGTGACCATGACCAGCTTTTTGATGCCCGCGCGGGCCACACTTTCACCGAGCGCCATCCAGGTCTTCAGCGCAACGTCGGTCGGCAGCGTCAGCGTGCCGGGATAGCCGATGTGCTCGGTGGAAATTCCGACCGGCTGCAGCGGAAGGAACGTCACTGGTGCGGTGTCGGAGAGAAGCTCGCGCACCCGCGCAAGATAGGCCTGCGCGATCATGACGTCGGTGCCGACAGGCAAATGCGGACCGTGCTGTTCGGTGGCCGCCAGCGGCAGGACCGCAATCCATCGCGCCGGCTTGGCCCCGGAAACATCGGGCCAGTGGATCTCGGTCCAGTCGCGGGGAGGGAGGAAAGAAGTCATCGAGCGAAATGTTTCTTTAAGTGGATTTGCAAGGTAGTTTGTATTCATGCGAAGGGACGCAGCCAGCGTCCAATGCCTCCTATCATGGGCCAGAACGATCGACGGAGTCCAATCATGAACCCGGCTATTTTGCCGCGAGCGTTAACAGTTGCCCTCGCGGCGGTTCTTATGGCCATCGCGCCTGCAAGCGCCCAAACGCTGGACAAGGTTTCGTTCGGAACCAACTGGGTGCCCGAAGCCGAGCACGGCGGATTTTTCCAGGCGCTGGCCGACGGCACCTACAAGAAATACGGGCTCGACGTCACCATCGTGCCGGGCGGCCCGAACGACAACAATCGCATGCTGCTGATTGCCGGCAAGCTCGACTTCTTCATGAGCGCGAATACTTTGATGTCGCTCGATGCGGTCGCCAACAACGTGCCGGTGGTGACCGTTGCCGCCATCTTCCAGAAGGATCCGCAGGTTTTCCTGACCCATCCGGAATCGAAGATCAGCAAACTCGAAGAGCTCAAGCCGCTGACGCTGTTCGTGTCCAAGGAAGGGATTTCAAGCTATTTCCAATGGCTGAAATCCGAATATGGCTTCAGCGAGGAGAAGGTCAGGCCTTACACGTTCAACCCGCAGCCGTTTATCGCCGACAAGCAAAGCGCGATGCAGGGTTATGTCACCTCGGAGCCGTTCGCGATCGAGAAAGCAGCCAAGTTCAAGCCGGGGATCATCCTGCTGGCGGATTACGGTTTCAACACCTACTCCACCTTGATCGAGACCCGCCGCGAACTCACCGACAAGAAGCCGGATATGGTTCAGCGCTTCGTCGACGCCTCTGTTATCGGCTGGTACCATTACCTTTACGGCGACAACGCGCCGGCCAACGCGCTGATCAAGAAGCTCAATCCGGAAATGACCGACGAACTGCTGGCCTATTCGCTGGCCAAGATGAAGGAATATGGCATCGTCGATTCCGGCGACACCTTGCACGACGGTATTGGCGCCATGACCGACGCTCGCGCCGCAAGCTTCTTCGACAAGATCGTGCGCGCCGGCGTGGTCCGCCCCGATATCGACTTCCGCAAGGCCTACACGCTTCGCTTTATCAACAAGGGTGTCGGCGTCGATCTGCGGCCAAAGAACTAGGAAGGCGCGATGGCCGAGCCCGCAGCTGTGAGCGAAGTGGACGCCCGCATGGCTGGCCTCGCGGTGAGCCTGCGCGGGGTCACCAAGGTCTATGACAGCGGCGTCGTGGCGCTGGGGCCGCTGGATCTTGACGTCGGCAAAGGCGAGTTCGTGTCCCTGCTCGGGCCATCGGGGTGCGGAAAGTCGACGGCGCTGCGCCTGATCGCGGGCCTCAACGCACCGACATCCGGCACCGTCGGCGTCGCTCATCGCGCCGGTCAGGCGCGCGCGGGCCATTCGATCGGCTTTGTGTTTCAGGAGCCGACGCTGATGCCATGGACCACCGTGCGCGAAAATGTGCGATTACCGCTAAAACTGGCGAATGCGCCAATGGCCGAGGCGAACGCGCGCGTCCACGAGGCGTTGACGCAGGTAGGGCTTTCTGATTTTGCCGACGCATTCCCACGCGAATTATCGGGTGGCATGAAGATGCGGGTCTCGCTGGCGCGCGCATTGGTCACCGATCCGGATATCCTTTTAATGGATGAGCCGTTTGCCGCGCTCGATGAGATCACCCGTTTTCGCCTCAACAACGACCTGCTCTCGCTGTGGCGCAATTTGCGCAAGACCGTCATCTTCGTCACCCATTCGGTGTTCGAGTCCGTGTATTTGTCGCAACGGGTGATCGTGATGACACAGCGGCCGGGACGCATCAGCGCCGAGGTTCGCATCGATGCGAGCGAACCGCGAGGAGAGGATTTTCGAACGTCGGCCGATTATGCCGCCTATTGCCGCGAGGTTTCGCACGCGCTGGCGCCGTTGCAATCCGGACAGCCCGGTTCATGAGTTCTTTGCAGACGCCGCCATTATCCGCCGAGCAGGCAACGCCTGACAGCCGCACCCTGCGCCTTGTCCGAATCCTGCTTCCCGTCGTGGTGTTGGCTGCGGGCATCGCGATATGGGCGCTCGTGGTGCGCCTCAACAATATTCCGCCCTATGTGCTGCCGGGACCGGGCGCGGTGTTTCGGACGCTCGTGAGCGATTGGCCGGTGCTGTCGCAATCGCTGCTGACCACGTTGCTGACCACGCTCGAAGGATTTATTGCCGCCGCCGTCGGCGGCATCGCGCTGGCGTTGTTGTTCAATCAATCGAAATGGCTGGAATATTCGCTGTTCCCCTATGCGGTGATCCTGCAGGTCACGCCGGTGATCGCGATCGCGCCGCTGCTGTTGATTTACCTGCCGCAGCAGACCGCGGTCATCGTTTGCGCCTGGATTGTCGGATTCTTTCCGGTGCTGTCCAACACCACGCTTGGTCTGAATTCCGTGGATCGCAATCTGGCGGGCCTGTTCAGGCTTTACGGGGCGTCGCGGATGCAGACCCTGCGTTATCTCAAATTGCCTTCCGCCCTGCCATTCATCCTCGGCGGATTGCGGATTGCAGGCGGCCTGTCGTTGATCGGCGCCGTGGTCGCCGAGATCGCGGCGGGCTCCGCCGGTGCCGGTTCGGGTCTGGCCTATCGAATCGCGGAATCCGGTTACCGCCTCAACATTCCCAGGATGTTCGCGGCGTTGCTGTTGCTCTCGGCCGCCGGAATTGTCATCTATGGGCTGCTGGCGGTAACGTCGCATCTGGTGTTGCGGCGCTGGCACGAGAGCGCGCTTGGAAAGGAAAACTGATGGTTGGCGGGAATATTTCTTCCGATAAGATCGATTTGCTGATCTATGGGCCGAGCAAGCCGATCGTCGACAACGGCTTTTCCGACCAGTTCGTGCTGCATAGTTTTGAAACCCAGGCTGACCTTGAGCGATTGACACCGGCGGTGGCGGAGAAAATCCGCGGGGCCGCGGTCACATACAACTCGGTACGGGGCGACAGCACGACGCTGTCGCGCTTTCCGAAGCTCGAAATCGTCTCCACTTTCGGCGTCGGCTACGATCACATCGATGCCAATTTCGCGCGCGACCACAACATCGTCGTCACCAACACGCCGGATGTCCTGACCGAAGAGGTCGCGGACATCGCGATGGGGCTTTTGATCGCGACCTTGCGCGAATTCATCAAGGCCGACCGATACTTGCGTTCCGGTCTCTGGATGACGCAAAATTTTCCCTTGAGCGTCGGCTCGCTCAGGGATCGCAAGGTCGGGATGGTCGGCATGGGCCGGATCGGCCAGGCGATCGGGCGCAGGCTCGATGCCTCGCGCGTTCCCGTGGTCTATCATTCGCGCAATCCGGCTGATGGCGTATCGTATAAGCATTATCCTCACCTGATCGAGATGGCGAAGGCGGTCGATACGCTGATCGTGATTGTCCCTGGCGGCGCTTCGACGGCGAAAATGATCAATGGCGATGTCATGAAGGCGCTCGGGCCGCGCGGCGTCATCATCAACGTGGCGCGCGGCTCGGTGGTCGATGAGCCGGCCCTGATATCAGCGCTGAAGTCGGGCACCATTCTGGCCGCCGGGCTTGATGTGTTCGCCAACGAGCCGGCCGTGCCGGATGAATTGCGCACCATGCAGAACGTGGTGCTGCTTCCGCACATCGGCTCCGCGTCGGTGGTGACGCGAAATGCCATGGATCAGCTGGTGGTCGACAATCTGAAAGTCTGGTTCGCCGGCAAGGCTCCGCTAACGCCGGTTGCGGAGACCCCGGTGAAGGGCCGCTGATGACAGGCCGCCTTGGCATTGCGCTTGCGGCGCTTTTGGCACTGCTCGCCGGCGGATCGCCGGTTCGGGCGCAGGATGCCTCGACCTTGAAAAAAGACATGGTCGGTCAGTGGGAGCTTTCCACCACCGAACGCAGCAAGACCTGCGTTGTCACGCTGAAGAGCGATTCGACGCCGCAAGGCCTCAAGCTCCAGCTCGAGCCCGGTTGTGGGGCGGCGCTGCCCTTCACCAAGGACATCACGGCCTGGAATATCAAAGGGCTCGACATCGTGCGGCTGCAGGATGCCGCGGGTCAGCCTGTGATCGACTTTACCGAAGTCGAGAGCGGGATTTTCGAGGGCCTGAGACAAGGCGAAGGCATCTACATCCTGCAGAATCTCGCCGCCGCGCGCTCGCTGGCAAAATCGATGGACCAGATGATCGGCGACTGGGCGATGGTTCGCGGCAATGGCCAATCGATCTGCGGCCTGACCCT
>Ga0209117_1001037_pt1 | contig 10179 bp, 8 predicted proteins | sample BlaSpr_A8_OM2_M2_FD_187978 | JGI IMG/M metagenome (GOLD analysis project Ga0209117, IMG submission 187978) | Forest soil microbial communities from Thunder Bay, Ontario, Canada - Black Spruce, Ontario site 2_A8_OM2_M2 (SPAdes) (version 2) | ecosystem: Environmental > Terrestrial > Soil > Boreal...
CAACACCGTGCGTGGGCCGACAAATCCCTGCCGCGCCAGCAATGCCGCCCGAATGCCTGATTGAGCCGCCCAGCCCGCATGCAGCCGCTTGGTCCATGCGCCCTCGGCGAGATATTCGATGATGCCGCCCGCCATGCTGCCGGCGATGCCGAGCGCGTCCACGATCTGTCTGGTGTTGAGACCGAGCGCGGCGCCGACGCCCGCGGCCGCCCCCATCGCGCCGAAAATCGCTGTGGGGTGAAAACCGGCCTTATGGACGGCCTTCGGCACCACAAGGCTCAGCCGGCAAAGAACTTCGGTGCCGACGGCGATGCCGATCAGCGCCATGCGGCCGTCGGGGTTGTGCCGTTCGCAGGCCGCCAGAACCGCCGGCACGATCACCGCGCCGGCATGCACCGGACCGCCCTCGAAGGTATCGTCGAAATCCTCGCCATGCGCCGCGGTGCCGTTGACAAAAGCCGCACCTGTGGCGTTCAGCTTGCGTTTGTGGCCGATAGCAGTGCACGGGCCGTCATCGTCCCAACCCGCAAGCGCGCTTTCGACGTAATCCTCGTTGCGCGATGTGACGCACAAGCCGACGACATCGATCAGCAAATCCTCACATTTGCGCCTGGTCGCTGCTGGCAGGCCATCGGCCTTCAGCGCAACGATTTTTTGCGCAAGCGTTTCGGCGACGGAGATTTTTGGCAGTTGGGATGTCATTATTGCCGTCGGCACATCAAACGCGGAAGATTTTTGTATAGCGTGCCTTGATCGCGTCGCCCTCTTTTTCGACTGCAGCCGCGTCATCCTTCATGGTCTTGATGTCCTTGAAGGGCGTGCGTCCCGGCTTCTCCTGGGTCTGCGGATGCACCGAGCGCAGGCCGCCAACATCGATGATGAGCTGCTGGGCGTCCCGGCTGAAGCAGAACGACTGAAACAGCTTTGCCGCGTTCGGATTGGGCGAGGTCTTGAAGATCCCGTTCGGACCGACGATCAGCGGCGACCCCTCGCTCGCATAAACCGGCTCGACCGGGCGTCCCGCTTCCCTGAGCTGGAAAATATTGTACTCGTTGCCATCAGCCATCACGGAGCGTTCCCCGAGATCGAGCTTCTTCGGCGGATCGGCTGACGATTGCACCTGCATGATGTTCTGCTTGGCGAGCTGTTCGAAAAACGTCCAGCCAAGATCGCGCTGCATCTGATAGGTCGCGGTCATGATGGTGCCGCTATAACCGGGATGCGCCTTGACGATCTTGCCCTTCCATTTGGGGTCGAGCAAGTCGGCAAAACTCTTCGGTGCATCCTCCGCCTTCACCAGATTGGTGTTGTAGGCAATGATGCTGAGCCAGACCCGGAAGCTCGCAAACTGGCCGTCCACGTCCTTGTGGTCGGTGGGATAGAACTTGGCGACGTCCTCCGGCACATACGGCGCCAGAATGCCGTCGCGTTTCCAGACAATGAAATGCGCGGCGTCGGACGAATTCACCACGTCGACCGCGTGGATATTGCTGGAATATTCCTGACCGATGCGCTGGAACACGCGCTCCGCCCCGGTGCGCTCGACGCGCACGGTAATCCCGGAATATTTCGCCTCGAACGCCTTTGCGAGTTTCTCGGCGACCGGCAGATCGGTCGAGGGCGGGCGTGACCGGCTCCGGCGCTGGAGCATCCGCCATGACGCGGGTCGAGAACGCAGCACCCGCAAGCAATGCGCCTGACCCCGCGAGCACGTCGCGGCGCGATATCCCGGGATTTTTCATTGGCGCATCCTACCCGCTTGTTATGAAGAGACTTGGTACACCACAAGTTATCTTTTATTCCTACAGCACGCAGCGAGTCTTTCGTCGACAGCTCATTGCCATTGCCGCTAGAATTGACGGTGAGATTTGGCCAATCACCAGTCCAATATAGAACAAGACCAGAAATCGGGAGATTGAAATGACGGCCCCAAGGTTTGCCCTTGCCCTTGCGGCAGCACTTCTTGCGACGCCAAATCTTGCGTCTCAAAGCCTCGCGCAGGATTACCCGACGCGGCCGATCAGGGTCATCGTTCCCTTTGGCGCCGGGGGCCCGGCCGACGTGACGGCCCGCCTGATCGGCAATGTCTTGCAGGAGGATTTCGGCCAGCCGTTCGTGGTCGAGAACCGCACCGGCGCCGGCGGGGTGATCGGTACGCTCGAGGCCGCCAAGTCGCCACCCGACGGCTATACGCTATTGATGATGTCGAATACCCAGACCGCGAACGAATCGCTGGTGCCGACGCGCAAATATGAATTGATGCGCGATCTCGTGCCGATCGCGCCGGTCAATTATTCCGATCTCGTGATCGTCGTGCACCCGTCAGTCCCGGCCAAGACGCTGCAGGAATTCATCGCGCTCGCCAAATCGGAGCCGGGAAAGCTGAACTACGCGTCATCAGGCCAGGGCACGCCCTATCACATGGCCGGCGAACTCTTCAAAACCATGGCCGGCATCGATGTCGTCCACGTCCCCTACCGCAACAGCGGCGAAGCGCGCAGCGGCGTTATCGGCGGACAGGTGCAGATGATGATCGACGCGGTTCCGGCGATGGCCCCCAATATCGGTGAGAACCAGGTGCGAGCCCTGGCCACCACCGGCAAGACGCGTTCAAACGTGCTGCCAAATGTGCCGACGGCCACTGAGGCCGGCGTCCCCGGATATGAGGCGACCATCTGGCTCGGATTGATGGCACCCGCCGGGACGCCAAAGCCTGTTATTGACAAGCTGAATGCGGCCGTGAACGCCGCGGTCAAGCGGCCGGAAATCGTCAAACTCTGGACCGAACAGGGCGCCGTTCCGATGTCGATGACTCCGGAGGAATTCGACAAATACCTGCGCGGCGATATTGTGAAATGGGCCGAGGTCGTCAAGCAATTCGGCGACAAGCCGTAGTCAGGGTCAAACCACAGCAAGGTCCCATCCTCGATGCCGCGTATTCGATTCCGCCTCAATGGCGTCGCGACTGAGGTCGACGCCGATCCCGACCGTTCGCTCCTCGATATCCTGCGCGGGCAACTCGGCATGACCGGCCCGCATTTCGGTTGCGGCGCCAACGAATGCGGCGCCTGCAACGTCATTATCGGCGATCGCGCGGTGGCCGCATGCGACACACCGCTGTGGTCCGCCGCCGATAAGGACGTCACCACCATCGAAGGGCTGGGGAGCGCGCAAAACCCGCATCCGCTGCAGCGGGCGTTTATCGCCGAGCAAGCCTTGCAGTGCGGCTATTGCGTTTCCGGCATCTTGATGAGCGCCGCAGCACTTTTGATGCGTAACCCCGCTCCTTCCGGCGCGGACGTGAAGGCCGCGCTGGACCGTAATCTCTGCCGTTGCGGTTCGCATAACCGCATGGTGCGAGCGGTGCTGCGGGCGGCGGCCGAGATGGCCGCGCAATGACAAAACGCGCACCCTCCTCCGCACTGAGCCTGCCGGTCAGCCTCGCGGCGAACCCGTTGCTGTCGTCCTGGATCCGGTTTTCGCCTGAGGGTCATGTGACGGTCTCTCCGGGAAAGGTGGAAATTGGGCAAGGAATCGTAACGGCGCTGGCCCAGATTGCCGCCGACGAACTCGATGTCGATATCGGCCGCGTGCAGATGATGCGCGCGTCAACGGCAGGCAGCCCAAATGAGGGCGTCACCTCAGGCAGTCTTTCCGTACAGCAATCGGGACGCGCGATCCGCTACGCCTGCGCTGAAATCCGGCAAATCTTTCTCGCCGCCGCTTCAGACCGGCTGGGTGTCGGGATCGACGCGCTCGACATCAGCGATGGCACTATCTCCGGACCCGGCAATATCAGGACCAGCTACTGGGAACTCGCCGGTGACGTTCAGCTGGATCGCGACGCGACGCCAGGCGCAGCGCCTAAGATATCTGCGCAGCGCACCATTGCCGGAAATTCAATTCAGCGGCTGGATATCCCCGACAAGGTTTTCGCGCATCCGCGTTTCATTCACGATTCCACGCTGCCCGGGATGCTGCACGGACGCGTGCTGCGATCGAAGATGGCAGCGGCAAAACTCGTCGATATGAAGGAGGATGGCGCGCGTGCCGTTGCCGGCCTCATCGCCATCATCCGCGATGGCAATTTCGCGGGCGTGGTCAGCGAAACCGAGGATGGCGCGGAGGCTGCGCTTGGCGCGTTACGCAAGGGCGCGGTCTGGTCATCGGGTGAAACGCTCCCCGATGAATCCAGGCTGGCGGCGTGGCTGAAGGCCCAGCCGTCGGAGCTGGCCGTGATCGACAAGAAGGCGGCGCCCCAAGCAGGTCAAAAGCAGCGCACCGTCCGGCGGCAATATACCCGCCCATATCTGGCGCACGCGTCGATCGCGCCGTCCTGCGCCTTGGCGCAGTGGAGCGGAGACCGCGTCCACGTCTGGACCCATAGCCAGGGGGTCTATTTTCTTCGCGCCGATCTCGCGCTCGTGCTCAAATTGCCGCTGGAGAACATCACGGTCGAGCATATGGAAGGCGCCGGCTGCTACGGACACAACGCCGCCGACGATGTCGCGCTCGACGCCGTTCTGCTTGCGAAGGCGGCTGCCGGCCGGCCGGTCCGGGTGCAGTGGTCGCGCCAGGACGAGATGTCGCATGCGCCGTTCGGCGCGGCGATGGCGATCGAGATCGAGGCCGATCTCGATGAGCGAGGCGAGATTGTCGACTGGCGCCACAGCATCTGGAGCAACGGTCACACCGCGCGGCCGGGGCGCGCGGCGCAGCCTGCTTTGCTCGCGGCAACCGAACTGGCAAATCCCTTTCCGCGCTATATCGCCACCAATCCGCCGCAGGCCAGTGGCGGCGGCGCCGATCGCAACTCGATCCCGCTGTATGAATTCCCGTCGTGGCAGATCGAGTGCCATCGCCTGCTAACCATGCCGATACGGACCTCCGCGCTGCGGACGCTTGGCGCGCAGGGCAATGTGTTTGCGATCGAATCCTTTCTCGACGAAGTGGCGGCCGAGCGCGGCGAAGATCCGGTCAGCTTCCGGCTCCGTCACCTCAGGGATTCGCGGGCGCAAGATGTCGTCCGCGCTGCCGCCAAGCGCGCGAACTGGAAGCCGGACAAGCGCGCCGGCGTTGGCTACGGCCTCGGCTTTGCGCGATACAAGAACACCGGCGCCTATTGTGCTGTTGTCGCAGAGATCGAGGGCGCCGAGGATATCAGCGTCAAACGGCTGACCATCGCGGTCGATGTCGGTGAAGCCATCAATCCCGACGGCGTGATCAACCAGATCGAAGGCGGCGCGATCCAGGCCACCAGCTGGGTGCTGAAGGAGCGGGTTCGCTTTGACAGCCAGCGCATCACCAGCAACACATGGACTGATTATCCGATCCTTCGCTTCAGCGAGGTGCCGGAGGTTCAGGTCGAACTCATCCAGCGGCCGGATATGGACCCTCTCGGCGCTGGCGAGGCGGCCCATGGCCCGGTCACAGCGGCGATCGCCAATGCCGTGTTCGATGCGCTCGGCGTGCGGGTTCGCGATCTGCCGATCACGCGCGACAGCCTGATCGCGGCAATGGAATTGACGTCATGACCGCCTTGAACATTCTCAGCGGCGGCGCGGCCCAGGGACTGGTTGCGAGCCTTGTATCTAAATTCAAGCAGCTCACCGGGTTCGAGATCCAGGGGGAGTTTGGTGCGGTCGGCGCCATGGCCGAAAAATTGCGCAAGGGCATGCCAGCCGACATCGTCGTGCTGACGGCGAAAATGATCGCGGATCTCGCCGGGGAAAACCTTATCGTCCGCGCTTCGATATCAGATATCGGCCTGGTCGAAACCGCGATTGCCGTGCGCGCCGGCGATTCCCTGGTCACGGTGAATGATGCGGCTGCACTTCGCGCGGCGTTTCTCGCAGCGGATGCGATCTTCGTTCCGGATACCAAGGCGTCCACCGCCGGGATTCAGGTTGCGAAAGTCCTAAGGCAATTGGGCATTGCCGAGAACGTGGCTGCCCGGCTCAAAATCTTTCCGAATGGCGCGACCGCGATGCGCCATCTGGCGGCGTCCGACGCGTTGCGGCCGATCGGCTGCACGCAATCGACTGAAATCATCAGCGCCGCGGGCGTGGCCTTGTCCGGTTCCCTGCCGCCGGGATGCGAACTCTCGACTATATACACGGCGGCGGTGACCACGCGGGCCGCCGCTGCTCGGCAGGCCCAGAGCCTGATTGATCTATTGATCGGCGCAGAGCAGCACGACGCACGCGAGCGTGCCGGATTTCTAAATGCCGGGCAGTGATATTTCAGCTCTCGGCGGCCGGACCCGGCGTTTGCCGGTCTCGATGTCATAGACGCGCCGGAAAAGCCCGCCTAAACTCGGCATCAATACCGCCGACGCCGGAGCAACCGGCGCGGACGAAACGCGCGGCTAACAGGCCGGCATCCAGGGGAGGAAAATATTATGTACCATTTTTCGAGGATTCACCGCTCTGTCGCACTGTTATTTGTCGTAACCGCGACCATGCTTGCCTTGGCGGGGCCGGCGTCAGCAGAAGAGAATTTCAAACTCGGCATCGTGACATTCCTGTCCGGACCCGCTGCTGACAGCTTCGGCGTCCCGGCCCGTAACGGCGGCCAATTTGTTATCGACCAGTTGAACAAGGGCGCTGCTCCCGCGCCTTACGAGAAGGTCGGGTTTGGCGGCATGAAGGTCGAGCCCGTCATCATCGACGAGAACGGCGGCGCGACCAAACAGGTCCAGGAGCTGCGCAATCTCTATCAGCGCGACAATGCCGATGTTGTGCTTGGCTATATCGGCTCCGGCGACTGTCTCGCTGTTGCGCCGATCGCGGAAGAACTGAAAAAAATGCTGATCCTGATGGATTGCGGCACGCCGCGTATCTTCGAGGAAGCGAAATACAATTATGTGTTCCGCACCGCCGCGCATGCCACGATGGATAATGTCGGCCTCATTCGTTACATGAAAGCCAAAAACATCAAGATGGACACGCTTTCGGCCATCAACCAGGACTACGCTTGGGGTCAGGATAGCCGGGCCGACTTCGTCGCCGCAGCCGGACAACTTTATCCGAACGCTAAACTCGAGACGGACCTGTTGCCGAAGTTCGGCGCAGGCCAGTACGGCACCGAAATCTCCGCGCTGGTCAGCGCAGGCTCCGACGTGGTTTATTCGAGCCTGTGGGGCGGCGATCTGCAGGCCTTCATTCTGCAGGCCGCTCCCCGTGGTCTGCCAAAGCGCAGTCAGCTCGTGTTCAGCGCCGCCGACCATGTGCTGCCACCGCTTGGCGACAAGATGCCCGACGGCACCATCATCGGCGCGCGCGGCGCCTACGGCCTGATGTCGCAGAAATCGCCTGTCAACGATTGGTTCTTCAAGGGGTACGAAGCCGCCAACGGCATCTATCCGGTCCAGGCCGCCTATCGCATGTCGCAGGCGATACTCGGGCTAAAGAGCGCGGTCGAAAAGGCGATGGCCAAAAACGGCGGCAAAAAGCCTTCGACCGATGAACTGGTTGCGGCGATGACAGGACTGGAATGGCAATCGCCCGGCGGCCTCATTCAGATGAAGCTTGCCGACGGACATCAGGCGATCCAGCCGATCGCGATCAGCCGCACCAAGTATAATCCCGACGCGAAGCGGGTCGATCTGGTCGACATCCAGTACTTCGCCGCCGAATGCGTCAATCCGCCTCCGGGCGTAAAATCGCTCGACTGGATCAAGGGCGGCATGCAAGGCGCCAAGTGCAATTGAAGGGCGGCTGCATCTGAAGCAACGGTGAAGCGGCGCGAGTGAGATTCTCGCGCCACTGCCTCTACCCGCTTTGCGACATGCGATCAGCGTTGTTACAATTTCAGCCCGAGTTTGAGTTCTCAGCCCCGCTCGCAACGATCAGCATAAAGACAGCGCCATGAACTTCTTTCTGACGATCGTGCTCGATGGATTGATTCAGGCCTCCTGGCTTTTCATCGTTGCATTGGGGTTGACGCTGGTGTTCGGCGTTCTCAAGATTCTCAACATCGCCCATGGCAGCTTCTACGCGCTCGGCGCCTATATCGCGGCGACCGCGGTGACCTTGGTCGCGGCGCATAGCCTTCCGCCGAGCATCGGTTTTGTGGCGATGCTGGTTTCCGTCGTCCTGATCGCGTCCGCGGTCGGACTTTTGCTCGAGCGCGGCCTCCTGAAAATGTTCTATGGCCGCGACGAAGTGGTGTTGCTGTTGGTGACCTATGCGGTGTTTCTCATTCTCGAGGACGTTACCAAGCTGATCTGGGGTGTGAACCCGATCTACGCGACGCAACCCTACGAATTGTTCGGCAATGTCGAACTCGCCGGTCTTTATTACGTCGGCTACGATCTGGTGCTGATACCGATTTCCGCCGCCATCGGCTTCGCGGTCTGGTTCGGCCTCAATCGTACCGTCACAGGCAAGATCGTGCTGGCCGTAATCCACAACGAGGAAATGAGCGTCAGCATGGGAGTGCGAGTGAACCGGGTTTACGCGGTCGCCTTTGCCTTCGGGGTGCTGCTTGCAGCAATAGCCGGAGCGCTGACCGCGCCGAAAATCTCGATGCAGCCGGGTCTCAGCTCGGACGTCATTATTTTGAGTTTTGCCATCGTGGTGATCGGTGGCTTGGGCAGCGTCGAGGGCGCGGCAGTGGGCGCGAGCCTGGTCGGACTGGCACGCGCAGCTTCGGTGCACCTGATGCCGCAGGCGGAGCTGTTCATGATCTATCTGATCATGGCGGGGGTGCTGATGTTTCGCCCCGAGGGTCTGTTCAAGCGCGAAACGGCAAGGCGAATCTGATGAAGCAAGGGCTGCACCCCCTCGTCATGATCCTGCTGGTCGTCGCCGCGACGCTGTTCGGCCGGGTGCTTCCGACATGGACGCTGTCGCTTGCGACGGTCGCCGCCTCCAATGCCCTGATCGCGCTCGGCATCGTCGTATTGGCGCGCACTGGCAATGTGTCGTTCGGCCAGGGCCTTTTCTTTGCGGCCGGGGGCTATGGCGTCGCGCTGATCGCCAACGCCTGGGGTATCACCGACGCGGTTGCGCAAATGCTCATCGGCGCCGTCTGCGGCGGCCTGCTCGGCCTTGTGATCGGTCCGCTGATTGCCCGCTACAGCGGCATCTTCTTCGGCATGCTGACGCTCGCGCTGTCGATGGTGCTGTATGGCGCGCTGGTCAAATCGACCGCGCTCGGCGGCTCCGATGGCTTCAACGTCGGGCGGCCGAGCCTGTTCGGCATGATCTTCACCGACCCGCGCGAGGCGGATTTCATGCTGTATGCGGTCTCGGTGGTCACCACCGGGCTCGCCGGCATCGCAGCAACGATCCTGTTTCGGTCCGAGCTCGGGCTCGTTAGCCTCGCGGTTCGCGAAAACAATCTGCGCGTCGAGTATCTTGGAATCTCGTCCACCCGGGTCGTCACCATCAACTTTATTATCGCGGCGATTTTCGCCGGGGCCAGCGGCGCGTTTGCCCTGATGGCGCAACGGCACATCGATCCGCAATTCGCCTACTGGACCACGTCAGGCGAATTCGTGTTCGTGGCGGTGCTCGCGGGATATCAAAGCGTCGCCGCGGTGTTCGTCGCGTCGATGGCGCTCGAACTGGTTCGCTCGTTCTCGAACCTGTACCTTCCCAATACCTGGCAGCTCGTGCTTGGCGTTTTCCTGCTGGGCGTCATTCTGTTTCTGCCGCGCGGCATCGGCTCGCTCTGGATCAGGGACAGGCACAAGAGAAGCGAGCCGGCGGCTGCGACGGCTATCACGGCCCAAAAGGAGGCGGCGTTGTGAAGCCGGTCCTTTCCGTGCGCGGACTTGAAAAGCGCTTTGGCGCGGTGGTCGCCGCCGACGCTCTGTCGATCGATATCGCGGCCGGTCAGAAGGTCAGCCTGATCGGCGCCAACGGCGCGGGCAAGACAACGTTCGTCAACATGGTCACCGGCTATCTCAAGCCCGACTCCGGCTCGATCGCGCTCGACGGGATGAATATCGCAAGACGCTCGCCAAGAAATGTCGCCCGGCTCGGTATCTCCAGGTCATTTCAGATTCCCCAACTGTTCATCGAACTCACCACGGCCGAAAATCTGGCCGTGGCGGTCTCCGGCATGCGCGCACAGGCGCTTTCATTTCAGTCGCCGGCGGAGGCACAGGGCCGCCGCGACAAGGCAGTCGAATTGCTGGAGCGGTTCGGCCTCGCCGATCTGGCCGACCGT
>Ga0209117_1001038_pt1 | contig 10173 bp, 8 predicted proteins | sample BlaSpr_A8_OM2_M2_FD_187978 | JGI IMG/M metagenome (GOLD analysis project Ga0209117, IMG submission 187978) | Forest soil microbial communities from Thunder Bay, Ontario, Canada - Black Spruce, Ontario site 2_A8_OM2_M2 (SPAdes) (version 2) | ecosystem: Environmental > Terrestrial > Soil > Boreal...
TGGAATGCATCGACTGCGGCGCCTGCGTTCCGGTGTGTCCGGTCTCAGCCATCTTCGCGCTCGACGATCTGCCGGAAAAGTGGAAAGAGTATACCGAGCGGAATGCGAAGTACTTCGGGCGGTAGGGGGGCTTTCAGCTCTCAGCTATCAGCCTTCAGTAAAACCGGTTCGAGCATTTAATTCTCGCTGAGAGCTGAAAGCTGACGGCTGACAACTCCTTCCATTACAATCATTGATTAACCTGTTGACCTTCCATGGCGCTGAAGGAGTCGGAAGCGATCGTTCTGCGCACGTATCCGCTGCGCGAGTCCGACCTGCTGGTTACGCTCTTTACCCGCATGGAAGGCAAGGTGAAAAGTGTGGCGCGGGCGGCCATGAAGTCGAGACGCCGCTTTGGAGGCGCGCTGGAGCCGCTCACCTATGTGCGGGCGTTTTACGACGACCGCGAGCGGCAGGAACTGGCGCGGCTTGATTCCTGTGAAGTGATCGAATCGCCGATGGCCAGCGAGGTCAGTTATCCGCGGGCGGCGGCGTTGGCGCACGTTGCCGAGTTGCTCGACGAGTTGATGCCCGACCGCGAGGCGAGCGACGCTGTGTTTCGCTTGAGTCTGGCGGTCTTGCAGGAACTGCGCGGCGAGGCGTTGTGGATGCCGCTCACGTACTTTGAGCTATGGATGACGCGGCTCATGGGATTTCTGCCGGAGTTCGCGGAGTGCGTGGTCTGTGGGCGCGGTCTCGACGGCAGCCGGGCATTTTACCACGCGCTCGCCGACGGCTTGATGTGTCTGGACGATAAGCGCGTGGCGTCGTCGGAACTGTCGTCCGAATCGAGAAAGATTGCGGCCCAGATGCTGCGGTCGCGGGTTTCCGAGTTCGCCGGGATTGACTGGCCGAAAGCGGTGTGTGCGGATTTGAGGAAGTTTCTTCTTCAGATTCTGGAGCGGCACATTGAGAAGAAGTTGGTGACGGCGGGGATGCTGGAGAAGATCGGCAGTTAGCTGTTAGCTCTTGGCTCGTAGCTTGTGGCATGAGCGTTTTGAGTTAAAGAGATGAAGGCAGAGTACGAGAACATCCTGTTATGAATTGTCATTCCGAGCGAAGCGAGGGATCTGCAGTTCGCCGCGAAATGCCGATCCCTCGCTTCGCTCGGGATGACAACATCTGATGAATTGAAAGCGCCGGATTCATTACGTGAACTCGTCCAAATCTAATTCGCCGACCTTCCAGCAGCTCATCCTCAAGCTGCAAACTTTTTTTGCCGAGCGCGGAGCGGTCATTCAGCAGCCTTACGACGTCGAAGTCGGCGCGGGGACCATGGCCCCGGAGACATTTCTGCGCGTGCTGGGGCCCAATCCTTATAAGGTTGCTTACGTGCAGCCTTCGCGGCGTCCCGCGGACGGGCGCTACGGGGAGAATCCCAACCGGTTGTTCAAGCACTTGCAGTTGCAGGTCATCCTCAAGCCGCCACCGGAGAACGTGCAGGAGCTTTACCTCGAATCGCTCGGCGCGATCGGGATCGATCTGCGTCAGCACGACATCAAGTTTGAAGAAGATAACTGGGAGTCTCCGACGCTCGGCGCTTGGGGCATCGGGTGGCAGGTCATGCTCGACGGCCTCGAGGTGACGCAGTTCACCTACTTCCAGCAGTGCGGTGGCGTGGACCTCGACCCCATCTCCGCCGAGCTTACCTACGGACTGGAGCGGCTGTGTGCTTTCCTGCAAGACGTGGATTCGATTTACGACATCGTGTGGGCGCGCGATCCAATGATCGGCCGAGAGAAGACGGGCAGGGAAGTGAAGTATGGAGAAGTGCGTCTGGCCGACGAGCAGCAGTTCTCGGTGTACAACTTCGAAGCGGCGGACGTCGAGAAAACTTGGAAGCATTTCGAACTCTGCGAAGCTGAGTGCACGAAGCTGATTGAGCGTTACGCTGCTTTAGCCAAGGACAAAAGCGAAGGCGATGGCGTCGCGCGCGAGAAGTCGCGCTTTCCGCTGCTGGGCGCCTACGATCTGTGCCTGAAATGCTCGCATTATTTCAATATTCTCGATGCCCGGGGCGCGATTTCAGTGACCGAGCGTGTCGGCGTGATCGCGCGGGTGCGGGCGCTAGCCGTGGGGATCGCCAAGGCTTGGATGGACCAGCAGTACGGGACTGAAAAAAAAACGGAGAAGAATGAACCAGCTTCAAAGCCCGGAGCGAAGGAGAAGAAAGGCAAGCTGGCTCCGGTGGGGTGAGGGCCTTACCACAGGGACACAGAGGTTCACAGGGGAATTCTTTCGTGCCGAATCGAAACTCCTTTTGTGATCCGGCTTACATTTACTTTGCTGTAATTCTGAGACCATAGACTGATCGCCTGATGGACTTTCTACTCGAAATCGGATGCGAAGAAATCCCGGCGCGGATGATTGACGCCGCTTCTCGCGAGCTGCGAGAACGCTTGAACACGCTGTTGCAGCGCGAGCGCCTCGAACCCGCCGGGACGATTTCGTATCTCGACACGCCGCGCCGTCTGGCCGTTGTGGCTTCCGGCATTCCCGCCTCCCAGCCGGACATTACCGAGCACGTGACCGGCCCGTCTGCGCAGATCGCATATAAGGATGGGCAGCCTACTCCGGCAGCGCATGCGTTTGCCAAAAAAGTCGGCGTGGATGTCGGGAAGCTGCAAAAAGTCAGCACTCCCAAGGGAGAATATCTGGCGGCCACGGTCACACGAAAAGGCCGGACCGCCGCCGAGATTCTTGCCGAGACTCTTCCCAAGGAAATCTCCGCGCTCTACTGGCCCAAGAGCATGTACTGGCGCAAGCGTGGGGAAGTGTTTGTTCGTCCCGTGCGCTGGCTGGTGGCTATGCTCGATGATCAAGTCGTCCCGCTGGAATTGTTCGGCATTCCCGCCGGCAAGACTTCGCGCGGACACCGCATTATCAGCCGCGGTCCGGTCACCGTCTCCAAGCCCAGCGCCTATGTCGAAGCCTTGCGCAGTGCGAAGGTTCTGGGCGCCACCGAGCGTGAGCAGGTAATCCGCAAGGCGCTCGACGCGGCGACTCGCACCATCCCCGGAGCGCGTTGGCGCGAAGACGAGCCGCTCGTAGCGACTGTCGTCAATCTGACAGAATTTCCATCGGCCATCCTCGGCAGCTTCGATCCCGAGTTTCTCGCTCTGCCGGAAGAGGTGCTGGTCACGGTAATGCGTGACCACCAGAAATATTTCGCCATCGAGGATGCGAATGGAAAACTGCTGCCGCACTTCCTGGCGGTGCTGAACACAGCGGGCGACGCGGAAGGATTGATCCGCCACGGCAACGAACGTGTTTTGCGCGCCCGCTTCAACGATGCCCGTTTTTTCTGGCAGACGGACCAGAAGCAGACCCTGCGCCAGCGCGTCGAGTTGCTGCGCCACGTCACGTTCCAGAAAGATCTCGGCAGCTACTACGACAAGACGATGCGGGTGCAACACATGGCCAGCTGGCTGGCCGAGATCGTGAAGCAGAGCGGTATCGCGGTTCGACCCGGCATAGTCCACAAAGCTGCGCTGCTCGCGAAAACCGATCTGACCACGGAACTGGTCAAGGAATTCACCGAACTGCAGGGAATTGTCGGCGGTCTTTACGCGCGAGTGCAGCAACTCGATGAGGACATGAAGCCCGACGTGCAGTTGGCAGTTTCGAGAGCCATCTACGATCATTACAAGCCCGAGTCGATGGAGGACGACGCCCCCGCGACTGTCGAGGGAGCGGTTCTCTCGATCGCCGACAAGGCCGACTCAATCGCTGGAATGTTCGCGCTCGGTCTCATCCCCAGTGGATCGAAGGATCCGTTCGCGCTGCGCCGCCAGGCGAACGGCATGGTGAAGACGATCGCCGAGCACAAGCTGCCGTTCCGTCTGTCGGAGATTATGGCCGATGCGCGGGCTCGCTATCAGGGTTCCGAGGCAGAGAAGAAGTTCTCCAACGCCGCTTATGCCGATTCGGTGCGCAGCTTCTTCCGCGAGCGCCTCGAGTTCTACTTGAAGGATGCGCGGGGCTACGCGTATGACGTCGTCAGCGCTATACTCGTCGTTGACTCCGACGATGTGGTGGACGCCGCCGCCCGTGCCGACGCCGTGAGCAAAGTGCGAGGCTCGGCCGATTTCGAATCCATATCGAGTGCCTTCAAGCGGATGAAGAATATTTTGCGCCAGGCTGCTGAAAATACTAAGCTTATTGCGATGCGCGTTGACACTTCCGGCCTCCGGGAAGAATCCGAAAGGGAACTGGCGGCACTGATCCCGCAGACCGTGGCGACGGTTGAAAAGCTGCGCGCGGCGCGCAACTACGAAGCGGCACTGATCGAGATTGCCAAGCTGCGTCCTGCGATTGACAAATTTTTCGACAAGGTCATGGTCATGGTTGACGATGAGCATCTTAGGGCCAATCGCCTGGCTCTGTTGCAGACCGTGGTCAAGGGATTCTCCACGATCGCGGACTTCTCCGAGATCGTGACCGAAGGCAAGAGTTGATAGCTACGAACTTAATAAAGAAGCGCCCTTTTAGGATTTTGTCATCCCGAGCGAAGCGAGGGATCTGCAGTTGCGCGGTGAACGACGCTATTACGTGTACATCATGGCGAGCAGGTCGCTGACGCTGTACACCGGCGTGACCGACAGTATCTACCGTCGCGCTCTTGAACACAAGAGCAGGAAAATTGATGGTTTTACCAAAAGATACAACATCAATCGGCTGGTGTATTACGAGACTTTCAAGTACGTCAGGAACGCGATTGCCCGAGAAAAACAAGTTAAAGCGTGGACGCGAGCGAAACGAATTGCGCTGATTAAGAGCTTGAATCCCACCTGGCAGGACTTGGCCGACGGGTGGGGGCAGAGGGTGGAACTGCAGATCCCTCGCTTCGCTCGGGATGACAACAAGTTGGAATAAAGTGCGCGTGCTCCAACATCTAGAATAGAGGACCCCTATATGGCAACAACGACTCTCCCTGATACCGAAACCATCGAAACGAAACCAACGACTCCGAAACCCGCGGCCACAAAATATGTGTATTCCTTCGGCGGTGGAAAGGCCGACGGCAACGGCAAGATGAAGGACGAGCTCGGCGGAAAAGGCGCGGGCCTTGCCGAAATGACCAATGCGGGACTGCCGGTGCCTCCCGGCTTCACCCTCCAGACGGAGGCATGCCGTGAGTACATGCGTAGTGGCGGCAAGGTGTCTCCTGAAGTCACACACCAGATGGAAGACGCGCTCCACCAGCTCGAGCAACTGCAGGGCCAGAAGCTTGGCAAGGGCGACAACCCGCTGCTGGTAAGCGTCCGTTCGGGCGCGAAGTTCTCGATGCCGGGCATGATGGATACGATCCTCAACCTCGGCCTGAACGATCAAAGCGTGGCGGCGCTGGCGAAGCGCAGCAACAACCCGCGCTTTGCGTACGATTCCTACCGCCGTTTGATTCAGATGTTCGGCAACGTGGTGCTGGAGATCGAAAAGGAGGAATTCGAAAAAATTTTCGACGCCAAGAAGAAACAGAAGAAAACCAAGCTCGACACCGACCTCGACGCCAAGGCGCTGCAAGAGGTCATTGCAGAGTACAAGAAAGCCGTCAAGAAGCACACCAAGCGTGACTTTCCGCAGGATCCGCACGAGCAGCTGGTCATGTCGCGGGACGCGGTGTTCCGCTCGTGGAATAACGATCGCGCCAAGCACTATCGCCGCATCAACAACATCGATGACATGCTCGGCACCGCCGTCAACGTGCAAGCCATGGTGTACGGCAACCTGGGAGAGACCAGCGGCACGGGGGTGGGCTTCACGCGCAATCCGGCCAATGGCGACAAGGAGTTTTATGGCGAGTTCCTGATGAACGCGCAGGGCGAGGACGTGGTTTCGGGCGTGCGTACTCCGGTTCCAATCGTCGAACTCGAAAAGATCATGCCCGATGTCTACAACCAGTTGCGCGAAATCACCACGCGTCTGGAGAAGCATTACAAGGATATGCAGGATTTCGAGTTCACCATCCAGGATGGCAAGCTCTACATGCTGCAGACGCGCAACGGCAAGCGTACCGGGCGAGCCGCGGTGCGGGTGGCGATTCAGATGGTGGAAGAAGGGCTGATCAGCAAGGAAGAAGCGATCTTCCGGGTGGAACCGAACCAGCTCTATGATTTTCTGGTGCCGGGGCTGGATGAGAAGAGCACGAAGGTGGAAGTGCTGGCGACGGGATTGCCTGCGTCACCGGGCGCAGCGGTTGGGCAGATCGTTTTCACCGCGGAAGAGGCGGTGAAGAAGGCCGGACATGGGGCGAAGAAGAATCCTGTGATTCTGGTGCGCGCGGAGACGACGCCGGAAGATATCCAAGGCATGGAAGTGGCCGCGGGCATATTGACTTCGCGCGGCGGCATGACCAGTCACGCCGCCGTGGTCACGCGCGGCATGGGGAAATGCTGCGTGGCGGGTGCGGGAGATATTCAAGTCGATGAGCGAGCTGGGGAAATGCGCGCCAAGGGACAGGTGTTCAAGGAGGGAGACTGGATCTCGCTCGATGGCACGAGCGGGCGCGTGATCAAGGGGAAGCTGAACACGCTGGAGCCGTCGGCCGATGATGAAGACCTGCAGAAACTGATGGGCTGGGCGGAGCCCTTCCGCAAAATCGGCGTGCGCGCGAATGCGGACATTCCGCGCGATGCGATTCAGGCGCGGTCCTTTGGCGCCGAAGGCATCGGCCTCTGCCGCACCGAGCACATGTTCTTTGCGGAAAAGCGTATTTCGCACATGCGGGCGATGATTCTCGCGGACAATGAGAAAGATCGCCGCGCCGCGCTGAAGAAGCTGCTGCCCATGCAGCGTGAGGACTTCGAAGGCCTGTTCGAAGCGATGGAAGGGTTGCCGGTGACCATCCGCCTGCTCGACCCGCCGCTGCACGAATTTCTGCCGAAGCGCGAGCAACTCATGGTCGATATCGCCAGCTTGCCCAGTGCCAGTCCGAAGCAGAAGAAAGCTCTGGTGGAGGAATACCGCGAGTACGGTGCGAAAGGGGCCGGCGATCTGAAGAAAATTCTTTCCGGGCTGCTGGCACGTGTGGAAGAGTTGCATGAGTTCAATCCGATGCTGGGGCATCGCGGATGCCGGTTGGGGATCACCTATCCGGAGATCACCGAGATGCAGGCGCGGGCCATTATTGAAGCGGCCGTAGCCGTGGACAAGCGAGGCATCAAGACCCACGCGGAGGTGATGATTCCGCTGATCGCGACCGTGAAAGAAATGGAGAACCAGGCGGCGATTGTCCGGAGCGTGGCGGAAGAAGTGTTCAAGGAAAAAGGAAGGCAAGTGCACTACCTGGTGGGCACTATGATTGAGTTGCCCCGCGCCTGCCTTGTCGCGGGCGAGATTGCCAAGGAAGCGGAGTTCTTCTCGTTTGGCACGAACGACCTGACCCAGACCACATTCGGCTTTTCACGCGACGATATAAACAAGGTTCTGCCGACGTATCTGGCGGAAGGCATTCTGAAGCAGGATCCGTTTGCCGCGATCGATCAGGAAGGTGTAGGCGAGTTGGTGAAGATCGGGATCGAACGGGGTCGGAAGACGCGTCCGAAGTTGGAGGTGGGCATCTGCGGCGAGCACGGCGGCGACCCATCGTCGGTGGAGTTCTGCCATCGGGTCGGAATGGATTATGTGTCTTGTTCCCCGTTCCGCGTGCTGACGGCGCGGCTAGCGGCGGCGCAGGCCGCAGCCAGCGAAAAGCTGCAAGGGGACGCTGAACGAACAAAATAACTTTCAAAGGGCATCGAGGCCAGCTCATCTTGGGTTCGATGCCCTTTTTACGCGGAAGGCATCATCTCTCTTGCCGAAACCGTCGCGCGCTCCAAAACAGTCGCCGCGGAGGCGATGGAACAGCGCCCGACGCCTTTACTGTACTCTCTGCAGCCGGGTGATCAGCTTCTGTGCCAGATTCTCCTCCGACTCGGACCACAGCAACCGCCCCGTTGCCCCCGCATTCTTTTCCACCTTAGCAGTAAACTCCACTAGTCTTTGCACGTTGCTACGGACGTTCCGCTCCGCCTCGGACGTCAGCTCGAGTTCTTCGTGCAGGAAAGGCGTGTCCAAACCGAAATCAATTTGAATGTGCCCCGTCTCCTCCGCGGCGCGCTCTTCAAATTCCATCCCTTGCGCAATCAGACGCACCAGCGACGGCTCCTGCACCCATCTCTCTGCGCCCTCAGGAGGAGTCCACAAATCCCAATAGGCCTCGAAAACGTAGGCATAGTCGTCGTGGAGGAGTTCCGCGACCACTTCCGCTGCTTCTTCCGGCGGAACGCCAGGACGGAAGCGGCGCTCCAGAATGGTCGGCTCACTCCACGAGACCGGTTGAATCGCCCCGTAGGTCACCCCGTCCCGCGCCGAAGAAAACGGAATTTGTCGGAGCACGCTGACCGTTCGTGGCAGAATCTCGGACTGATCAAAGCTGGGAAACCACAGGCTCAAATAAAGCGAATCGCCCATGAATGTATTCTAAATGGCAGGCGCGTTCGGTTCGATGGTGAAGTTGGTGAGCGCTTGTGAGCTCATCATTTTCACGCGGGAAAAGCGCCCTGTTACTATGAATTGCGGCGGCAAAGAAATCCCCTCAGCCCAAAAAGTCCCTGTCGTCTAGCCTGGCCTAGGACATCGCCCTTTCAGTTGCCAACTGAGGCACGGGCTGTCAAGTCCCGCGCCAGTTCTCCGAGACTTGGTGTTCGCGAGGGGTTCAGCGATGACTTCCGCGCGAATGGATCTCGCCCTGTACAATCTCTAAGAGCGCATGATTCTGACACGCCCGTTTCCGCGGAATGCTCGTCTGGCACTGGCGATTGTGCCGGTTCTCAGCTTGCTGAGCGTCCAGTCTTTCTCCCGCAATCCGCGCAACTCTGGCGCACCGGTTGCTCACCTACAAGGAGCACGCTCCATGACATTCGCGATCTCCAGCCCAAGTTTTTCAAATGGTGGGAAGATTCCCACAAAGTTCACCTGCGACGGCACCGATGTTTCTCCCGAGCTGACATGGACAGCTCCGCCTCCCGGAACGCAGAGCTTCACATTAATTGCGGATGATCCCGATGCTCCCGTTGGAACCTGGACCCACTGGGTTCTCTTCGATCTGCCTGCCCACACCACCGCCTTACCCGAGAGCGTCACCAAAGTCGATGAAGTGTCCAGCGGCGGCCGCCAGGGTCGCAACGACTTTCGCAAAATTGGCTATGGCGGCCCCTGCCCGCCTCCCGGCAAACCCCATCGCTACTTCTTCAAACTCTATGCGCTGGACAAAATACTCAACTTGAAGCCGGGAGCAAACAAGCAGGACGTGGAGCAGGCTATGCAAGGTCACATATTGGCTAAGGCTCAGCTCATGGGCACCTATCAGCGCTGACTAAATCGGGGAGGCCGCCAATCGAGCTTCCAGCTTCGCGTACTCCGCCCTAGCGTCTTTCAGAATGGGGATTTCGGAATCGGCGTCTTTCCAGAGCGTGAGGAAATCCTGATAGGCGGATTTTGCCTTAGCTCTGTCCCCCGACAGAGCATAGGCCCTGCCGAGTTGCCAGCGCGCCAGCGCGCCAATCGGATCGCTGACCACGATCCCGGGAATGGCGACTTGTAGCAGCTCGATAGCCTTTGCAGTCTCGCCATGGTATAGCGCGAGAAGAGCGCGAAGTGCTGGCAGGTAACTGAACCGAACTGACGTGTCTTCCGGGAAGGCCTTTCTAGATCGTTCGCGAGTGCTTCTGACCGGGAAGTGTCGCCCGAGAGAGCCAGTGCAAAGGCAGCGCCATACTCCGCCTCTCGGTCTTTGGAGAGCTCAAGCGCTGTGGTTGCGCCCTTTCTTGCCGCCAGCGCGTTCCCGAAGAAGGCTTCCCGCAGTGCTGCTCCTGTTTCGAACAGCGCTGCCTCTTCCCGCTGGCCAGCCTGCTGAGCTAGTTCCGCGGCGCGCGCAGACATTCGCCTGGCTTGCTGCAGCCGACCGGAGTATGCCAAGAGAAAAGCTTCGTGGTCGGAAATCCAGTCTTCCGATCCGGATTTTCCCTGACCCAAAGCTGTCGCTTCATGCATCGCCGCTGTATCACCTTTCAAAAAGCGATATCGAGAGATTCCACCGAGCCGGCGCGATCAGGCCTACATAAAGATGTACTCATGCTGGCCATCACGGATGAT
>Ga0209117_1001039_pt1 | contig 10173 bp, 12 predicted proteins | sample BlaSpr_A8_OM2_M2_FD_187978 | JGI IMG/M metagenome (GOLD analysis project Ga0209117, IMG submission 187978) | Forest soil microbial communities from Thunder Bay, Ontario, Canada - Black Spruce, Ontario site 2_A8_OM2_M2 (SPAdes) (version 2) | ecosystem: Environmental > Terrestrial > Soil > Boreal...
GGCGCTGACTCGAAGAAGTAGATGACGAAGCCGATGAGCACCATGCCGCCGATCGCGAGGAGGAAGATCGTGCGGTACTGGCGCTGGATGAACGCGACGGCCGCAACGTAGATCGCGCCGGCAACCTTCTGCATCTCTGGGGTCCCGATGGGCGACCGGAGAACGTCGTACGCGAAATAGGCGGCCACCAGGACTGCGATCAGTCCGGAGATCGGAACGACCCAAAGCAGGGGCTGCGAGTCCAAGGATCCCCCTCCGCTGCGCCGAAACGTGAATTACAAGAAGCAAGCGCCCGCCCCGACGGAGGGGGCCGCAGCGCTTCGGCGGCAGTTTAGGGCAGGACGGCGGGGCCGAGCAAACCGGGTATCGTTCGGACATGCCACCGCAGAAGGCCTCAAAGAGCCAACCCAAGGCCGACGCGTCCGAGAAGCAGAAGAGCAAGGACCGCGACTGGCTGACCACGAGCGAGCTCGCCCAGCGGATCGGCTGGCGCGAGCACGCGCTCCGTGACGCGCTGCGCGGGAAGGACCTGCCGGGCGTCCGCCGTACTTCATTCGGCTACCACGTCGAGGCGTCGGCGGTCGATGAGCTCAAGAAGCTCCTCGGCGAGGCGCCACCGAAGGGGAACAGCTCGCTCAAGACACCCGCTCGGAACTAGCCAGCGGGCTAGACGTGCTTGCGGAGACGCGCGGGCAGGATCTTCAGCTCTTCGCGGTATTTCGCCACCGTTCGTCGCGCGAGCTTGATGCCGTGCTTGTCGGCGAGCTTTTCGACGATCTCCTGGTCGGAGAACGGCCGCCCGCGATCCTCGGCGTCGATGATGTCCTTGATCACGTCCTTCGTACCGAGCGACGCGGTGAAGAACATCGCGAACGGCACCACCTGGCCGCTCGGCAGCAGCACGAACTTTCCGGCCGTGGCGCGGCTCACGGTGGACTCATGCATCCCGATGCGCTCCCCCACCTCGGCGCGCGTCAGAGGACGTAGCGACTGGATGCCGTGCTCGAGGAATTCGAGCTGGCAATCGACGATGACCTCGGTGATGCGAAGGATCGTCTGCCGGCGCTGGTTGATGTTGTCGATGAAGAACTTGGCCCGCGTGACGTATTCGCGGATGTGCTGCCGATCGTCGTCGTTCATCGGCACGGTGCTGCTGCCTTCCTTGCGAGCGGCTGCCAGCTGCATCGTCAGCTCGCGGTAGACCGGGTTCACCCGCAGCGAGAAGCGCCGTGACTCGATGACTTCGACCTCGTACTCGCCGCTCTCCGACTTCGTGATGATCACGTCGGGCCGCAGACCGACCTCGCGGCCTCCGATGCTCGTGCCGTCGGGCCCCGCGGCGAAACCTTGCGCCGGGTGCGGGTTGAGGTTGTCCTTTATGTAGTCCCACGCGCCCTGGACCTCGTCGCGCGTGATGCGGAGCGCCTGCGCGACGTCACCGAACTTGTGCTCGCCGAGCTCGCGGAAATGCTCGGCGATGATCTCCTTGACGTGGGGCGGGACGTCTTCGCCCACCTCTTCAAGGTGCTCCATCTGGATGAGCAGGCACTCGCGGACGTCCCGCGCGCCGATGCCCCACGGCTCGACAGATTGGATCGCTCGCAGCGCCCGCATCGCGTCGTCGACCGAGACCGTCATCGTCTTTGCCGCTGCCTCGATCGTCACACCGGGATCGAGATAGCCGACCTCGTTGATGTTGCCGATGAGGTACTCGGCGATCGGGAGCAACCGCGCCGGTAGTAGAACGCGAACGTTCCACGACAGCCATTCGGCGAGCGTCTGCTCGGATTCGGCGCGGACGACCGGATCGAATTCGTCGCCCTCATCATCGCGCTGCATCAGGCTCGATCCCTCGAGAGGCTCGGTCTCAGGATCGTTCTGTCGCGGCGCCTTCGCGAGGCCGAAGCAATTCAGGCAAACGCGTCCGGGCAGGGGCTGCCCGCAGAGCGGGCAGACCTGCTGCTCCTCGAGATCGAGCGCCGGGTTCTCCTGCAGCTCTTGATTGATGACGTCCTGAAGCTCGATCGATGACAGCTGCAGTATTGCGTTGGCGGCGATCTGTTTCGGAGTTACCTTCAGCTGCTGCTGCGGCATTAAGCGCAGATCCACTTCGGCTACCTTAACTCAGTGCTCGTGCGAGCCGAACTGATCCTGTTCGTGGTGGCTCTTTCACTTTCCGCGCTCGCGTTCGCATTTGTCATGCCGCGTCGAAGGTTCCGGTGGCGGATCCCATTCGCCGCGGCCTGCTGTGTGATCGCCGGACTCGGGCCGCTGCTCATGTATGTCGCGCTCGACCCGCAGCGATCCCGTGGGCACGCCCTCTGGGAGTGGTCAGCGGTCGGGGGGCCGACCATCCAAGCCTCGTATCGCCTGGATGGCCTCGCGACCATCGGATTGGCCATCGGCGGGCTCTACATCGCGGCCGCTCTGGTGGCCACGACACGCGTGAGTGCGCGTCACCAGCTCTTGCGACCGGTGATCCTCCTGAACGCACTCGTCTTCATGACCCTCGCCGTGACCGACGATCTCATCGCCGCCATCGTCGTCCTCGGTGCGCTCGCGGCTCTCACGTCGTTCATCGCGATGCTCGTCTCACCCGCGGCCGCGGTCGCGCGCATAACCGGATATCTCGCCGGCGGAGTGCAGGGCTTCGTCGTCTCCGCGCTGCTCGCCTCGCGATTCGGTGGCGCGTCGTTCCGTTTCGACACGATCTCGCCCGACGCGGCGACGCCGGGCGTCATCCTCGCGGCGTCGCTCGGCGCTGCGCTCTTCGCGGGTCTCTATCCGTTCGTTCCGTGGGGCTACCGGAGTGAGGAGGCTGGCGAGCGCGAGAGCCTTCGCGGACTGCTCACGATGCCGGCGGGTTTCGGCGCGACGCTGGTCCTCGGCCGGATCCTCGGCGTGACGCGAATCGACCTCTCGACGCTCGGGCTGCCGGCGGTCTTCTCGCCGTTGGTCATCGCGCTCGTCGTCTCGGTGCTGGCCCTGCGCTTCATCACGCGACGGAACAGACCGGGGCTGCGCCGACGCATCGCGATCTCCGCGCTGGTGCTCCTCGGGATCCTCGCATACCCGTTCCTCCACTGGAGCCACCTCATCCTCTTCGGGTCCATCCTCACCATCGCGTACGCCGCGGCCGTCTCACTCGCGCTGCCTGAGCAGTGGGCGATCTCCCGCTACGACGTCGTTCTCGCCGCGCTGTGGATCGCCTTTGCGACCGGCTCACCGACGGCGCTCGCGGGCGCGCTCGTCGTGCTGGCGGGCGGCGGGCTCGCGGCGGTGTCTGACGCGTTCTGGATGCCGCCACACCGCTCGTACATCACGGCGATGGCGAGCTCCACCGTGATCGTCGCAGGCGCACTATTGATCGCGATCGGCACGTTCGACGCGCGGGATCTCCTCACGGTGTTCCTCGCGCTCATCGCGACGGGCGCGCTCATCGGACTCGAGCTCGCTCACGCGGGGCGGCGCCTCAGCATCGCCGCCGTCCCCGCGGACCTCGACGTGTCGGCCTCGATCGCCTCGTTCCTCGGCACGATCATGGTCCTCCTGGTCCTCACGCTGCCGCTCTTCGATGCGATGTCGGGAGCGTTCGGCCGTCCCGAAACGCGCGGCCTCGACGAGCTCGTGGCGCTCGTTCCGATCGTCGCGGTCCTGTCGACGCTGCTCGTCGTCGCGGCCCGCGCGGTTCGCGTGCTGTTGCCGGAGCTGACGGCGCTCAGCACCCGGCTCCAGACCGTCGTCTCCGCCGCGGACCCGGTGCCCATCGCCGCAGCATCGTTCCGCGCGCTGGCCGGATCCGCGACGGCGGCCTCCGCGGCCTTCGCGCTGTTCGAGGAACGCGCCGGCGTGTGGCTCGCGCTCATGCTCATTGCGACGCTGCTCGTCTGGGCGCTCCGCTGATGCTGCTCCTCGCGATCGTCGCCATCACCACCCTCGCGGCGAACAGCGCGCGACAGCTCCGCTACATGGCGGTCGCGTTCTTCGGCGTGGCGCTCGCGGCGCACCTCATCGACGACGGCAGCCTCGCCGTGTCACAGGTCGTGGTCTCCGCGTTCGCGGCGCTCGTCGCGGCGGCGATCCTCTTTGTCGCCGCCCGCGATGGGCGGTACGGCGAGGATCCCGGATGGCGCCTCTGGATCGCGACGATCGTCGCGGCCGCGACGACGGCGGCTGCATTCGCCTATCTGCGACCGGAGACGGGCGACGAGATCAGCACGAACCTTCTCGGTCCCGACGCGAGCGGCGTGACCACGGAGGTCGCGGCGTTCTGGCTGCTGTCGTCGGGCATCGCGATCCTGCTCACTGCGCGCGGCGCGGTGCGCGGCTCGCTCGGCGCGCTGCTGATGCTCACGGGCACGCAGCTCCTGGTGCGTCTGGTGCCGGGGCCGCATCTCGCGCTGACGCTGCTGCTGTCGTGGCTGCAGATCGTCGTCGCGCTCGCGGGGGCGTTCCTCATCGTCAATCAGCGGGCGGCTCGCGAAGCGTGATCGAGGTCATCGCGCTCCTCGGCATCGCGGCGCTCTTCGCCTTCGGCGTGCGCAAGCGTCTCGCCCTCGTCGCGACGGTGACGCTCGCGGCGCTCTTTGCGACGATCGCCTTCGTCGTCGCTCTGCCGATGGATGCCTCAGGCGACGTCCTCGATCTTCCCTGGCGCATGTCGGAGCTCGCGCGGCTCGCGGCGGTCGTCCTGCTCGGAACGCTCTCCCTGCTCGTGCTCGCGGTGTGGGTCGACGAGCCCGCGTACAACTTCTTCCCGACCGCGCTCGTCGTCGCCGCGGTCGTGCTCGCGGTGCTCGTCCTCACGACGCCGATCGCGATCTATGCCGCGCTGCTGTTCGGGCTGCTCGTTCCCGTTGGCTCGTTCACGTTCCAGGTCCATCGCAACCGGAGCGCGGAGGCGGCGTACCGCCACTTCAGCTTCGTCGCGCTAGGCGGTTGCCTCGGCATCGCCGCGCTCGCGCTCTCGGCGAGCCTCGGACGCGATCAGCCGCCCGCGACGTTCGTCCTGCTCGTCGTGATCCTCGTCGTCGCCTTCGCGCTCAAGCTGGCGGCGATCCCATTCCACACGCACGCCGCGTTGCTCGCGTCGGAGGTGCCCGCATCCGCGCTCGCGCTGTACTTCGGCGTGCTCGTGCCGCTCACCTTCGTGGCTTTCGCGCAGATCCTCGTGCTCTCGGGCCTGCTGCCGGCGATCGTGCAGATCGGAAAGGTGCAAGACCTGCTTCTCGCGCTCGGTCTCACCTCCGCTTTGGGCGGGGCCTTTCTGGCGACGGGGTCGACCGAGCTGCGCCGCGTCGCCATCTATTCGGTCATCGCGAACCTCGGGCAGTCCCTGGTCGGCATCGCCACGCTCTCCGGCCCGGGGATCATCGGCGCGATGGCGATCGCGCTCGTCAGCGGGATGGCGGCGACGCAGCAGATCCTGGCCGCCGGAACGCTCGAGCGCCGCGCCGGTTCGGACCGACCCAGCGCGACGACCGCGCCACTCGCCGCGCTGGCCTTCGTCGTCGGAGGTTTCGCGATGATCGGCGCGCCGCCCCTCGTCGCCTTCCCCGGACACTTCTTCGTCGAACTGATCGCGTACTCGTACTCCGCATGGATGGGGACCGCGCTCGTGATCGCGACGCTCGGCGTCCTCATCGCTCAGCTCCGCGCCGCGATGGCGATCTTCCGGACCGCGCCCGACCGCTGGCGCGTCGAGCGGAGGCCGATCGCCGGCATCGTCGGCGGATTCGTGTTCGCGGCGCTCCTCATCGGTGGCGTGCAGCCGAACGGCTTCCTGCAGCCGATCGCCGCGTTCGCCGACGAGTTCCTGCGCGCGCTGCATCCTCTCTAGTCCGCGCCAGGTCAATCCACGACGACCGTCGCACCGTCCTTCTTCGTCAGGCGCACCGTGGTCGTCCCCGCGCCGCCATTCTCGAGCGCGCGGGCGAGCGGCTCGGCGTGCGTCGTCACCAACACCTGCCCTCGCGTCCCGGCCGCGGCGAAGAGCTCGCCCAGCGCCGGCAGCAGATCCGGATGCAGGCTGGTCTCGGGCTCGTTGAAAGCGAGCAAGGGCGGGGTGCGCGGCGAGAGCAATGCGGCGATGAGGCAGAGATAGCGCAGCGTTCCATCGGACAGCTCGGCCGCCTCGAGCGGGCGCAGCAGACCCGGCATCGCAAGCCGGAGACCGAAGCGGCCCTGCTCTTCCCACAGCTCCAGCCGCCCACCGGGAAACGCGCGCTCGACCGACTGATGCAGCAGCGCGCGGTCGCCGATGTCCTGGATGGTCATGAGCGCAGCGGCGAGATCGCTCCCATCGTGCGCGAGCGCAGGAGTGCGCACGCCGACCTAAGGCTGGCGGACCGGCGCATCGGGATCGGTCCTGAAGTGGTGATAGAAGCGCCACCGCACCAAGAGACTTCGCAGCGTGCTCAGGAGCGGGAAGCGGTGCGGCTCCGAGAGCTGCGCCAGGAACGACTCTCCGTTCCACAGAGCGAAGGGGAATGAGGTGCGGTTCCCCTCGGCATCGCGCAGCGAGGCGCTGCCCGCTTCGCGCTGCGCGACCACATGCCGCTTCCCGCCATCGACGAGCCAGACCGTTTCGTCCTTGACGTCGGGATCGAGATGGAACGGGCCCTGTGGCGGCGGCATCAGGCCGCATACCAGCTGATAGGCGAGGTCATCGAGGGCGACGCCGGCAACGAAGCTCGCAGTCGCGCCCTTCTTGCGTGGTCCCGCCCACAGCACCGACGGCATGCCGCCTTCCTGGGCGAGCGACCGCGCCAGTGTCCCTTCGGCGGCGGCGCTCAGCAGGCGAAGCGCTCGATAGAGATTCGTCTTCCCGCAGCCATTCGGTCCCACCACGACCGTCACGGGCGTGAGCCGAAGGCGCAGCGCGCGGATCGATCGGTAGCCCTCGACCCACAGCTCGTGCACCGCCATCGCATCGCACTTTACGGGTGGCGCGGCGCGAAGGGTGGAGATGCGGACCCGCCGGACCAGCGCGCGGCTAGCGGGGGCTCGGCTCCTCGATCTCCCAGCCGTCGGCGTTCAGACGCGCGCGCTCTTTCGCCAGATCCTTGAAGCGGCCGATCTCTGTCCACGGCTGCTCATCGACCGGCGTGCCCGGATTGATGCGCTGCATGACACGGTTGTCGGCGCGAAGCTCGCGCACGACAAGCTGCCGCTCGCCATGACCCACGCGCAGAAGAAGTGACGCGCGAAGCAGAGTTGGCACGCTCCCCTACCCCCTTCGTCCCACGCTAGAACGTGAAGCGAGTCCCCGACGCGGTGAAGTGTTTCACATCGAACGCGATGATCTTGAACGGCGTCGCGCGGAAAACGTGGCCCTTCTGGTATTGCTCGGGTTTGGGCCGGTAATCGAATGTTCTTCCGTACTTCCTGGCGTATTGGCTGGCGATACCCTTCGCGAGCGCGGCCTCGACACCGCGGACGACCTCGACCGTGCCCTGACCGAAGAGAGCGCGCGTTCCGGTCTGCGTTCCGAACGCGACCCGCGGATCCCGCGCCAGGTTCTGCGCCCAGTGCGTGCGTTCGCTGCCCTCGAAGTAGAGGTGGTCGTCGACCCAGGCGCCCCATTGCTGTACGAGATGCGGGCGGCCATCCGGGTCCGTCGTCGAGATCCAGTAGTAGCGACCGCCGCGGAGGATGCTCTCGACGTCGCTCCATGCGAGCATGCCCTTCGCGGCACGCGTGATGTAGCCCTTCGGCAGCTGCGGGCGGTCGCGCTTGGGCGCTATGCCTTGTCCTCCATCATCCAGCGCTCGACGTCGCGCGTGTACTCGACGACGCCGCCCGGGAACCAAAGCGCGATCTCGCTCTTCGCGGTCTCGGCGGCATCGCTGGCGTGGACGAGGTTGCGCAGCCCCACGAGCGCGTAGTCGCCGCGGATCGTTCCGGGCGCCGCCTCGTGCGGCCGGGTCGCGCCGACCATCGAGCGAACGACGGCGATGGCGTTCGGACCCTCGAGGACCATCGCGACGACCGGGGACGAGCTGATGACCTTGACCAGATCGTCGTAGAAGAACTTCCCCTTGTGCACGGCGTAGTGCTTCTCCGCCGTCGCGCGCTCGACGCGCAACAGGCGCAGCGCGGCGATGCGCAGGCCACGGCGCTCGAAGCGCGCGATGATCTCGCCCGAGATCCCGCGCTGCACGGCGTCTGGCTTCAGCACGACGAGCGTCCGCTCGACGCTCTGCTCAGGACTCACGACGCGATCTCCATCACGACATCGCCGCCTTCCGGCGCGCGGATGGTGGCCACGGCCGCTCGGGGACCGACCGCGGACACGTAGGCGAGCTCGGGTCGCAGGTACTGCCGCGCCGCTCGCTGGATGTCCTCCGCGCTGACGCTGTCGATGATCTCAATGACCTCTTCGACGGAGCGCACGCGATCGAGGAACAGCTCCTGACCGGCCAGCCAGTTAGACACGCCACGCGTGTCCTCGAGCCGCAGCTCGAGACGACCCTTGTTGAAGTCACGCACGCGCTCGAGCTCGGCGGCCGGCACGATCTCGTCGCGCAGGCGAGCGACCTGCGCCAGCGATGCCTCGACGACCTCGCCGATCCGATCCGGCGCGACACCCGCGTAGATCACGGCGTGACCGGCGTCGACATAGTTCGACGAGAACGAGTGCACGTCATACGCGAGCGCGCGTTTCTCGCGGAGCTCCAGGAACAGTCGACTCGACATCCCCTCGCCGAGGACCGAGTTCAGCATGTCGAGCGTGTACTTGTCGGGGTGCACCTGCGGTACGCCGCGCCACCCGATGCAGACGTGCGCCTGCTCCGCGCGCTTGCCCAGAAGCTTCACGCGCGTCTTCGATGGCTTCGGCGCGGGCTTGAGGCGCGGAGCCGGGCGGTCGGCGATCGGCGCGAACAGCTCGGCGACCGCGTCGCTCACTTCGTTCGCATTCACTTTGCCCGCGAGCGCGACGACGACCTTGCGCGGCGCGTATCCCCGATCCATGAAGCCGCGCAGCTCGCTCGCCGCCATGGCGAGGACGACCCGCTCGCGACCGGCGACCTCCCAACCCAGTGGATGATTCGGGTACAGCAGCTCGTCGACGAGCGTGTGCACGCGATCCTGCGGCTGGTCGCGGTACATCCGGAGCTCTTCGACGATGACCTTCTTCTCGGACTGGACGTCGGACTCGCGGAGCATCGGCGCGAGGATCATGTCGGCGACCACGTCGAGCGCGATGCGCCAGTGCCGCGCCGGCACGCGCGACCAGAAGACCGTGACCTCTTTGTCGGTCGCGGCATTCACGACGCCGCCGCGGCTCTCGATCTCCATGCTGATGTCGGCGGCCGTTGGACGCTTCGCCGTTCCTTTGAACACCATGTGCTCGAGGAAGTGGCTCGTGCCGGCGTCACGACGGCTCTCCAGGCGCGAGCCCGCGCCGACGAAGACGGCGAGCGATGCCGAGCGCGTCTCCGGCATCTCCGCGACGAGGATCCGAACGCCGTTCGGGAGCGTGCGCTTCAGGTACTCCACCGAGCCGAACGCTAGCATTGCGAGAGGTCCTATGTGACGCGAGCGTGAGGAGGGTGCCCGCTCTGACTGGTCGATCCGACGCGCTCATCCACTTCCTCTGCGTGCTTCCCGACCATCTGCGCGAGCCGCGGCTGGAGAGCGACCACATCACGGTCGTTGATGGACGTTGGGCGTTCTGCGCCGCGAACGTGCGCGACGAGACACATGAGTGGCAGTCCACGGGTGGCATCACGCGCGCCGATGTCGCGCGACAGCTCGCGCAGCGGAGGGCTCAGAAGGCCTAGCGGCAGAACACCACCGTGACATAGACAGCGTCGGGTCCCTGGACCGCACCGACGCCGGCGCGACGGAAATTCGGATCCATGATGTTCGTTCGGTGGTTGATCGGTTCCCATGGCTCGGCCATGAACTCGCGATGCAGCACGTCGACACCGCCGCTCCACACCTTTCCGGTGTTCTCGCCGTACCAGCCGGTGCCGCATGCGGGCATGTCCCGCGACGCCGCCGTGCCGTCGGCTCCGTCGTGATACACGTAGCGGTGCTCGGCCTCGACAGCGCTGTGCCGTCGTGCGGCGTCCGACGCACGGGTGTCGAGCGCGAGTGGGACGTGACCCTCCAGCAATCGTGACGCGTTCATCAGCGCGAGCATCCGCAGCTCCGCGTCCGCCGTCG
>Ga0209117_1001040_pt1 | contig 10169 bp, 9 predicted proteins | sample BlaSpr_A8_OM2_M2_FD_187978 | JGI IMG/M metagenome (GOLD analysis project Ga0209117, IMG submission 187978) | Forest soil microbial communities from Thunder Bay, Ontario, Canada - Black Spruce, Ontario site 2_A8_OM2_M2 (SPAdes) (version 2) | ecosystem: Environmental > Terrestrial > Soil > Boreal...
GAAGTGGACGGCAGGCCGGTCTGCGTGATCGTCCCGTCCGACCGCGAAGTCAGCATGAAGAAACTCGCAGCCGCATTCCAGGGCAAGAGCGCGAAGATGATGCGCCCGGCCGATGCCGAGCGGCTGACTGGCTATCATGTCGGCGGCATCAGCCCGTTCGGGCAAAAGAAACGCGTGCCGACCGCGATCGAGCAGAGCGCGCTTGCCGAGCGCAGCGTCTTCATCAACGGCGGACAGCGCGGCTTGCAGATCGAGATCGACCCGAACCATGCGCTGAAGGTGCTGGATGCGATTGCCGCAGCACTGGTGGCGTGAATAAAGACGGCTCGCATCGCCCAGCGCCCGATGCAGCTATCGGGCGCTGGAAGATCGAGCGTTGGAGAGAACCCGCCGCCGGGATCAACGCGTGATTTACGCCGCGAGCGACGTCCGCGCGGTAGATTTTAGCCGGACCGGCTTTCCGCCGGGTGGATTCCTCGGCGAATGATCGAGGCTCGACAGCGCCTCGAGGATCTCGTCGATGGAAACCCCACCCTTTGCTCCGGGTATGGCGCGCAAGGATGGGCATGACGTCACTGCTGCGGCGTCGGATGCCCAGGATGCCAGGATCGCCTTCTTCTCTGCCCGCGACAACGTGGTGTCGGCCAGCACATCCCGCGGATGATCGAATACCGAACCGGGATGCAAAATGGCGTTCAGATCGTACACATTTTCATCAAAGCCTCGGTCTAGATCGGTCATGTCGTCCTCCTAAAACTCCTTTCGATTTGGGACGGAAAACGACTTAGAAAAGCGGAAGGCGACTTCAAGACCTCGCGGGAAAAATTTTTAGCCTTCGGTATTTCTCACCGGCCCGGGAAAAGGCCGGGCCAATGGCGCAATGCGCATACGGTCTTTACCAAAAAATGTACGCCCCTCTTGAAACCGAATCGACTTTTGCTAATTTTCTGACTGCCGCGACACGCGGTCCGGGCGCCTTTCGGGGGCCCGGCTGAGACGGGCGCCGGCGGTGTCCGACGCCTGCTCGTACCCATCTTGCTCAACGGAGGATTTGGCTATGAGAAATTACGATTTTTCTCCCCTCTGGCGGTCGACGATCGGCTTTGACCGCTTCTTCGATCTGGTCGACGCAGCTCAGCATACGGGCAGTGACGATAATTACCCGCCCTGCAACGTCGAGCGCGTTGGCGAAGACCGGTATCAGATATCCCTGGCGCTTGCGGGCTTTGCCCCCGAGGAGATCGCCATCACCGCCGAGCAGAACGTGCTGACGGTCGAAGGCCGCAAGGCCGAGAAACAGCAGCGCGAGTTCCTCTATCAGGGCATCTCGGCACGGCCGTTCAAGCGTCAATTCAATCTGGCCGACTATGTCCAGGTCAGGGGTGCGGCGTTCGACAACGGCTTGCTGCAGATCGAGTTGATCCGCGAAATCCCGGAGGCGATGAAGCCGCGCCGGATCGCGATCAGCGGCGCCCCCGCTTCGAACGTCCAGCAGATTGAAACCAAGGCGGCCTGACCGCCCGCATTCAGTAAGCAGCAAGGCCTCCGCGACGGGCGCCCGCCGCGGAGGTTCCCTGCGTCATGTGCTGGCGCGACAGCGATTCACCTCCACGCATGGTCGCGATGCATCTGGCGCCATTGATAGGCAGTGAAAATCCGTGTCTGTGAGGCGTGCCGGGCAAGAAAAACGGCCCGGTGGATCACACCGGGCCGGCCGCGGCGTCATGGAACCCGGGCCAAGAACCACTGCCTCATGTCTGCTTCCGATCAAACCTCCGGTGCCGCCGCCTCCGGCAACTGGCTCGCCAGCCAGCCTTATCTGCTGCTCTCGATCACCGCGCTGTGCTGGGCCGGCAACGCCATCGTCGGCCGCCTCGCCGCCGGGCATATTCCGCCGGTGACGCTGTCGTTCCTGCGCTGGTCGCTGGCGTTTCTCATTATTCTCCCCTTTGCCTGGAAACATCTTAGGCGCGACTGGGGCGCGATCCGCGCCCGGCTCGGCACCATGATCGTTCTGTCCGTCACCGGCATCAGCGCCTTCAACACCCTGCAATACTGGGCGCTCGAACATACCCAGGCGCTGAACACGCTGCTGCTGCAGTCGGCCGGACCGCTGTTCGTCGCGGTGTGGTCGCTGATCCTGCTCGGCGTCCGCCTGACGCTGGCGCAGGCCGGCGGGATCGTGCTGTCGCTGACCGGCGTGCTGGTGATCCTGCTGCACGGCGACCTGACGACGCTTGCGAGCATCACGTTCAACAAGGGCGACGTCATCTTCACTTTGGCGCTGGCGATCTTCGGGGTGTATTCGGTGCTGTCGCTGAAGCGACCGAAGATTCACGGCCTGTCGTTTGTCGCCTTTACCTTCGGCTGCGGCGCGGCGTGCCTCGTTCCACTGTGGATTTGGGAACTGTACTCGCGCCCGGTGATACAGCTGGATACGGCGAACCTGCTGAGCCTGTTTTACGTCGCAGTGCTTCCCTCGACGGTGGCGTATCTGTGCTTCAATCGCGGCGTGCAGCTGATCGGCGCCAACCGCGCCGCGCCGTTCTTTCACGTGGTGCCGGTATTCGGCTCGGTAATGGCCATCGTCTTTCTCGGCGAACGCCCGCAACTTTTCCACATCATCGGCTTTGCGCTGGTGCTGACGGGCGTTTTCGTTGCGTCGCGAAAGCCGGCGAATGCGAGGTAGTTTGCTTAAGATCGCTGCGCAGGTTGACCGCGATTCTCCGTTGTCAGACCATCATGGCCGAAATATTTGAAGACGGATCGCGCCCCGACATGCATGATAGAATTTCAAATCCGACTCCGCCGCCGTCCACGGTAGAACGCTCCAGGAGCGCAGTCCCGCGCGCCATGCGGCGCTATCTTTCGCTCGACGATTTTGAAGCAACCGCCCGGCGCCGCCTGCCCAGGATGCTCTACGGCTATATCTCCGGGGCCGCCGAGACCGATGCAGCACTTGCCGACAATCGCCGCGCCTTCGCGGAATACGGTTTTGTTCCGCGGGTACTGAACGACGTTTCCGGCCGCGAGCAGACGACAAAATTGTTCGGCAAGACTTATGCGGCACCGTTCGGCATTCCGCCGATGGGGTCGGCCGCGCTCTGCGCCTACCGGGGGGATGTGGTGCTCACTCGCGCAGCCGCCGCGATGAACGTGCCGATGATCCTCAGCGCGTCCTCCCTGATCAGGCTGGAGGATATCAGGCGCGAAAACCCGGCGGCCTGGTATCAGGCCTATCTGGCGGGCGATGCTTCGCGGATCGAGCCACTGGTCGACCGCGTCGCCGCCGCCGGCTACGACACCTTCGTCGTGACCGCGGATGTGCCGGTCCCGCCTAACCGCGAGAACAACATCCGCAACGGCTTTCAGGTCCCGCTGGCGATCACGCCGCGCGTCGCCTGGGACACGATGACCCATCCGCACTGGCTGCTCGGCACCTGGGCCCGCACCTTGCTGAACCACGGCATGCCGCATTTCGAGAACATGGATGCCAAGCGCGGGCCGCCAGTGCTCTCCAAAAACCTGATGCGCAACATCGGCAAGCGCGACCAGCTCGCCTGGAAGCATCTCGAGCTGATCCGAAAGCGCTGGAAGGGCAAGCTTGTGGTCAAGGGCCTGATCGCGCCGGCGGATGCACGCATCGCGCGGGAGAGTGGCGCCGATGGCGTGATCGTCTCCAATCACGGCGGCCGGCAGCTCGACCATACGGTGTCCTCCTTGCGCACGCTGCCCGAGATATCAGCGGAAGCGAACGGCATGACCGTGATGCTGGATGGCGGCATCAGGCGCGGCACCGACGTGCTCAAGGCGCTGGCGCTGGGCGCGCAATTTGTCTTCGTCGGCCGGCCCTTGCTGTTCGCAGCCGTAGCCGGCGGCGAAGCCGGCGTGCAGCGCGCCCTCGCCCTGCTCAGGGATGAGGTGGATCGCGACATGGCCCTCCTAGGTATCCGAAGCATCAGCGAAATTTCGTCCGAACTGGTACGCCGGCTTTAGCCCGACGCGACCAACGGCCCACGCGAGCGCCCGCATTGCGTGATCGTGCCGCTGCTTCCGGTCTTTAAGGCCTTCGATGCTCAGTAAATCCAAGCCCATCACGTTCTCCGTGATCGCAGTCGAAGAGGTATGGACATTGTAGCATTGCAAGCGCGGGACTTGTCGCGAAGCTGAATCCGGCACAAGTCCATCTGCACCGATGACGATTCCAGCACCACCGCCACCTGCACCCGATCCGGTCAGATGGCTCAACAACCAGCCCTATCTGCTGCTGAGCCTGGCCGCGCTGTTCTGGGCCGGCAATATCGTGCTCGGGCGTTTCGTCGCGGGCCACGTGCCGCCGATGACGCTGTCCTGCGTCAGGTGGATCGGGGCGTTTTTCCTGCTGCTGCCGTTCGCCTGGCCGCATCTTAAGCGCGACTGGCCGGCGTTGCGCGCGCGGCTTCCGCTGATGGTGGTGCTGTCGGCGACGGGATTCGCCATCAACAATGCGTTATCGTACTGGGCGCTGCAATACACTCAGGCGCTGAACGCGCTGTTGATCCAGTCGTCCGGACCGCTGTTCGTGGCGCTGTGGTCGCTTGCGCTGTTCGGCGTGCGGCTGACCTGGGCGCAGCTCGCCGGCATCACGATCTCGCTGGCGGGCGTACTCACCATCATCCTGCGGGGCGACGTCGGCGCGCTCGCCGGCATCCAGTTCAACAAGGGCGACGTGATGTTCGCCGGCGCGCTTTTTGCGTTCGGATTATATTCGGCGCTGATGACGCGCCGGCCGAAGACGCATCAGCTGTCGCTGATCTGCTTCACCACCGGCTGCGGTGCCCTGCTGCTGCTGCCGCTCTCGATCTGGGAATACTCGACCGGCTTCACGCCGAAGTTCGATCTGTTGACGGTCGCGACGCTGATCTATGTCGTGATTTTTCCGTCCACGCTGGCATATCTGTTTTTCAACCGCGGCATCGCGCTGATCGGGCCGAACCGCGCCGCGCCGTTCTTTCACCTGGTGCCGGTGTTCGGCTCGGCGATGGCGATCCTGCTGCTCGGCGAGCAGCCGCAGCTGTTTCATCTCGTCGGCTATGTGCTGGTGCTGGCAGGCGTGGTGATCGCGTCGCGGCAGGCGTCTGCGGGGGCATGAACTCACAGCTACGGTGCCGTATCGGCTTCCGCTTTGGCTTTAGGCAGGCTAGCCTGACCGGAGACCTCTGGAACTGAAAAGCAGTGAGTGGAATCGGGAGGCATCGACGGCGTCGTCGCGGCCATAACCAACACCGAAATGTCAAATCGGGAGCAGGAAATGTCGAAGTTCAAGGTAGTGACGCCGAAAGGCGCGAGTTTCACGGTCGCCGGTGGCGGTTATGCGTTTGAAAAAGAGGCGCTTGATCCGATCGGCGCCGAAATCGTCGAGGCGCCAGCCAATGAGGCGGAATTTATCGCCGCCGCCCGGAGTGCCGATGCCATCTACGCCAAGGGCATTCCGATCTCGAAGAACATCATCGATGCCCTCGAGAACTGCAAGGTCATCACGCTCGGCAGCGTCGGCGTCGATAGCGTGGACGTCAAGGCCGCCACCGCGCGCGGCATTCCCGTCACCAACATCCCCGACACGTTCATCGAGGAAGTCGCCGACCACGCCATGATGCTGCTGCTGGCGGGATTTCGTCGCCTGGTCGAGCAGGACAAGATGGTCCGGCAAGGCCGCTGGGCCGAAGGCCGCCCGGCTCTCCTGAAGATTCCGAGGCTGATGGGGCAGACGCTGGGCTTCATATCGTTTGGCCGAGTGGCGCGCGCCGTCGCCAAGCGCGCGGCGCCGTTCGGGCTTCGGATGATGGCCTATGATCCCTTCATTTCCGAGACGCTGATTTCCGATCATGGCGTGCTGCCGGCAACCTTGTCGGAAGTGCTCTCGCAGTCCGATTTCGTCTCGATGCACGCGCCGGCGCGGCCCGAGGTTCACCACATGCTGGGCGAAACGCATTTCCGCCAGATGAAGCCGAGCGCAATTTTCATCAATACCGGGCGCGGAGCGACCGTGAACGAAGAAGCGCTGATCAAGGCCTTGCAGGAAGGCTGGATTGCGCACGCCGCGCTCGACGTATTGGAGAAGGAGCCGCCTTCGCAAAACAATCCGATGCTGGGCATGGACAACGTCACGCTGACGGCCCACGTCGCTTCAGCCTCGGCACGCTTCGACGAGGCGCGCAAGCGCCGTGTCGGCTACGAATTGTCACTGGTCCTACAGGGCATGTGGCCGGTAAGCTGCGTCAATCCGTCGGTGCTGCAAAATACCTCGCTTCGCCGCTGGCAACCGGTCAGCATGGAGCGCGGCCCGAACAGCTAAAGCACGGCCCACATCACCGGCGAGCAACGCCGGGATAAAACAGGGAGAAAATCATGAACAACGGGATCACCCGCCGCGACGCCTTGAGTTTGGGCCTTTCCGCCGCGGCACTGGGCGCGACTGGCGCGTCGGCTCAGCCCGCCGCCTCGGCCGTCAAGGTCGCCGACGTGCCGGCACCACCGCTCACTATCGAAAAAGGCGCAACCTTGCGCATGCTGCGGCCCGTGCGGTTCGTGAAAGCCGACGAGGACGTGTTCCGCGCCAATGCGGCGAAGTTCACCGAGAAAACGGGGGTCGAGGTCAAGGTCGATTTCGTCGGATGGGAAGACATCAACCAGCAGACCGCGGTGACGTCGAACAGCGGCGCCGGTCCCGATATCATCATCGGCTTCACGGACGCGCCGCACATCTATTCCGACAAGCTGATCGAACTCACCGACGTCGCCGACTATCTTGGAAAGCGTTACGGCGGCTGGCTGTTTCTCGCCCAGAAATACGGCAAGCGCCACAAGAGCGACGCCTGGATCGGATTGCCGTTCGGCGCGAGTGGTGGCCCGCTGGTGTATCGCAAATCGCTGGTCAAGGCCGTCGGCTTTGACAGGGTTCCGGACGATCATGCCGGATTTCTGGATCTGTGCCAGAAACTGCAAAAGGCCGGGAAGCCCGCGGGCTTCGCTCTCGGTAATGCCGTCGGCGACGGCAACGGCTTTGCGAGCTGGCTGTTGTGGTCGCATAACGCGTCGCTGCTCGATGAGGAAGGCAATGTCATCATCAACAGCAAGGAGACGGTTGCCGCCCTCAAATATCTCAAGCAGCTATACCCCACCTTCATCGCCGGGACGCCGTCGTGGAATGACGTCAGCAACAACAGAGCCTACTCGTCCCAGGAAATTTCCCTGACCGCGAACGGCGTATCGCTTTATTTTTCGCTGAAGAACGACCCGGCAACAGCGCCGATCGCCGAAGATACGGAACATCAGTTCTTGCCGATGGGGCTGGCGAAAAGCTCGCCGATGGCAGGTCTGACGCTGAACGCGATGGTGTTCAAGCATAGTCCCTATCCCAACGCCGCCAAGGCATTCCTGCAATTCATGCTGGAGCGCGAGCAGTACGAGCCGTGGCTTAACGCCAACAGCGGCTATTGGGCGCAACCGCTTGCCGCTTATGCCGACGCTGCCGTGTGGTCCGGCGATCCCAAGGTAAAAATCTTCAAGGACACCATGGCCAATAAATATTGGGCTGGCTACAAGGGCCCGATTTCAACGGCCACCGGCGCGGTCAACGCGGATTACGTGCTGGTGCAGATGTGCGCTTCCGTTGCGACCGACGCCGCGACACCGGAAGCGGCAGCCGCCGAAGCGGAGCGCCGCGCCAAGCGATATTTCCGTCGATAGGTTGCGTCATTGCAAAAAAAGCAACTCACACTCCGTCATTCCGGGGCGGTGCTTTAGCACCAGACCTCAGATGCGCAATTGCGCATCGGGGAATCTCGAGATTCCGGGCTCGATGCTTCGCATCGCCCCGGAATGACACGTAAGTCAGATCGGGACAAACATCCGATGTCCGTAACGACAACACTTTCCCGGAGCACCGTACAACGGCAGCCGAGCTGGCTGGTGCGGCTGTTCGACTATAAACCGTTCCTAATCGTCATCTGCCTGACGCCGGCGATCGGCCTGCTGCTGGTGTTCCTCACCTACCCGCTCGGACTGGGCGTCTGGCTGGCGTTCACCGATACCACCATCGGCCGCCGCGGGGTTTTTGTCGGGCTGGAAAACTTCCAATATTTGTTGACCGATCCTCTGTGGTGGAACGCGGTGTTCTACAGCGTGTTCTATACCGCCGTCGCCACTTTCGGAAAATTCGCGCTCGGCTTCTGGCTGGCGCTGCTGTTGAACAACCACTTTCCGTTCAAAAGCCTTCTGCGCGCTATCGTTTTGCTGCCCTGGATTGTTCCTACGGTTCTCTCGGCGCTTGCGTTCTGGTGGATTTACGATCCGCAATTCTCCATCATCTCGTATTTCCTCGTGGATGTCCTTCACGTCCGCAGCACCAACATCGACTTCCTGGGAAGTCCCTGGCCGGCGCGCTTCTCGCTGATCGCTGCGAACATCTGGCGCGGAATTCCGTTCGTCGCGATATCGCTGCTGGCCGGGCTGCAGACCATATCGCCTTCGCTCTATGAGGCGGCGATGCTCGACGGTGCAAGCGCGTGGCAGCGCTTCCGCTACATCACCTTTCCGATGATGTTGCCTATTCTGGCGATCGTGATGACGTTCTCGATCATCTTCACCTTTACCGACTTCCAGCTGGTCTACGCCATCACCCGCGGCGGACCTGTCAACTCCACCCACCTGCTGGCGACCTTGGCGTTCCAGCGCGGCATTGCCGGCGGCGAACTCGGCGAGGGCGCGGCGATCGCGGTCTCGATGATCCCGTTCCTCGTATTCGCGACACTGTTCAGCTACTTCGGCCTCGCCCGCCGCAAATGGCAGCAGGGAGAGAGCAATGACTGAGGCCCTGGCGCCGTCTGCAAAGTCCAGCAATGTCGCAAGTTCCACGCCCGATACGATGGAGTGGGATTCGCGGGCGCGGCGGATGGTGATGATCTACCTGCCGCTGTCCTGCTTCGTGCTGATCCTGCTGTTTCCGTTCTACTGGATGGCCATCACGTCGTTCAAGCCGAATGCGGAATTGCTCAACTACAAGGCCCATAATCCGTTCTGGATCTCTTCTCCCACGCTCGCGCACATCAAGCATTTGCTTTTCGAAACGGCCTACCCACACTGGCTGATGACGACGATGTCGGTAGCGATTGGCTCTACCTTCCTCTCGCTGTTCTCGAGTACGTTGGCGGCTTACGCGATCGAACGCCTGCGCTTCAGGGGCAGCCCGTATGTCGGGCTGGGAATCTATCTCGCCTATCTGGTGCCGCCTTCGATCCTGTTCATTCCGCTGGCGACGGTGGTGGTTCAGTTCGGACTGTTCGACAGCCCGCTGGCGCTGATCCTGGTGTATCCGACCTTTCTGGTGCCGTTCTGCACCTGGCTCTTGATCGGCTATTTCAAATCGATTCCTTACGAGCTGGAGGAATGCGCGCTGGTCGATGGCGCAACCCGTCTGCAAATTCTGTGGCGGATCACGCTGCCGCTTGCCGTCCCCGGATTGATTTCGGCGGGCATTTTCAGTTTCACGCTGTCATGGAACGAGTTCATCTACGCGCTGGCCTTCATCCAGAGCAGCGCCAACAAGACCGTCCCGGTCGCGATCTTGACCGAACTCGTTTCCGGTGACGTGTATCAGTGGGGAGCCCTGATGGCGGGCTCCCTGCTGGGCTCGCTGCCGGTTGCGATTTTTTACTCGCTGTTCGTCGACTACTACGTCTCGTCGTTGACCGGCGCCGTGAAGGAGTAAGCGGCGACGCTCTCTTATTTGCGCGTGCGATAATCGCCGAACGTGGTATCGCGCTGGTCGAGCTGCTGCTTGACGCTGCCGCCGGTTTCACACCGAGTATATCATCGGGCGGCGCTTTGCGCCGACCCGTTGGTTCGAAACCACCCTCTCCCACAACGGGAGAGGGTAAGATCAAAACGCCAGCGCCTTGGCCTGCTTCACCTGCGGCAGCGCCAGCACCTTGGCGAGCACTGCGGCCGGCACCGCGCCGTCGATCTCGACCAGCGCGATGGCGTCGCCGCCCGGCTTGTTGCGGCCGAGATGGAAGGTCGCGATGTTGATGTTGGCGTCGCCGAGCAGACCGGCGAAGTGGCCGATGAATCCCGGCTTGTCCTCGTTGGTGACGTAGATCATCGACTTGCCGAACTCGGCGTCAACCCGG
>Ga0209117_1001041_pt1 | contig 10162 bp, 7 predicted proteins | sample BlaSpr_A8_OM2_M2_FD_187978 | JGI IMG/M metagenome (GOLD analysis project Ga0209117, IMG submission 187978) | Forest soil microbial communities from Thunder Bay, Ontario, Canada - Black Spruce, Ontario site 2_A8_OM2_M2 (SPAdes) (version 2) | ecosystem: Environmental > Terrestrial > Soil > Boreal...
GGGACTTCGCGTCGTCGACGCATCGATCCTGCCCGACATTCCCTCGGTCGCGACCAACGTAACGACGATCATGGTGGCGGAGCGCATCGCGGCAAAATTGTCTGGGTGAGCAAGCGCGCGCCGCTCAGAATTTCAGTCCAACATGACAAGTCATGGCGGAGACAATCATGCGCAAAAATTGGCTGATCACCGGCGTCTCGTCCGGCATTGGCCGCTCGCTGGCCGAAGCCGCCCTCGCGGAGGGACACGTTGTGGTCGGTACCGTCCGCAAGCCCGAGCAGATTGGAGAGTTCGAAAAGCTTTCCCCGGGCCGCGCCAAGGCGGTCATGCTCGACGTCACGAAAGCGGATGGCGTCGTCTCCGGCGTGGGAGCCGCCGCGAAGGCCCTCGGGGGCCGGATTGACGTCCTCGTCAACAACGCTGGCTGGGGTTTGGTCGGCGCGATCGAGGAGACTTCCGAAGAGGAGGCGCGCGACGTGTTCGAGGTCAATTTCTTCGGTCAACTCAACGTCAGTCGCGCCGTCCTCCCGATCATGCGGGCACAAGGCTCGGGCCACATTCTGGCCGCCTCTGCGGTCGGCGGCTTCACCGGCGTCGCGGGGCTCGGCGTCTACTCGGCGGCCAAGGCAGCGGTCGACGTCATGAATGAGGCGCTCGCGCAGGAAGTTGAGGTGTTCGGGATCAAGGTGACGGTGCTGACGCTCGGGATTTTCCGCACCAACTTTGCCTCCTCGTCACTCAAGCAGACCGCGAGCGTTATGACCGAGTACGCCGAGACGCCGGCGGGTCAGTTCCGCGCCTTCATTGGCGGGCTGGCTGGTAAGCAGCCCAATGACCCCGCGCGCGGCGCCCAGGCAATTCTTAAGGCAGTTGCCGCCGAGAACCCGCCGCTGCATTTGGCGCTCGGCAGGGATGTGCTCGGCGTCATGCGGAAGAAGATCGCCGGCCTGCAGCAAGAGATCGCCGTCTGGGAAGCAACGAGCGCGTCGGTTGCCTTTCCTCAACTTGAGGAACAGGCCGTCTCGTCTGATCAGGTAACCCAATGAGGCAGTTGCTTCGGAGACAGGAGCAAGCTGTTCCAGCGCAGTCCCCGGCCCCTCCTTCGAGGAGATCGCACACTTCGCGTGATCGCATCGTCGCAAAGCTCAAGAGGTGAAACCACAACATCAGGAGAGTCAAAATGAAAATGACCATTGAATCACTACTCACGCCGGCAGAGATGTGGAACGCGAAGATTTACAGCGATGGCTGGAAGAAGCCGGGCCTCGGTACGGCAGTTGTGATCGAAAAGGCGACGGGCGCGAAGCTCGGAGAGATCGGCATCGCCTCTGCCGAGGACGTGGCAGCGGCAACCGCCGCAGCGCGAGGCGCGCAGAAGGAATGGGCCAGACTGACGGGGCCGAGGCGCGGCGATGTGCTGCGTGAAGTCTCCCGCCTGTTGCTCGCGAACTCCAAGGAGATTGCCGATCAATTGATCCGTGAGACGGGTTCAATACGGGCAAAGGCGCAATGGGAGGTCCAGATAACCGCCCGCGAGTTCCTGGAGGCAGCGTCGCTTGGTAGCCAGCCGCGGGGCGTCCTGACCGCCACCTTGGAAGACGGACAACAAAGTTTGGCGCGGCGCGTTCCGCTCGGGGTCGTCGGCATCATCACGCCATGGAATTCACCGCTGATCCTGGCTGCTCGGGCGGTCGCTCCTGCGCTGGCAATGGGCAACGCGGTGATCCTCAAGCCTGACGTGCAGACACCGATCATCGGCGGCGTGATCTTCGCCCGACTGCTCGAAAAGGCCGGCCTGCCGAGCGGGCTGTTCCATGTTTTACCTGGCGCTGCAGAGACGGGCGACGCGCTCGTCAAGGAGCCTGCGATCGACATGATCAGCTTTACAGGTTCGACGCGCGTCGGCCGCCAGGTCGGCTCGATCGCGAGCGGGTTACTCAAACGCGTCTCGTTGGAGCTCGGCGGCAACAATCCTTATGTCGTGCTCGACGATGCAGACATCGAGGCCGCGGCCGGCGCGGGAGCCTGGGGATCATTCTTCCACCAGGGACAGATATGTCTCACCGCGGGCCGGCACATCGTGCACGAGCGCATCGCCGATGCCTACGTCGAAGCCCTCGTGAAAAAGGCCAAGGCACTCGTGGTCGGGAATCCCCTCGACGAGCAAGTACAGGTCGGGCCTATCGTCAGCGAACGTCAGGCCGCCAATGTCGAACGGATTGTCGCCGAAACGATCGCCAAAGGTGCCAAACTTCGGACTGGAGGCAGTCGCAAGGGAATCTTCTTCGAACCAACGGTCATTTCAGGCGTAACGCCAGGAATGGCAGCATTCGACGAAGAAATCTTTGGACCGATCGCGCCGGTTACGACATTCCGGAATGATGAGGAGGCGGTCGAGCTCGCCAACGCAACGGAGTACGGCCTCACGGCCGCAGTCGTCTCGGCCGATCTTGCCCGCGCCCAGCGTGTCGCAGACGGAATTCATTCCGGCGTCGTTCACATCAATGACCAAACCGTGCTGCATGGGGTCTATGGCCCGATTGGCGGCGTCGGCATCTCCGGCAACGGCTTCGGTCATAGCACGCTGACCAATGCCGATCAGTTCAGCGAATGGCAATGGATCACGACACGGTCGCAGATCCCCGCATATCCGTTCTGATGCGGGCTGGCGGGGAGACGGCTATGTGCATTCCCGCCGATGACCGGACCATCACCCAATCATCGGGAGAAAGATCATGAGTACCGCTCATCGGATTGACGTCCATCAGCATGTCGTACCGCCCTTCTGGGCGAAGGCACTGCCTGCTCACGGCCGCGATCCTTCCGGCCCGCGGTCCGGCGATCCGTCAAACAGTGTTCTTCCCCCGTGGTCACCCGACAGCGCAATTGACTTCATGGACTCCCAGGAGATCGCAACCGGGATTCTCTCGCTGACCGCGCCGGGCGTTACCGGCTGGGACAACAGCGGGCGACGGGAGATGGCGCGCCGCGTCAACGAATACACGGCGGGTCTCGTTGCGAAGCGGCCTGATCGCTTCGGCCACTTCGCGACGCTGCCGCCCCCCGACATTGACGGCGCTCTTCAAGAACTCGAGCACGCGCTCGACACACTGCGGGCCGATGGGGTGATCCTGCTTGCCAACTATGCCGGAAAATATCTCGGCGAAGCTGCCTTCGAACCGATCTGGGCGGAGCTCGATCGCCGCCAAGCCGTGGTGTACGTGCATCCTGGGCAGCCGCCCCTACGGACTGCGGAGGGCCTCGCCGGTCCGCTCGTCGATTATCCGTTCGATACCACGCGAACCGCCGTTCAACTCGTACTGAACGGCATCGTGGACCGGTACCCAGGAGCTCGCATCATCCTGTCGCATGCCGGCGGCTTCGTGCCTTATGCCTCGCATCGCTTCGCCGAACTCGCGCACGTCTTCCGGCTTGATGCGGCCGATCCGGTCGACATTCTCAAGAGCTTCCAGCGCTTCTATTTCGATACCGCCTTGTCATCCAGTCCTGTGGCCTTGCCGAGTCTAAAGGCTTTCGCACAACAAGACCGAATCCTGTTCGGGACCGACTACCCCTTCGCTCCCGCCGAAGTCGCAGCGTCGTTCACCCGCAAGCTCGGCGCTTATGACAGCCTGACAGCCGACGAGTACGGCGCGATCAACCATGGCAACGCGGAGATTCTGTTTCCGCGTCTCGCCCCAAAGGACGCAGCTCCGGAACGTCGCAGCGCGCGGTCGAGGCCATAGTGCGCGAGATGAAGCGGCAACGCGCGGTCATCGCGTCTTGATCCTATTGACTCCAGGGAGATTTACGATGTCAACCATCAAGCCCACCACGCGGGACAATCAAACCGTGGCATTGCTCGACAATCCGGGCATTGCATCAGCGGTTTGCCTGCTGGGACGGATCCTTATCAGCATCATCTTTCTCATTTCAGGTATCTCGAAGGTCACAGAGCCCGCAGCGACCATCGCGTATGTTGCCTCAGCCGGACTCTCGTTCCCGCAACTTGGCCTGGTGATAGGCATCATGGTGGAGCTTGTCCTCGCACCGGCGCTTGTGCTGGGTTATCGGACTCGTTGGGTCGCGGCCGTGATCGCCGCCTATTGCGTGGCGACAGCGATCTTCTTCCACCGCGGCTTCGCGGACCCAAACGCGTTGCTCCATTTCTTCAAAAATATAGCCATGGCGGGTGGGCTGCTCCAGATCGTCGCTTTCGGCCCCGGTCGTTTCAGCCTGGATGCGCGGCTTGCTCGCCGCGGTATTAGTTCCGACCGAGCGCATATTACCCCCCAGCAAGAAGGAATCCTGGCATGACCAGTGAAACCATCCGCGACCCAGTTAAGGATCAACTGCTAACGCCCCAGAATTCAGCGCTGCTCATCATCGACTATCAGCCAGTGCAGGTGAATTCGATTGCCTCGATGGACCGGCAGAAGCTGATTGACAACATTGTCGGCGTCGCAAAAGCGGGCCGCGCTTTCGCCCTGCCGATCGTACACTCCACGGTTAACGTCAAGACTGGCTTGAACAAGCCGCCCATAGCGCACCTTCGCAAGGTGCTTGGTGACCTCCCGACGTTCGATCGAACGTCCATCAATGCATGGGAGGACGTCGAGTTCGCCGAAGCAGTCACGGCTACGGGACGCAAAAAACTAATCATGACGGCGCTGTGGACCGAGGCTTGCTTGACGTTTCCGGCACTCGATGCGCTGCAGGCGGGCTACGAGGTCTACGTTGTTGCCGACGCAGTTGGCGGCACGTCAGTTGAGGCGCATCAGGCAGCCTTGCGCCGCATCGAACAGGCCGGCGGCAAAATGATCAGTTTGATGCAGCTCATCTGCGAGCTGCAGCGCGACTGGGGGCGTAAGGAGACGGTGCCCGCATTCGTGAAGGTCGCTAGTGAGATTCCTGGGACGTTCGCGATCCAGTTGGCTTACGACAGCGACATGGCGACTGATGGCTGAGCGCATCGCGGCAAGATTGTCCGCTTGAGGGAACGCCCCCTTGCTGCACCAAGGAGAGGGGACAAACCATTAAACCGAGGAGGAAGTCATGACCGATATCTCGAGCGCCTCGCGCGGCGTAAAACTGGCGCTACTCGAAGGCCAACTGCTATCGCGCCAGATCGACCGTCACGTTTTCCTGGAGGGGGCAACGCGGCTCGGCCTGTCCGGGCCGGACGCCGATGCCGCCGCCGCCAAGTTCTTGGCGATCGCTGCCAATCAGGTGGCTCGCCGGGCCAGTTTGAAGAGCAGCTACGACTACATCGTGATCGGTTCGGGCGCTTCCGGCGCCGTGGTTGCGCGGCGCTTGGCCGAAAAGTCACGAGCGATGTCGACGCTAAGTCAGCGTGAAATGCGGCTTTCAGCCAGTTGCCTGTTCGACGGTGAGATAAGGCTCGCAGACGACCACAATTTTCTCGCTCAATTTCTTGATGCGCAGCGATCGATCCGCAGTCGTGTGGCGATCAGGCGACTGATTCACGCGTATTGCAGTCATTTTGACCCGGGTCACCCTGGCATTCGGCAGATTGGCATATTTCTGCGAGAAGCGGTCTCAACCATCCCGAGCAGCCCGCGTTGGGTCTGGCCAGAACGACACCGACAATTCGGGTTGTTCGATCCAGCGCAGGCACCGGCGCGACTGGCGGAATTAACTATCAACAGTTTGAGTCCCCGAAAGGAGCTAGAAGGAATTGGGTTAGGCGGACAGCTGATGGTTAGCGGATTATCGGCCAACGTATTTTTAAGCGCTCTAAAACTTACACAGCGAAATCTATCGAGCAATCCAAAATTGGAAGATGTCGATCGCGTAGTTTCCTGGGTTCAGGCCGATGACGGTAAGATGTACTACTCCGCTCATCGCGGCGCAGTTGCGAACACATTGCTCCTGCCGTGGACCAATAGAGCTCCGGATCAAGACATACGCCAAAAAGTTCAAAGCTTCCTGCTCGATAAACTGAGTGATCCGCGGATTGATCGTGGGGCGTGGTTAGGAGTAGATGATGCCGCTCGCGATGTCATGATACGTTGGTTGGCACAGGCCACACTCGAACAGTTTCTAAAGGTCGTCGATCGCGTGGCGGCAAAACATCAGTGGGACTACCGAAGAGCGTTCTGGAATGCGTATATAGAAAAACGAGTAGTGGCGAATGCGTGGGTCGCTTTTGGCTCCAACGGAGCACAGGTCGCGCGCAGAATTGCTGAGAACACAGCTGATAGCTTGATGCGTCGGTTCGCCACGCTGGGCGGGTCAGGGGCCGATCAGGCAATTCTGCTTCTCAGCATTGGAGATTTGATTATTGCCGATTGGAGTCACAACGGCAGGCTTCGGATTTGGAGAAGAGGAAATCCGAGCGCGCCGGAGTTTAATCTACCATCATATGCCGCTTCTGATCTTCGTACCGACTCCGAATTCGACACCGTGCACCTTCCGCCGGATGGATGGCAAGGTAAGGCGGAAGCCTATATCCGCAGGCACACCGGGATCAAATTACTAGAATCAGAATATATGCCGCGTCGGATGGGAAAATAGGCGATGGCACGCACTCTCTTCACCCACGAGGGTAGCTCAGATGGCACTATCCTGCGTCTGATGGAAAAGCGATGGCACTCCCCTGCTGCGCCAATACCGGTAGCAGCCTGGGCCGATCGTATGGCGGATCAAGCCTTTTCTGGCATTTCACGCATTCTCGCCCTTGCTGATGATGTTGACAGTGCAGTTGCGTACAGGGAGGACAGTCTATTCATCGATCATAAAACGATTGCTTCACTTTCCGAGCCACAGGCGTTGGGTCTCGGGTTGCCACCTTCTGTGCGATTTGCACTCCAGGTCAACACTAAGAACCTAATCACAGATCACGACTTCGGAATTGCCGGCCGCTGGGTTGATGAAGCCAATCGACCCTTGCGCGTAGAGCGCGAAGGGGCATTCTTGTTCGTTGAGGGAAGCGAGTACAGGCTACCCGAACCATTGTTCGGTCTTGTCTCAGCGATTGATGCTTTTGCGTCAGCCGACACCAGCGACAATGATGTACGAATGGAGCGGTTGGCCCACTTGCAATCGTTGCTTCCCCAAGAGGCGAAAAAGCAGCTTTCCATCGATAGCTACTTCTCGAATTTTCGCGTTATGCATGCATCGGCGTTTTCGCTGAGCCTCAGAATAGAGGGCAGGAGTTTTGATTTTGATCCCATACTGTTTGGGCGTCGCGTTACCGAACAGAATCGCACGGAAGATGATCCACTCGGTCCGGTCAGTGAGGCGGAGGGCCTGTTGACCGAACATCAACAAGGCGTTTTTGCTAAAGAGCGCTTCCGTTCATCCGACGACGTTAAATCTTCCTACTTGATCGAGCGCGGAATCTATCTGCATCTCGACCCTTCGTTACGCTCGGCGATGACGGTAGTTCGGCAGATGCAGCGCGCGGACGCAGAGAGTCGTCGACGCTTCGTCCAAGCACCGCAGCTCTATCTTAAAGAAGCACTGTCAAAAGTCCTCGCCGACGACGAAGTAGAGCGACTATTCGTAGAAACGGAGCAATATTCGGCGCGTGTCATCGATATCGGTGTTTGGACGCCGCCGGTGCTCCCTTGGATCAAGAAGGAGCCCAATGACTGGCTGCCGGAGAAATTTGGTCTGCGAGTTGGAAGTAAATATGTCGTGCTTAAGACGGACGACATTGCGCCATTGCGTGAACGGATCAAGGAGGCAAGAGAAAGTGGCAAGGAATTTGTCGAGTTCGGTGATGAGAATACTCGAATTCCCGCCACAGCCGAAGCCGAGCAATCGCTTTCTCAACTGCTGGGGGCAATAGGACCAACGCCGGACCCAGGAAAGAAAGCAGGGCATGCCATAGAACCGTCTGAAGAACGTTCCAACGAAAAGCGCGTATTGATAGTCGAAGAGAATTTCGACAAGCTTGGCTTTATACGAAAGATCGCGCCGAGAAAGCGGGCAATATCAAGTTTGCCAGCCGCGATTCGACCAAGCCTAATGAAGCATCAGCAAAGTGGTCTCGATTGGATGCAGGAGACCTGGGCTCGTGGGTATGCTGGCGCCCTGCTGGCTGACGACATGGGTCTTGGAAAGACACTCCAAGCACTTGGGTTTTTAGCTTGGCTGCGTGAGGTGGCTGCCGCAAACCGTTCGTTCGTTGGCCTCAAAGGTCCCATCATCATAGTGGCGCCTACTGGGCTGCTCGCCAATTGGGAAAAGGAACATGATCATCACCTTCATAATCCCGGCCTCGGGGAGATCTGCAGAGCGTACGGGCGACACCTCAAAATCCTGAAGACAGTCAGCACGCGCGACATAGACCGTGGAGCGCCTTCGCTCGATCACCGACGAATACAACAGGCTAGCTGGGTTCTTACCACTTATGAGACCTTGCGCGACCATCACCTCAGCTTTGCATCCATACCATTTTCCTGCGCAGTTTTTGATGAGATGCAGAAGGTCAAGTCACCGTCATCGTTGCTCACGGGGGCCGCGAAAACCTTGAATGCAGAATTCACGCTCGGACTAACCGGTACGCCTATTGAAAATCAGTTGGCCGATCTGTGGTGCATCATGGATATTATCAATCCGGGATGTCTGGGTGACCTAAAGACTTTTAGCACGAAATATCCTCCGGACGACTTAGAGGCACCGAAACAGTTGCACGAAATGCTGCTCGCACCCAGACCCGACGCTCCTGCACCAATGTTGCGTCGAATGAAGGCTGACGAGCTGGATGGTCTGCCGGAAAAGAAAATTCATATTCGCAAACGACAAATGCCGGACGAGCAAGCTCGCATTTACGCCGATATCGTAACCCGTGCCAAAGAGCCGGATTCTGGGCCTATGCTGGAAACGCTGCATTCGCTGCGGGGCGTATCGCTCCACCCAATCTGGCCACCAGCCGGTGAAATAGAGGATCAAAAGTCCTTTATCGATCAGTCTGCTAGACTAACCGAAACATTTTTGATCTTGGACGAGATTGCTGTTCAAAAGGAAAAAGCACTGATTTTCCTCGAAAGCCTCGATCTTCAAGAGCATTTAGCGTTGATGATCAAGACGCGCTATGGTCTTAAGCGCCGGCCTATGCAGATCAATGGTGAAGTAGGCGGCGAGAAGCGTCAGGCTCTGGTCGACCAGTTCCAAGCCCAACGTGGTTCCTTCGACGTAATGATTCTGTCGCCTCGCGCTGGTGGCGTGGGCCTAACCCTGACGTCGGCTAACCATGTCATCCATCTTTCACGTTGGTGGAATCCGGCGGTCGAAGATCAGTGCACCGATCGTGTCTATCGGATCGGGCAGGACCGGACCGTACACGTCTACTATCCGATGGCGGTTCACCCGCTGTATGGCGAAAGTAGCTTCGACGCGCTTCTTAACGCGCTTCTCACGCGCAAGCGTGACCTGTCTCGGCGCATGTTACTGCCGCCGGTCAATATTAAACAGGACCAGAACTGGTTTGCCGAGAACCTTGGCCGCAAAGCTCCTGAGGCTGTGATTGTCCCCGCCGATATCGAGGATATCGATATTATGGAACCAACAGCATTTGAGCGATGGGCGCTTGGACGTTGCACTTTACTTGGCTGGGAAGCGTCTCGCACACCCAAGTCATATGATGGAGGCGCAGATGGCATTTTGCTGCACCGGGCCTCCGGTGCACGCGCCATCGTTCAATGTAAGCACACTCAGAGTTATAATGGCGTTTGTGGTCCGGAGGCCATAGATGATCTGTTACGAGCACGCACCAACTATGCCGGGGCCGCTCGACTCTTTGTCCTTACTAACGCAGAGCGGTTCTCTCGCTCGGCATTTGACCGCGCGGAAAAGCACGGAGTTGAGCTCATCGGTCGGAGCGAGCTGCCACATTGGCCGCGACAATTATTGTCCTGAAAAACCGATCGGGTGAGTCGTTGGAGCAGTGGAGCGGAACTCGAAACAGATTACGGGAGCCAATCCGGTGGCACTATCGCATGCAATATTGGTTCGGAAAGTAGGCCGTTGTTTCTCAAGTCGGTTGAACATGGCGCCACGGATGTTCCATAACATTCGATGCGCGAAAGTTGAATGTAGGCGCAAAGCTAAAATGTCAGCACTGAGCAAAGTTGGAATGTCAGTCTTCTCCCTCTTGGTCGTGAGGTTTGGAGGCTGCGGATCCGATGGGTGT
>Ga0209117_1001042_pt1 | contig 10159 bp, 13 predicted proteins | sample BlaSpr_A8_OM2_M2_FD_187978 | JGI IMG/M metagenome (GOLD analysis project Ga0209117, IMG submission 187978) | Forest soil microbial communities from Thunder Bay, Ontario, Canada - Black Spruce, Ontario site 2_A8_OM2_M2 (SPAdes) (version 2) | ecosystem: Environmental > Terrestrial > Soil > Boreal...
GGGGCGCAGCCTCGCCGCCGCCACCAAGACGGCTGTGATCACGACGATCGCCGTGATGGCGAGCAGGTGCTCGGTCGACAGCAGCAAGTTCTAAACGCCGCATACTAACCCGCCGTGAGCAAACCGCGGGCTTTCCGTTTCAGCGTCACGGAGCGCCGCGCGTCGAGCGCGAAAGAGTGGCGGGAGAGGGCGCGGCTCGTCGAGTCGATTGGGTATTCGACGCTCAACATGCCCGACCACTTCGGCGATCAGCTGGCGCCGATCGCGGCGCTCATGTCGGCTGCTGACGCGACCACCAGGCTTCGTGTGTGCTCGCTCGTTTTCGACAACGACTACCGGCATCCGGTGGTCCTTGCGAAGGAGGCGGCGACACTCGATCTTCTGTCCGAGGGCCGCCTGGACTTCGGCCTGGGCGCCGGCTGGATGACCACCGATTACGAACAGTCCGGCATTCCGCTCGACCCGCCCGGAGTCCGGATCGATCGGATGGCGGAGGCGCTGACGATCATCAAGAGCTTCTTTGCCGGCGGCACTGTCTTGTTCACCGGGAAGCATTACAAGGTCGAGGACCTCGAGGCCTTTCCGCGTGTCGTCCAGAAGCCGCACCCGCCGATCGTGCTTGGTGGTGGCGGACGGCGAATGCTGCAGCTCGCGGCGCGAGAGGCAGACATCGTGAGCGTCAACTACAACCTGAGCGAGGGACGCATCAACCGGAAGCTCGTCCAGACCGGCCTGGCTGAAGCGACCAAAGAGAAATTGCTCTGGATCAAGGAGGCCGCCGGCGATCGGTTCTCAGAGATCGAGCTGGCGGTCAGCATCTTCGTCGCCAACGTCACGGACGACCGAGATGCTGTGGCGGAGGTGATGGCGCCTGGAATTGGATGCGAGCCGCGAGATGTCCTGGAGATACCCCACTTCTTGATCGGCACCGTCGAGCAGATCGTCGAAGACCTCAAGGCGCGACGCGAACGCTTCGGGATCTCCTATCTCGCCATCCCCGGGGAGGCCGCTGAGGCGATGGCGCCAGTCGTGGAGCGGCTCACGGGCACCTGACGCCCTACTGTAGATTTGGCAGCGATGGACACAACTGAGCAGATCGTTCTCAAGGGCCCAAACCAAGGACGCTCGACCGAGGTGTTGACTCCCGAAGCCCTGGCTTTCGTCGCGCGCTTGCAGCGTGAGTTCGGCGCGCGGCGTCTCGAGCTGCTTCGCAAGCGGGACGAGCGTCAGGCCCGTCTGGACGCCGGCGAGCAGCCGCAGTTCCTGGCGGAGACCCTATCGGTGCGCGAATCGGAGTGGAAGGTCGCCAAGGCCCCCAAAGATTTGCAAGACCGGCGAGTCGAGATCACCGGTCCCACCGACCGCAAGATGCTGATCAACGCTCTCAACTCGGGAGCGCGTGTCTTCATGGCGGATTTCGAGGACTCCAACTCACCGACCTGGGCAAACCTCGTGGGAGGCCAGGTCAACCTGATCGACGCCATCGAGAGGCGGATCGACTTCACGAGCCCGGAAGGCAAGGAGTACCGGCTCAACGACAAGGTCGCGACGCTGCTTGTCCGTCCGCGCGGCTGGCATCTCGACGAGAGGCACCTCGAGCTGGACGGAAAGCCTGTGTCAGGGAGCCTCTTCGACTTCGGGCTCTACTTCTTCCACAATGCCAAGCGGCTTCTCGGCAAGGGAAGCGGCCCGTATTTCTATCTGGCGAAGCTCGAGAGCCATCTCGAGGCGCGCCTGTGGAATGACGTTTTCAACTTCGCGCAGGACGATCTCGGAATCCCGCGCGGCACGATTCGCGCCACCGTGCTGATCGAGACCATCCTGGCGGCGTTCGAGATGGAGGAGATTCTCTACGAGCTGCGAGACCATTCGGGTGGTCTCAATGCTGGCCGGTGGGACTACATCTTCAGCATCATCAAGAAGTTCCGCAACCGGCCGGACTTCGTGCTGCCGGACCGCGTGCAGGTGACGATGACGGTGCCGTTCATGCGCGCTTACACGGAACTGCTCGTCAAGACGTGCCACCGCCGCGGCGCATTCGCGATGGGCGGGATGGCTGCGTTCATTCCATCGAGGAAGGACCCTGAGGTCAACCGGATCGCGCTGGCCAAGGTCAAGGATGACAAGGACCGCGAAGCCGGCGACGGATTCGACGGTACGTGGGTGGCGCACCCGGACCTGGTGCCGACGGCGACCGAGGCGTTTGATCGGGTGCTTGGCGACCGGCCGAACCAGCTCGAGCGGCAGCGGCCTGAGGTATCCGTCACGGCGGCGCAGCTCATTGATGTTCGGGTGCCGGGTTCGACCGTCACCGAGAACGGGCTGCGCATGAATGTGAGCGTCGGCATCCAGTACATCGAGTCGTGGTTGAGGGGCGTCGGCGCAGCCGCGATCAACAACCTGATGGAGGATGTGGCGACGGCCGAGATATCGCGGTCACAGGTGTGGCAGTGGATCCGGCACTCGGCGCATCTCGCGGAGGGTCCGAGTGTCAGCGAGGACCTGGTTCGGGAGATCGCGGACGGCGAGATGACCGAGATCCGGCAGCGCCTTGGTGAGGATAGCTGGAAGAAGAGCCGCTTCAGCGACGCGCGTGCGGTGTTCGAGGAGGTTGCGCTGGCGAAGTCGTTTCCAGCCTTCCTGACTCTGTCGGCGCAGCGACTCCTGGAGGACTGAAGCCGCCCTTAACAGGCAGGGTTGGCGGGCGGTTTTTCGACCTCTAAGGTAGGCGGCGGTGTGCCGGCGGGGGAGGGACCGGCCGGGAGGAGGGAGGGCCCCGCCAGGGGAGCGCCTGTTTGGGCTTAGGGCCCGACTCTCGGTGTCGCCGGTGGCTTGCCTGGCAGCCGGCGCCATTGCCTTGGGCCGACGCCGTTGTTGGGGTTGCCGGGGACGAAGACTACCGCCGACTGCTTGACCATGCAGTTGTCCTTGCGGACAACGCTGCGCTCGCCACCTTCGTGGTGCTCGATCACGACCGTCCGCTCGAGCACGGCACGGACGCGAACCTGCTTGCCATCGACCATTGCATTGAAGCCGCCGCTGACCTCGTGATTGAGGGGTGGGACGATGCTGGCCAAAGAAACGAGATCAACGATCTTGCTCATGTGGTGGCTTTCCCTCTGGCTGGCGGTTACAAGCCGCATAAATAAAAAAGGGCCGAACTATCGGCAGCAGCCGATTTTACCAGAAGCCCACTTGACCGCCGTTCGTAGACGTTTCTACTGAAAACAGGCGACGAGTTAAGCCGCGGAGCTGTGCTCCTGCATGCGGAGCTGGCGGGCGGCTTCCCGGCCGCGGCGCGCCGCTTCCTTGCTCGCCAGGTGGCGTACACGCAGGTGTGTCGGGTTCACCATCAGGCGGCGGCGGTTGACCAGAACCTTCGGCTCGCCAGGAGCCGGTTCGATCACAGCCGTGCGCTCGAGCACCGCGGTCACCCAGACCCGGCGCCCATCCACCTCGGCTTCGAAGTCGGGGAGGATCTCGTCGTCTTCATCCATCGAAACGCTGTCGAGGCGCACGAGCTCGCTCGTGGTCGACGGTCTCTCGATGTTCTTGCGGTTTGAAGCCATGCTCATATGCCAGATACCCGATCGCGACCAAGATCAAACCCAGCGCCAGCCAGGGGATCAAATGGGCTGGAATCACTGCAAATAGGCTCTGAGCTCGAGGACCGAGGAGCCTCCCAAGTTCGAGAAAGATGACCGCCCAGATCGAGGCGGAGACAGCTACGCACGGAATGAAAACTCGGTAGGGTACCCCAACTATTCCCGAAATCGCGGAAAGCACGATCCGCATACCCGGAATCAGGCGCCCCAGGATGATCGCCCAGGGCCCCAACGCTGGAATGTCCGTTCGGCCCATACGAGCCTTTTGTCGGTTATCCCCAGGTAGGGTCCGAACCGCCGGATGAATGGGCGTCCGAAGCGCCTGCTGAGCGTCAGGTTGCAGGCGCTGCCCAACACAGCGCCGGACACAATTGCGATGAAGGCGAGCGGGAACTGGACGGCACCTGTCGTCGTCAGGTAGCCCCCGTAGGCGATGGCCACGTCGCCAGGCACGGGCAGGGGCAGGCCCAACTCCTCGAGAAAGATGACGAAGAACAGGCCGCTCGTCTGCTGCTGCAGCACGAATGCCTCCACGTCGTGCACGAGCTGCTGCCACCAGCCGGGCTCTCCAATCCAGTCAGGAGCCTCGGCGAGAAACGGCGTTGGCAAGTGGCCCCGGCCTAGAGAGCCGCGGTCGGCAAAGGCCTCTGGGCTGAATCCCACTCGAGCTTGGCGCCGAAGATGCGCGAGAAGTGCTCTGCGTACCCGTGCGCCGCCGCAAGCGTCTCGATCCTTTGTCCGGTGACCTTTTCGACCGAAGTCGGTCGCAGGTCAGCGTGTCCGCACGGGACAATGCCGTCGAAATACTCGAGGTCGGTCGTGAGGTTGAGCGCGAAGCCGTGGCTTACTATCGAGCGGTTCAGCTTGATCCCGATGGCGGCGACCTTCTCGCCGCCTAACCACACTCCGGTGAGGCCAGGCTCGCCTGGCTCCGACTCGATGCCCAGCTCGCGCAGGTATTCGATCAGTGATTGCTCGAGCTTCTCCAGGTACTGGGGAATCGTCAGCCCGAACTGTGTCAGGTCGAGGATCGGATACCCGGTCAGCTGCCCTGGACCGTGGTAGGTCGCCTCGCCGCCGCGGTCCGACCAGACGACCGCCACCTGGCGCCGACCTTGCTCGGCACCATCCCACAGCAAGTGCTCGGGCTTTGCTGCCTTGCCCATCGTGAAAACGTGCGGGTGTTCCAGGAGCAGGAGCGTGTTGGCCGCCGGGCCGGCGCGCAGGGCGGCGACGAGCTGTGCCTGGAGGTCCCAGGCCTCCCGGTATGGAGTGCTACCCAGCCAGCAGGCTTTTACGGGCAGGGACTTGTTCATCGGCATGGTAAGAGGAGCGGACCAGCGGACCGGCTTCGACGTGCCCGAATCCCATCTCGAGCGCCCGCTCCTTGAGGCGCGCGAACTCCTCTGGGCGGTAGTAGCGAACGACCTCGGCGTGCTTCTTTGACGGGCGCAGGTACTGACCAACCGTCAGCACGTCGATGTTGTGCGCCCGCATGTTGCGAAAGACCTCGAGGAGCTCGTCTTCGGTTTCACCGAGTCCGACCATCAGGCCTGACTTGGTTCTCATGTGCGGTGCAAGTGATTTCACATGCCGCAGGAGGCCGAGGCTGTTTGCGTACACAGCCTTTGGTCGGATCCGCGAGTAAAGTCGGGGCACCGTCTCGGTGTTGTGGTTGAAGATGTCCGGTCCGGCAGCGACGACGGTACCAACCGACTCGAGGTCGCCCTGGAAGTCCGGCGTCAGGACCTCGATCGTGGTGTCCGGGCTGCGGCGGCGGATCGCACGAATCGTGCGCGCGAAGATACCCGCGCCTCCGTCCTTCAGATCGTCGCGGTCTACCGACGTGATGACAGCGTGCTTCAAGCCAAGCTCGGCCACTGATTCGGCGACGCGCAGCGGCTCACCGAGGTCGAGCTCGGTGGGCCGCCCCGAGGTGACGGCGCAAAACCTGCACGCGCGTGTGCAAACGTCGCCAAGGATCATGAATGTGGCCGTCCGCCGATTCCAGCAGTCGAAGATGTTTGGGCAGCGTGCCTCTTCGCACACCGTGTGCAGCCTGCCGCTGCGCACCATTTGCTTCAGGTCTTTGAAGTTCTCGCCCTCTGTGACACGCACCCGAATCCACGACGGGATCGGGCTGGGACTAAGCGGCTGGGCGCTGCTCACAGGCGGATGCTACCGGGCGTCCACTCTTCGAGTCGCTTCTTGATGGCGCCGAGGAACTGACCCGCCATCATGCCGTCGATGATGCGATGGTCGAAGCTCAGGCACATGTTCATCATCTGTCGCACGGCGATTGCATCGTTGATCACGACCGGCCGCTTGACGATCGACTCCGTGGTCAGGATGGCGGCCTGAGGCTGATTGATGATGGGCTGGCTGGCCACAGACCCGGTGGCTCCGGTGTTGTTGAGCGTGAACGTGCCACCCTGCACATCCTCCGGCTTGAGCTGCTTGTTGCGGGCTCGCTCGATGAGGTCGTTCAGCGTGCGGACCAGGTCGGTGAACCCGCGCTGGTCGGCGTCTTTCAGTACCGGCACGATCAAACCGTCCGGTATCGAGACGGCAATCCCCAGGTTGATGGAGTGCTTGAGGACGACCCCGTCGTCGGTCCACGTCGAGTTGAGCCATGGGTACTGTTTGATCACCTCGCAGACGACCTGCACGACGAACGGCAGGTAGGTCAGCGCCACGCCGTGACGACCCTTGAAGGTCTCCTTCTCGGCATCGCGGTACCGGACGAGGTTGGTCACGTCGACCTCCTGGAGCGTCCACGCGTGGGGCGACGTGGCAAGGCTGCGGACCATGTGCTCGGCGATCGAGCGGCGCATCACGCTCAGCTTCACTAGCTCGTCGCGGGTGCCGTCCACGCGGGACGGCGCGGGCGAGGCGGGCGCTTGAGCCTTCGGCGCGGCGGGCGGGGCCGGTGCCGACGCAGCAGCCTGGCTCACGGGCTTGCCGCCGGCCACGGCCGCCAGGACGTCGTCGCGAGTGACCCGGCCGCCCATGCCGGAGCCGCGCAGCGACGCAGCGTCGATTCCGTTTTCGGCCGCGAGCTTGCGCACGGCGGGTGAAAGGCGGGCACGCTCTCCGTCGCCTGACTCGCTCGGCGGGGCGATAGCGGCTGCCAAAGGCGCCGTGTCGCCGGCAGTGGCCTCTCTAGCCGGCCTGGCAGGAGTGGCCGCGGCAGCAGCGCCGGGCGCAGGTGCGACTTCGATCTGCGCGAGCATCGCGCCGACGAGCACGGTCTCACCTTCGCTGACGGCGATCTTGACCAGCTTGCCCTCAAATGGCGAGGGGATCTCGGCGTTGACCTTGTCGGTCACCACCTCGACCAACGGCTCGTCACGCTTCACGAAGTCGCCCTCGTGCTTGAGCCACTTGTCGACAGTGCCCTCGGTGACCGATTCGCCGAGCTGCGGCATCTTGATCTGGGCCAACGTCAAAGCCGGTTACTCCTCGCAAACACGACCAGGGCGACGACAGGCGCGCCCTTAATCGAGTGTAACGGAGGGTTCGGTTGAATACGGGTTGGGTACCGACCCCTTCGTTCTACCGGGGCGAAATGGGGCATTTTGCCGTATAGCGTGACCATGGCTCCTACCGGTAGCGCCAAAGGTGAATTTGACGGAGTTTTCTTCAACGTCCCTGGAGTTGTTGTTGTGAGCTGGGATCCGACGCTGAAGGCTGCGTGTATTGAGTGGCAATCCTGGGCGAGCGCCGCCGAGTTTGGAGCTGCCCTCGAGGCGGGGCTGAGTTCCCTTGCCGAGCACCGCGGCAAGCGCTGGTTGGCCGACTGCACCGACATGAAAGCAGTCAAGCAGTCCGATCAAGAATGGCTCGATCGAAATTGGTTTCCGCGCGCTCTCGCCCTGGGTTTGAAGCACATGGCAGTCGTCACCCCTAAGAGCGCGCTGTCCAGGATGAACATCGATGACATCATGGCCAGGGTGCCGGCGAGCAAGCTCGCGGTCGGGTATTTCGCGACGGCTGGGGAGGCGAGAGAGTGGCTCATCAGGCCGGCGATCAATACTCCGAGGACCCTGAAGGCGCTGCCGGCTTGATAAGCAACGGTCTCAGCCAATTGCGGCCGGAAGCCGGTGACACGGACGAGAAGTGGCTGTCCATACGCTGGGACAGCGAGCGCAGATGCGTTCACGCGGAGTGGAAGGGCTTCGCCAACAGCGCCCAATTTCGCGCCGGTTCGATGGCTTTGCTGAAGGCAATCCAGGAACGAAATGCAACCTCGACAGTCAACGACACTCGAAAGCTCGAAGTGGTCAGCCACGAAGACCCAGCTTTGGATTCGTGACACCTGGGTTCCACTCGCGGCAACGTCCGGCCTCAAGCGCATAGCCGTTGTGGTGGCTCTGCACGGGCTGGCCAGATTTGCGGTCGAGGCGATCATCAGACTCGTCGGAGCGACGCGGCTCGATGCACGCCTTTTCAATTCACCCGACGACGCTGTGGAGTGGGTGGAAACCGAGGGGAAGAAGTCAAAGACCGCCAGTCGATAGCAGTTGTGAACACATTTCACGTCGACGCCATCTATGCCGATGAACCTGGGTGACCATACGTTGGGAAAGCCAACACGGCAAGTTTGGAAAGACAGCATTCGTCACCCGCATGTTCGAGTCGGTAGATGAGGCGACGAAATGGTTAGCACACGAAACCGGCTAACTGACCTGAGTTGGAGGCGCCGCCCAGATTCGAACTGGGGATGGAGGTTTTGCAGACCTCTGCCTTAACCGCTTGGCTACGGCGCCCTGACTCGCCGTCGATTCTACCGTCGCGGGTGAGGCAGCCAGCCACGCGGTTAGGCTGTGGAGGCAGTTGCCAGAGCACGACTTCCGAGACGTCATGGCGCGCCTTCCGGCGGGTGTCGTCGTGATCAGCGCGCGAACCAGTGACGGCTATCGAGGGCTCACCGCTAGCAGCCTCGTGTCCATCTCGGTTGATCCGCCGATGGTTTTGGTCGGCCTCGAGCGCGAGGCGGCCACCCGAGCCGCCGTGTTGGAACGCAAGGCGTTCAACGTGAGCGTGCTGACCCGCTCCCAGGAGTTCGTCGCGGACAGGTTCGCCGGCCGGGCGCCGACGATCGACCCTGCCTGGCAAGACGTGCCGCACCGCCTCGGCACAAACGGCATCCCGCTGATCGAGGGCTGTGCCGCCTGGCTCGAGTGCAGGCTCGTCCAGGTCCACCCGGCGGGCGACCACGACATCTGCGTGGGCGAAGTCGTTGCTGCGATGGCAGGCGCGGGCGATCCGCTCATCCTGTGGGACCGCGCCTTCTGGAGCTTGCACTAGAAGGGCAGGTCGTCCTCGTCCATGCCGAAGTGGTGCCCGACCTCGTGCAGGATCGTGCGCTGCACCTCGGTGATCAGATCCTCCATCGTCTCCGCCGACTCCTCGTGGGCGCGCTTGAAAAGCGTGATGCGCTCGGGCATTCCCTCGCCCGCGCCGAGCGCGGTCGCTCCTTCGTACAGTCCCATCAAACCCTCAGTCGAGCTCTCTTCGATGATGAAGACGGTGTTCTCGAGGTAGGGCCGAAACTCATCGGGGATCGAATCGACCGCCGCCTGCGCCGCCGCCTCGAATTGCTTCATGCTCACCCGCATGCATGAATTGAAGCGCGTACTGGTCGTCGGCGCGGGGACCATGGGCTCGCAGATCGCGCTGCAAACCGCGCTCTCCGGCCGCTACGACGTGACGCTTGTCGACTCCATGCCCGCTCAGCTCGAACGAGCCGGCGCGCAGAACCGCCGCCTCATGGACCGCGCAGTCGAAAAGGGCAGGCTCACCGAGTCGGCCGCAACCGCCGCCCTCGCTCGAATCAAGCCCTCGAGCGACCTCGCCGACGCATCAAAAGCCGCAGACCTCGTGATCGAGGCTGTCATCGAGGACTTCGATGCCAAGAAGGACGTGTTCGAGGCTCTCGGCAAGCACGCAAAAGAGGACGCGATCCTCGCCAGCAACTCGAGCACCATCGCGATCAGCCGGCTCGCCGAATTCACACACCGGCCCGAGCAGTGCTGCAACATGCACTTTTTCCACCCGGTCACCGTGATGCAGCTCTGCGAGGTCGTGCGAGGTCCGAAGACCGCGGACGCGACGGCCGAAGCTGCGATGAAATTCGTGCGCAGCATCGACCGGACTCCGGTGCTCCTTCAGAAGGAAATTTGGGGATTCATCGTCAACCGCATCCTGTTCGCCGCGTCGGAAGAAGCGATGCGGCTGCTGGAAGGTGGTTACGCGAGTGCCGAGGACATCGACATCGCGGTGCAGAAAGGCCTCAACTGGCCGATGGGTCCATTCCACCTGCTCGACTTCAGCGGCCTCGACATCTTTTATGGGGCGCTCAAGGACCGCCACCGCCAGGGAGAAGGCACGGACGCACCCGAGGTGCTCCGGAAGCTCGTCGAGGCGGGGCATCTGGGCAAGAAAACGAGCAAGGGTTTTTTCGACTACCCGAAATAGGCGGGGGCCGCAGAATTGTTTCTGCCCCCGTAGCCCAATGGCAGAGGCAACCGGCTTAAACCCGGTCCAGCGCG
>Ga0209117_1001043_pt1 | contig 10158 bp, 11 predicted proteins | sample BlaSpr_A8_OM2_M2_FD_187978 | JGI IMG/M metagenome (GOLD analysis project Ga0209117, IMG submission 187978) | Forest soil microbial communities from Thunder Bay, Ontario, Canada - Black Spruce, Ontario site 2_A8_OM2_M2 (SPAdes) (version 2) | ecosystem: Environmental > Terrestrial > Soil > Boreal...
TGGCGCAGATGCCGAAGAGCAGACGGGAGCCGTGCCGGAACCGTTCGTTGCTGGGACTGCTAACGCTTGCTCTGGGACACGGCCCGGAGCAGGGCGCGGGTGAAGTAATCCCTCGCCACCGCGTCCAGCGCGGCCGAGATCAACTCGTCGGATTCGAGGACGCGACCCCTGCTTTCGGCCTCGAGCCGCTCGGCTTCCTCGATGTAATCGACTGCAAGTTCGCGCAGACGATGGAATTCGGCATCGTCGGGAGCTGGGTAAACGGTCGCCAGCAAATCCCTGGCGCGTGCGCGAGCGCGGTCACTTCTCATCCCGGCCATGAGCGCCTCCTTAAATCGCCTGCATTTTCTTAATTGAAGAATGCTGCACGGCCGCTTTGGCCAAACAACTGGTCGGGAACTAAAAGGCCGAACAGAACGCTATCTGAACTTCTGAACTAATGATTTGAACTATGTCCGGTTCCGGACAAAAGGGCCTATTTTTGCAATTTCCCTGGTTCCGCTCCGGCCGTTTCGATCTCTCGGAGGCCATGCCGCCGACAAGTACGATGGAGAAAGGCGGCCGAGGGCCGCCTTTCCCCCTTATCGCTAATCGATCTCTTCAATGATCGTGCGTTCGCGCGGCTCAACCACATAGGTTCTGTTGTCGCGCTCGATATAGCGATACTCACGCAGCGTCGGGGATTCCCGATAGACCTCCTCAGGGAAGGAACGGATCTCCACGGAATCCGGCAAGCGCTCCCCGACCCGGGCCCGAGTGGACGTGGTGCTGCTGCCGGTGGTGCGCTGTTCTATCCGGGAAGAACGAGCGTGTTTGCGGATGACCTCCCGATCCCTTTCGGAAAAGGTTGTCTTGTGCGATGTCGGCGCGGCTGCCGTCGATCGGCCGGTGCGCGGTAGCACGTCGACAATTTTATAGGTCGACGGCTCAACGATCACGATTTCATCGCGGACAACGAAGAAGCTATAACCGCGGTATTGCGGCATGACCTCGACAATATCGGCGGGAAGCGGCTGGAAACGCACGTCCCTTGGAACCACCGTGCCCACTGACAAGGAGAAGTTGACATTGTTGATGGGCGCCACGTTCAGCCTTGCAATCGATTCAGTAACGCGGGTGCGCTGGCTCTCGCTGAGATTGGCCGAGACGCTGACATTGGACGAGGATGACTGCGCGGTGTTGGGTTGGGTGTTCGACGGCTGAGCCGCGGTATTGGTAGACGGCTGAGACCCCGCATTGGTATTCGCGTTGGAGCCGGTGGGCGACGCCTGGGTCTGATTATTTGTCGGCGGCGCCGTATTGGTCTGCGCCTGAGAGGGCGAGTTCGGCTGCGGGGCAGATTGAGCCTGCGAGGGAGCTGTCCCTGCGTTGTTAGTCGACTGCCCCTGCGAGCGCGGGGAAGCCTGCGAGCTGGTGCCCGCAGATTTATCGGAAGACGTCGATGGGGCGTTCTGGGCAGACGGCGCCGAACTCTGCGAAGAGGTCGACGAGGATGCCGATGGCGTGGACGAATTTGAATTGGTCTGACTTTGTGCTGCGGGGGGCGGGTCGGTTTTTGACTTGTCACTCGGTGACTGGGCAAATGCGCCGGTGCCGAGCATCAGGCCGATGGCGGTGGTGATCAACAAACGTTCCTTCATGTTCCATTCCTCCTTTGGGGTAAATAAAGGCCGCCGAAAGTAACTCTGCAGGGCCACGCTCTGTTCCAGTGAAGCGCCGCATCTCGTACTCGCAGCGAGCGGAACTCGGTGTTCCCCGGGGAGAGGATGCCGGATCATCTCACGCCTGAAATCTCGGGAACGAAAGCCAGCGGCAAGGCTTGAGCCAGAGGGCAGACTTCACACGAATGAGGAGGAACTCATGAGGAAACTCACCATCGCACTGTTGGCAGGCGTCGGCGCGCTGTTTGTTGGAAGCGCAAATGCATCTGACATCTATACGAGCAGCGAATACACAAACTCGGATTTGCTGCAGCCGGTTCGCATGATCTGTAATGAGGACGGACAATGCTTTAGCACCCGTGGCGGCAGCCGCGTAGTCATTCGGGATTCCTATAATTACATGCCGCGCGAGCGTTACATCGAACGCCGCAGCTATCGTGACTGGGATGACGGTCCGCGTGCCGGCGTCGGCTTCCGGGCTCCCGGCGTGAGCGTTGGCGTGGGCGTCGGCAACGATCGTTGGTAAGTCGACGGACCCGGCATTAAGAATACAGAAAGCATGAGGCCCGCCGAATCGTTCGGCGGGCCTTGTTGCAGCGATCAGCTGACTAGCGCGCCGAATCGCTCCCGTTGCGGCGCGACCCGGCGCTGGATTTTGGGGTTATCCATTTCACTGCGGATGCGGCAATCTCTTCCCCCGCTCCGGTTCCAGAGTCGAGAACCGAACAGACAGCCCGGCAGCCCCTGACGTATTTTTGGCCTCATGCGCCAACAGAAAAAAGACCTGCGGCCCAAACTGGATCTGGAAGCCGAAGCGTTAGCGGCCTTGGAAGAGGCGCGCACGATGCCGCCCGGCCCCGCGCGAAACGAGGCAATGAAACAAGCGGGCATTCTGCGGAATGCCGCGGACTTGCAGGGAATATTTTTTGCGAAGCGCGGAAGGCCCGCAAAAACCTAAAGCTTGGAGGCTTGCTGCGACTCGATGAGAAAGACAATCATGATTGCAGAAAGCTTTGATTCCCGGACGCTAGCCAATATGGAAGTCGCCCTGGAACGGGCGTGCAAGGGCCTTTCAATCGGGGCTGAGGAACACAGGGTTCGTCGGCGCATCGCCAACAGAATCCTCAAATGCGCCGAAGGCGGCGATAGAACACTTGGCGGCCTGACCGCAGCCGGGCGTGCCGCGGCGACCGCACTCTCTGCTGTGGAGCATGCGACGATGGCCGCCAAGGCCTCCCCGTCATCGAGACGGCCTTAATGTATATTATGCGGCTAATGCCATCCGCGATGCCGGCCCCGTACCCATCCATAATGATGTCCGCGGCCTCTGCCCCAACCGTAGTGATGGCCGCGACCGCCGCGTCCCATATGCCCGTGACCATGACCATGGCCGCCCCTTACGAGGACGATGCCGTCACTGCCGGCGAGCATATTCGGTTTTGCGACTGGCATCGCCAATGCCGATAAAATCGATGTCGTTACAAGCACGCACGCTGCCAGACTGATCAAAAGCAGGCGTCGCATCGGTCCCTCCCTGGTTAGCCGCGTTTCGCGGTACAGGAGAATGCTTCGAGGGCCCGACTGTTCCCTGGAATGTTACTTGACGCCGGCGCTGGCGCCGCGGCGCTTCCGATCGGGCGGACAAGCCGCTTCCCGAAAAGAAGCCACAGCAGAACGCGGCGTTACTTCGGCGGCCGTAACTCGCCCTTGATCCAGCCGGACGCTTTGCCAGATTTGAGCGGATCGCCTCGTTCGCAGCTCTCGCACTGCAACGTGCGTCCGTTGACGCCGGAAGGCAGCACCAGGGTCATGTTGGCACCGCACTTCGGGCAAGTGGGTCGTTCGGCCTGTCCCATGGCCTGCATCTGTCGCCAGATTCGCTGGCCAGCCCATTCCAAATGGACTCGGCGGAGATATAATTTTTCTGCGGATGGAGCCGCCGCTTCACGGCCTCCTTCATTTATCAAGAAAGAAACGGCCCAGCTCGGGGGCAAGCTGAGGCCGCCTCTTGGGGCTTCATGTGTCGGGCAATCTCGACACGATTCCATAATCAGCTGAGCTAATGACAGTTCCCCACACGGTCCCAGTTTATTAAATGAACCTCGAAGTCGGGGAAGCCAAGCAGCAGCCTTGCGTCCTTCTCATTTTAATGGCCGCAATCCATATTCACGACACAAACGGTCGGTTGCCGCGACCACGTCCCGACGATCGAGAATTTCCAAAAGCTCAGTGATCGTCTGCTCGGCGTCGGATGGTCCTCGCTCGATGTGCTCGGCGAGCAATAATTGCGCGTTGCGCATGGCGCGGAGGATCAATTCTTCATCGGTCATGCCGACGAACCCGGCGACGTTCATGCTGGTTTCCCTCCGCGCGGGGCGCGCGCCTGGCGACGCGACCATCCCGAGTTTTAATCGCGGCAAAATGGATTAGTTCCGCGAACTATGCTCAAGAGCAGAAAATCGCTCTGGCGATAAGACATGTCACTGGCCAAAGTTGTTTTGAGGGCGCCGCGCCGGATGGGAGATTTGAAGTTTTATCTAGCGGCGTCGCGCTATCGCTACGCCGAACAAAAATGCGACAAACAAGCTTGCGAGCGGAGCTTCCCGGGTAATGGCGCTGATGGTCGAAAGCGGCTTCCCGGGTTGCCGCGCGGTCGCGATGGCCTGGCTTAGCCGATCGACCGCGGCCCGCAGGGCGGCGGAGAGTTCCGTGATCGTGCGCGACACATCGGTTGCGGTATCGATGGCGCGTTCCGCCATGCCGGGTTGGATTGTCGATTCGGGTGTTTCGATTTTCACGATTCCTTGCTCTCGAAGCCATGACGCTGGCTCGGCGGCCCCTCGCGTGAAGCGCGATGAGACCGCCACCTTTGGCTATCCGCGCGAGCGCTCGTTCTGAACAGCGGGTCCAAGACCTTTGGCTATCCGCGACAGGCGCCGTAATGAACGGCGGGTGGCGGCCTCGTATCAGGAAATGCGGGGCTAAGAATTTTGTTCCCTGAGGACTGTGCATCGGCCCCCAAAATAGCAGCGAAAAGCCGGAATCATCGTGTGGCCGGGCCGAAGGCTTGCCTTCAGTCATTTGCGAGACATTCGCGCGGATAATATAAGCACCTCGGAGGGCTTGCCGTGATCGACGTTTCGAAATCAGACCTGACAAAAAAAATCGCAGTGCTCGGTGCTCCCATCGATATCGGGGCATCACAGCGCGGAACCCTGATGGGGCCCGCGGCTCTGAGAACGGCTGGTCTTTTGACCATGCTCGACGGGCTGGGTTTTGAGGTCAAGGACCACGGCGATCTCTCAACTGGCGACGTGGCCGACCTGGCCGACGCTCCGCCCGACAATGCGAAGCACTACAGAGAAATCCAGCGCTGGACCCGGACATTGAGCGCGCGCGCGTATCAGCTGGCGCGATCCGCAATTCCGATCTTTCTCGGCGGAGATCACACCCTGTCGATGGGTTCAGTGAACGGGATCGCCCGCCATTGGCACGAAACTGGCCGTGAGCTTTTCGTGGTATGGCTGGACGCGCACGCGGACTACAACACCCCGGCGACGACGCTGTCCGGCAACATGCACGGGATGTCGGCGGCATTCTTGTGCGGCGAGCCCGGGCTGGACCGCCTTTTGGGCGAACAGCCGCGCTCAGCTATCGATCCTGACCGTCTCGAACTCTTCGGCACACGCTCGATCGACAAACTGGAGAAAGAGCTGCTGCGGAGCCGTCGCATCAGCGTTGCCGACATGCGCCAGATCGACGAGTTCGGGGTTGGCGTGCTGATCCGCCGCGTCATCGACAAGGTGAAAGCCCGCAATGGCGTCCTGCACATCAGTTTCGACGTTGATTTTCTCGATCCCAGCGTGGCACCCGGCGTCGGCACCACGGTGCCCGGCGGCGCCACCTATCGAGAGGCGCATTTGGTGATGGAGATGCTGCATGATTCCGGGCTGGTTCGATCGGTCGACGTGGTTGAACTCAACCCGTTCCTTGATGAGCGGGGCCGTACCGCGCGCACGGCTGTTGAGCTGATCGGCAGCCTCTTTGGCCAGCAGATAACTGACAGACCAACGCCGACCAATGCGATTGAACCTGACGATTGAAGCGCTTTGGCAAGCCAGACGCAGATTCGCGCCGGACCGGATTTGCGCCGGATCCGCGAAATGATCGCAAGACGACTTTCACGGCGCTCGCAAATATTTGCGTGTTACTTGTCGGCGTCTCAATAGACGGTGATAGATCGCTTCGGCCACAAAGTTGCCAATGCTGTGCGTAATTTTCTCCATCGACGGAAAGTGTACGGCATGCATTGCCGGCTAAGAAACCTATTCGGAGGCTGCGCTCACTGAGACTTCACTCATCCAGGAGCCAGCAATGTCTGAAAGCGCCGACCGCAGTCCCGCAAGAAAAACCCCGGCTGTTTCCGGAGCCAGCCGCCATCCCATGATCCTTCGGGTTTCTTCGCTCGTGGTGGCAAGCATCCTTTCGCTTTTGTTGATAAATGCCGTCGTCCCGCCGATTGTCGCGGACCAATCCGACAGGGCGGTCGTCAATGCACCGGTTACAATGTTGACGGCGCCCATCGACGGTGAAATCGACTCCTTAGCGATGAGCCCCGGTCACGCCGTGGAAGCCGGTGATTCACTTGCGCGGATCTCGAACGTTCGGCTGGATCGCGGAACTCTGATTTCGCTGGAGGAAAAGGCTGGGGATGCTCGGGAAAAACTGGCAGCCACGCAGGGAAAAAAGGAATCGGACCGGGCATATCTGAAAACGATCGATTCCGAGATCGCGGACCAGACAGAACAACTCAAGGCATAATTTCAGTCGCAGATCGTCGAACTGCGCGCGCGAGTTGCGCAATCGGAGTCCTTAAGTGCGGAAAAGAAGGCATTGGTCGATCGGCAGTCCGACATGGTCGCACGTGACGCCGCGAGCACGTATATGCTCAAGCCAACCGCTCAGCAGTATTCGGCCTCGCTTCATAATGCGGATGCCGAAAACGCGAAGCTCAATCAGAAGACTGCACAGCTCGATGCCCTGCAAAAAGGCATTTATGTGGGAGATGATCTTATCGCAATCGGTACCCTCGTTCAGAAGCGGCGGGACATTGACCTCGATGAAAAGCGAATGGAAATCGAGGAGAAGGAACTTTCTGCGGTTTTGGAAGATCACCAGCGTCTCATCGACAAAGAGCAAAAGAGACTGGACACTTTGGCCGCAGCCAATGTGCGGGTTACCACCGCAGGCAATATCCTAAACGTCGGTGCTGCGCCCGGCCGGCATGTGAATGCAGGGGACTCCCTGGCGTCGCTTGTCGATTGCGAGAAGCGCTTTGTGGTAGCGATTTTTTCGTATCGCCAGGGCCAGAGCATGAAGGTCGGCACACGCGTCCGCGTTGATGGCGCTTCTTTCGGGTCGGGCATCGTGACGGCTGTATTGCCCAAGACCAGCGATAAGATCGACGACCGCTTCGCTGTCCCGTTCCCGCAGACCGAGCGGCGGGAATTGTACGCGATCATCGCGCCCGATGATCGGACGGGTAGCACGGTCCACCCGGAGGCCGCAGCTCAGCGCGAACAATCGACACCCTGTACCGTTGGCCAGTGGGTAACCGTGACCAAGGATGACGGCATCGTTCCGTCCATGTCGGTTACCTGGCATCGTTTGGAAACGCTGGTGACGTCGTGGAGCAACAAGAAGGACCCCCTCCAACCGAACGAAGGCGACGAAAGGAGACGTGAAACGGGCTTCGCGATGCTCGCTGCGGCATTCCGCTCAGCCTCGCAAGCGGTGCATCAATCGTCCGCGCTAAAAGACTGGATGCCGCAGACGGATGCTGTTGTCTCTCGATGAAGCGAACGGTTATCACCATCGTTTGCGTCGCGGCGATGAGCAGTGCCATGGCGGCCAACGCCAGCGCGCAATCTCAGCGGGCGCGTTATTGCGCCCCGTTGGCTGGCGCAGTGACATCGCAGGCGGCCGGCGCCAAGGCGGTTTTTGTCCGCAGTTACGAGCATGGAGAAGACGAGAGCCGCTTGCCCGCAGGCCTGGCTTCGTCGGCATTTGTGTACGATAACGCGCTTGCAGTGATCGCCCTGGTTGCATGCGGAAACGTGACCAGTGCAACCACGATCGGCAATGCCTTGAGCCTTGCGGTCCGCAACGACCGCACTTTTAGTGATGGCCGCGTTCGGAATGCTTATCGGGCAGGCCCTGTGGGTGAGGGGGCTCCGGCACTGCCGGGATGGTGGGATGCCAAACAAAACATCTGGGCTGAAGATCCGGCCCAGGATGGCACCTCAACAGGCAACGTCGGCTGGGCAGCCTTGGCGCTACTAACGCTGCATCAAGCAACCAAGCAGCAGTCCTACCTGGCGGACGCCGAGCGCCTGATCGACTGGGTGATTGCGAACGTCTCCTCCGGCAGCGGCTTTCGCGGAGGATTCCACGGTTACGATCCGCAGCAGGTGGGACTCACCTGGATATCGACCGAACACAACGTCGATGTGTATGCGGCGGCGACTTGGTTGTTCCGTCTGACCAGCGATCCAAAATATGCCAATGCGGCCTCTCAGGCCCGGCAGTTTCTCCAGAGAGCCTTCGATGGGGATCATTTTCTGTTGGGAACCAAACCCGACGGCAGCCTCGCGGACAGCCGGATGCTGGCATTGGACGTGCAGCTCTGGCCATGGATGGCAATTCCGGATGCGCCCGCGCAATGGCGGTCCGCCCTCAATTTTGCGGCGACACACCTGGCCGCGGAGGATGGCTTCGACTTTAACGGTGACCGGGACGGCTTATGGGTCGAGGGGACCGCGCAAGCGTCGCTGGCCTATCGGATCGCCGGCGATCCGCTCCGGAGCGCGCAATTGCTGACGACGCTGGAAGCCGATCGGACACCGTCCGGCTTTCTCAACGCAACCCGAGCGGCGCGTGTGTCAACGGGGCTTTCGATCGACCCTACCAGGACAGAGGCGGACTTCTTCTATTTCAGACGTCCTCATCTGGGAGCCACCGCCTGGGCGACGCTGGCGGCGACAGCGTGGAATCCATTCACCGGCGGAAAGGTGGACTGATGTTCGAAACCGCTGCGGACAATTCATCAATCTTGTCGATCGATCTTGGCTTGCTGATCGGATTGTTTGTGTTGAGACGGCTGCTTGATCCCTCGCTGACCCGCGACCGGATCTTGTTCGGCTCGACCGCCGGCGCGTTGCTGATGATATACGCGCTATGGCGTTGGCACGACACGCTTCCGGCATTCGCATTTTCCGTGCAGACTTTATGGCAGTATTTCTTCTTTGCGTTCGAGGCACTCGCGATCGTCTACACGATGATGTCGATCGTCATTCTTTTTCGTAATATCGATCGGTCCGGGCAGGCCGATGCGGCGCAACACAGGATGGAACGCGACGGCGAATTCCCTCCCGTAGATATTTTCATTTGCACCTATGACGAACCACTCGAGATCTTGGAAAAGTCGATTCTGACCGCTCTGGCATTGGATTATCCAGATGCCACCGTCTGGGTTCTGGACGATACGAGGCGAGGATGGCTCCGCGAATACTGTGCGGCGGCGGGCGCGCGCTATGTCACGCGGGACAACAACAGAGACGCCAAGGCTGGAAACCTGAACAACGGTCTCGCGGTCACGGCAAGGCAGACCAATGCCCCGATCATTCTGGTGCTGGATGCAGATTTCGCCCCCCACGATGATTTCTTGAAGCGCACGGTCGGATTGCTTTCGAATCCGGCGGTTGCCGTAGTTCAGACGCCGCAGTTCTATTACAATCCTGATCCGATTCAGCACAACCTGCTGGCGGCGCAAAGTTGGGTCGATGACCAACGCTTCTTTTTCGATGTATTTCAGCCGGCCAAGGATGCGTGGGGATGCGCGTTTTGCGTAGGGACGTCGTTTGTCGTTCGCCGCGATCGTTTGGCCGAGCTCGGCGGCTTTCCGAGCCAGGCGATCTCCGAGGATATAAATCTGACTTATACAATGCTGGCGAAGGGTTACGAGACCTGGTGGTTGAACGAAAAACTCAGCATTGGATTGTCGGCCGAGGGAATACCCGAATACATCACGCAAAGGGCCCGCTGGTGCCTTGGAACCATTCAGGTGGCTCTGCTTCGTGAAGGGCCGTTATTTGGATCGGGATTTACCTTCACTCAAAGATGGCACTACCTGCATGGTGTTTTGAATTGGCTCTGTAAGCCATTCATGGTGCTGCTGCTGGTTGCTCCTCCCATCTATTGGTTTGCAGGGATTCCAGCCTTCGAGGCGGATTATCTTTCATTCTTGCGCTATGGAGTGCCGGCTCTGCTTGGCCAGATGATTTACATGGCCTGGATTTCGAGGTCGCGCACGCTTCCCCTCTTCATGGAAGCAACCCATGCCGTGACGGCTTTTGCGATTTCTGCCACGCTTCTCAGCGCTGTCGTCAAGCCGTTCGGGCGGCCGTTCAAGGTCACGGACAAGGGCGGCGACCGCTCC
>Ga0209117_1001045_pt1 | contig 10152 bp, 8 predicted proteins | sample BlaSpr_A8_OM2_M2_FD_187978 | JGI IMG/M metagenome (GOLD analysis project Ga0209117, IMG submission 187978) | Forest soil microbial communities from Thunder Bay, Ontario, Canada - Black Spruce, Ontario site 2_A8_OM2_M2 (SPAdes) (version 2) | ecosystem: Environmental > Terrestrial > Soil > Boreal...
GTAAACAGTGAGAGGCGCGGAATGGGTCCGGAAAAACTGATCAGCGAGTTTGTCGAACGGATGCGGGCGGCAGCGGGGCCGAACCTGGTGGCGGCGATTCTTTATGGGTCGGCGGCGGCGGGAGATTATGTTGCCGACTACTCGGACGTGAATCTGCTGTGCGTGCTGCGCGAGACTTCTTTCGCGTCGATTGAGGCGCTGGCTCCGGCAATCGAATGGTGGGGGAAGCAGAAGCATCGGGTGCCGCTCCTGCTGAGTACCGAAGAGATGCGGCGGTCGGCGGACGTTTTCTCCATCGAATTTTTGGACATGCGGCGGCATTATCGGGTGCTGTGGGGAGAAGACATTCTGAAGACGCTGGAGATCCCGATGCGTTTACATCGGGCGCAGGTGGAGTATGAGCTGCGGGAGAAGACGATCCTGCTGCGGCAGCGGTTGCTGGTGGTGGCGGGGAACGCCGAGGCGAAGTGGGAGCTGTTGCTGCGGTCGCTGCCGGCGTTTGGGACGCTGTTCCGTCACGCGCTGATTGCGCTGGGTGATGCGGGAGCGGGATCGAAGAAGGAAGTGGCGGCGGCGCTGGCGGCTAAGTTGGGGATTGACAGCAGCGTGTTTGGTGAGCTGCTGGATGTCAGAGAGCGGAAGGCCGATCGGAAGACGGCGAAGGTGGATGAGATGTTTGCGCGCTATCTGCAGTTGGTGGAACAGGTGACGGCGGCGGTGGACAAGATGTTGGATTCAGCGGCGTAAAGCAGGCCTCGAGCCACGAGCTGCGAGCTTCGAGCAAACAGGTTGCCCGTAGCTCGGAGCTCGAAGCTCGCGGCTAAGACAAAAACGACTATTCTTCAGGAGACTGACATGAGCAAGGGCTTGATTGTACTGGTGGTGCTGGTGGTGATCGTGCTGGCGCTGTTTGGACAGTACGTGGGAGTGCGCAATCAACTGGTGGCGAAGGATCAGGCGGTGAAGGCGGCGTGGTCGCAGGTGGACATCGTGCTGCAGCGGCGCGCGGATTTGATTCCGAACCTGGTGGAGACGGTGAAAGGATATGCGCAACAGGAAGTGACGGTGTTTGGGGACATCGCCAAGGCGCGGTCGGCGCTGCTTGCGGCGCAGACGCCGTCCGAGAAGATTGCCGCGAACGGGCAGTTGGATGGCGCGATCGGGCGATTGCTGTTGATCGTGGAGAATTATCCGCAGCTGAAGTCGAATGAAAATTTTATGCGTTTGCAGGACGAACTGGCGGGGACGGAGAACCGGATCGCCGTCGAGCGCAAGCGCTATAACGACGCGCTGCAGGATTACAACACGTATGTGCTGCAGTTCCCGAACAGTCTGTATGCGGGATTTGCGGGCTACAAGCAGAACCCGGCGTACTTCCAGGCATCGGAAGCTTCGCGGCAGACGCCGAAGGTGGACTTTGGTGCGAAGCCGGCGGCTCCAGCGGCGGCGCCGGCGCATTGAGGGGTGGATCGGGAGTGGGCACGGTCAGCGTAGGTGGAGGAACGGGCGTCTCGCCCGTTCAGCCGGGCGGGGACGCCCGGCTCTCCACCAGCAAGCTCGGATCGACAGCAGCAACAATCATGCGGTCACGGTAGTAGCGATCCCAAAGAACTGAACATATTGCCGGTACATGCGTCACATTCTGGCGCGACGCGCTTTGGTATATAGAGTGGCAGGGTTTCTGGAATCCCCTCCGATTCCGAAGTCTCGGACACGAGGGGATGGGTATGCGCCGCCTGTGTGAGCCATTTCTGGTTACGATTCGCAATCTGTTTCGTGCAGTTGTCTTCCGGGTATTCCTCTTTCCACTTATTCTGGGTGCTTCCGGGGCTTGGGGGCAGGATGCGTCCACGGGCGCGTTGCGGGGCGTTGTGTTGGACGCCCAGGGAGCGGCGATTACGAACGCGGACATTGTGGCGATCCGGGTGGAGACGGGGATCCGCTACCACTCGGCCACGGATTCGGCGGGACGATTCGCGGTGGACCTGCTGCCGCCGGGGCAGTATTCGGCGCGGGCGGAGGCGGAAGGGATGTCGCCGCAGATTTCGCCGGTGGTTCGGGTGGAGGTGGGAGCGGCGGCACAGTTGACGTTCAAGCTGAAGGTGGCGGGGCCGAAGGAAACGATCACGGTTGCGGAGGCTCCGCGAACGGTGGAGGCGAATCCGAGTTCGATATCGGCGCTGCTGGATGAGCGGGCGATCAAGGATCTGCCGCTGAACGGGAGGAGGTTCACGGATCTGTTGTTGCTGGCGCCGGGGGTGACGCAGGATCCGCGAGGCTTGACGTCGGGATCGAATGGGGATCTTTCGTATGGCGGGATTCGGGGATACAACACCAGCTTTCTGGTGGATGGAGGTGACGACAATAACGGGTTCTTTGCGCAGGCGTCGGGACGCTATCGCGCACCTTACCAGTTTTCGAACGAGGTGGTGCAGGAGTTCCGCGTGCAGTCGAGCGGCTATGGGGCGGAGTCGGGGCGGGCTGGCGGCGCAGTGGTGAATGTGGTGACCAAGTCGGGTACAAACCAGTGGCACGGGAGTTCTTTCTATTACTTGCGCGACAGTTCGCTGGGGGGAGCGGCGCCGGCATTCGTGGGTTTCAATCCACACAATCAGCAGCACCAGTTCGGAGGGACGATCGGAGGGCCGATCCAGCGCAACAAGACATTCTTCCTTGCGTCCTATGATCAGCACATTTTTCATGTGCCGGCGGTGGTGGAGTTCGAGAACGGTTCGACCGTGGTGGTGCCGCAGCTAGGTACGTACCCGAGTATTTTGGACTACGAGATCTGCGATCCCGCTATCGGGGGGCAGGCCTGCGATCAGGCGCTGGTATTTGCGTCGGCGGCGCAGCTGTCGACGATGGGCGGGACGTTTCCTGCGAAGTTGCTGGGGAACACGGGATTTGTGAAAGTGGATCGGGTACTGACGGCGCATCAATATCTTTCGGCGCGGCTGACTACGTCGCGGTATTACGGGACGAATAATGTGTTTCTTGATCCGGCGAGTCCGGTTACGAATTATGCGATGAGCGGGAATGGCGAAGAGGATGTGAAGACGGAAAGCGCGTCGCTGAGTTTGCTGAGCGGCATCACGCCGCGGCTGACGAGCCATCTGCGGGCGCAGTTTTCGCGCGACCTGCAGCAGTCGTTTCCCAATACGACCGGAGTTCGGACGAGCATCTACAACTGGCTGCAGGATCTCGGGCAATCGTCGATATTGCCGCGCCAGACGCGGGAACACCGGCTGCACCTGGCGGAGACTTTGAGTCTGAGCCGCGGACGAAACCAGTGGAAGTTCGGCGGAGACACGATGATGACCTGGGACTACAACTACTTTCCCTCGCTTTACGGAGGAGAGTATTTGTTCGACAACATTGTGGTGAATCCGTTTACGTTTGTGCCGATGCACGGGGGACTATCGCTGACGCCGCTGCGGGCCTGGGCGCACGACGTGCCGCGATATTACATACAGAATTTCGGCAATCCGGTATCGCATCCGAACAGCAACGACTACGCGGGGTTCGTGCAGGACACGGCGCGACTGACGCCGCACTTCAGCTTGAGTCTGGGAGCGCGCTACGACCTGCAGACGTTTTCGAAGACGGGAATGGTAAGTAATCCGCTGTGGCCGCAGGCGGGGAAGATGCCGTTGCGAGAGACGAATTTTGCGCCGCGAGTGGGAATCGGATATGCGTTCGGCAACGATCGTCCGCTGATGGTGCGGGCGGGATTTGGAATTTTCTTTACCCGCATTCCGCAGATCTATCAGTCGGCGGTGATGAATAACAATGGGATGAACGATAACTTTCTTTCCCTGGATAATACGGACTACTACCAGCAGCAGGTATTCCCGGCGTATCCAAATGCGGCGGTGAACTGCCCGCCGGGTCCGGCCTCGTGCACGCTGCCCGATGCGTGGAAGCAGTATGCGACCAGCGAGGTTGCCGCATTTGCGCCGGCCTTTAAGACGCCGCGGGTGCAGCAGGGAAGTCTGAGCCTGGAGCGGGAACTGTACGACGGGTTTACCGGGACAGTGTCTTACTTGTACGTGCATGGGGTGGATATGATCCGGGCGCGCGATGTGAATCTGCCCCCGCCGACTTACTACAGCTATCCGATCTACGACCCGACCGGCAATGCTTTTCAAAATGCGTTCTATAACGTGGAATCGTTTTCGACGTGGCAGACGAGTCAGAGCATCAGTTGTCCGTTTCCGCCGTGTATCAACCCCCTGAATCGCCCGATCTCGCAACTCGGGGCAATCGACCAGTTTGAGAGTGCGGCATCGAGCGTCTATCACGGAATGACGGTGTCACTGCACAAGCGGGTGTCCGGGGGGATGTATTTCCGACTGGCGTACACCTGGGCCCACGCGATCGACAACGGACAGGACGCGCTGGTGGCGGGATCGCCGGCAACGGTGCAGAACTCGTACTCGACGAAGAGTGAGAAGGGGCCGAGCGTGACAGATCAGCGGAACCGGCTGACGATTTCAGCGATCGAAGAGCCGCATCCGTTTGAGACGGGAGTTCTGGCGACGATGTTCAATCACTGGAAAATCTCCGGGATCATGACCTATGGCAGCGGTCGTCCGACAAATGCGACGGTGTCGGGCGATCCGAATCAGGACGGGAACACGAGCAACGACCGTTTGCCGAAATATGGGCGCAACGCACTGCTCGGTCCGGACTACGCGAGCATGGATCTGAGAGCGGGAAGGAAGATTGATCTGGGAAGACGGTATCATCTCGAACTGACCGCCGATTCGTTCAATCTGTTCAATCGCGACAATAAGAGGTACGGATTGACTGACAATGGCTTCTATAATGCGGCAGGCCAGTTCATTAAGTACTCACAACAGGCGGGAACGGCTTACTATCCGGCTTATTTTCAGCAACCTACGAGTTTCATGAAACCGACGAGCGCGTTTGCTCCGCGGCAGATGCAATTGTCGATGCGGCTGAATTTCTGAGGCGGTGAAGATTTCTGCACATTCCACTTGACTTAAGAGGTCAATGCTTGCCATAACTAACGAGTCCACTTAGGACGAGTGGGGGGGTGTAGTCCGTTGGCGGAAGTTCGACTTCAAGAGGGTGAATCCCTCGAAAACGCGCTTCGACGGTTTAAGCGGAAGGTACAAACCGAGGACATCATCAAAGAAGTAAAACGTCACTCGTTTTACCTGAAGCCCGGCGAGAGAAAGCGAGTAAAAGAAGCGCTGGCTCGCAAGCGCAGCCGCAAGAAAGCACGCAAGGAACAGGACTAAGGGAAAACGGGCCGTTTGCTGGTGGGGACGGCCCGTTCCTCGCACCGAAAATTGTTCAGATCGAGGATGTTTCGAAGCGAAGACGGTTCGAATGTTCCGGGCAGTTGTCTTAAGCAGTAAATCAGTAGCAGTAAATCAGTAACCATGCGGTGCACACCGTATGGCGGGCCGAATCCCGGGGTAAGCATGAGGGGGATGTAATCTCCTGCCCACGATGTGAACCGGATTCCTTCCCTATTCGGGTCTCCCGTGCAGAGCAGGTCCGCGAAATGGGAGCGCCTCTCCAATGGAATACCAGGACAAGGTTTTAAAGTGCATCGATTGTGGCACGGATTTCGTGTTCACAGCGGGTGAACAGTTGTTCTTCCACGACAAGCAGTTCAAGAACGAACCCAAACGCTGCAAGAACTGCAAGGGCAAGCGAGTAGCAGTGGTTGGAACTACGTCGCACGGACCGTCGCGTGGGCATTCGTACACGAAGACGGAGACCCGGACGAACTGCTCGCAGTGCGGGAAAGAAACCACAGTGCCGTTCCGGCCGACGCAGGGACGACCGGTGCTGTGCCGCGAGTGTTTTCAGCACGGGCGGCAGGTCGCGAGCGCCTGATTATTCTCTGAACGCTGAGGGAACGACCATTGAGGGAAGCGGGGCCAGCGGGATGCTCATCCTGCCTGGCGGTCGGTTTCCTGCGCCTTTGAGCCGGAATTGCGCTGCCGGAGTTGCCTGTCGGCGTGGCGGACGAACAGGGCTTCCACCTGACGCAGAAGATCGCCGGTGCCTAACGGCTTGATGAGCAACGAGTCGGAGTTTTCTCCGGTCCAATCTTCTCCGTCCCGATGTTCTCCGCGCCAATGTTCTCCGGATGGAGGATAGGCGGTGAGGAGAGCGGTCGCGGGATCGTAAGCCTGGCGGCGCGCGGTGCGGATGACTTGCAGTCCGGCCTCTTCGGTTTCCATGCGCAAGTCGCTGATGACCATCTGGTAAACGCTGGACTTCATGCGGGCAAAAGCCTCGGCGGAGCTGCCGGCGGTTTCGACTTCAAATCCGTGGAGTTCGAGAACCGCTTTGAGGGTCAGCAGGACGGCGAGATCATCGTCAACCAAAAGAATGCGGCGTTTCATGTGCACCTCTAACGGGCGAGTTGGAGATGCACTGCAGTGCGGAATCAGCTCGCAGCGATCTCCATGCGGCTCTCACGGGAGCTTCAGCCGCAGCATCCACTCGTTTAGTATAGGAGCGTGGCTCGCTTCTACATAGAGAATTTTGGCTGCCGCGCTACGCAAGCGGATGGGGCGGCACTGGAACGGCAATTTCTGGAGCGCGGACTGGAGCGCGCCAGGGCGGCTCGCGACGCCGAAATCGTAGTGCTGAATACCTGCACGGTAACCGAGGGCGCGGATAAAGATGCGCGCGCATCGATACGGCGACTGCAGCGGGTGAATCCGGATTGCCGCATTCTGGTGACCGGCTGCTACGCGCAGCGCGCGCCGGAAGAGCTGGCAGCGCTGCCGGGTGTGACCTGGGTCGTGGGCAATTCGCACAAGCACCAAGCGGCGGAGATTGCGACTTCTCCTTTCCCCTCTTCCGTTTCTTCTTCGTCAAGTTCCGGCTTCGTGCCGCTGGGGCAACTTGCTAAAGATCAACTTTCCGGGGATCAAGCCAGCAATGTGATTGTGGGGGATATTTTTGCGCATACCGAACTGCTGGCGGCTCCGGTCTTTGAAGCGGCAAACGAGCGGACGCGTCCGAATCTGAAAGTGCAGGATGGATGCGATAACCGCTGTTCGTTCTGCGTGATTCCGTATGTTCGGGGACAGAGCCGTTCGCTGCCGAGGGACCGCGTCATCGCGGAAGTGCGGACGCTGGTGGAGGCGGGCTATCGCGAGGTGGTGATTTCGGGGATTAATTTGGGGCGGTGGGGAAGAGACCTGGAAGTCGTTGGTCGTCGGTCGTTAGTCGTTGGCGAGCAAGAGCCTTTCAGCGCCGTGGATTCCGGCCAGCAGCCCAAGTCGAACCCCGAACGACCAACGACCAACGACCATCGACTCGAATCTCTGATTCGCGCCATTCTGGATGAGACCCCTCTTTCGAAATTGCGCATCAGTTCGGTCGAGCCTATGGATTGGAGCGATGAACTGATCGGGCTGGCGGCCACATCTGCGCGCATCGCCAAGCACGCTCATGTTCCCGTGCAGTCGGGGAGCGATGCGGTGTTGCGGCGCATGCATCGCAAATACCGGCCATGGCATTACCGGGAAAAGATTTTGAAGATTCGAGCGGCCATGCCGACGGCGGCGATCGGCGCCGACGTGATGGTGGGATTTCCGGGCGAGACGGAGGCGGAGTTTGGCGAGACGCGGCGCATGATCGAAGAGCTGCCGTTTACTTATCTGCACGTGTTCACATATTCGGCGCGTCCGGGAACGCCGGCGGCGGAGCAGCCGGGGCAGGTTCCGGTGGCAGTGGCTCGCGAAAGAAATCGCGTTTTGCGAGAGATTGCATCCGGGAAGAAGGTGGCGTTTATGCGGTCGCTGGTGGGGACGGTCGTCGAGGCGATCACGCTGCAATCGGGCGGAGCGGAATTCACCGAGGCGCTGACGGACAATTACCTGAAGATGAGAATTCCCGGGCATCATGAGGCGAATCGCTGGATGGATGTGAAAGTCGAGGGGATGAATGGCGAGATGCTCCTGGGGAAGCCGGTGGTGGATCGGCTCGGGAGCCTGCTTTGAACGAGCAGAAATGGATGTCGTACATGCAGCCCCGCCGACGAGAGTGACTCAGGAGTGCAGGGATGACAACAAACGCATTGACCTGTAACCCTTCACAGGCTTACCATAACAAAAATCCACAAATGCGGGAGTGATCCGAACCATGTCACAGTCTGCGTTTCGGTCTGCTGTGTGCTGTTTGCTGGCGATCCTGTTTCCGGCGCAAGTGATGCTGGCGGGAGAGACGGCGTCGGCCATGTTGTACACGAATGGTGCGGCCTGGTTGAACGGGAGCGAGGTGCCGAAGTCGGCAGCCGTGTTCGTGGGAGACATGTTGCAGACGCGTCCCGATTCGACGGCGAGTATTCAATCGAACGGATCGAACGTGATGGTGCTGGCGGACTCGCTGGTGAAATTTGAGGGGCCGGCGGTGGAGCTTGAGCATGGCTCGGTGCGCGTGACCACGTCGCGTGGACTGGCGGCGCGCGCCGGCGACGTGACGGTGAAGCCAGCTTCCAATTCGTGGACCGAGTTTCAGGTGACCGACGTGGATGGGCGCGTGCAGATCGCGGCCCACAAGGGCGACGTGACGGTGCAAGACGACAAGGGAACGACAACCGTGACGCAGGGGCAGGAGACCACACGCGACGACACGACCGATACCGAGAAAAAGAAGAAAAAGCGCCGGCGCGGAGCTGGGGCAGCGACGGCGGCGGGTGGAGGAATCATGAGTTCGACGCCGGTGGTCTACGGCGGATTGGCTGCCGTGGGCGCGGTTGGGGTGTGGGTGTGGTTGCAGCAGGAACCCCCGGTGAGTCCGCATTGCCCGACGAATCGCTGCGAGTGACTTGTTCCGACTAGTTTTCTTATTGTGATTTTTCCTGAGTTCCTTCCAATGCGTTCTGGGGTGGGCGACTGAATCGATGTCGCGCTACGTTTCCTACCGAGATTTCGACTGGGTCCTGATGGGCTTCGTGCTGGTGATCTGCGCGCTGGGCGTGTTGCAGATACACAGTGCGACCGAGCACACGAAATTTGCCGGAGCCCACATCAAGCAAATCTACTGGATTCTGGCGGGCGTGGGCGCGATGTTCCTGGTCAGCCTGCTCAACTATCAAGCCCTGCTGGAACAAATCCACTGGATGTACCTCGCATCGCTGGCATCGCTGATCGCGGTGATTCTGTTCGGACAGAAATATCTGGGGGCGCGGCGCTGGATCAAGATGCCGGGGGGAGCGCATTTTCAGCCGTCGGAGTGGGTGAAGCTGATCCTGATTTTGGCGGTGGCGAAGTACTTTGCGGATTTGCACGAGCGGGAACTGTCGTGGTCGGACTTTCTGAAGGCGGGCTTAATCGTTGGCTTCCCCATGGTGATGGTATTCGCTCAACCGGACCTGGGGACGGCATTGACTTATCTGCCGATTGCCATAATGGGGCTTTTCCTGGGTGGACTTAGATGGCGGCAGGCGGGGGTAGTGCTTCTTCTAGCCGCACTCTGCACACCTCTGGCTTGGCACCACATGAAGGACTACCAGAAGCAGCGGTTGCTCAGTTTCCGTGAACCGGATGCCGATCCCAAAGGCGCGGGCTACCAAGTGACGCAATCTCTTATTGCAGTCGGTTCGGGTGGGCTCTTTGGCAGCAGCCAGGGATCGCAGACCCATCTGGCGTTTCTGCCGGTGCCGCAGACCGATTTCATTTTTGCCGCGTTTGCCGAGGAACACGGGTTTGTAGGAGCTCTGGCGGTTCTGCTGTTATACTTTATAGTGCTGATGCGGTTGACCCAGAATGCGCAAACGGCGCCCGACCGCGCCGGGGCGTTTCTGGTGATGGGTGTGGTGGCTGTGCTTAGCTTTCACATTCTGGTCAACGTCGGCATGGTGGTTGGCTTTATGCCTGTCACGGGAATACCTCTGCCGCTCATGAGTTACGGTGGGTCTTCCGTTCTTTTCATGTTTTTGGCGCTGGGGATGGTAATGAACGTCAGGATGCGCCGCTTCGTGAACTGAGACGGTTGGCAGAAGTAAGGGCGCCCTTGAGAACGGCGCCGCGAAACAAGATATAGGCACGAAACAAGATTACGAAGGCCCTCGCGAAAAAGGAGGGCAGAATGCCGGCGAAGTGGAAGCCGGACAGGATTGAAGCCAGTCAGGCGGGGAACGGCCCCCTCAGC
>Ga0209117_1001046_pt1 | contig 10149 bp, 8 predicted proteins | sample BlaSpr_A8_OM2_M2_FD_187978 | JGI IMG/M metagenome (GOLD analysis project Ga0209117, IMG submission 187978) | Forest soil microbial communities from Thunder Bay, Ontario, Canada - Black Spruce, Ontario site 2_A8_OM2_M2 (SPAdes) (version 2) | ecosystem: Environmental > Terrestrial > Soil > Boreal...
GAAATCCAGTCTTTCGAGCCGTATCGGGAGATGCTTCGGGCTTCGATGCGTCACGCCGGCGCGATCCGGCTCGATCACGTGCTGGGCTTGAAGCGGCTCTATCTGGTGCCGCACGGTTTTGCCGCCGATAACGGCGCCTATGTGCAAATGCCGTTCGAGGCGCTGCTGGCAGCGACCGCACAGGAAAGCGTGGCGCATCGTTGCGTCGTGATCGGCGAAGATCTGGGCACCGTGCCGGAAGGCTTTCGCGGGCAAATGGCCGATTGGGGCATCTGGTCGTATCAGGTGATGATGTTCGAGCGCGACGATCATGGCCGGTTTCGCGGCATCGACCATTATGCGCCCAATGCCCTTGTTACTTTCAACACCCACGATCTCTCGACCTATGCGGGCTGGCGCTCATTCAGCGACCTCGCGCTGAAACGCTCGCTCGGGATCGATCCCGGCGAGAGCGACGACGCCCGATGGCAGGCCCTGACGATGCTGACCGATGTGCTGCGTCATCACGCCATCGACCGTCATGATCTCTACGCGGTCGCGCGCTTTCTGGCGCGGACCAAATCCCGCCTGCTGGCGATATCGCTGGAGGATCTCTTGGGCGTGATCGACCAGCCCAATATTCCCGGCACCGTCAACGAACATCCGAACTGGCGGCGGCGGCTGCCGCTTGCACTCGACGAGATTGCTTCGGCAATCGACGTTCCCGAGCTTAGAATCGCGACGGCGGACCGGACGCGGGCCGCGACCTGACGCTTTGGATATTTTCAGCGGGTGACAAGAATTTGCCCTCCAGAATCGAAGACTATGGGTTGATTGGCGATTGCGAGACCGCGGCATTGGTCGGCCGCGACGGGTCGATCGACTGGCTGTGTTGGCCGGCATTCGATTCCGATGCCTGTTTCGCAAGCTTGCTCGGCACCCACAGGCATGGCCGATGGCTGATTGCGCCTGCGGAAGAGGTCACAAAATCCTCCCGCCGCTATTGGGACAATACGCTGATCCTGGAGACGCGTTTTGAGACGGCAAACGGCGTTGTCGCGCTGATCGATTTCATGCCGCCGCGCGGCAAGGCCTCCGACGTCGTCCGGCTGGTGCGCGGCGTCACGGGTAAGGTGAAGCTGCAGATGCAGTTGGTGATCCGCTTTGGGTTCGGTGCGGATATTCCCTGGGTCAAGCGAACCGGGGACGGCGCGCTGCTGGCGATTTGCGGGCAGGACATGACCGTGCTGCGAACGCCGGTCGAGACCCGCGGCGAGGACTTGACCACCGTGGCCGGTTTCGAAGTGAGCGAAGGCGAGACCATCCCCTTCGTGCTGACCTATGGGCCTTCGCATCTGCCGCTGCCCGAACCCATCAACCCGGCGCAGGCCTTGCAGGATACCGAGGACTTCTGGAGCGAATGGTGCAGCCATTGCACCTATGACGGCGACAACCGTGACCTGGTGATGCGATCGCTGATCACCCTGAAGGCGCTGACCTATGGGCCGACCGGCGGCATTGTCGCAGCACCGACGACCTCGCTGCCGGAAAAACTCGGCGGCAGCAGGAACTGGGATTACCGCTTTTGCTGGCTGCGCGACGCCACCTTTACGCTGCTCGCGCTGATGAACAGCGGTTACACCGAGGAAGCCCTGGCCTGGCATAATTGGCTGCTGCGCGCGGCTGCGGGAGCGCCTGCCAACATGCAGATCATGTACGGCATCATGGGCCAGCGGCGCCTCCTGGAATGGGAGGCAGGCTGGTTGCCCGGTTACGAAGGCGCGCAGCCGGTTCGGGTCGGCAATGCCGCGCATGCCCAGCTGCAACTCGACGTCTACGGCGAGCTGATCGATGCGTTTCACCAGTCGCGGATGGCGGCGCTGCAACTCGACGAAGGCTCCTGGGCGCTCGAATGCACGGTGCTGGAGCACCTGGCGGAAGTATGGGACCAGCCGGATCACGGTATTTGGGAACGTCGCGGCGAGGGCAAGCACTATGTCTCGTCGAAGGTGATGACGTGGGTCGCGTTCGATCGCGGCATCAAGAGCGCCGAACGGTTCGGTTTTAAAGCGCCGCTCGATCGTTGGCGGACGTTGCGCGATACCATCTGCCGCGAGGTCTGCGAAAAGGGCTTTGACGTCAAGCAAAACGCGTTCGTCGAATCCTACGGCTCGCAATTGCTCGATGCCAGCATCCTGTTGCTGCCGTGTGTGGGTTTCCTCCCCGCCTCGGATCCGCGTGTTCGCGGCACCATCGCGGCGATCGAAAAGCATATGATGCGGGATGGATTTGTGCTGCGGCACGATCCCCGTGAGGTCTCCGACGAGAAGCAGCCGATCGAAGGCGCCTTTCTCGCCTGCAGCCTCTGGCTCGCCGATGCCAATGTGCTGGCGGGCGATATCGCCAAGGCGCAGGCGCTGTTCGAGCGCGTGGTCGCGGTGGCGAACGATCTTGGGCTATTGGCGGAGGAATTCGATCCAGGCGAAGGGTGTCAGACCGGAAATTTCCCGCAGGCGCTGACCCATATCGCGCTGATCAATACCGCCCATAACCTCAGCGATGCCAGAAAGCCGGTCGAGAAGCCGGCAATGCAGCGCTCGGCGTAGGGTCAGAGTTACGTCCGTTCGCTGCGCTCACTTGGCCGGGACGACGCGCGGGGAAGTCGTGCTTCCCCTCTCGCATTCGATCCGCAGGCGAGGGAACTTGCTAACCCCATATTCATTGTTGTCAGGAGTTTGAGTTGTCAGAACTTTTCCTGAGGGTTGCCGGATGATCCGCTGGCTCGCCGCGACCATTTTTCTGGGCTGGCTGGTGCTTCCGGCGGCGGGAGCCGGCCTTGACGCGGCCGCGATCAATAATGCTGAATTTCACTCAAAGCCTGCTGCCGAGGACAAGATTGATGCGGTCGTCGTAAAGGCCCAGGTTCTTCTGGACCGAGCTCGATTCTCTCCCGGGGAAATCGACGGCAAGCTCGGTGAAAACGCGCAAAAAGCCTTAAGAGCCTTCGCTGAGGCCAGAGGCTTGGCCTCCGACAAAGGGCTTACGCCAGAGATTTGGACAGTGCTTGTGGGGACCAGCACAGACCCCGCCATCACCGAGTACAAGATTTCCGAGAGCGATGTGAAGGGACCGTTTTTGGAAAAACTTCCTGCGAAAATGGAAGATATGAAAAGCCTCAAGGCTCTCAGCTATACAAGCCCTCGCGAAGCCATCGCCGAGAAGTTTCATATGAGTGAAGGGCTGCTTGTGGCTCTGAACCCTGGAAAGAAATTCGATAAGGCCGGCGATACCATTTTCGTCACCAATGTCCCCAGCAAACAACCCAAATTGACGATCGGCCGGATCGAAATCGATAAGTCCGGTCAGACGGTCAAAGCGTTCGATCCATCGGGCGCGCTGATAGCCTTTTTCCCCGCGACCGTTGGCAGCGAGGAAAAACCGACCCCAAGCGGCAGTCTCAAAGTCGTCTCCGCCGATGCCAACCCGAATTATCGCTATAATCCCGATTATAAATTCAAAGGTGTAAAATCAAAAACGGCGTTCACGATCAAGCCGGGGCCGAATAATCCGGTGGGATCATACTGGATCGGTTTGTCGGCGGAGGGCTATGGCATCCATGGTACGCCTAACCCTTCAAAGGTCAGCAAATCCGAATCCCACGGTTGCATTCGACTGACGAATTGGGACGTCGGTTTGTTGGGCCGCAATATCAAAAAGGGAACGCCGGTGGTGTTCGTCGACGAGTCGCAAGGCGGCCGAAAGAGCTGAGCGGACGCAGCAGGCGACGTGATTCGTCGTAACGACAGGGCCGCCATATTCGTCATGGCCGGGCTTGTCCCGGCCATCCAAGTCTTTCTTGCGGTTGGACCGTTAAGACGTGGATGCCCGGCACAAGGCCACGGCTGTCCGGTTCGATTTTTGTGGACAAGGCGCATGGCGTTGATTCTTCTGTGCTCCAAGCGTTTGGCGACGTTTTGGGACACGGAGAAGGATCAAGCCATGCTGCATCAGAATAGCGTATTTCATGGACTTCTGAAGCATATTCCGTGGCATCGGTTCGATAGCCTTGTGGAGGACCATGGTGCCGATGCGCGGGTGCGCCGGCTGTCGACCAAGAGCCAGTTTGTGGCGCTGCTCTATGGCCAGTTTTCGGGTGCGGCGAGCTTGCGCGAGATCGTGACCGGACTTTCGAGCCATGCGGTGCGGCTCTACCATGTGGGCGCGGACCCGGTTCGGCGATCGACCTTCTCGGATGCGAACGCACAGCGACCTGTCGCAGTGTTCTCCGAGTTGTTGGCGATGATGATGAAGCAGGCCCATCGCGGGCTGCGGCGCAAGCTCGCCGAGACGACCTACCTGATCGATACCACGAGCGCGCGCCTGAACGAGCGCAGCGCCGGCTGGGCGCGGTTCTCGGCGGGGGTCTGCGGTGCCAAAGTGCACGTGATTTACGATGCCGATGCCGATCGCCCGATCTATGCTGCGGTCACCGCGGCCAACGTCAACGACATCACCATGGCCCAGCAAATGCCGATCGAGCCGGGCGCCACTTATGTCTTCGATCTCGGCTATTACGATTATGCCTGGTGGGCTGAGTTCGACGCCGTCGGCTGCCGGATCGTCACCCGGTTCAAATCCAATACGCCGCTCGACGTGGTGGAAGAGCTGGCGGTCACGGAGGGCGGCAACATCCTCTCCGACCGCATCGGCTTCCTCCCCGCACGCCAAGCCAAGAGCCGTCGCAATCCGATGCAGGACGCGGTGCGGGAGGTGCGGGTCGCGACGGACAACGAAAAGGTGCTGCGCATCTTGTCGAATGACCTCGATGCCAGTGCACAAGAGATCGCCGATCTCTACCGCCGACGTTGGGCCATCGAGCTGTTCTTCCGCTGGATCAAGCAAACCCTCAAGATCACTCGCTTCGTCGGCACCTCCGAGAATGCTGTACGCATCCAGATTGCAGTCGCACTCATCGCCTTCTTGTTGCTGCGCCTGGCTCAGGCCGCACAGAAGAGCATTCAAAGTCCGATCGTTTTCGCCAGACTGGTCCGCACCAACCTCATGCACCGCCGCCCCATCGATCACTTGCTCCATCCATCGCCCCCGATCATTCAAGATCAACGTCAGATGAGCCTCGCCCTATGCCAAAATTAGACCGGACAGCCGTGGCCTTGTGCCGGGCATGACGACTAGCTGCGAGGTGCTCGCACTCAAGTGCGTGCGCAATTAGCGTTCGGCTCAACTCGCTTCGTTATTCTCCAAAATCATGTCAATCGCCTTGGCAAAACCTTCGTCCTCGTTTGACGCGGTGACATGCGTCGCCAGTTTCTTGACCTCGTCGGTCGCGTTGCCCATCGCGATCGACATGCCGCTCTTCTTGAACATCGCGAGGTCGTTCTGCATGTCGCCGATGGTGGCGACCGCGTCGGTCGAGATAGCCAGACGCTTGGCCATCGCCTCTACGAAGGTGCCTTTGTCGCAACCGGGCGGGGTGACGTCGAGATAATAGCTTTGTGAGCGGACGGCCGTGGCCTCCGCGCCCAACGCCTGTTGCATCGCGACTTCGCAGCGTTGCAGCAGCGTCGCATCGGCGCTGGAGCCCACGATCTTGCAGGCAGCTTCCAGGTAGGGTGAAAAATCCGCGACGATGGTGGGATCGGCCCGGATCGCGCGCTTTTCATGCGGGACGTATTCGCCGTCGGGCCGGCGCGTGAGCCAGAGATCGCTGGTGAACAGCCAGATGTCGACGTCGAATTCGTTCAATACGTCGAGGCTGCGTTGAGCCGCGGCAGGAGGGATCAGATGCAATTCGATTGGATTGAGTTTGGGATCGACGATGCAGCTTCCGTTGAAGGCTCCGACCGGCAGCGTGATCGCAAGCGGTTCGATCAGAAACCCCATGCCGATGATCGGACGGCTGGAGACGATGGTAAAGTCGATGCCGGCATCGTGCAGCCGGCACACCGCGCCTTTGGCGCCGTCGGTCAAGGTCTTGTTCTTGGTCAGCAGCGTGCCGTCGACATCTGACACAACAAGCGCGATGCGGGTCATGAGCTGTTCCTGCTGAAGGCATTGCTGCCGGCGGCACTTAGCCCGAGTTGGCGAACGATGTCATCGACGATTGTCTCCACCGGCGCATCGATCGACACGGTCACGGGATTTTCGTCCGGGCCTGGCGGCTCAAGCGTCTTGAACTGGCTCGCCAACAGGCCCGGCGGCATGAAATGACCTTTCCGCTGTGCGAGACGACTCGCGATCAATTCCTGCGTGCCCTTGAGATAGATGATGCGGACATCGTTCCGTCCATGCACGAGCACGCCGCGATAGGCGCGCTTCAGCGCAGAGCAGGCGATCACGGCGTGTTCGCCGGCCTCGCAGACCCGGTCGATCTCGTCGGCGATCGCCCGCAGCCAGGGCCAGCGGTCTTCATCGGTGAGGGGTTGGCCGGCGCTCATCTTGGCGACGTTGCTCGGTGGATGAAACCTGTCGCCGTCCTCGTAGCTCCAGCCGAGCCGTTGGGCCAGTTTTTCCCCGATGGTGCTCTTGCCGGAGCCGGACACGCCCATCACCACCAGCGCGCACGGCATCTCACCTGTTTTATTGCCCACGAAAATTCTCCGGAAGGGCAGCCGCATCCACGAGCCAGATCGTCTCGCCGATGGAACGGGCGCGGTTCGCAGGCAGGTTCTCGTCCCCAAGCACACGGGTCAAGATCGCGCGCTTGTCCGGGCCAGCGACCTCGAACAGCATTTCGCGGCAGGAGCCCAGCGCCGGCAAGGTCAGCGTCACCCGCGGCACGAACGGCGCGACATGCGCTTGCGGCACGCCGACCACCCAGCGCTCGGTCTCTTCGAGGGCTGGATAATCCGGAAATAGCGATGCGGTATGACCGTCAGGCCCAACGCCCATCAGCACGACATCGAACAATGGCCGGGCAGAATCCAAACGATCCGAGCCATAGAACGATTTCAGCTCGCGCTCGTAGCGCTGTGCGGCCTCCTCGGGATTGCCAGTGTCGGTCGGAATCGGATGGACGTTGGCCGCCGGCGCGAAGCGATCCAGAAAGATTCGGCGCGCCATGCCCATGTTGTTGAGCGGATCGTCGGCCGCGACAAAACGTTCATCGCCGATGAACCAATGCACGCGGTCCCACGGGATCTGGCCTCGATAGGCATCGGTCCCGAGTAATCGATAGAGCTGTTGCGGGCTCGATCCGCCGGTCAGGCAGATCGCCACGCGACCGGCGTTCGCCGCGATCTTTGCCACGACACGCTCCGCCGCCGCTTTCGCAAGCGCGTTGGCGTCCGAAACCATGATCACCTTGCGATTGTCGCTCAGGGCCATCCGGTCTAACCGAGCTTGCGCCAGCTGCGGCCGTCGCGCTTGAGCAACTCCTCCGCGCCGGCCGGACCTTCGCTGCCGGCCTTGTAGTATTCCAGGCCCTTGGCGCCCGCCTTCTTCCACGCATCCAGGAAAGGTTGCACCGCCTTCCAGCCTGCTTCCACGCTGTCGGCGCGCTGAAACAGGATGTTGTCGCCGATCATGCAGTCGTAGATCAGCGTCTCATAACCGGTGCTCGGCTCGGCCTTGAAGTAATCCTTGTAGCGGAATTTCATCTCGACGCCGTTGATCCTGATCGACGGCCCGGGCACTTTGGTGTTGAATTGCAGCGCGATGCCTTCCGTCGGCTCGACGCCGATCACGAGGTAATTCTCCGCCAGCGTCTCCGCTGCGGTGCAGCTGAACATCGCGAACGGCGCCTGCTTGAACTTGATCGCGACTTCGGTGCGCTTGATGCCGAGCGCCTTGCCGGTGCGCAGATAAAAGGGAACGCCGGCCCAGCGCCAGTTGTCGATCGTCAGCTTCAGCGCGACGTAGGTCTCGGTGGTGCTGCCGGGTTTGACGTCTTCGGTCTTGCGATAATCCTCTATCTCGCTGTCGCCGATCTCGCCGCCCAGATACTGGCCGCGCACAGAATTCCTGAGCGCCTCTTCCTCGCTCTGGGTCTGGATCGCCGCCAGCACGTCGGCCTTCTCCGAGCGCACCGAATGCGCATCGAATCGGATCGGCGGCTCCATTCCGACCAGCGACAGCAGTTGAAACAGATGGTTCGGCACCATGTCGCGCAGCGCACCGGTTGAGTCATAAAAACTGCCGCGGTGGCCGACGCCGATTTTTTCGTCGACCGTAATCTGCACATGATCGATGTGATTGCGATTCCAGATCGGCTCGAACATGCCGTTGGCGAAGCGCAGCACGAGGATGTTCTGGACCGTCTCCTTGCCGAGGTAATGATCGATCCGATAGATCTGGTGTTCGTCGACGATCTTCAGCAGTTCGGCGTTGAGGGCCCTAGCCGAGGCGAGGTCGGTCCCAAAAGGCTTTTCGATCACCAGCCGCCGCCACGCGCCGTCTTTCTCCTCCTTTAGCAAACCGGTGCGGCCGAGTTCGCGGCTTATCGGCGCGAATGCGTCCGGGGGCGTCGCCAGATAAAACAGCCGGTTGCCGCCGGTTTTCCGTGCGACCTCCAGCTCTTCGAGTTGCGCCCGCAGCGCATCGAACGAGACTGGGTCGCTCGGATCGGCTTCAACGCTGGTGACGCAATAAAGCAGGCGTTCGGCGACCGCCGTGTCCACCGGGCGGTTGGCGAATTGGCGCAGGCCTTTCATCAAGCTATCGCGAAGTGCGTCGTTCGACATGCCCTTGCGGGCGACGCCGACCACGCAGAACCGGTCGGGCAACAGGTCGGCCGCCGCAAGGTTATAAAGCGAGGGAATCACAAGCCTGTGTGTCAGGTCGCCGGTGACGCCGAAGATGACGAAGGAGCACGGATCGGGCTTCTTCTGATTTGCGGGCTGATTTTGATTTGAAGAGATATCGCTCACGAGCGGCCGGCCTTTGGCTTGACGATCTCGGGCGCGCTCTGCCGCGCCGGATCCGGATGCTGCTCTGGCTCCTTATGGCCGCCGAACCCATCGCGCATCGCGGAAAGGATCTTTTCGGCAAAGGTGTGTTCCTTGCGCGAGCGAAAGCGCGCGAACAAGGCCGCGGTCAGAACCTCGGCCGGGACCGCCTCGTCGATGGCGGCGTTGACGGTCCAGCGGCCCTCGCCGGAGTCCTCCACAAATCCCGAATAGCTCTGAAGCGTCGGATTTTTGGCAAGCGCCGAGGCCGTGAGATCGAGCAGCCAGGACGGAATCACGCTGCCGCGCCGCCACACCTCGGCGATATCGGCGATGTCGAGATCGAACCGATGTTCTGCGGGCAGGGCGTCGATATTGGCATTCTTCAGGATATCAAAACCCTCGGCATAGGCCTGCATCAGGCCGTATTCGATGCCGTTGTGAACCATCTTGACGAAGTGGCCGGCGCCGACCGGGCCGGCGTGAATGTAGCCCTGCTCGATCCTGACATCGCGTCCCTCGCGCCCGGCGGTGCGCGGGATATCGCCGATGCCGGGTGCTAACGCCGCGAAGATCGGGTCGAGCCGGTCGACCACCGCCTTGTCGCCGCCGATCATCATGCAATAGCCGCGGTCGATACCCCAGACGCCGCCTGACGTGCCGACATCGATATAATGGATGCCGCGTTCCTTCAGCGCGTTGCCGCGGCGCACGTCGTCCTGCCAGAACGTATTGCCGCCGTCGATGATGACGTCGCCGCTCTCCATCAGTTTCGACAGTGCATCGATGATCGCTTCCGTGATCTTGCCCGCCGGCAGCATCACCCAGGCGGTTCGCGGCTTTTTGAGTTTTCTGACAAAATCTTCCAGGGCGCTGGCGCCGACCGCGCCGTCGGCCGCGATCGCTGCGACCGCCTTCGCGTCCTTGTCATAAACGACGGTCGTGTGTCCGTGCTTCATCAGCCGGCGGACGATATTGCCGCCCATCCGTCCCAGGCCGATCATGCCGAGTTGCATTTTGATATCCTTAATTCAACGCGTTCTGAATCGCAGTATCGAGCATCTTCAGACCAGCTTCGAGATCGCCTTTGAGATGCACGCGCAGCGCACGGCGGCCGCGCTCGGTCAGCACGCCGAAATCGCCGCGCGCCTGCGCGGCCTTGATCACGCCGAAAGTGGCCTTCTGACCGGGCACGGCCAGATCCCTGGCATCGTCTGCGGTAATCTGCAGGAATACGCCGCTGTCGGGGCCGCCCTTGTAGGCCTGA
>Ga0209117_1001047_pt1 | contig 10144 bp, 9 predicted proteins | sample BlaSpr_A8_OM2_M2_FD_187978 | JGI IMG/M metagenome (GOLD analysis project Ga0209117, IMG submission 187978) | Forest soil microbial communities from Thunder Bay, Ontario, Canada - Black Spruce, Ontario site 2_A8_OM2_M2 (SPAdes) (version 2) | ecosystem: Environmental > Terrestrial > Soil > Boreal...
CAAGCGAATTTGGACCTATGCCGGCGCCAGTTCGGTAGTCCGCTTCGCGATGCGAAGATTGTGCGGAATCCGTTCAACGTGCGGTATAACGCGCAGCCCGCATGGCCAGGAGACGTTTCTGAGGGATTCTCGTTAGCATGCGTTGCGCGCCTCGATGTCTCGCAAAAAGGACAGGACTTATTGTTGGAGGTTTTAGGCCTTCCCCGTTGGAGACGGCGGAAGATCCAAGTGTCGCTGGTGGGGACCGGAGTACACGAACGTGGACTTCGGCGCATTGTGGAACAGGAAAAATTGACAAGCGTGGAATTTGCAGGTTTCTCGAACAATATCGAAGAGGTTTGGAGCAAACACCACGCGTTAGTGCTTGCGTCCCGGTATGAGGGTATGCCGCTAGCGTTGGTGGAAGCAATGCTTTGCGGGCGTCCGTGTATCGTGACCGACGTGGCCGGCCATGCGGAGCTCGTGCGGGACGGGATAAATGGTTTCCTAGCGACGGCACCGACTATCGGATGCCTCGATGAAGCCATGAATCGTGCGTGGGAGAACCGCGCTCGGCTGGAAGAGATGGGGCGCACCGCGGCAGAGGACGTTCGTCTATGGGTGTCTGCGGATCCGGTCGGAAATCTCGTTCGGGAACTGGAAGCTCTCGTTGGTAGGGACTAGCGGCGTGACGGGCGAGCGGACCGGCTAAAGCCGCTCCAAGTTGTGCAGGCTTTTTTCCGCTGGCCTAAAAAGGCCCACTACTCCGACTTGTATATACTCAATAATAAATCGTCTTGATTATCTTATTAGTATAGTTTAAGATCCGCGTCGTTTTCCCGTCCTGTACACGGTTGCCCAGCCATGCCGGAAGAGAATACGACCGTCACCGCGGCGGAACTGCAGCCTGTTGCGGCCGCAACGGCGGAGCGCGGCAGCGTTGCGCAATTCGAGCTGGAGCTTGGGGAACGGCAGAGCGCGCGTACAGAGTGGCCGAAGATTACGCTGGTGACGGCGGTGTACAACGGGGAGGAGTACCTGGAGGCGACCATGAGGTCGATCGTGAACCAGGCGTATCCGAACCTGGAGTACATCGTGGTGGATGATGGGTCGACGGACGGGACGGTGGAGATTATCCGGAAGTATGAGCGCGCGGTGAGCTGCTGGTTCAGCCAGGCGAATCAGGGGTTGTACGCGGCGCTGAACGCGGGTTTTGCGAGGTCGACCGGCGAGGTCATGGGCTGGCTGAATTCGAGCGACATGCTGCAGGTGAACGGGCTGTTTACGGTAGGCAGCATTTTCCGCGAACTGCGCGACGTGGAATGGATTACCGGGCGGCCGACGAAGATCAGCGCCACGGGGATGACCATCGACGTGCTGCCGGTGCCGCGCTGGTCGCGGGGACGCTTTCTGGCGGGGGCGAACAAGTACATCCAGCAGGAGTCGACGTTCTGGCGCAGGAGTTTGTGGGAACGCGCGGGGGGAAGGTTGAGCACGGAGTATCGCGCGGAAGGCGATTTCGAGTTGTGGGTGCGGTTTTTCCGCCACGCGCGGCTGCATTCGGTAAACGCTCTCATCGGCGGATACCGGCTGCACGAGCAGGCGCTGAGCTCCAGCAACATGGAACGATACAATCGAAATTGCGATGCGATTGCCGCGCGCGAGGTGGAACGCTTGCGCGGGGGCAGGAGAGCGGCGCTGAAGGCGGTGCGGTGGATCAGCGAGGCAGTGAAGCCGATTCCCAAGGTGCGGGGACTTTGGCATCGCCTGGCGATCCGGAGCTTGTACGGAATGCGCGGGCCGGACTGGCCGCCGGTGATTGAATATGGGGAAGAGGGCTGGCGCTTGCGGCGCCAGTAACGAAGACGCGCCAAGCGCGAGGCCTGCTTGGGGCCGTCAGTCCATGGCCAGGCGCTAAAGCTCAGACAAAATGACTCACACGCAAGCGATAGCAAATGCTTCGGGTGTGTCCATCGAAATAGAATAGACTTTGGATTGCGGAGGGGCGCGCATTCTTACCTTATTCACGACGGCGAAGCCGTTCGAGGGGCACAGCGGAGTGATTCAGCGGAATGCGCTGAAGAGCTGGACGCTGTTGCATCCGGACGTGGAAGTGATTCTGTTTGGCGCCGATGCGGGGGCGGCGGAAACCGCGCGGGAGCTGGGACTGCGCCATGAGCCGCACGTGGATCGGAACCGCTTTGGCACCAAGCGGCTGGACTATATGTTCGCGCGAGCGCAAAAGATCGCGCGGCACGACATGCTGTGCTACTGCAACTGCGACATCATTTTACTGCCGGAATTTTGCGGGGCGCTGCGCAGAGTGCGCTTGTGGCACGCGCGATTTCTGATGGTGGGGCGGCGGTGGGACACGGATATCGCCGCACCGCTGGACTTCAGCGATGCGGGTTGGGGCAAGCGCGCGAAGGAGCTGGCGCTGGCGCAGGGAGTGCAGCAGCCGGCATGGTCGATCGATTATTTTGCGTTTGCGCGCGGACTGTACGCGGAGATGCCGGCGCTGGTGATCGGGCGAGTGTGGTGGGACCACTGGCTGGTGTGGAAGGCGCGAGAGGAAGGCGCGGCGGTGGTGGATGCGTCGGAGGTGGTGACGGCGATTCACCAGAACCACGATTATGGGTATCACCCGGCGGGGGCCAAGGGCGTCTGGACGGACGAGCAAGCGAAGGAGAACTACGAGCTGGCGGGCGGACTTTGGCACCTGCTGACGATGGATGATGCGACCCACATTTTGAGCGCGGACGGAGAGCGCGGGAATTTGCGGCGGCTGTGGGCGCCGTACTGGAGATACCTGCGGCCGAAGGTGGCGCCGGCATGGTTTGCGCTTCTGGATTTTACGCGGCCCTTGCGGAATCTGTTGGGGCTTCGAGCGAAAAGCGCGGCTGGCGCGAAGAATCAGTACGGTGCGCCCTCGGGTCCGCAGATTCCTACTTAGTATAATAAGCTTGCTGTTTTACCCCTGTTGGATTACTATCCCTTACCTACTTGACCTTTATTTAACGTTTAATAATAATGGCAAGACCCGTCGAGACGAGGGCCCTTAACCATGGCTTCTGGAAGGAGTGCGCCGTTTCCTCCGGCCCCCACTGCGACGCGGGCAGTAGACCGCGTGGCGATCACGCTGACCGAATTTGATTCGCGGCGCTATCTCCGGCTGATTAACGCGAGAGGAGAAACGATTCGCGCCGTGGTCGCGGAATTGAAAAGGGCGCTGGGTTTGTCGACGGCGCTGGATGCCGGGTGCGGCGTCGGATTTTTTGCGCAGATTTTGCGGGAATGTGGGTTGCGGGTGAGGGCGTTCGACGGCCGGATGGAAAACGTCCTGGAGGCGCGCAAACGGTTTCCGGAAGTCCCCTTCGAACAAAGCGATATCGAGAGTCCGGGGATTCTCGCGCTTGGCGAGTTCGATCTCACCTTATGCTTCGGACTGCTGTACCACCTGGAAAATCCGATGCTGGCGATCCGGCATTTGCGGGCACTTACGGGCAAGGGATTGTTGCTGGAGAGCATGTGCATTCCGGGAAACAGCACGGGAATGGTATGGCGCGAGGAGCCCGCGGCGGCGGATCAGAGCTTGACCGATATTGCGCTGTATCCGAGCGAGGCGTGCCTGGTGAAGATGCTGTACCGGGCGGGCTTTGCGGCGGTGTATCGCGTGGCGCAACTGCCGGACCACGATGATTTTCGCGAAACGCCATTGCACGCGCGGCGAAGGACGGTCTTGTTTGCGGCGGCGGTCCCCGCGCAGGTGGCCGGCTTCGAAAGAGTCGACGAGCCGCGCGAAGCTAATGACCCGTGGTCGAAGGCGGCGAGTAGCGCGGACGTTTCACTGCCTGCTCGAATCTGGCGATTCTTGCGAAGACCACGGCGGGCGCAATACCTTTCGCTGGCGTTTCGCGCTCGGCGCGTGTTCCCGGAAATACCCATTCCGCTGCGGTTGCCCTTTGGCGCCTGGTGGCTGGCACAGAAGAGTGCGCTAGACGACGACCTGATTCACGATGGATTCGAAGACGAGGAGATAGCGTTTGTTGAAAAAACGCTGCGGCCGGGCATGACCGTTCTGGACATCGGCGCACACCACGGGTTGTATACGCTGCTCGCATCCAGGCGAGTGGGAAAACGCGGGCGAGTGATCGCATTCGAACCGTCGCCGCGGGAAAGAAAACGGCTGCGGCGCCATCTTTGGTTGAACCGCAGCAAGAATGTCGCGGTGCAATCATGTGCGCTCGGGGATGAGCATCGGGAGGCGGAGTTATTCCTGGTCACGGGCCGGGAGGATTGGTGCAACAGCTTGCGCGCACCGCAAATCGACGCTCGGACCGTTACCGTACGCGTTGAGTTGGAGAGAGTTGATGATGTGCTGGAGAAGCTGGGGGTCGCGCGAGTGGATTTTATAAAGCTGGACGTCGAAGGTGCAGAGTTGAGTATTCTACGGGGCGCGCGCGCTACTTTGGCGGCGTCGAGACCCATCATCCTCGCAGAAGTCCAGGATCTGCGCACCCGGCCGTGGGGATACGCGGCGCGCGAAATCGTGGAGTTTTTGGAGCGCGCAGGCTATAGGTGGTATGCGCTGACGGCGAACAGCAATCTGCAGCCGATTTCCAGGCAGCTCGAGACGTATGACGCGAATCTGGTAGCGTTACCGGAAGAGCGCGCTGATGGCATTCGCGAAAAACTGGCGGAAGCGAGACTCTGCGAGCACGCAACAACGTGGACTCGAGCGCGTGTGTGATTACGCGCTTCACGAAACGCTCATCCAGAGCGGCTGCGCGCCTTGAGTTTCCTGTTTGGAAGACAGTTTTTGATAAGCTTGCTGCGCGATGAAAGTTCTGGTTACCGGGAGCAGCGGCCTAATCGGCTCCGAGGCGGTGGAGCATTTCGACCGCCAGGGGCACGAAGTTTTTGGCGCGGACAACAATATGCGGCGGGTGTTTTTTGGCGCCGCGGGCGACACGCTGTGGAACCTGGAGCGGCTGAAGAGCGCTTGCAAGCGGTTCACGCACGCGGCCATCGATATTCGCGATCGCGCAGCGGTCGAAGGAGTGTTCAGCGCGCAGCGCTTCGACCTTATTGTGCATTGCGCGGCGCAGCCATCTCACGACAAAGCGCGGGATATCCCGCTGTTGGACTTCGAAGTTAACGCGCTGGGAACCATCCATCTACTGGAGGCGACGCGGCAACATTGCCCGGAAGCGGTGTTTGTTTTTCTCAGCACGAATAAAGTGTACGGCGACGCGCCCAACGAGATTCCGGTGAAGGAGCTCGAAACGCGCTACGACTACGCGCGGGCTGAAAATTACGACGGCGTGGACGAGACCTGCCGGATCGATCGCACGTTGCATTCGCTTTTCGGCGCGTCGAAAGCCGCGGCCGACCTGGTGGCGCAAGAGTACGGGCGCTACTTCAACATGAAAGTAGGCGTTTTTCGCGGGGGGTGCTTGACCGGGCCGTCTCATTCGGGCGTCGAGCTGCACGGATTTTTATCGTATCTGGTGAAGGTCACGTTGAGCGGCGGCCGCTACAGTGTTTATGGCTACAAAGGCAAGCAGGTGCGCGACAATATTCACAGTCACGACGTGGTGCGGGCCATCGAAGAATTTGCCGCGAATCCGCGCCCCGGCGAGGTCTACAACATGGGCGGCGGGCGCGGTAACAGCATCTCCATGCTGGAAGCTATTACCCGAATCGAACAGCTCACCGGGCGGAAGCTGGACTGGCATTACGTAGAGGAAGCGCGCAAGGGCGATCACATCTGCTACATCTCGAATTTGCGGAAGTTCCAGACACATTATCCGAAATGGAAGATTACGCGCGGGCTGGATGCTATTCTGGAGGAAATGGTGGCAGCGCAGCGCGGGCAGCAGCTCGATGCCGCGGCAAGATGAGACTGCATCGGGTAGTGATCGTCGCATCCATGGTTAATCGAGGCGTCTGGCCGTCGCGGCAAAAACCAGCATGAGCGCCAAGCCCGCCGTTTCCGCAATCATCGTCAATTGGAACGGGGCGCACCATTTGAGGATTTGTCTTTCCAGCCTATTGTCGCAGTCGTTTACGTCCCTTGAGATCATCGTGGTGGACAATGACTCGAAGGACGACTCCGCCGAAGTGGCGCGAGAATTTCACGCTCGCTGGCTTCCTTTGGACAGGAACATTGGGCTGGCGCCGGCCTTAAATCGCGGCGCAGCGATCGCCGCGGGAGATTTTCTGCTTTTCATCAACAACGACATGCGGTTCGATCCAGGTTTTGTCGCGGCCCTGGTGGAGCCGCTGAAAGCAAATCAGGAGATTTTTGCAACCGATGGGATGCAATTCAATTGGGATGGAAGCGAGCGCAGGCACCTGGCAGCGCGGCTGGCGAGGAGCAGGCCCAGTGGCTACTCGTCGGCGGAGCTGTTGCCTGGGCTATGCTTTTATGCGCAGGAAGCAAATCACGAAACGCCAGTGTTCATGGGCTCCGCAGCGTGCATGCTGGCGCGCCGCACTCTTTTTCAAAAGCTAAACGGATTCGATGACCGGCTGCCGCTCGGATATGAAGACGTGGAGATTTGTTGGCGAGCGTGGATCCAGGGATGGAAAACGATTTACGTTCCGGACGCGATCTGTTGGCACCGTGTAGGCAGCTCGGGGCACTCGCAGGAGGGAGCGCACTTCAATTTTCGAGGGATCTTGAGGGGTCGATTGCTGCTGGCGACGAAATTGCTGCCGCTGCGCTATATGGTCCGCACGTGGCTGGTGTCCGGCGCGGGGGTTGGTTACGATGCGAGCCGATGGAGATGGTCATTTGCGAAAGAGCGCATCAAGGTGCTAGCTGACATGGCCAGACTCATGCCACAGTTGCTTCGCGAGAGGAAGGCATTGTTTGAGAACATGGGAAGCTCCCCGGGAAGTCATCTCGATTTTCTTTTGCGTCTGAGCGAAGCAGAAGCCTCGGGGAAACAAGATTGATCGTAGCGGCGAACATGAGAGAAGGGTGTGCCATCGTTCCGTTTTTGAGATCAAAAAAGGAAATTCCGGATCAGAGCGCTCATCTGGGAGGTCAAAACGGAAATCCCGATTGAACCGGCTGAATCGGTGCGGAGTGCTCGGCTTGTCCGAGTCGCGATGTGGACCGCCACGATTGCGGCGGGGCTTTTGCAGGCGTTGGCGCTCCGTTTCTCTATCAGCGGGGATGGGAACTCGTATCTGGATGTCGCCAGCGCTTACCTTCGCGGTGACTTCGCAAACGCCATCAACGCGTACTGGAGCCCCTTCTATTCCTGGCTGATTGCTCTCGTCCTCTGGGTGTTCAAGCCCAGTGCGTGTTGGGAGACCACCATCCTTCATCTGCTGGACTTCGCCGGACTCCTCGTAGCGCTGCGTTCGTTTGAATTTTTTTCAGCAACTTCCTCACGGCCAAGCAAAACTTCGCGCGGCCGGAAGGTGAGAGCTTGCAACTGCCTGTCTCCGCCTGGTGGATGCTAGGCTATGGACTATTCCTCAGCACCACCCTGGAAGTACTCAGCATGCGGAGCACGTCCGGGTGATCGAGTCGCCCTCATCGGCGTATCGGCAGAACAACATTTTATGCGTCTCGCCGTGGTCAAAGGCGTGGCCGAGCTGCGTTACCGCGACGAGCCGGAATTCTGGACGGGGGATGCCAGTCTGCAAGACAGTGTCTTCACGGCATTTGCGGCCACGGGATCGAAAATCGTCGTCGCCACACATGCGCCAGTGACTGCCGTCAAAGAAGGGTGGATCCGACTCGGAAATACCGATTACTAAGCGCGCTCGTTGCTTGCAAAGCCGTAACCCATGCACCCGTCGCGCGGAAAGCGTTTACCGCCCTGACCGCGCGGACGTTCCCTATAAAGTTGCGCGAAGGGGTTGATATGTCGAAGTTTATGTCCCGCGGGCAATCTGCCGGCGCTCGCGATGGCCGCGAGCGTATGATGACGTGAGTATTATGAACAGGTTCCTTCTGAAATGCGTTCGCTATGCGCAGTGCTATGGCGAACTAAGCTTAGGATTTCGGCCGGGTTCGGTCGAAGCGGTGATCGATTATTGTGTGGATCGGCCCGTTCTGATGGGGCAGGTGCGCTCAGAAATACTGCAGTTCGGGAATCTCTTGAAAACGCTCGCGCCCAGCCGCAGCCTGGAGATCGGAACGAATTACGGAGGCACGCTGTTTCTACTGTGCGCAGTTTCACCGCCGAAAGCGAAAGTTATCAGCGTGGACCTGCCTTTGGGACCGTTTGGAGGAGGGTATCCGACGCGAAAAATTCCAATTTTTCGGCGATTTCCGAGATCCGGCCAGCAACTGCACTTAATTCGCGCGGACTCGCATCTTGCCGAAACCAAAGGGAAGGTCCTGCGGCTTCTTCAGGATGAGCGGTTGGATTTTGTTTTTATTGATGCGGATCATACTTACGCAGGCGTATCACGCGATTTCGAGATGTATGGGCCCTTAGTGCGCAGCGGTGGAATGGTGGCCTTTCACGACATAGTGACGCACCGGCAAGGAACGTCAAGCGAAGTGGAGAGATTCTGGAAAGAAGTCAAACAAAGATACAAATATCGAGAGTTTGTCGAGCATCCCGAACCAGGCAAAGTCCCGATTGCGGTGACCGGCGCTCCGATGGAAACCTCCGGGCTGGGCGTTCTTTTCATGCCGTGACGGCGGATTAGACGCATGGAGGAGTAGCAAATGAGATTGGGGAGAACAATAGAATTGTTCCGTGCCAGAGCCAAAGCGGGCGGAGATTCCTAATGGCCAAGCCGTTCGTGACGGTACTACTCGATACTTACAATCACGAAGCGTTCATCGAGAAGGCCATCCTCAGTGTTCTTCAACAGGATTTCCCGGCGTCGGAAACGGAGATTTTGGTGGTGGACGACGGATCGAGCGATCGCACTCCCGACATTGTGGAAAAATTCGCGCCGCGCGTGCGGCTGCTTCGCAAGCGCAACGGGGGTCAAGCTTCCGCCTTCAATGCCGGTATTCCGGAGGCACAAGGAGAAATCGTGGCGTTTTTGGACGGCGACGATTGGTGGGAGCAGAACAAACTCAGCGCGGTTGCCCGTGTGTTCGCGGTTGAGCCGGCGGTTGGCTTAGTGGGCCACGGAGTCACCGAAGTTTCCTTGGACAATGTAGAGAGGACCGAAATTCCCCGCGAGACGTGCCGTTTTCGAATCCGCTCTGTGGTTCAAGCCAAGACGTTTCGCATGCTAAGAGGATTTTTCGGGACCAGCCGCATGACATACCGCCGGGAAATCCTGAGTGAGATTGGCCCGACGCCCGAGACTCTTCGGTTTGAGGCGGACGAGTACCTCTTTACGCTCGCGGCTTTGCTGACCGATGTAACGATTTTGGACCAGCCACTCACGTTCTATCGCCTGCATGCCGGGAATCTGTTTCAGATCGCGGCTCTGAATGTCGACGGAGTACAAAATAAGCGGCGCATTCTGGAGGCGCTAGTAGACGCGCTGGAACTAAAGATGAAAGCGATTGGCGTATCCGAAGACATTGCGAGAACCATACTGGAAACGGTCCAGCTCGAAGCGGACGTTTTACGGCTGGTAGTGGACAGTGGATTCCCCTGGGAGACCGTCGATACCGAACTGAAAATTATGCGCGTTTTCCATAGCGATGCTTCTCTTTGGCAACATCTTTTTAGTTGCGTGAGATTGCTTCCGGCACTTGTCATGCCAGCGGCCAGCTACTATCGATGGAGGCATCGCATCTCGCGCCTGGAGTTCTATAAGGCGTTGCGGCAAAGATTTATGCCGTTTCCTGTGCCAAGTCACGTCGAGCGGCGGGAGAAACCGGCGCCACCAGGCCATCTTTAGACTAACCGCATATGCCAACATGCTTGCTCACCGAAAAAACCTGGCGATGAATCGAACTTGCGCATGATTACTCTGGGCCTCAATTACAACCGCAAGCATGATTCTTCCGCGTGCATTGTGCGCGACGGCGAGTTGCTTTTCGCGGTCGCGGAAGAGCGGATCAGCCGGGTAAAGCACGACTCCGGCTTTCCACGACTGGCTATTCAAGCGTGCCTGGACTTCGCGCGCATTCGCGCCGATGAACTGGACGAAGTGTGCTTCGGCTGGCCCACGGCAGGCCCGGGCTTTCGACATGACCTGAAATGCCTGGCCACTGGCGGCC
>Ga0209117_1001048_pt1 | contig 10142 bp, 6 predicted proteins | sample BlaSpr_A8_OM2_M2_FD_187978 | JGI IMG/M metagenome (GOLD analysis project Ga0209117, IMG submission 187978) | Forest soil microbial communities from Thunder Bay, Ontario, Canada - Black Spruce, Ontario site 2_A8_OM2_M2 (SPAdes) (version 2) | ecosystem: Environmental > Terrestrial > Soil > Boreal...
CAGGCCATGCGTGCCGCAGAGGCCACTCACGGCACCGCAACTCCGGTACTCGTGTTCACGGATGCCGAGGTGGTTGACGAACACCTCCAACCGGTAGCCGAGTCTTACTGGCGCTGGTCGCGGGCCAATCTTGCGGCGGCCAATGTGTTCCATCGGGTGATAGTAGACAGCCCGGCAATCAGTTCGACAATGATGGTGAACCGCGCCTTGATCGATTTGGCATTGCCGATGACAGGCGCGATCTGGAGTCAAGACTGGTGGGCGATGATGGTGGCGGCGGCGTTCGGACAAATCGTGAAGCTCGACGAGCGTACGATTCTTTATCGTCGACATTCCGCCAATGACTCCCTTGAACCTTATGCTGCGACAACCAAGGGCTTGGTGGATCGCCTGCTGGCCGCTCCAGGCAGCGCGCGGAAGAAACTAGACCGCCTCATAGGCCAAATTGCTCCCCAAGCTGGCGCCTTTGCGGAACGTTTCCATCACGAACTTCCCGCGTCCGACCTAGCAGCGTTGAACGCTGCGAGTCGCCTTCCTTATGATGGTGGAATACAACGCCGCTGGTCGGTTGTGCGTCATGGACTCTGGTTCGGCTCTCCGATTAAAAACGCTGGCTTGATACTGTTTCTGTGAGGTACATGCGCAAGGCCAGCGTGCGCAATTGAGATCCCGTAACATCGAATCCGACCTTGCCCACAAACCACCTCGGCAGGGTAAAACAACACCTACCTTAGGCCACCCTACATGGCCGGTTTTGAGACCGCGCCGGGCAGGATATCCGTTGAAAAGCTTAAGAAGGCGCTGTATTCGATAGCGCTGAAAAATGATTAACGGCTTAACTGCTCGGAAAGACTTCGCCCCGCACGGCGTCCAGTAGTCCCATGCCCATATCCACGTCGGGTTCCAAGTAATTACCTTCGGCCCACTCATTCCAAGATTTGATGAAGATCAGCTTTGTCTCCTTGGGATGGTCGGCCACCCGTGCAATCGCTTTTTGTAGGTACCTACGAAAAAGCTCCGGGCTGAAATTGTTAAACACCACCCCACGGTGCTTCGAACGTGGCGTATTGTCCCACCCAGCCAGCACGCAAGGTAAAAAGCGCTCGCCCGGCGGCAGATGCTCGAACGCAACTTTCACGGCATCAGAATAGTCGTAACGCGCAGGTTGCCTGATCAGGCGCGACACCGTGTCCGGAAGAAAGTCCGCGATCTTTCCGCTGAGTGCCCGACGCAAAACTCTGGGCACTATGTTTCGCATGGGAAATATATTGAGATAGTCGCCAGGTCCGTGGTTCAGTACTGCGTCGAAAGGTGCCAACGACTGTGAATGAATTTGGTTTCCCATTCCAACAAGAAATAGACCGTCAAGGCCTGCTTCAAGGGCCAATCGACGCCAATGGGCAACAAAAATGCCCGCATCCGGCAGGCAGTCGGGCCTAAAGACCACGAACATTGGTTTGCCGTTCACCCGCAGGTAACGGGAATCGCGAAATGCCGGAAGGATCAGCTCAAAATGCCGCTCTTGATCCGCTTCGCCGGGGTAGCTCTGCTCAATAAGGATCCTCCCTGGTACTCCGTGCCACACCCCGGTCCATGATTCATTAGCCCAGCACAGGCAAAACGGAAAATCTGGTTGACCACTTTGCAAAACTTCGTCAAAGGGGCGTTCAAGTATGCGCCTGCCATTGCCAAACCAGTAATGCCAATAGCAAAACGCTTCTATACCGCTTCGCTTTGCTAGGTCAGCCTGGGCAGCTCGCACAGATGGGTCACGCAAATCGTAGTAGCCGAGTGGACCGGGGATGCGCGGCTGTTTGTGGCCGGGGAAAAACTTGGTCGCCTTTCGAACGTTTGTCCATTCAGTGAACCCTTCACCCCACCAAGCATCATTTTCTGGAATCGGATGAAACTGCGGAAGATAGAAAGCAATGATTCGAGCCATTCGCTCCTCTTCGCGATTCTGGTCCTTTGGTGATGAAGGCGCGTACGATAATTGCATCTTTGAAATGGTAGATGGTTTGGCCCTCTTATGTCCAAACTGGGTATCGAAATACCCGCTCCGCCTTCCTTTCACCGTGGCCCAGTGGAATCCAGCTCTTTGCGCATCATATATCTAGAAGTTTGTCATTCCCGCCGCTAATGCTGGACGGAACCTGCGACCCGGCCGACATCACGTCGGGCTGCTCTTTAAGCGGCGTGCGGTGCCTCATCGGCGGTCTCCAAAAACAGAACGGACCGTTTGCCAGATCGAATAAAAATAGTGGACCCATCCATGGACGAGGAAAGAGTGAGTGATAAATGAAGACCAGAAGGTTGGCAATACGACCTGGAAAATGAGCGATCGCCTTGCTCACTAACCGAGCCCAGCGGGACCCCAAACGCGGCTTCAGCCATTCTGTGTATTCTCTTTTCGTGTAAACTCCAGTGGCCCTGTAATAGAAGAGCGTTTTGAGGCTTCGCCATGGCTCTTTGGGAGATACTCGAGATTTAGCTGAGTCGGGAAGGTTGGCAAACGACCAAACCAAGGCGGGCCACTTGAATGCCCAGATCTCAAAGGATTTACCGAGCCACGAAGCATTCGCGTAGCGAATCGAGATCAATGGTTCGGCGATGACCAGAGCGTCACCTGGGAGGGGCTGCTGGAATATGACCCCAATATGTATGAAGCAAGAACCAAAGTAGTTTTCTTTCTCCCGTGCGACCCATACCTGCCGTTTGCTAATTACACCGCCGATAAAAGTTAGATAGTGTCCAGTATCGGCCAACAGAAGGTGGTTCTCGTTTGACTTATAGATCCTGTTTTTTTCGAACGGCACCCTCTTGGGTTCCAGGAGTTTTGATAAGTCTGCATTCCGTACTTCGCTATTCGCTACAATCAATGCATAATCGTCTTTGATGGCGTCAAGCACAACCTGTATAGCGCCTGGCTTGAGAAGATCGTCATCACAGAAGAGCCAGCAATACTCGCCCTGCGCCAAATCGACCGCCTTCGCGAAGTCCCGGTCGACGCCCATGGCGGTCTCCTGACGAAAGTACCGCAGCCGCGGGAAGCGCTCCTGGCACCGCCGAACGACTCCCTCGGTATTGTCGGTTGAGGCTCCATCCAGAATTACGATCTCCACTTCATCGCTGGCCTGGCCAATAATACTCTCCAAGGTCGCGCCAATGAATGCGCCACGGTTCCGGGTTGCCATGCAGATCGAAATCTTAATTTGATTCATCCCAAGTGCCAACATTCAGAGAACAGAAGCATAAAAGGCCCTGTGTGCTTCAGCGATGGCCTCCCATTCAGAATCGGGATCCTCGTCGATTCCCGGACTTCTATTGCAGATATGAGTTCGCAACGCATGGCTCATGTCCGCGACATCATCGGGCCGGGCATAGTAGACGTTTCTTGAGGAGTCATAGCCGTGTTGTTCCCGGGCAGTGGTCAGGACGAATGTCCCCTGAGCTACCGCCGCGGAAATAGACGAGTTCCAGATTCCACCGCCATCCCGAAACGGCAGGACTACGGCATCGGCCGCTGCCAGTATTCGGCCTACCTCTTCGGCAGGCAGGAAACCCGTTACCGTCACCTTTCCGATCCAAGGTTCGCGATTAACGCGATCTAGAATAGTCCTGTGATACTCATCTTCAGGCTTCAAGTCGCCGATTAAAACGACATGATGGCGTAAAGGATCTGCAATCTCGAAGAGCAGTTCGACCCGCTTTGGAGGGTAAAAAAAGCCAAAGTAGACTACCAAACGAGTGGGTCTAGGAGCAAAATGCGATTGTATGGCAAGTCTTTCTGTTTCACTCAATCGCATCCTCGGAATTACAGAGGCATTAGGTATGAACGCGAAATGCTTTCTCCGATTAAGCCATCTATACCAATTCGGCATGGTCGCTCTTGGCCTCACCGCAATAAAACCGCCGCTCAATACGGCGTTAAGTAAATCACCTTTATTTGGTATCGCACGGTACTCGTGCCAGGTCTGAACAATGGGTACATTCACAATGCTGAATAGGGCCGGCAACAGCCAAGGCAAATACCTGTATCCATACCCCTGGGTAGGATACTGAATATCGATAAGATCAGGGTTCCAACATCGCACCACTTTTACAATCCGGATAACATCTGTCATTCTCCATCCATCGGCAACTGGAAAAACCTCGAAATCGAAGTCAGAAGGTACCGGGGTTGCTGCTGCATCCGTCAGGACTGCGACGGTTGTATCTTTGCGTCGACCTAGAGCTTTCGCAAGCCTTCCAGTATAATCACCCACCCCGCACCTCATTGGGGGCAGCGAACCAGAGATAAGGAGAATTCTCATAGGTTACCAACAAATCTGGAAGCTATTGGAGAAACTCCTGATTAATTGGACCTTTCTGCAAGACCAGCCAGGCGAACGTGTACTCCTTATTCGCACACTTTATTGACTTTTCCCTGCCAGCTACCCCGACTTCTCCCAGGGGAGTCAAGTTGTACGAGCTAGCCTCATTGAGAAATCTGCCCACATCTTGTTCAGAGAATATCATCCAGTCCATCCCAAAGAACGAAACGCCGGTCGTATCCACTTTTTCTGGCCAGTAGTCAAACGAAGCAATGAAGTATCCGCCCGGGCGCAGCAACCGGGAGAGTTCCCGAAGGAGCAAGCGACTGTTGAAACTATGTTCAATTACAGAGATCGCAGTAATGGCGTCAAACGATTCATTCTCAAAAGACGTATGCATAAAATCCGACACTTCGTAACGCACCGAGTCCGCGTACGGCATCTTCTTGACATTGGGGTTCAAGTCAATGCCGACTAGGTTTGAATAATGAAGATTGTACAAAATGCAAGGAAGCTCTGAGGCAAACGCGCCGATATCGAGAATCGCTGCGCTTTTTGGAACATGGCTCTCAATGAAAAGAGCGGTCTTTAAGACGTCCCAGCTTTTCAACTCGTCGCCAACATCAATTGCGTTGGATATCCCTATTTTGCACGCAAGATGCTTCCACCATGAACTGGTAAAAGACAATCCTCTGCGATGGAGTTCGCGGCGCGCCTTTTTAATTTCTGCTTTCGTTCTCAATACTTCAACCGACATCTTGGATTCCGGCATGGCCAACACAAAGCAATGAACGTATAAAGTGTCTCTTATCCCTCGCGATTCTGGAAGACACGATTGCTAAGCCTAACCCACCAACATACTGGACACCTTCGTGAGTAGAGGCCCCCTGATCTGAGGCGCCAAAAAAGCTGCAGCAGCCACTGCAGAGAGAAGGATAGCTACTAGAGTTGCCAATGTCGTTAACGGCGACATCTGGCCGGTGATCAACACTCGCGCCAGTCCAACCACCAGTACTGAAACTATCAAGGGAGGGCCTATGTCCTGCAAGAGCCATCTTGTCATCTCATGGCGGAGCAAGCGCTGATGCGTAAGAGGGACGCCAATCAGCATGTTGATTGCTTGCGTACCGAGGAACACGAGTGCTGCCCCCACCGGACCGTAACGTGTGGCCATAAACCAAAGCGCTGGTACAACTACGATAGTTAGGGAGATTGTGATTCTCAGTCCAATGCTCGTCCATCCATACGCCAACTGCAAAGCGTACGGCAGATTCATTAAACCGTTCACGGCGGATCCGATCACTAATACGGTCGCAATCGGCCCGGCATTGCGTGCGACTTCGGAATTTCTGGTCCACAATTGCAGAATGTCAGCGGAAAACAGCGCCAATACGCTTGCAGAAGGCAAAATGAACACCGCCATCAATTGGGTCGCTCCGTGATATAGCCGAATTAACTCCTGCTCATCACCTTGGGCTACAAGAGTTGAGAACCGCGGATAGACAATATTGAAGAGGGACGAAACGATCATCACCAAGCCGGCGCCAAACAATCCCCCGACGATATAGTAGCCAAAGACTTTCAAACTGAGCACCCTGCTAAGAATCACTTTATCTGCTTGACCCAGAATCAACGAAAACGCGGTGATCCCGCTCATCCCGGCTGCAAAACGTCCGATGTTTCGCAATAAACCAAAGTCGAATCGAGTAGCACGAGTTGCGAAAGGCAAGCTTTTCCACAAAAAGGTGGTCCAAAGAACAACGAAGACGGCGTTCGTGACGACCAGCCACAGAAAAAAAGCCTGAATCGTGGGGGAGACTAGCCACAAGACCAGAACCGCTCCACCATTACTCACAGTTGAGGCAATGATCCGAAGGGCATTGAAGAGGACCTGTTTGTGCAGTCCCATTAACCCGCCTTGGTAGAAGCTGACAGGCCATTGAAATGCTGCCAAAACGCCCATGAGCGTCAAAGCGCGTGTGATGCTGCGAGCCGGGATGGTACTGGCTTTGATCCAATGAGTTGCGATCCACGGCGACGCGGCCACGAGGGTTACACCGACAACAATTCCAATGAGCCAGTAGCCAACCTCCAGCGTGCGCACAAGATCGCGGGTCTCATCCGCCCTTTCCGGCTGGACCGAATAACGAGCCATTTCCCGGTTCATCGTCGGGCTCAACCCTAAATCCAATACCTGGAGCATAGCCTGAAGCATCAGGTAGAAGCCAACTAATCCGTACGCCTCGATGCCCAGAAACCTAATGTACAGAGGAACACACGCCAATTGTACCAACATCGTCCAAGCCGAGCCAGTTAAACTCGCCACTAGGTCAAGCTTAAAACCCGAAGGTGATTTAGTGTCCCAAGCGAATTTCATGAATTGTGAGAGGCAAACAACTAAGAGCCACTACTGCCGCCTATGTGGATCCACCACACTCACAGCGAAAACCGGGGTGGAGAACAAAGCTTGGCCCGGAACACCGCTCCCCGACCCTTCGCAGTTTGAAAGTGTGTTGCCCAACACCGCTACCCCCGTTAGCTGTAGGTCCGCTAGGACATTCCCGCAACGCGCTCAAAACTTCAGCCTTCGAACTCCCCGGCGGCTTGGTGCGAACGTCAATGGCCCAATATAACACTCTTGACTACCTGTATATCAAAGACCTGTTCAAGATCACGATGTGGCTCATCGAGCAGGGTCCGCACCCCCTCCAGTAATGGGGCCGCCCCTTCCGACTGCGTAATACGTTGCTGCGGTGCGCGCCTCCATGCCACGTGTGCCGGGAATGCACACCGAGTGAGGCTTTGTATTTAAACGGTTGAGAGATAATCGCGTGACGGCCGGGGGTTGGGCTTCGCCCCTTGACAGATTTCCTGCGCTGAGGTTTACTGGCTGCCTAGTTGTCTAGGGAACTGGACAGGAACTTCGATTGTGATCCTCGATCGCAGCAGCGCCGTCCCGCTTTATTACCAGATTCACCAGAATCTCCTGGAGCAGATCCACTCGGGAAAGCTGCAGCCGGGACAGCCCATTCCGTCCGAGCAGGAGATCGCCACCGGCTTGGGGGTCAGCCGCATGACCGCCCGGCAGGCTGTGAAACGACTCTGTGATACCGGGGTTGCCTACAGCCGCCGTGGGCTGGGCACGTTTGTTTCGGAGGCGAAGCACGAAAAGAAAGCCTCCGAACTGCTTTCTTTTACTCAGGAAATGAAATCGCGCGGCCGGAGACCGACCTCGCGGGTACTCGTGTTTGGAAGAGCGACTGCCGATGCCGAGGTCGCGCGCGCACTCCACTTGAAGCCTGGAGGCAAAGTTATCCGCCTGAGCAGGATCCGGCTTGCCAATGCTGTTCCCATGGGCATCGAAAACGGTTTCCTACCGTTTGGCCTATTTACGGGTCTGCTGGAAGCCTTCGATCCGCGCACTTCGCTCTATAGAGCTTTGGCCGAGAACTATGGAGTCCGCCTGTTGGCCGCTGATGAAGTGGTGGAAGCTGGGCTGGCGAGCACAGAAGAGGCGCGACTTTTGAATATCGGAAAGAACGTTCCCGTCTTTTTTCTTACGCGCGTCTCATACGCGGAAAACGGTCAGCCGATCGAGTACGTGCGATCCACGTACCGCGGCGACCGCTGGAAACTTGTAAGCCGGCTGACGGCCAGTCCGGACACACAAATGAGAGTGAGATTGGACGTAAACCGTCGGTCGTTACCCAGCAGGACGAAAAGCTAGATTTCGGGGTCCAAGAGCACCTGCCCGGAGAGGGTCTCCGGCAGCATTTCAGAAAGCCAGGAGGATTTATGAATCGCAGAGCCTTGTTCTATCTCGTCGTGATCGTTGCATTCACTACTGGGTCTCTATTGGCACAGGAAATTACCGGCGACATTCGCGGAGTGGTTAAGGATGCCTCGGGCGCGCTGGTAAGCGGCGCCAAAATCGATGTCATCAATACCGACCGCAATACCACCATCCGCACACTCACTACCGGCTCTGATGGATCGTACGTGGCGCCCTATTTGCCGGTCGGCCATTACCAGATCGTCATCGAGGCTCCCGGATTCAAGAAGTTCCTGGGTAATGACATCGTTTTGAATGTCAGCGATCACCGTATCGTGGATGTCCAACTGCAGGTCGGCGGGTCGAATGAGACCGTTACCGTTGAGGAATCTCAGGTGGCTGTGGATTTGGAAACTTCGGAGGCGGCTGGCCTGGTCAACGGCACACAGGTACGGGAGTTGGCTCTGGCGAGCCGAAACTTCGCTCAGCTACTGGTATTGCAGCCGGGAGTATCCACGGCCCTCTCCTCGGACCAGATGTATGTTGGCGTCACCTCGCCCACCGGGTTGTCGAATCAAATGAATTTCGCGGTCAATGGCAATCGCCCCACGCAAAACGGTTGGACAATTGATGGTGCGGACAACTTCGATCGTGGCGCGAATCTCACGTTGCTGAGTTTTCCGAGCATCGATTCAATTGCCGAGTTCAAGGTGTTGCGATCCAACTATCTCCCGGAAAATGGGCGCAGCTCAGGAGGCATAGTAAATGTCGTGACCCGCTCCGGCACCAATGCCTTTCATGGCAGCGCCTATGAGTTCTTCCGAAACGATGTTCTGCAAGCCAATAACTATTTCAATAATCTCGCTCAGATCAAGCGGCCGCCGCTGCGTTGGAATGATTTTGGCTTCACCATCGGAGGCCCGATTTGGAAGAATAAGACCTTCTTCTTCTACTCCCAGGATTGGCGAAGGGTGATCACCTATACCACGTTCACCAGCGCCCAAATACCGACCCAGGCCGAGTTGAGTGGGACCTTGCCAATCACCGTCTGCACGGCTTACGACGCGAACGGAAATTGCACGGCGCAAGGCACCCAGGTGACGAATGTCAATCCTGTTGCCGCCGCATATGTCAAGGATGTTTTCTCGAAAATCCCACCTCCCAACAATCCCGACCAGACATTGACGTGGGTGGGCCGGAATATCTTCAACTATCGCGAAGAGAATGTTCGCATCGATCACAACTTTACGTCAAAGCTCAGCATCTTTGGGCGCTATCTGGATGATGCTATTCCTACGCAGGAACCGGCGGGCCTTTTCACCGGGCTGGGTGTTCCCGGCGTCGCCACGACCTCAACCAATGCGCCCGGCCGCAACCTGGCGCTGCACGCGACTTACGTCTTTACTCCCGCTCTGGTTAACGATGCCGGCTACGCGCTGTCATGGGGCGCAGTGCTGAGCACCCCAACCGGGTCCCTCAGCAAGGCGAACTCGCCGGATATCAATCCGACTCTGCTGTTCGATACCGGCGTGCCGCGTGTTCCGGATATTGATTTCTGTACCTTCACCGCCGTGGTCTGCTCACAGGGGTTGACTGGATTCGGTCCCTATCGCGACTACAACAAGAACCACAACTTTTTCGACAACTTGACCTGGGTGCACGGCCACCATGCCTTCAAGTTTGGCGCCAGCTACAACTACTACACCAAGGATGAGAATGTGAACGGCGGAGGCGGTGCCAACGGCACCTACTACTTCTTCGATGGCGCACCCGCTGGAGGTGGTCCGAACGATGGCACCTTTGAGCAACTTTGGGCCAACTTTCTGATCGGCAGTGTATTCCAATTCAGCCAGACCAACGTGGACTTCCGTGCGCTTGTCCACCAGCACGAGATCGAATTTTACGGACAAGACGAGTACCGCATCCGTCCCAATCTGACGCTCAACTACGGCCTGCGCTATTCGTTGTTTCTGGCGCCAACCTATGGCAACGGCTTGCTCTCTACCTTCGATCCGAAGCTTTTCGACCCAACACAAGTGCCGGCCCTAACGTCGGCC
>Ga0209117_1001049_pt1 | contig 10125 bp, 6 predicted proteins | sample BlaSpr_A8_OM2_M2_FD_187978 | JGI IMG/M metagenome (GOLD analysis project Ga0209117, IMG submission 187978) | Forest soil microbial communities from Thunder Bay, Ontario, Canada - Black Spruce, Ontario site 2_A8_OM2_M2 (SPAdes) (version 2) | ecosystem: Environmental > Terrestrial > Soil > Boreal...
TCTCATGTTCGCCGCGGGACGTGCCGCCGCGCCACCCACAGGGGTCGGCCTCATCGGTTACGGCGCGATCGCCCGCGCGCACGCTGCCGCGATTGCTGCGACACCAGGTCTCAGCCTGGCCGGGGTGTGTGACCTTTCAGACGAGCGTCGCAAGCTCGCCGCCAGCGAGTGGTCCGTGCGCACGCATGCGCGCGCGGAGGCAATGCTCGACGACGCGGATGTGGGGATGGTCGTGGTCGGCACACCGCCGAGCGTCCATTTCGATTCCGTGATGGCGGCGCTTCGCGCCGGCAAGCACGTCGTATGCGAGAAGCCATTCGCGATTCGCGTCGACGAGGTCGATCGCATGATCGACGCCGCTGCGGCGGGCAACCGGGTCCTCACCGTGTATCAGAGCCGCCGCTGGGACCCGGACTACCTGGCGCTGCGCGAGGTGGTGCGTTCTGGACGGATCGGCGAGACCTTCTACATGGAGTCGTTCATCGGCGGGTACGACCATCCGTGCGATTTCTGGCACAGCGATGAGGCGATCTCCGGGGGAATGATCTACGACTGGGGATCGCACTACTTCGACTGGATCCTGCAGCTGATGCCGGAGCAGGTACGCACGATTTCCGCGAACGCGCACAAGCTCGTGTGGCACGATGTCACCAACTCCGACCAGGTGAGAGTCGATCTCACTTTCGCCGGCGGCGCGCAGGCCACCTTCCTGCAGTCGGACATAGCGTCCGTGCGCAAGCCGAAGTGGTACGTGCTGGGTACGCGCGGCGCGGTAGTTGGAGAGTGGCAGGACGAAGCGGTGCCCGCCGACTATCCGGCGCGGGTGAAGGTTTTTCGGCCGGGAGACGGCGGCTCGCACGAGGAGCTGCTCCAGCTATCGCCGCGCGACGAGGGAGGGTTCTATCGCAACCTGGCCGATCACCTGGCGTGGGACGAGCGGCTGGCTGTGACCCCGCAAGAGGCCCGGCGCACGGTGGCGGTGATGGAAACCGCTACTCGGTCGATCGCGCGCGGGGGAGCCCAGATCGAGGTGGAGATATAGCCGAGCGCCGCGTCGGATGGGGGGTGCTTGGCGCTGCGGGAATCGCCATCGGCGCAGTTCTGCCTGCCATCGCGAAGTCGAACAACGGACGTGTGGTGTCCATCGCCAGTCGTGATCCGCATAGGGCGCGCAAGGCGTCTGAGGCCTATTCCGGCGCAGAGGTCGCGGAGTCATACGAGGCGCTCCTTGCGGATCGCCGTGTTGACGCCGTCTACATCCCGCTGGTGAACAACGTGCACAAGGAGTGGACGCTGCGTGCCCTCGCGGCGGATAAGCACGTGCTGTGTGAGAAGCCCCTTGCCATGAACGCGCTGGAAGCGGAGGAGATGGCTCTGGCGGCCGAGTCCACGGGCAAGCATCTGATGGAGGCGTTCATGTACCGCTTCCATCCGCGAACCCGCCGGTTTGTGGAGTCACTTCGCGACCCGATGTACGTGCATGCAAGTTTCGGTTTCACGCTGACTCGCAAGGGCGACTACCGGTTTCAGGCCGAGCTGGGCGGCGGCGCCCTGCTCGACGTCGGGTGCTACACGGTGAGCGTTTCGCGCTGGGTGCTGGGCGAGCCCACCAACGTGTTGGCGCGATCGAGGGTCGACGGTGTCGACATGACGACAAGTGCGCTGCTGGAGTTCGAGGGGGGTCAGACAGCTTCGATCTTCTCGAGCTTTGAGGCGCCGGAGGTGCAGGACATCACGGTGGTCGCACGCGACGGTGTGCATCGCCTCGAGCGGCCATTCAATCCGAGGGAGGAGCCCGATTCGTATCAACTGATGGTCGAGTCGTTTGGGGAAAGCATCCTCGAGGGCAAGCCAGTCGCGATTCCGCTGAGCGAGTCGATCGCGAACATGAAGGTGCTCGACCAGATATGCGAGGCGGCTAAGAGATAGTCGCGTCCAGCCGTGCGTTCCACGCACGTTCGATCTGCCGCAGCAGGGATGGGTAGACGATCCAGTGCCGGAATGGCGCGATGAGCGCCATGTACTCCTTGCCGAACCGACCGCGTGGCTTGACGTAGACGGCCATCTGTCCCCGGTAGCGGCCTTCGCCTTGGTCGACCCAGGCCAGGTGGATCACGGCGTGCACCGTCTGGTTCGACAGTTCGGCGGCGAATTCGTCTTCGGTGCGATACAGGGGCGCGAAAGGCCCGAAGCGGAGGCCTGCCACCGTGTTTCGCAGATCGTCTGGTAGCCGCTCGCTCAGTGAGGACTCTCTCTTCCCTGGAATCGGCAGTTTGGCGGCGTCATCCCAACGGAACCAGCGGCCGAGCCGCCACCGCAAGCGGAACAGCATGCGGGTCGCGAAGGACCCCCTGTTGGTCGGATCGAGGGTAGCCATCACCACAAGCAGCTTTTGGAAGTCCCTGACGCCACCGTACACAGGCAGGGCCCAGACATCCTCCACGGTGAAGTCGGGGGCGATCTCGCGGATGCGCCAGGGGCGGGATTGGTGGACTGCGTTCGGAATCCTCAAGCTGCTTTCCTCGCCCCTCTCCCTACCCTGCGCGCAAGCGGCGGTGAGGATGGGACTTACTGAATGCTCCCCTGAAGGGGAGAGGAAACACTTCTTTCGCGCCCCTCTCCCTAACCCTCTCCCCTCAAGGGGAGAGGGGAATCAATTGACAAGGGCTTTGAAGGCTGGGTTGTCGTGCAGCATTTCCAGGTCCTTGTCTTGCGGCGCACCTTCTTTCAGGTCTGGTCGCATGGGGAATGCTTCGATCAGCAATTCGAGCGCTTCGTCGGTGCGATCCTGTGCCGCGCGGGCACACGCGAGGTTGTAGAGCGTCGCGCCAAGCGTGAGCGGAGGCGCCTCAATTTCCCGCATTTCGGTAACCGCATCCTCAAGCAAACGATCAGCGCCGGCCGGGTCGCCATTCTCCCTCAGGTACGCGACTATGTGGTTGCGCGGGTGGACGTAGCTGTTACGCAGCAACGCATCAGTTGTCGTGTTGTTCGCGGACCACTTGAAGGGACGATCGCCCAACTCGTCCCACAGCTTGATGAGCGAGACCAGCAGCAGGTCTGAGCGCTCGGCAATGTCAACGAGCGCAACGCCCAGGCCGCCAGCCAGCTCCGCGTCATTTACCTCGTCCACGTTTGCCGGTGGCGGCGTATAGGTGCGCCCTTGTTTGAAGTCAGTCAGCGCGTTGTGCATGCGTTCCCGCCACATGCAGATGTGAAAGAGGTTCAGCGCCGCCGGCCAACCTTTCGGTGCGGTCTCGGACTTCCTTGCCTCCGCGACGAACTCACGCTCCATCTCGCGCTCGGCCTCCAGCGCTTGGCGAACGTCAGTCATTCGCTCAGGCGGGGCTCAGGTCGGTCGTCTCATCGCCTTTGATCGTGATCGGTCCGGTCAGACCCGGAATTGCCTGCCCTGACATCCCGGTGAAAGTCATCTTCGCGTTGACGGTCCCGGTCTTCTGACTCTTCATGATGCGATGGCCGCTCGGGTCGATCCAGCTGGTGACGGTGGAGGTGATCGTTCCCTTCACCGACAAGCTTTGCAGGAGCCCGGCCGGAATGCCCGCCGTCGATGCGTCGGGGGCGCCGGCGAGGGCTTTGGACACGTCGATAGTTAGATCGACAGTTCCGTTGGTCTTCGTCTCGACCACCGCGGCCTTGATCCCCTTCAGAGTCTCATCGCGCAAGTAGGTGCTCGTGCTGGTGACGTGGGTCGATCCCGTGCCCATGGGGTTGGCCTGGTCGAAGTCCTTGGACCATGTGTCCTTGGCTTTGACGGCTTTGTCCGGCAGGACCGCGGAGATGAAAGCGCCGCCCCCTGTGAACTGGGTGAAGGGGTTGCCTCCGAAGCTGTTGCCGTTCACGCTCAGGATGCGACCGTCGGCCGCGACCGTCATGGAGATGGTGGGCATCGTCATGCCGGGGGTAGCGGTGGCGGAGCTGTCCGAGCCGGTTACCGAGCTCATCACGACATTGCTCAGGTCGATCGACAAACCGGCTGTCCCAGACGAGTCAACCGACTTCACTGTGACTGTCTCGTCAGCTTTCAAGTCGAGCTTGACCGGGAGCGTCATCACGCCCGCGTCGATCATCTCGTTCGCCGTTGAGTGAACCTTGTACTTGTACGTGTCGCCGCTCTTGTACGTGAGCGCGAGGGCCTGGGCATTGGCGGTGCTGGCGCCGCACGCGGCCACGAGAAGTGCAACCAAAACGAGCTTCCTCATGGGCTGATCCTAGACCCTATTTCGCGAATCGCGACCTTCTAAGCAGGGACGAGATCGACGGTTATGACCGCGGTGATCCTGATCGGACCGGACGTCCCGTTCATAGTCGTTCCGGGCGGTCCGAAGCTCACGGTGGAATCCGTCGTGGTGGTCATATGAGTCTTCAGGAGGCGATGAGCGTTCAGGTCGATCCACGAGGTCACATCCGAGGTTCCCGTGCCTTGGAAGGAGACGATCTTGCTTCCACCGACGACGTTTGGGCCCAGGGGTACGCCCGTTTCGTCGAGGGTGAGATCGGCGATTGTTCTGACCACGCTCGAGCTCTTTCCCTGGACCGCCTCAACGCGGAGGTAGGTGCTCTTCGTCTGCAGGTGAACGGATCCTGAGCCATCCGTCGCGGTGTCGTAGTCCTTCGACCACGTGTCGCCGGGCTTGACCGTTCTGTCCGCCAGCACCGCCCAGTCCGCCTCGGGCGCCTGGCTTCTTCCAGAGAGACTGAGGACGCGTCCATCAGCAGTTGCGGTGATTTCGATCGGCGGATTCGAAGAGCTAGGTATGGGATTGGTGATGTTGTTCGCAGTCGCCTTGATCACGAGGTCGGTCACAACGAGGGAAAGCTCGGCGGTTCCGACAGAGTCCACCGACGTCACTGTGTAGGTGTGGCGTCCGGTGACCTCGTATGTGACCGGGACGGCGTTGATCGTCTCGTTGGCGGTCGCGTGATACGAGTACGTGTACACATCGCCCTTGTGATAAACGAGTCTCAGCGACTGGGCGGGCGAGGCAGATGCCGCGCCACAGGCGATCGCGAGGACGCTAACCAGGGCCAGCCGCCGCACTGACGCATTCTGCGATCAGGCTGCGGTTTTAGGTGCTTTTTCCAGAGATTCTGCGGGCACCGCGACGGCCGGTGCCTGGATCGGGGCGACCGGGATCAGCTGGCGAAAGCGGGCCAGCGAATGGCCCCAGTCGGCGAGCATCGCCGCGGCGCGGACGGATCCGGTGCGCGTGTGATGCTCTTCGACCAGGGCGCGCAGCTCGGCGGCGTCCTCGGCGGGAACCTCCCGCGCGACCACGCTGTCGGAGTTGAGCTGGCTCCAGGAGGTGACGTAGGCGACGCCACCGGTCATGCCGGCCCCAGCGTTCCAGCCGATGGGTCCCAGCGCGACGGCCACGCCGCCTGTCATGTACTCGCAGAAGTGATCGCCTGCGCCCTCGACCACTGCAATCGCGCCCGAGTTGCGCACGCAGAACCTCTCGCCGACCCGGCCGGCGATGAAGAGGCGCCCGCCAGTCGCGCCGTAGCCGATGGTGTTGCCCGCGAGCACCGGGTCGATTGCGGCGCACTCCGCAAACGGCCGGATGGCGATCACACCACCGCCCATGCCCTTGGCGACATAGTCCTGCGCCTGACCCTCGAGGCTCAGCTCGCGCCCGTCATCCAGGAACGCGCCGAAGCTCTGGCCGGCGCTGCCCAGGTACTGGCGAGATTCGTTGGCCGCCAGCGACGCGCCGATCGTCCGCTTGGAGTTGTCGATGGAGCCGCTGGCCGGGGCCGGGGCCGGCGCATCGCCATTGCGCTCCCAGACCCGCTTGCGCGGCAGACTCTCGTCGGTGGGCGTCAGCACGTAGGAGAGGTCGAGCGTCGAGCCCTCGTCTTGCTCGAGCAGGTCCACCCGGCCGACGATCTCTTCGATCGACCGCGCTCCGACTCGCGCCAGGTATTCCCGCGCCTCTTCGGCGATGAGGAATAGGTAGTTGACCACGTGCTCGGGACGGCCGGTGAACTTCGCGCGCAGGTCTTCGCGCTGCGTCGCGATCCCGGTGGGGCAGGTGTTGAGGTGGCACTGGCGCGCCATGTCGCAGCCCAGCGCGACGAGCACGCCGGTGCCGAAGCCGAACTCTTCCGCGCCAAGCAGCGCGGCGACCACGATGTCGCGGCCGTTGCGAAGACCGCCGTCGGTGCGCAGGCTGACACGCTCGCGCAAGCGGTTGGCGACGAGAACCTGCTGTGTCTCGGCCAGGCCGAGCTCCCATGGCGCGCCCGCGTTCTTGATCGACGAGAGCGGAGACGCTCCGGTGCCGCCGTCGTGCCCTGAGACCAGTATGTAGTCGGCCTTCGCCTTGGCGACGCCGGCGGCGATCGTGCCGACGCCCGCTTCCGAGACGAGCTTCACTCCGATGCGAGCTCGCGGGTTCACGGTCTTCAGGTCGTGGATGAGCTGCGCGAGGTCCTCGATCGAATAGATGTCGTGGTGGGGCGGCGGGGAGATGAGCTGCTGGCCCGGCTGGGCGTGCCGAAGTCGAGCGATGAGGTCTGTGACCTTGATGCCGGGCAGCTGGCCGCCCTCGCCGGGCTTGGAGCCCTGCGCGATCTTGATCTCGAGCTCGTCGGCGCGCTTCAGGTAGCGGGGCGTGACGCCGAAACGCGCGGATGCGACCTGCTTCACGCGGTTGTCTCTTCTAATTCGAGTCCCGCTCTCGTCGTCATACGTGGCCGGATCCTCGCCACCCTCGCCTGAGTTGGAGCGGGCCCCGATCTGGTTCATCGCGATCGACAGAGCTTCATGTGCTTCGGGCGACAGCGCACCCAGGGACATCGCGGTGCTGACGAAGCGCTTCACTATCTCGCTCGCCGGCTCGACTTCGTCAAGCGGCACTGGCGTGTCGGATTCCTTGATGCGGATGAGCTCGCGAAGCGACTGCGGCTGATCCATGGACGACAGGCGCCGCCACTCGCGGTAAGCCTCCTGGTCGCCGGTCTGCGCCGCTTTCTGCGCCGCGCGAACCGCAATTGGGTTGTACGCGTGGTGCTCGCCGGACTTGCGGAAGCGGACGCGACCGTGGTCGGGCAGGACCTGGGGCCGGGTGCGGGCCATGCGCTCCAGGTCGGCGAGGTCCGCGCCACCGATCCGCGACGGCACCGCCGGGAAGCAGAGCTCCATCACCTCGGCGCCTAGACCAAGCGCCTCGATGACCTCACCGCCGCGATAGCTCATCACGCAGGAGATGCCCATCTTGGCCATGATCTTCAAGAGCCCCGCCTCGAGCGCCTTGCGATATTTCGCCTCGCCTTCGACCTTGGCCGGCTCGGTTCCGTTGCCGTTCGTGTGTTCCTGGTGCGGGCGCGTGCCGCCCGACGCGGTCGCGAGGGCGAGGTACGGATGCACGGCAGTGGCGCCGACCGTGATGAGACACGCGACGTCGTGCACGTCGACCACGTCGCCCGCGATGGCAACCAGGTCTTTGGCCATGCGCTCGCCGGTGTGCATGAGGTGCTCGTGCACGGCGCCGACCGCCAGGACCATCGGAACGGGTATCCGCTCCGGCCCGCTCCTGCGGTCGCTGAGCGCGATCACGCCCGTCGCCTCGGACGCTTCGCGGCGGAGCCGGAGCAGCGCGTCGCGCAGCGTTTCATCAGGTGCGTACGTCGCGTCGAGCACTGTCGCTTCTTCGAGCACGCGCGCCAGGTCACCGGCGCTGAGCACCGGAGAGTCGAGCTCGAGCAGGTTTGTGGCGGTCGGTACAGCAGGGTGATGACTGCGCCGCAGCTCGCGGTCGAGGCCGCCTTCCGGCTCCAGCGTGCCGCGCCTGGCGCCAAGCAAGACGCGCAGCGACATCACTGCCTTCTCGCGTAGCGGGTCGATGGCCGGATTGGTGACCTGCGCGAAACGCTGTCGCAGATATCCGTACACGCGGCGCGGTGTGCGTCCTAGCGACGCGATGGGGATGTCGTCGCCCATGGAGTACACAGGCTCGGCGCCGGTCTCCGCCATCGCTTCGATGACGAACTTCAAGTCCTCGGCACCCCAGCCGTGCAGGCGGTGGTGCGCGGCAATGTCTTCGAGCGGGTCGAGGTCGATATGGCGCCGCTCGACCGGAACGAGGATGCGGTCGGCCAGCAATCCGTAGTCGTGACGAGAGGCGGCTCGCTCCTTGGCATCCGCGTCGCGGAGTAGCGAGTTATCGCGGGTGTCGACCAGCAACATCTGGCCTGGACCGAGCCGCCCTCGTTCAATTACCGACTCCGGAGCCATCGTGACCACGCCGGCCTCCGACGCCGCCGCCACCAGGCCGTCCTTGGTGCGCTGCCAGCGAAGGGGCCGCAGGCCGTTGCGGTCGAGCGCCGCGCCGACGACGACGCCGTCGCTGAAGACGAGCGCCGCGGGGCCATCCCATGGCTCGAACCGGATGGACTGGTACCGATAGAAGTCGCGCACGGACGAGGCGAGGTCGCCGCGCCCTTCCCATGCGTTGGGGACGAGGCTCATCAGCGCCTCGGACACTTCCCAGCCTCGGTTGACCAGGAGCTCGAGCGCGTTGTCCAACGACGCTGAGTCCGAGCCCTCAGGCCAGATGACGCCGCGCATCTCAGGCTCGAGCTCGGCCTCTCGCGCGCGCATCCAGGCGCGGTTGCCGGTGATGGTGTTGATCTCGCCGTTGTGCGCGAGCATGCGGAACGGCTGGGCGTTGCGCCAGTCGGGCCTCGTGTTGGTCGAGTAGCGCTGGTGGAAAACCGACAGCCGGCTCTCGCACGCTGGGTCTTGCAGGTCGAGGTAGAAGTCGGCGAGCAGCGGGCCGGCGAGGAGGCCCTTGTACACCAGAGCGCGGCTCGAGAGCGAGGGGAGATACATGCGGACGCTTTCCGCATCCGCGCGCTTTTCCGCTCGACGGCGAGCCACGTAGAGGCGGCGCTCGAATTCCTCGGGGTCGAGGTCCGGCCGGGCGATGAGGCCGTGCCAGATTCCCGGCATCGTCGCTTGCGCCCGCGCGCCGAGGGCTTCCACGTCGATCGGGACCTTGCGCCACTCGACCAGCTGCATCCCGCCAGCCAGGAGCGACTCGGCGACCACGTCCTTGGCTCGCTCGTCCCACTCGAAGAGGGAGGCGACCGCGACCTCCCCCAGGAGGCGATGCGGGACCTGGATGAGCAGACCCGCGCCGTCGCCACTCTTGCCATCGGCGTCGAGGCCGCCGCGATGAGAGAGCCGGGCGAGGGCCTGGACGCCGAGGGCGACCGCCTCGTGGCCGAGCTCGGGCGTGGCGACAAAACCCATGCCGCAGGCGGCACGTTCGCTGGGCAGGTCGCCAGGCCAGGCCAGGCGCGTCGAACGTAGTGCTGGAGGCACAAATTCAGAGTATCCGTAGACGTGCGGCTGAGCTAGTGAACGAACTCCAAAAGAACCGGCGGAACGTTATGCCGAGATTACATGCCCAAAAGGGCCTGGACGCGCAGAGCGACGGCCAGGTTGAGGCGCGTTTCGGGGTCCTCGAGATCGACCCCGCTGATCTCGCGGATGCGATCGAGGCGGTAGCGGAGCGTGTTCGGGTGCACCCGCAGCCGCTGGGCCGCCTGCTGCTGCTCGCCTGTCTCGAGGTAGGCCCGGAGCGTGGCGACAAGGTTGCCCTTGCGTGACGTGTCGTGCTCGATGAGCGGACCGAGGTGGCGGCGGCTGTAGTCGACAAGCCGCTCGTCGGTGACCGCGGCGAGGAGACCGGTCAGGCCAAGCTCGGGCACCGCCACCACCTGGCTCCAGCGCTTGAAGCGGGCGAGCGATTCCATCACCGACGTGACCTCGCGCAGCGAGCCTGCGACTCCGGCGGGTGCCTCGGCCGGGCCGCTGAAGCCGACCGAGACGGTGAAGCCCGGCTTCCAGTCCGAGATCGCCTGCTGGATTTGCTGGCCCAGGGCATGCGCGCGAATCTGGTAGTCGCCGGTCTCCGCCCCGAGGGGAAGGAGGGACACGACCTGGTCCGACCGGCCCTGGACCAGGGCGCGAGCGTAGCTTGCCCGCACCACGCCGGCGACCCGGCGGAGGAACTCGCGCTTCAAGGCCTGGATGGCGTCTTCCGAGATCTGGCGGGCGCGGTTGAACCCGCGGAAGTCGTCGATGTCGACGAG
>Ga0209117_1001050_pt1 | contig 10110 bp, 7 predicted proteins | sample BlaSpr_A8_OM2_M2_FD_187978 | JGI IMG/M metagenome (GOLD analysis project Ga0209117, IMG submission 187978) | Forest soil microbial communities from Thunder Bay, Ontario, Canada - Black Spruce, Ontario site 2_A8_OM2_M2 (SPAdes) (version 2) | ecosystem: Environmental > Terrestrial > Soil > Boreal...
CTCCTCGGCGGGGAACCCGTGCCCGCGGATGAGCGCGAGCACCGCATCGGCATGCGCACGGTCGCGCGTGTCGACGATCACGTCGAGGCCGACACGGCCGAGACCGGCGTACGGCCCGACGCGATGGATGCCGACATGGAGGATGTTGATGCGCTCCGCGGTGAGTATCCCGGTGAGCTCGTGGAGCATGCCCGGCCGGTCGTCGAGCCAGGTCCGAAAGGCGAGATAGCGACCGGCGGAGGCGAGACCCTGCTGCAGCGCTTTGCCGAGCAGGTTCGGGTCGATGTTGCCGCCGCTCACGACGATGCCGACCTTCTGTCCCCCGACGTGGCCGTTCGCCTCGAGAACGGCGGCGATGCCCACGGCGCCGGCGCCCTCGGCGAGCATCTTCGTGCGCTCGAGCAGAACGACGATCGCGCGCGCGATCGCCTGGTCGCTCACCGTGATCACGTCGTCGACGTACTTGCGAACGATCGCGAGCGTGCGCTCTGCCGGCCGGCGCACCGCGATGCCGTCCGCGATCGTCGCGGCCGCCCTCTCGGTGACGTGGCCGGCGCGGAACGACTCGGCGAACGCGGAGGCGGTCTCGGACTGCACGCCGATGATGCGGATGCGCGGCCTGCGCTCGGACACGGCGAGCGCGATCCCCGCGATCAGGCCGCCGCCGCCCACCGGCACGACGAGCGTGTCGATCTCATCCGCATCCTCGAGGAACTCGAGGGCGACGGTGCCCTGGCCGGCGATGACGTCGTCGTCGTCGAACGCGTGCACGTAGGTCCGTCCGCGCGTGCGTGCGATCTCGAGCGCGACGGCGTGCGCCTCGTCGTAGCCGCCGTCGGCGAGCACAGTCTCGGCGCCGCTGCGCTGGATCGCCGTGAGCTTCGCGAGCGGAACGCCCTGCGGCAATACGACGGTGGCGGGCGCGCCGACGAGCTGTGCGGCGAACGCGACGCCCTGGCCGTGGTTGCCCGCGGACGCGGTCACGACACCGGCGGCGCGCTTCGTGGCATCCAGGCGCGTGAGCGCGTTGAGCGCCCCGCGGATCTTGAACGCGCCGGTGCGCTGCAGGTTCTCGAGCTTCAAGTACACCTCGCGCCCCGCGAGCTGCGACAGCGCCGGTGAACGCTCGGTCGGCGTGCGTCGCACGTGGGGCGCGATCCGCGCGGCGGCCTCGACGACCGAGGCACGGCTCAGGGCCGGCTTGTCCACGACGGTCATGATGCGACCCGGTCAAAGGCGCGGCGCAGACGGCGTACGCCCTCGTCGATTCGGTCGAGCGTCGGCCCGCTGATCGAGAAGCGGAAAGCCGCCGAGTGATCGCGCGAGATCGTGAAGGCGTGTCCTGGGACGAAGGCGACGCCCTCCTCGAGCGCCACGTTCAGTAGGGTGGCCGAGCTCATCTCCCCAGGGAGGCGGACCCAGAAGTAGAAGCCGCCGTCGGGATCGTTCCAGCGAACGCCCGTACCGACGAACTCGCGCTCGAGCGCGGCGCGTCCGCGCTCCAGCTTCGCGCGATACATCTCGCGCAGCTTCGCGACGTGCGCGGGAGCCCCGCCTCGGCGTTCGAACTCGAGCACGATGCGCTGCCCGAGCGTGCCGGTCGACGAGTCCATCGTCTGCTTCGCCGCGGCCATGCGCGCGATCACTTCGCGGTCCGCGATGACCCATCCGACGCGCAGTCCCGGAAGGAACGTCTTCGAGAAGCTGCCGATCGAGACGACCTCCGCCGCCGATCCGCGCGCCGCGAGCGGAGCGATATCGGTGCCGCGGTAGCGCAGGAGCCCGTAGGGATCGTCCTCGACGACCACCGCGTCGTACGTCGCGGCGAGCGCGAGCAGCGCGTCGCGCCGGTGATCCGACAGCGTCTCGCCGGTTGGGTTCTGGAAGTTCGGCACGATGAAGAACATGCGCGGAGTCAGCCCGTCCCGACGCAGCACGCGCGCGGCCTCGGCGACATCGAGGCCCTCGCTGTCGACGGTCACCTCGACGACGCGCGCGCCGTGGTTGCGGAATGCGGAGAGAGCGTTCGCGAACGCCGGTGACTCCGCGACGACGACGTCGCCGGGCCGGAGATAGACACGGCACGCGAGATCGATCGCCTGGAGCGCGCCTGCGCTGACGAGCACCTCCTCCGGATCGGCGGAGATACCACGCGCTCGCGCGTCGGCAGCGATCGCGGCGCGCAGCTCGGGCTCGCCCTCGGTCATCGTGTACCCGAGCGCGCTGGCACCCTCACGGCGAATCACGGTCGCGGCGAGATCATCGGCTCCGACGAGGTCGAGTGCCTCGCGGGCCGGCGAGCCGACCGCGAACGAGACCGTGTCGCGCGTCTGGCGCGCCACGATGCCGATCGTCTCGTCGATGAACGAGCCGAAGACCTCGTTGAGCCGGTCCCGGTCGCCGATCTCCAGTTGTCTCGCCATGTCCGTCCTTTCGATGTCCACGCTATGTCCATGTCCTCGAGGAACAGAAAAGCCTCCCGTTCTGGGAGGCCTTCGCGGTGCCTGGGTGCGGTTGCTAGGTGCGGCTCAGCCTCCCGAACGCGAAGCGGGCCCCGGGATCGGGGCCGGAAGGATCATCGGGAGGAGCGGCAAAGCCATCAGAAATGACGCTAGGCACCGCCCGGCGCCCCCGTCAACGGGCGACCGCCAAGTTGGTCAGCCTGCACAAGCCTTCTGGACATACACTTAGGTGGCTTCGCAAGGCGAAGCGCCGCTGGCGGACAAGGGCCCGGAACGTAGTAGGTCGCGTGCAGGTCAACCTCACGTAGAGACTCGCCCCGATCCTCGAAGCGCAGAGGCAAATACGAGAGGAGACCTGAGTGTCTTTCGCAGACAAGACCCTGACCTGTCGCGACTGTGGCCAAGAGTTCATCTGGACCGCCGGAGAGCAAGAGTTCTACGCGAGCCGTGGCCTGCAGAACCCCCCCAGCCGTTGCCCCGCTGACCGGGCGGCACGCCGTGCCGGTGGCGGCGGTGGTGGAGGCGGTGGCGGCGGATACGGCGGCGGCGCCCGCGAGATGTTCACCGCGACCTGCAGCAACTGTGGCAAGGAAGCCCGCGTGCCGTTCCAGCCGCGTGGCGACAAGCCCGTCTACTGCAGCGATTGCTTCGAGCAGCGCCGTCCAACGCAGTCTCGTAGCCGCTACTAGCTAGGTGCCGAAGCAAAAAGGACCTAAGCGCGACAAGGCCGAGAAGAATCGGATTGCCGCGCTCAAAGCACAGAAGGCACGTAAGGGTGGGGCCGGCGGAGATCGCCGGCCTCCCCGTTGAAATCCTCCACCGCTAGCGTCACGGTCAAGCTCCACGGTGGACCCTTCAACGGGCAGTCGGCCGTCGCCTATGGCGCCATCGTCGGCAAGCTCATCGAGGTGAACCACAAGTCGTACCGCATCACGAAGATCGAGCCCGTGCCGGGTTGGCGCGAGCTCGTCGCTCAGGCGGACTTCGAGGACAAACCGAAGGTCGCGGTGGCCGTGAAGCCGGTCAGCACTACTCCGAGGTAACGGCACCCGCGGAAGCGGAAGACACAAGCTTCGCGTATTTCGCGAGCGCCCCCGTCGCATAGCGAGGCGGGGGCGCTCTCGTTGCCGCCAGCCTGCGACGTATCTCGTCGGCCGGGACATCGAGGTCGAGCCGGCGCTTCGCCGGATCGATGAGGATCGTGTCGCCGTCGTGGATGGCCGCGATCGGACCGCCTACCGCGGCCTCAGGCGCGATGTGCCCGACCACATGACCGTGCGTCGCGCCGGAGAAACGCCCGTCGGTGATGAGCGAGACCTTCTCAGCGAGACCGGCGCCGACGATCGCGCCGGTGACCGCGAGCATCTCGCGCATGCCAGGTCCACCCTTCGGGCCTTCATAGCGGATCACGACGCAGTCGCCTTCCTTGATCTTCCCCGCGACGACCGCGGCGAACGCGTCCTCCTCACGGTCGAACACCCGCGCCGTGAAGCGGCGTGCTTCCATGAGATGTCCGGCGACCTTCATCACGCCACCGTCAGGCGCGAGCGAGCCCTTGAGGATCACCATTCCGCCGCTCGCCGCGATCGGCTTCGCGAGCGGCCGCACGACCTCCTGGCCCGGCGTCTCCTTCGTGGCGCGTGCCTCCACGCCTATCGTCCGTCCGGTCACGGTCATGGCATCGGCGTTGAGCAGCTTGGCGTCGAGCAGCCGCTGGAGCACGAGCATGATGCCGCCGGCCTTGTCCATGTCCGGCGCGTTGAATCGTCCCCACGGCTTCATATCCGCGAGGAGCGGCGTCTTCGCGCTGATGCGATCGAAGTCCTCGAGCGCGAGCTCGACGCCGGCCTCGCGCGCCACGGCGAGCAGATGCAGCACCGCGTTGGTGGAGCCACCGGTGGCCATGACCGCGGAGATCGCGTTCTCGAGCGCCGCTCGCGTGATGATCTGGCGCGGGCGGACATCGTCGCGCAGCAGCTCCATGACCCGACGCCCGGCTTTCCTCATGACCTCGCGGCGGCGCGGGTCGGTCGCGGGAACACCCGACGAACCCGCGGGCGAGATGCCGAGCGCCTCGAACGCGGTGGCCATCGTGTTTGCGGTGAACTGGCCACCGCACGCGCCGGCTCCGGGACAGGCATGGATCTCGAGATCGCGAAGCTCCGCATCGCTCATCTTTCCGACCGCGTGCTTCCCCACCGCCTCGTAGACGTCGCCGATGGTGACGTCGTGGCCCTCGAAGCGACCCGGCATGATCGAGCCGCCGTAGACCATGAGCCCGGGGATGTCGAGACGCGCGAGCGCCATAACGGTCCCCGGGATCGTCTTGTCACAGCCGCTCACGCACACGAGGGCGTCGAAGAGATGACCTCGCGCGACCAGCTCGATCGAGTCGGCGACGACCTCGCGCGAGATGAGCGACGCCTTCATGCCCTCGGTGCCCATCGCGATGCCGTCGCTTATCGCGATGGTGTTCATCTCCACGGGCGTGCCGCCCGCTTCGCGGATGCCTTCCTTGACCCACCCTGCGAGCTCTCGCTGATTGATGTTGCAGGGCATGATCTCGATCCATGAGTGCGCAACGCCGATGAGGGGCCGTTTGAAGTCTTCATCGCCGTAGCCGACAGCGCGCATCATCGAGCGCGCTCCGGCGCGACCCGGGCCGTCGATCATGCCGCGACTGCGCGAACGTGGATCCGTTGTCACATCATGCCTCCGCGAATAGAGTGCGCCGCGCGGAAGGGGAGAACAATGAGCACACTCTCACAGAACGAGCGGCGAGACGCGCTGGCCGGTCGTGCGCTTGGGGCGTTCCAGGGGACGGCCGACGTCTTCGCGATGTACCTCGGCCAGCGCCTCGGCTATTACCGCGCTCTATGGAAGGAAGGATCTGCGACATCGGCCGAGCTCGCGACGCGCACCGGCACGAACGAGCGATACGCGCGTGAATGGCTCGAGCAGCAGGCCGCATCTGGGTTTCTCGACGTCGACGATGTCGCGAAACAGCCTGAGCTGCGCCGCTTCACCCTTCCGGCGGGACACGCTGCGGTGCTCGCGGACGCCGATGACGTGAACTACGCCGCGGCCCTTCCGGCCGCCTTCGTCGCGATCGGGCGGCAGTTGAACGCGTTGGTGAACGCCTATCGCACGGGCGGGGGCGTGTCGTGGGCGGCGTACGGCCCGGAGATGCGCGAGTCGCAGGCCGCGGGCAACAAGCCCCTCTACCTGAAGCAGCTGGCACAGCAGGGCCTCGCGTCGATCCGCGATGTCCACACACGCCTGACGGCAGATCCGCCGGCTCGCGTCGCCGATATCGCCTGCGGCTTCGGCTGGTCCAGCATCGGGATGGCGAAGGCGTATCCGAAGATCCGCGTCGACGGTTACGACCTGGACGCGCCGTCGATCGAAGCGGCGAAGGTGAATGCCAGGGAGCACGGCATAGCCGACCGAGTTCACTTCGAGGCGCGTGATGCCGGAGCGGCCGGGCTCGCGGGAAAATATGACCTGGTCACTATCTGCGAGGCACTCCACGACATGTCCCATCCGGTCGAGGTGCTGCGCGCGGCGCGACAGCTGACGGGAGATCGCGGCGCTGTAATCGTCGTTGATGAGCGTACCGGCGAAGAGTTCCGCGCTCCTGCGGACGCGCTCGATCGCCTCTTCTACGGATTCAGCATCTTGGTGTGTCTGCCCGACGGGATGGCGCATGGGCCATCAGCAGCCACGGGCACAGTCATGCGACCGGCGACGCTGAGGCGCTACGCGCAGGAGGCGGGCTTCAAAGACATCGAGACCCTGCCGGTCGAGATCGGTTTCTTCCGCTTCTATCGGCTGGTCGCGTAGTTCAGGACGCCGCTGGGAGGGTCGCTGGCGTGGCGATCGCCTTCCGGCGGGCCTCCGCCGAGATCGTGATGAGGTCGCGCTCGTCGAGCTCGTGCACCTCGTCGGCCCGGCGCATCGCGAGGCGGTAGGCGATGTCGAGCTCCTCGCCATGCAGCGGGACACCCAGCTCGGCGAGGCGCGCTGCGAGACCGGCGCGTCCTGAGAGCTTCGATACGACGATCCGGCGCGACTCCCAGCCGACGGACTCCGGGGTCATGATCTCGTAGGTCCGCGGATCCTTGATCACGCCGTCCTGGTGGATCCCCGAGGCGTGCGCGAATGCGTTCGCGCCGACGACAGCCTTGTTCGGCTGCACCGGGATGCCCGTCCTCTCGGAGACGAGGCGGCTCGTCGGGACGATGCGCTCGGCGTGGATCCTGGTGTCGGCGCCATACCAGTCGGCGCGGCAGCGGAGCGCCATGACGGTCTCCTCGAGCGATGCGTTCCCGCCGCGCTCGCCGATCCCGTTGATCGTCACATGCGCCTGCGACGCGCCGACCTCGATCGCGGCGAGCGTGTTCGCGACCGCGAGCCCGAGGTCGTTGTGGCAGTGCACCGACACGCGGATGCCGCCGTTGTACGCGGTCAACGCGCCGCGGACCGCGAGCACCGTTCGCGCGAATTCATCCGGCTGCGCGTACCCGACCGTGTCGGGGATGTTCATGAGCCGTGCGCCCGCGGCGGCCGCGACCTGATAGACGGTGCCGAGGAAGTGGATGTCCGTCCTGGTCGCGTCCTCGGCGGAGAACTCGATCTCGTCGGCGTGCTCCATCGCGCGACGGACAGCGCGCTCGACGCGCAGGAGGCATTCGTGCGGCGTGATGCGGAGCTTGCGCTCCAGGTGGATCTCGCTGGTGCCGATGAACACGTGGATGCGCTTGCGCTGTGCCGGCGCGAGCGCTTTCGCGGCTGCGTCGACATCCGCGTCATTCGCGCGGGCGAGCGCGGCCATCGTGACCCCACGGACCTCGAGCGCGATCTGACGCACCGCGGCGGCCTCGCCTTCGGATGCAGCAGGGAAGCCGGCCTCGATGACGTCCACGCCGAGCTCTGCAAGGGCACGTGCGACCTCGAGCTTCGCGGCGGCGGTAAGAGCCGCACCCGGCGCCTGCTCACCATCGCGCAGGGTCGTGTCGAAGATCTCGATCTGTCGCATGACGTCCTCCTCCTAGTCCGCGGCGGTGACGGGCTCCGGCGGTCGCGCCGGCTCGGTACGCGGTGCCGTTCGCGTCGGGACTTCGCGCTTGGGTAGCCACGGCATCATCTGGCGCAGCCGCCGTCCGACCTGCTCGAGCGGCTGCTCCTGCTCCTTGGCGCGCTGCGCGTACAGATTCGGCGCGCCGTTGCGGTACTCGGCGATCCATTTCTTCGCGTGGGTGCCGTCGCGGATGTCACTCAGCACCTTCTTCATCTCCGCGCGCACGCGCGCGTCGATGATCCGCGGGCCGACGGTGTAGTCACCGAACTCCGCGGTGTCCGAGACCGAGTAGCGCATGTACGAGAGCCCGCCTTCGTAGATGAGGTCGACGATGAGCTTCATCTCGTTCACGCACTCGAAGTACGCGACTTCAGGCTGATAGCCGGCGTCGACGAGCGTGTCGAAGCTCGCCTTCATGAGCTCGCTGATACCGCCGCACAGGATGACCTGCTCGCCGAACCAGTCGGTCTCGACCTCCTCGGCGAAGGTCGTCTTGATGACGCCGGCGCGCGTCGCTCCGACGCCCTGGGCGTAGGCCAGCGCGGTCTGCTCCGCCTTGCCGGACACGTCCTGATGCACCGCGAGCAGCGCGGGTACGCCCTTGCCTTCCTTGAACACTTCGCGCATGCGGTGGCCGGGCGCCTTCGGCGCGATCATCACGACGTCGATCTCCGCGTGCGGCTTCACTTCGCCGAAGTGCACCGAGAACGCGTGCGCGACGAGCAGCGTGCGGCCCTTGCGCATGAGCGGCGCGACCTTCTCGTAGGCCTCGCGGTGGTGCTGATCGGGAACGAGCAGCGCGATGACGTCGGCATTGCGCGCGGCGTCGGATGTCTCGCGGACGCTGAAGCCGTCCTCCTCCGCCTTCGCCCAGCTCTTGCTGCCGGGCTGCAGGCCGACGACGACGTCGTACCCGCTGTCGCGCAGGTTCTGCGCGTGCGCGTGACCCTGGCTGCCGTAGCCGATCACGGCGATGGTCTTGCCGCGTAGCGCCTTCGGGTCGACGTCCTTGTCGTAATACACCGTGGCCATCGTCGTCCTCCTCTTAGAGATAGGTCTTGGTCGTCAGGTTGTTGAGCCGCGGGTTGAGTCCGAGCATCTGATCCGCGTCGATCGGCACCTCGACGAGCAGCGAGCGGCCCTTCTGCTCATAGCACGCGTCGACGATGTCGCTGAGGTTCGAGAGATCGGGCGCGACCCGGACGCCATCCCAGCCGTGCGCCTCCGCCGCCTTCACGAAGTCGATCTGCGGAAGCTTCGAGTGGTACTGCCGCTTCGGGACGTCGGGGATGATCACCTCGAGGCCCTTGTCGACGATCCCGTACACGCCGTTGTTCACGACGAACACGCGCAGGTCCATGTTCGCGCAGTCCGCGAGCGCGCCGCCGAAGAGACGCCAACAGCCGTCACCGGTGAACACGAAGGTGTTCAGCGTCGGGTCGCCGGCCTTCGCACCGACGCCGAGTCCGAACGCGCCGCCCATGGCCGAGCCGTCGTGCGTCGTGAAGAAGCGGATGTTCTCGCTCGGACGCTGCGCGACATACTGCCGGTCCTTGTACGCGGTGCAGACGTCGTCGAAGCCGATCGAGTTCGGACGCCACGCCTTGTGCAGCCGGCCGTAGAACTCCATCGCGTCGACGGTGCCGGGCCGCGTCTCGTGCGAGATCTCGCGGCGGTTCAGTGAATCGGGAGCCGGCACGACCTCTGGCCGCTCGCCCAAAGCCGACGGCAGGCGCTTCAGGATCTCTTCGAGGACGAAGCCAATGTCGCCGCGGACGAGGCGGTACTCGTTGGAGACGCGGTGACGGAATTCGCCCTGCTTGTGGCCATACGCGTCGCGCAGATCCGTGAAGTGCCAGACGTGGCCGGCGTTGATCTTTCCGAGGTTGAGCGAGTACTCGCCGGCGTCGAAGCCGAGTGTGATGACGACGTCGTCCTTCGTTACGCCCTTCCACAGATCCATGGCGATGTCGTTGCCGCCGAATGAGATGTAGCCGAACCCATAGCGGTTCGACGGCGAGATCGCGTTGGCTCCGTTGACCGACCAGACCGTCGGCGCGTGAAGCATGTCTGAGAGACGCGTCGTGAGCTCGCGGATGCCCGGGTGGAAGGCGGCCTCGCCGCCGACGTAGACGATCACGCGCTTGCCACGCGCGACGCGCGGAAACTCCTCGAGGAAGTCCGAGACATCACGCGCCGCGAACGTGCGCGCCTTCGACGTCCACGGCACCGACGCGTCCGCCGGACGCGACAGCACATCGGGGTGGAACGCGATGGCGACGGGCTTCGATCGCTTCAGGACACGCTGCGCCTGACGCAGTCCGTCCTCGAGCGAATGAACGCTATCGATGACGACGCAGCCCTCGCCCAGCTCGGCCTCGAGCTGCGGGACCACGTTCATGCCGTGCTCGGACACGTCCTGCAGCGGCGCGTTGCCGATCGACATCGTCGAGTTGAGCGCGATGAGGTAGATGGCGGGGATGTTGTGGAGCTTCGCGTCGGTCATCCCGCTGCCGCCGAGCTTCGTTGCCGCGCCGGTCGTCGTCACGCAGCCCGCGATGCGCCCGG
>Ga0209117_1001051_pt1 | contig 10108 bp, 7 predicted proteins | sample BlaSpr_A8_OM2_M2_FD_187978 | JGI IMG/M metagenome (GOLD analysis project Ga0209117, IMG submission 187978) | Forest soil microbial communities from Thunder Bay, Ontario, Canada - Black Spruce, Ontario site 2_A8_OM2_M2 (SPAdes) (version 2) | ecosystem: Environmental > Terrestrial > Soil > Boreal...
CGAACCAATCGTCACCGGTGGCGATCCACACCCGCCCCGCCGAGCGCCGCACGCTGCCCGGCGCCGGCCGCGGGGCCGCCTTGGCCACCGAGTCCGCAGCGCCGGGCTGAACGGCCGCGTCCGCCGGCCCGGCCGGCCTTGCCGCTTCCGGGTCCGAGTCCGGGTCCGGCACTGGGTCTGCCGTGATCGCGCCTGCCGGACGTCCCTGGTAGATCCAGGCGCACCGCCCCTCGACGTCGGCGAAGGCCCCCGGCCAGGGTGGCGCCACGGCCCGCACCAGGCAGTCGATGCGCGCCGCCGGCCATGACCAGTCGATGCGGCCGTCTTCCGGCCGCCGCCGCCCGAAAATGCTGGCCCGCGACTCGTCCTGGGGCAGGCGCGGCGCGCTGCCGGCGGCGACCCGCGGCAACATCTCGGCGAGGAGCTGCACGCCCTCCTCCTCCACCTTGCGATAGAGCGTCAGCGCGGTCTCGCGCGGCGCGACGTCGATGGCGCGCTGGCCGACGACGTCGCCGGCGTCGGCGCGTCCGATCATATGATGCAGCGTCACTCCGGTCCGCGACTCGCCGCGCACCAGCACCCAATTGATCGGCGCCCGCCCGCGGTAGGCTGGCAGCAGCGACGGATGCAGGTTGAGCGCCGCCAGCCGCGCCGCCGTCAGCACCGGCGCCGGCAGCAGGTCGCGGTAGAAGACACTCAGCACCAGGTCCGGCGCCAGGCCCCCGGCAAAAGCACCGATCCCGCCAGGCGCCGCCGCCAGCTCGTCCGAGTAGTGGAGCGGCAGACCCAGCTCCCGGGCCGCTTCCGCCGGCGTGCGGTACCAGCGGTTCTCGGCCGGATCGTCATGGTGGGTCACCACGGCGGCGACGTCGCACCCGAGCTCCCGGAGCAGCCTCACCGCACGGTAGCCGAGCTGGCTGTAACCCAGGAACAGAACCCTCAACGAGGGTCTCCCGGCGCCGCGAAGTTGATCGTCTCCTTCACCACGCTGCGCGGGCGGCGGCGCACTTCGACGTAGATCCGGCCGACGTACTCGCCCAGCACGCCGAGCGCCAGGAAGTCGGCTCCCACCAGCAGGAAGAGGATGGCGAAGAGAGTGAACAGTCCCTCGGCCTCGGGCCCCTGGATGAGGCGCCGGATGACCAGGAAGACGCCGAAACCGATCGACAGCAGGGAGATGAGGGTGCCGGCCAGAGTCGCCAGGCGCAGCGGCATCGAAGTGAAGCCGGTCACCAGGTCGGCCTGCAGCCGCAGCAGCCGCCAGAGCGAGTACTTCGACTCGCCGGCGGCGCGCTCGGCGTGCCCCACCGGCACCTCGGCGATGCGGCGCGCGAACTGGCAGGCGAGGGCCGGGATGAACGGCGTGCGCTCCTCGCAGCGGCGCAGCGACTCGACCACCGGGCGCGAGTAGGCGCGCAGCATGCAGCCATAGTCGCGGAACTCGACGCCCGACATGATGCGCCGCATCATGCGGTTGATCTGCCGCGACGCCCAGCGGCGGAACCAGGTGTCCTTGCGGTCGGCGCGCCAACCGCCGACCACGTCGAAGCCCTCGGCGGCCTTGGCCAGCAGTTTCGGGATGTCCTCGGGCGGGTTCTGCAGGTCGGCGTCGAGGGTCACCACGGTCTCGCCGCGGGTCACCTCGAAGCCGGCCATCACCGCCGCGTGCTGGCCGTAATTGCGGTTGAAAGAGATCACCCGCACCCGCGGATCCGCCGCCGCCAGGCCGCGCAGCAGCTCGAGCGAGCGGTCGGCGCTGCCGTCGTCGACGATGATCACCTCAGCGCCGCCGGCGATGCCGTCCATGACCGGCGCCAGGCGGGCATACAGCGCCCGCAGGTTCGGCTCCTCGTTGAACACCGGGATGACGATCGACACCGCGGGCGCCTCGCTGCGAGAGGCCCGAGAGGCTGGCGGGGTGGCCGGAGCGGCCGGCTCGCTCATGCGGCGAGCGCCTGGCGCACCGCCTGCACGACGTCGCCGGCATCCTCGTCGGTCATCGCCGGGAAGAGCGGCAGCGACACGATGCGCGCGCAGACCTCTTCGGCGACCGGCAGCCTGCCTTCCCGCCAGCCGAAGCGGCGGCGATAGTAGTCGTGGAGGTGCACCGCCTCGAAGTGCAGGCCGGTGCCGATGCCGAGCTCGCGTAGCCGCTCCATGAACGGCGCGCGGCTCGGCGGCAGGACGGTGAACAGGTGCCAGGGATGGAGGCATTCATACTGCGCCCGCCCGGGGATCTGCAGCCCCGGCAGGCCGGCGAGGTCCCGGCGGTAGATCGCGGCGATCTCGGCGCGGCGGCGATTGAACCGCGGCAGCTTGCGCAGCTGATGCAGGCCCAAGGCGGCGTGGAGGTCGCTCAAGTTGTACTTGAAGCCGGGCAGCACCACGTCATAGGTGGCCGGGGCCTTCTCGGTGGCCGAGTAGGCCTGCCAGGCGTCGCGCCGCACGCCGTGGAAGCGCCACAGCTTGATCGTCGCGGCCAGCCGGTCGTCGTCGCAGGTCACCATGCCACCCTCGGCGGTGGTCATGTTCTTGATCGGATGGAAGGAGAAGCACGCCGCCAGCGTGCCATTCTCCGCGGTGGCGCCGATCGGACGTCCCTTGTATGCGGCGCCGGCCGCATGGGCAGCGTCCTCGACGATGCCGATCTCGGGCCGGCCGGCCGCCGCCACCGCCTCGCGCAGGCCGTCGAGATCGCAGGGCAGGCCGGCGAAGTGCACCGGCATCACCAGGCGCGTGCGCGGGGTGAGAGCCGCCGCCAGCGCTCCCGGGTCGAGGTTCCAGGTCGAGGGGTCGATGTCGGCAAACACCGGCACCGCGCCGCAGGCCACCACCATGTTGGCGGTGGCGGGCCAGGTGAGCGCCGGCACCACGACCTCGTCGCCCGGTTGCAGCTCCAAGGCGAGCAGGGTAGCGTGCAGCGCGGCGGTGCCGGAGGAGAACGCCAGGGCATGCCGCGCCCCCACCGCCGCCGCGAACTCGCGCTCGAGCTGCGCCACCCGCGGGCCGGTGGTGATCCAGCCCGAGCGCAGGCAGGCCACCACCTCGGCAATCTCTTCCTCGCCTATGTCCGGCCTGGAGAAGGGAAGAATGGGCTCGCGCGGCAACACGGCGCGCTAGTAGATCACCTCTCCCGGAAGCCCGCAACCCGCGCGGGGATCGGGTACTGTCCTAACACAGAGTGGGCGTCCGGCGGCCACGCCGTGACCGGGCACCCCGTTCCCGCGCCGGGACCGGCCGCCGCCCCTGCGCCTGGTCCTCCTGTAGACTCTGCTTCAAGAGCGCTGCCAGGTCTGGCCGCGGCGCTTCCAGCCGGCGGGAGCACCAGCGGGGGTGCCATGGGACGAGGGACCATATGGAAGGTCGTTGGCGTCGCCAGCCTTTCCGTGGGCATCGGCGGATGGGGCACAACGATGAGCGGCGGCCATCATCATCCCGTCCTGGGCGAGGCTCTTGAACGTATAGGCGCCATCGGCTTCGTCGCGAGCATTCTTTGGGGCTTCGTCGCGAGCCTTTCTTGGGAGGGGTGGGCAGGGTGGTCTCGGGCCAGGAAAGAGAAGAGTGACGCGCCGGCAACCTACACAAGCGCCGGGCTCAAGGTAAGCGCGAAGAGTCCAGGCGTTGTAGATCAAACGGTAAACTTCGCCCTGAACGGTGAGGTGATGTCCACGCGGAAGGTCCTGCGTTCCATGCAAACCGTGCACATTAGCACCGATGGCTCGGAGTCGTTGGCTCAGCCGCTCACGCTGAGAGTTCTTTGCACGCGCAGACCCAAGGAAATCTCAGCCGCCTTCTACACGCACGGGAAGGATTTGACCAGTCGCAAAGGCAACATCCCGGTTGAAATAGTGCGCAGCGGTAATAAAGTGTTCATCACGCTCAGAGACGAGAAACTCGTTGGCGATGCCATGCTTTCCTTGACCATGGCCGGCTATGAAGGACACCTGACCATCCGGGAAGTAAAACGCCTAGTAGGCCGGCATGCCCCGCCCTTGGTGCGGGGGGGGAGGCACCAAGGGCGGCGACCCGGTCCCTTCGAGGTGGATCAACCAACAGCTACCACAAGGAGGCACAGATGACGCCCAGTCCCAGAGAGTACCAGGAGGAAGCTCTCGCTGCTGCGCCTGGCCGAAGAGCTTGGTAACGTCTCGAAGGCTTGTCGCATCATGGGCTATCACGGCCGCACCTTCTACGAGATCCGGCGCGCCTTGCAGGTCGTAGCGTCAATGCCCTGGTCGAGCAGCTCCGCGGCCCGCGAGGCCCCCATCCCTTACAAGCCTATCAACGATTCTCTTCCACTTCACTGGCAACTTAGATCCAAGCTTGCGCGGAATTTCTTTACGGAGTTCCATATCGCCCCACTCCTGCTCATGGACCAGAAGCAATTCATTATCCGCGTTCAATTCTTGCATAATGTCGTCGACGCTTGCGCTGTCGCCCCTAATTACCAATATTCCCTGACACGCTCTTAGGTAGTTTTCCTTGATCTCATCCACACTCAGAACGACACCGAATAGTCCGCACTCAACAAAGCTACAACCGTGTAGCGTCACGGGGCCCAGGTACTTGTTCGAACAGGTCATAGGATTGGCCGGCTCATTAGGTCACGTAGATCGTAAACACCGAAAAGAAACTTGCGCACTTCCTCCCAGCCGCAATTACACCGCACTCTGTAATCTAAATCACACCGCCGCAGAAAGCTGTCTATCTGGCCCTCGTTTAATGAAGATATCGTTACCACTTTGGTGCTTGTGCGACCCAGCAGCGGCAGCGGTTTGTAGTCCACAATTCTAGACAAAAGGTGCGTTTTCAGGGCTTCACTTCGTTGGGACGCATCAGTTGCTAGCGCGGGCTTCGACGTAATTGGTGCGTTAAGTCGATTGAGAGCTTCTACGAGATTGTCGTGTTCTGCGGACGACACGAAGTACGACGGCCGACAGGTGAGGATCGCCTTTGAGGAGTAGCGAAACAGCGGCGACAGAAGCAAAAGATTGTCCCTTCTCTTCTCAGCGTCAACGGCAGCCGTCATCTCATCGAAACCGTCCAACAGAATCAGGAAGCCGCCCTCTTTCAAAACTCTCCAGAAGGCGCCGAGCGGAATTTGCCTCTCAAGTTCGTTCACCAAGACGTAGCGCAAGAAATCATCTAGGTTCGCGTGTACCCCGAAACGCTTTAAGGCAACGAATAGCGGGATTAGACGCGATTCTCCGAGGAGATAGCGGTTGACATACAGATATTTTAGACGCTCGAGAAGTGTAGTCTTGCCAGAACCGTAGTCAGCGAGGATGGATATGAGCGATACGCTGGAGTTTTGTATCCAATTATCGATAAGACCCTCAACGTCGGTAGAACTCTCCGTGGAGCGTCCATCGGCATCGTGCCAGGTTGCATGAAGGGGTATGTAGGAGGTGAAAATCGCAGATTGCTGATAAGACTCGGAAAACGACCTGAAGACTTGGCGCAGGTCGAATAACTGATTTTCAAGGGCATCAACTGTGAGCAACTCCACGTCGTCTAGTTGCCGCGTAACCGACAAAGCGTCTGGACTGAAAATGCGATTTGTTACCATTACTCCTCTGGTAATTAAATGCCTATTCCTTAGCGACGCCACAGCACTGTGAAAATCAAAGACCTCTTGGTTAGAAACCGAGCCAGCACGACGCCACTTACACTCGACCAGAATTTTGACCTCTCCTAGTCCAGGGATGAATCGGCTTGCTACTATGTCGGCCTCTTGTCCACCTAAAATCACATTCCTCTCTACTCTAAAGCCTAGCGATTCGTAAAGGTAGGCGACATAAAGCTCGAAATCCTTGTAGCTGCCGTCGGTAACGTTGTCAACTGATCGGGTCATCGGATTTTTTCCTTGGGGTTCTCTTTGGCTTCAGTGCGTCCATGAGTCCTTGGCAATATGCAGATATAGCAGTCGCCTGCGCTTATAGGCGAATAATATCAAATAGCGCGGTGTAGTACCCCGCCAGGCGAGTCTCAAGTGGACTGGACTTTGGTCTCGCCGGATACCTACTGGCGCGGGGCCGCGAGCAGGCGCTCGAAATCCTCGGACAGCCAGCGGCCTCGCTGAAAAGCTCGGGCCTCGATCAGGTGTAGGGCGGCGCGCGCCTCCGCCAGGTCCTCCGGACTTGCCTGGCCAGCAGAGGCCGGAGGTCGTCGAGATCCTGTGGACGGCTGTGGTCGTCTCGGGCGAGCACCTTGAGTGCCATGAGGTGTCCGGTGCGGGCGATCGGCACTACGAGCCCGGCTACGATCTCGCGCCTCTCCGCCGCCTGCATGATCTCAGGCTCGATCCCCGAGGAGGCAAACAGGAGGTCGATCACCACGCCCGACGTTACCTCGCCGGGAGGCAGCAGGCGAACGGTGGAAAGGCGTCCAACCGCTTCCTGCTCGATAGCGGTTGTCGTCTGATAGCCCAGGGATTGCAGGGCGAAAACAAGCGCCTCCGCTTCCCTGTCGCTTTCCACGGCGACTGCCAGGTCGACGTGCGCGTCGTGCGAGGCTCCGCGCGGGCACCGATGGCCAGACCGCCGATCGGCTCCCACTCTCGGCCCGCGGCGCGCAGGTCGCTCGCGATCCGGTGCAAACTTGCGACGAGCGGGTTCAGCGGCGGGGTGGCCACGGGATGGGGCGTCCGACGGCGTCGCCGTGCTCGGCACCAGGGCGATGGAGGAGCCACGCCCGCACCTTGGCATCGAGCTCCTCCTCGGTCGCGCCCGGAGCTTGCCGGCGGAGCCGCTGCCTCATCTGGGCCCCGGCGAGCTCGAAGAGCGCCAGGGTCATCCGGAAGCGTTCTGCCGGGGAGGCGCGATCGGAATCCACGCCTACATTCTACCGCGAGACGCACTCGTAGCCGGGCGCTTCATCCTCATGACAGCTTGGCGGCGCGCTGGGGGCTTGGCGGCGAGCCGGGGTCGCCGCGGCTGGCGGACCCGGCCCGTTGCTCTCGGAGTCGACTCGCGATCAGTACTCGGACAGGTAGCGCTCCTGCTCCCAGGGGTGGACGTGCGAGATGTACTCGGCCCACTCCTGGCGCTTGGCGCGCAGGTAGTGCTCAAGGATGTGCTCGCCCAGCGCGCCGGCGACCACCTCGTCCTGCTCGAGCTCGTCGAGCGCCTCGTGCAGGTTGGCCGGAAGCTGGGCGATGTGCAGGCGGCGCTTCTCGCGGGCGCTCATGGTGAAGATGTTCTTGTTGATCGGCGCCCCAGGATCGAGCTTGCGCTCGAGGCCGTCGAGGCCCGCCGCCAGCATCACCGCGAGCGCCAGGTAGGGATTGCAGGACGGGTCCGGCATCCGCACCTCGCAGCGCGTCGACATGCCGCGCTTGGCCGGCACCCGCACCAGCGGGCTGCGGTTCTTCTCCGACCAGGCGACGTTGATCGGCGCCTCGTAGCCGGGAACCAGCCGCTTGTAGGAATTGACCAGCGGGTTGGTGACGGCCGCGAACGCCACGGCGTGGTCGAGGATGCCGCCGATGTAGCTGAGCGCCACCTTCGACAGCTGCCACTCGGCCTTCTCGTCGTAGAAGGCGTTCTCGCCCTTCTTGCTGAGCAGGCTCTGGTGGACGTGCATGCCCGAGCCGTTGACCCCGAAGATCGGCTTGGGCATGAACGTGGCGTGGAGGCGGTGGTCCTGGGCCACCTTCTTGACCACGAAACGGAAGGTGGTGACGTTGTCGGCGGTGGCCAGGGCGTCGGCGTACTTGAAGTCGATCTCGTGCTGGCCGGGCGCCACTTCGTGGTGCGCCGCCTCGACCTCGAAGCCCATCGCCTCGAGCACGATGACGATGTCGCGCCGGCACTCCTCGCCGCGGTCGACCGGCGTCAGGTCGAAGTAGCCGCCGACGTCGTGGGTCTCCAGCAACACCTCGCCCTTCTCGTCCTTCTGGAACAGGAAGAACTCCGCCTCGGGGCCCGCCACCATGGTGAAGCCCATCTTCTTGGCGCGCTCGACCTGGCGCTTGAGGGTCATCCGCGGACAGCCCGCGAACGGCGTGCCGTCGGGCATGTAGATGTCGCAGATCATCCGCGCCACCTTCGAGCCGTCGGGATTGGACCAGGGATTGACCCGATACGTGCTGAAATCCGGCACCAGCAGCATGTCGGACTCTTCGATGCGGGTGAAGCCCTCGATCGACGAGCCGTCGAAGAGGATCTGCCCGTCCAGGGCCTTCTCGAACTGGCTGCGCGGGATCTCGACGTTCTTGATGACGCCCAGGATGTCGGTGAACTGAAGCCGCATGAAGCGGACACTCTCCCCGTCGGCGGACTTCAGGATCTCCTCTCTCTTCATCGGTGTCTCCCTTTTTGTGACCGTTGGGCAGACTATAGGGCCTCTAAGCCCCGAACGCAACCTCATTTCGACGATTTGATTCCGAAATCCTGCCAGAGATGCACAAATTTTGGTGCACCACGCAAGCGCACCTCTGGCGTCCGAGTCGGGTAAGATGGCATCGACAAAGGTTGAATGTCCCCGCCGGCAGCGATCCGTCCGGCTCCGCGGCACGTAGCTGTGAGGTAGCCGCTCTGGGAGGAGCCGCCCCATGCCGGAACCCCTCGAACCTGGCGCCGCCGAGCCCCGCCACCGCTCGCGCCTCCGCTTGGCGCTCTACCTCGGCATCGCGCTGGTCGTCGCCGCCGCGCTGATCGTCGGCGGCAGGTCCCTGATCGGCCCGCTGCAGCGCTTCGCCGCCTGGGTGCAGGGTCTCGGCGTCTGGGGTCCGGTGGTGTTCATCCTGGGGTACGCCGCCGCCACCGTCGCCTTCGCCCCAGGGGCGGTGCTGACGCTGGCGGCGGGAGCGCTGTTCGGTCTGGTCTACGGCACGGTCTACGCTCTGGCCGGCGCCACCCTCGGGGCTTCGCTCGCCTTCCTCGTCTCGCGCTACGTGGCGCGCCACGCCGTCGAGCACCGGATCGCTGCCAACGCGCGCTTCCAGGCCATCGATCGGGCCGTCGGCCGCGAGGGGTTCAAGATCGTCGCCCTGCTGCGGCTGTCGCCGGTGTTCCCCTTCAACCTGCTCAACTACGCGCTGGGTCTCACCCGCGTGCGCTTCCTGGACTACTTCGCCGCCTCGGTGGCGATGCTGCCGGGCACCCTGCTCTACGTCTACTATGGCAAGGCGGCCGGCAGCCTGGCAGCGGCCTTCGCCGGCAGCGGCGGCACGCCCGCGGCGGGCGCGCACTCCAAGACCGCCTCCTGGGTGCTGCTGGGAGTGGGGCTGCTGGCGACCGTGGCGGTGACCACCTATGTCACCCGGCTCGCCGGCAAGGCGCTGCGGCAGGAGCTGGGAGAGACCGCGGCGACGACCCCCGCCCATCCCGCCCATCCCCCCAATACCGCCGAGCCGCCGGCCGCACCGGCACGGGAGGGACCTCATGGCTGAGCAGGCCGCGCCGTTCCCGGTCGAGCCGCTCGACGCGTACAACCGTGCGCTGCTCGCCAACGTCCATCCGGCGGACTGGGTCAACCCGGCGCCGGCGGCGCGCTATCACCTGGTGGTGGTCGGCGCCGGCACCGCCGGGCTGGTGTCGGCGGCCGGCGCCGCGGGCCTGGGCGCGCGGGTGGCGCTGGTCGAGCGTCACCTGATGGGAGGCGACTGCCTCAACGTCGGCTGCGTGCCCTCGAAGGCGATCATCCGCGCCGCGCGGGCCTGGGAGGAGGCGCGCCAGGCGGCGGCCCGCTTCGGCGGTCCGGCGGCGGCCGGCGCGTCAAGCTTCGGCGCCGCCATGGAGCGGATGCGCCGGCTGCGTGCCGGCATCAGCCCGCACGACAGCGCCGAGCGCTTCCGCGACCTGGGCATCGACGTCTTCCTGGGCGACGGGCGCTTCACCGCCCCCAACACCGTCGAGGTCGAGGGCCGCCGCCTGCGCTTCCGGCGCGCCGTCATCGCCACCGGCGCGCGAGCCGCGGTGCCGCCGCTTCCCGGCCTGGCCGAGACCGGCTACCGCACCAACGAGACGATCTTCAACCTGACCGAGCTGCCACGGCGCCTGGCGGTCCTGGGCTGCGGCCCGATCGGCTGCGAGCTGGCGCAGGCCTTCGCGCGCTTCGGCAGCGAGGTGACGCTGCTCGGCCGGCCGCCGCGGTTGCTGCGGCG
>Ga0209117_1001052_pt1 | contig 10094 bp, 10 predicted proteins | sample BlaSpr_A8_OM2_M2_FD_187978 | JGI IMG/M metagenome (GOLD analysis project Ga0209117, IMG submission 187978) | Forest soil microbial communities from Thunder Bay, Ontario, Canada - Black Spruce, Ontario site 2_A8_OM2_M2 (SPAdes) (version 2) | ecosystem: Environmental > Terrestrial > Soil > Boreal...
TCGAGCGATAACCGGGATAAAGAAGCGCCGGCTGGGTATCGAAATAAGGCCGCCGGTAACCGAGAACCTTGCTCATCGACTGCTCCTCCTTTTGGCGACCCGCATTGTCCGGCCGCCGCGGTCCTGACAAATCCGGACCGTCGATCAATTCATCCGCCCACCGAATGAAATCGGTCCCGCACGATCAAAACATCAGACGCGCTCGATGATCATCGCGATGCCCTGCCCGACACCGATGCACATGGTACACAGCGCGTAGCGCCCGCCCGTGCGGCGCAACTGATACAGCGCTGTGGTTACCAATCTTGCGCCGCTCGCTCCCAAGGGATGGCCGAGCGCGATAGCGCCGCCGTTGGGATTGACGTGTTGAGCATCGTCGGCGATGCCGTGGTCGCGCAGAACGGCCAGCGCCTGCGACGCGAACGCCTCGTTGAGCTCGATCACGTCCATGTCACTCAACTTAAGGCCAGCTTTGGCGAGCACTTTGCGCATCGCCGGCGCCGGCCCGAAGCCCATGATGCGCGGCGCGACGCCCGCGACGGCCGCTGCGACCACGCGCGCCCTCGGCTCCAATCCGAATCTCTTCGCCGCCACGGCCGATGCGACCAGCACCGCGCAGGCGCCGTCGTTGACGCCCGAGGCATTGCCCGCCGTGACGGTTCCGTCGGGTTTGACCACACCTTTGAGCTTGGACAGCGATTCCAGCGTAGTGTCGGCGCGCGGATGCTCGTCCCTGTCGACGACGACGGCATTGCCCTTTTTCTGCGGGATCGTGACCGGCACGATCTCCTCCGCCAGACGTCCGTCCTTCATCGCCGCCGCCGCGCGCTGCTGACTGCGCAGCGCAAACGCGTCCTGGTCGGCGCGCGAGACCTTGAAATCGGCGGCGACGTTCTCTGCCGTCTCCGGCATCGAGTCGACGCCATACTTCGCCTTCATCAGCGGATTGATGAAGCGCCAGCCGATGGTCGTGTCGTGGACCTGCGCCGAGCGCGAAAACGCGGACTCCGCCTTGCCCATCACGAACGGCGCGCGCGACATGCTCTCGACGCCGCCGGCGATCATCAGCGAAGTCTCTCCGCTCTTGATGGCGCGCGCGGCGACGGCGATGGCGTCCATGCTCGAGCCGCACAGCCGATTCACGGTCGACCCCGGCACCTCGATCGGCAGTCCCGCCAGCAGCAGCGACATGCGCGCTACGTTGCGGTTATCCTCGCCGGCCTGGTTGGCGCAGCCGTAGACGACGTCGTCGATTGCTGCCCAGTCGACCTTGGTGTTGCGCTCGATCAGCGCACGGATCGGCACCGCGCCGAGGTCGTCGGCGCGCACTCCCGCAAGCGCGCCGGCATAGCGTCCGATGGGCGTGCGTACCGCATCACAGATGAAAGCGTCCTGCATGGATTGTCCTAGGTAGAAGACAGCACGCTGTCCGTGTGCATGCCAGAACCTCGCCGAAGCGGCACGCCGGTGATGCGGGCAAGCTCGTCGAATGCGAGTCCGTCGACGGTTTCGACCACCACCAGGCCCTCCGGCGTGACGTCGATCACCGCGAGGTCGGTATAGATGCGATTGACGCACTTCACTCCCGTCAACGGATACGTGCAGTGGGCCACGATCTTGCTCTCGCCGCCTTTGGTCTGATGATCCATCATCACGAAAACGCGCTTGGCGCCGATGGCCAGATCCATCGCGCCGCCGACCGCGGGAATCGCGTTCGCTGCACCCGTGTGCCAGTTGGCGAGGTCACCGGAAGCGGAGACCTGGAACGCGCCGAGGACGCAAAAATCGAGATGCCCGCCGCGCATCATCGCGAACGAGTCGGCGTGATGGAAATACGCGCCGCCGGTGAGCAGGGTGACCGGTTGCTTGCCGGCGTTGATCAGGTCGGGATCCTCGGAGCCGGCGGCAGGCGCCGGGCCCATTCCGAGCAAGCCGTTTTCGCTGTGCAGGAAAATCTCACGCTCTCGCGGCAGATGATTGGCGACCATGGTCGGCAGGCCGATACCCAGATTGACGTAGGCGCCTTCGGGAATGTCGCGCGCGACGCGGGCAGCCATCTGATCTCGGGTGTAGCGTTTCATGTGTGGATCCTTACGCCGCGGCCTGCGGCGTCGAGAGCTCGTCGGCGACGTCGATCTTGACCACGCGTTGAACGAAGATACCCGGCGTGACGATCACCTCCGGATCGAGCTCGCCCAGCGCAACGACCTTACGCACCTGCGCGATGGCGCATTTTGCGGCGGAGGCCATGATCGGGCCGAAATTGCGTGCGGTCTTGCGGTAGACCAGATTGCCCCAGCGGTCGCCCTTCTCGGCCTTGATCAGCGCGAAGTCCGCCGTAATCGGATATTCGAGTACGTAGCCGCGGCCATTGATGACGCGGGTTTCCTTGCCCTCGGCGAGCGGCGTTCCGTAAGCGGTGGGGGTGAAGAATGCGCCGATGCCGGCGCCGGCGGCGCGTATGCGCTCGGCGAGATTGCCCTGCGGCACCAGCTCGAGCTCGATCTCGCCCGCATGATAGAGCGCATCGAAGACATACGAATCGGTCTGCCGCGGAAACGAACAGATCATCTTGCGCACGCGCTTGGCCTTCAGGAGCGCCGCGAGACCGATCTCGCCGTTACCGGCATTGTTGTTCACGATGGTCAGATCGCGCGCCCCATGTTCGATCAGCGCGTCGATCAGCTCCGACGGCATTCCCGCGGTGCCGAAGCCGCCGATCATGACCGTCGCGCCGTCGGCAATGTCTGCCACGGCGGCGCTAGTCGAGGCAACGGTCTTGTCGATCATGTCTCCTCCGGCAGGGACTCAAGGCGGCTCTAAGGTAAAGACTTAGGCCCCGCTCGTTGTGCGATTATCGGATAATCGTGCGATGAACGAACAAAGTTTACATCCCGCGCGATGCGGCCGTCAACGGGCGGTTACCGAAATATTGTGCGTTTATCGAACTCCGGATAAGATTGTCGCCTCGCCCGCCGCGGAAACGCCTCATGCCATCCTCGACCACGTCAAAAAAACCCGCCACTCCGGGAAAGCGCGCCACGCGCGCGTCGCCCGCCAGGAAGGCCGCGGACATTGTCGCGCCGAAACCAAGGTTCGTCACGCCCGCCTCGGAAATCGATGGCCTGACCGGCGATCCGAACTTCATGACCTCGCTCGCCCGTGGGCTGGCGGTCATCCGAGCCTTCACGCAGCAGCGCCGACACCTGACCATCGCGCAATTGAGCCAACGCACCGGCATACCGCGCGCGGCGGTGCGGCGCTGCCTCTACACGCTGGCAAAGCTCGGCTATGTGGTAGCCGACGAAGCGCGCGGCTACTCGCTGCGCCCTGGAATCCTGGCGCTCGGCCATGCCTATCTGTCATCGACTCCGCTGGCAACGATGGTCCAACCGCTGCTCGATCACATCAGCGACGCACTGCACGAGTCGAGCTCGATGGCAGTCCTGGAAGGCGATGAAATTCTCTACATCGCGCGCTCGACGACGACGACGCGGTTGATGTCGATCGACCTGGGCATCGGCAGCCGCCTGCCAGCGTATTGTTCCTCGATGGGACGCGTACTGCTCGCCTCGCTTTCGGCGGCGGACCTCGACGGATATCTTTCGAGGGTGAAGCTCACGCGACTGACGAACCGCACGATCGTGTCGGCGTCCGAGCTCAAGCGCGCGCTCGACGAGGTTCGTAGCGACGGGTTTTCTGTCGTAGATCAGGAACTGGAAATCGGCTTGCGCTCGATCGCGGTGCCGGTGACCGACCCGTCCAGCAAGGTCGTTGCCTCCATCAACGTCGGCACTCAGTCGGCGCGGGTGTCGGTATCCGAGATGGAAACAAAATTTCTCCCGGCCCTGGTGTTCGCCGCGCGCGAGCTCGGCACCCTTCTCCCACGCTAGTGTACTGAGTCAGAAATTCGCTCGATAGTTCGCGGCGAAAACGGCCGCCATGCTGCGTTACTCGGCCTCACCATACCACGAGGTACGCTTTCGGCCTCGCGCCTTGCCTGACGGCCGTTTTCATCCGCTCCTTTATCTTCGGAACTTCTGACTCAGTACACTAGGAATCCCGGAGCTCCATCTCGAGCAGAGCGTAACTCAGCGATTTGCCATGAGCGTCCAACGAGAGCGACGTGGTCACGCCGCCGCCGAGCGAGCGCTCGCAGACGAATTGCAGCGCCCATAACGTGGGCAGCTCGTATCGCCTGATCTCGCCCAGAACGATCCCTTCGAGATGCGCCGCCACAGCCTCGATAGTGACCTGCGCGGCCAGCAGGGAATAGTCTTCCGCGCGATACGCGATCAGCGACAGGATCGAGGTGTCGCCTTTGTCGCCCGCGCGACAATGCGCCAGCTCATGCAGCTTTGGCATTGCCGCCCCACTCCTTGATCGTCACTTCGGTCGGAACTCTTTCGCGGGCGATCAGCGTCGACACGATGCCGACCTGCTCGTACACGTGCTTGCGCGTGCCGCCGCCGCCGGCGGGGCCGTTGGTGTAGAGCGCTTCGACTTCCTCGCCGACGATCATTGCGCGTTCCGCCGTCGGTGCCCGCGCGGCCACGCGCAGACGCACTTCGTAGGGGTGCGCGGCACCGTCGAAGGATTTGCCGTGCATCGACGTGCTGCCGATGAGATCGATGCGCAGCTGCGAAAACTCGCTTTGCAGGCGTTCGCGGACGATCTCCCCGGCAAGCTGCGCGCGAGCGACGGCATTGACGCCGGCGTAGCCTATCTCGCCTTCGCCGACGTAGCCCGCCAGGTAACCGACGCTGACTTTCAGCTGCGGCGGGCGCGCTCTGCCGGTTGCGCCGCGGATCCGCACGCGGTTGGGAGCCGTCAGTTGCAGGGTCACGCTGGAAAAGTCGGCGATGACGTCCGGCGTGACATAGCCGAAAGGGTCCGTGACCTCGTAGAGCAATTGTTCCTTGGCATTGGCAACGCCGATGCTGCCGCCGGTGCCTTCGACTTTTCCCATGGTCGCGTTGCCCGAGGCATCGACATCGGCGTACGGAAACCCCAGTTGCGCCATGCCGGGAACTTCCTTGGGACCGGGTTCGGCAAAGTATCCGCCGCAGAGCTGGCCGGCACATTCGAGCAGATGGCCCACCGATGTCCCCTGTGCCAGGCGAGCGTAGTCGTCGAGCGCCCAGCCGAAATGATGTGCCATCGGCGCGAGGAACAATGAAGGATCGGCGACGCGGCCGGTGATGATGAGGTCCGCGCCGGATTCGAGCGCCGGCATCAGCGCCTCGGCGCCGAGATAGGCGTTGGCCGAGACCAGTTCGCCGCAGGCGTCGATCGAGGTCCCGGATTCGAGCGTCGGCATCCCGGGCTCGATGGCGGCGAGCACGTCGTCGCCCGTCACGACGGCAATCCGGATCGAAATCCTGTAGCGCCGGGCAATCTCGATGATCGCATCGGCGGCGGCGAGCGGGTTGGCAGCGCCGAAGTTGCTGATCAGGCGCACGCCATGCGCCTTCAGCAATGGCAGCAGAAGCTCCATCCGACGCTCGAGCAGCGGATCGTAGCCGAGCGCAGCGTTCTTTCGTTTTCGGAGCTGCGCCAACGCAATCGTGCGCTCGCCCAAGCACTCCAGCGCCAGGAAACCGATGCCGCCGCGCTGCGCAAGAATGCAGGCGGGTTCCAGCCGGTCGCCCGAAAACCCGGCGCCGCTTCCGATCCGGAACGGCTTGCGCATACGCTTATTGCACCTTTAGTCGCCCTGCAAACCGTGGACTTCCGGAAAGAAGAGATCCTTCCACGACGCAGGCTTGGACTTGATCGAGCCGATCTTGTTCATGAATTCCGCCGTCTTGTAGACCTTTTGCGGCGTCAGGGTGAACGCATAGTCGGGAGCGTTGATCATCGCAAAAATGTCGTCGACGCTGTTCTTCGTGTCCTTGGCCTGCTCCAGGTAAACCTTGGCCGCCGCCCGCTTGTCCTTGTTGATCGTGTCGATGGCCTCCTTGAGTGCAGAGAGGAAAGCCCGGTACATTCCGGGGTTGGCGTCGCGATACCTGGTCGACGTCGCGATCACGACGGCGGTCGCCGGACCGCCGAGAATCTCGTAAGAGGTCGTCAAGGTCCTCATGCCGGGAATCTTCATTTCCTGTTCGTGAAAGGGCGATGTGGTGAAGTGAGCGTCGACGCCGCCGCTGTTGTTGGTGATCGCGAGCAGCCCGTCGGGGTGCGACAGGCCGACGGTCCACGGATCCAGGCGTGCGTAATTGGCATCGCCGAATTCCTTCGCCGCCGCCATCTGCAGCATGATGGCCTGGGTCGACACCTTGACCGAGGGGACCACGATCCTGTCCTTTTCGCTGAAGTCCTTGATCGATTTGACCGCGGGGTTTCGCACGTTGAGATAGAGCGGATAGGTCGTCATGGCGGACACGCCTTTGACGCCGACGTTGTCCCGGGTCTTCTCCCATAGCGTGATCAGCGACGGCGCCCCGACGGCGATGAACTGGATCGCGCCGCTCACCACGCCATCGTTCATCACGCTGGGACCGGCGACCTTCACCCAAGTGGCGCTGACCTCGCCCAATCCTGCGGCCCTGGCGTGCTTCTCCAGCAGCTTGTCGCGCTCCATCACCATCAACGGCAGGAAGGCAACGCCGTATTGCTGGGCGACGGTCACCTCGCTTTGCTCGGCGCGCGCCGGAGCGACGATCGAGGCGAGCAGCAAACCGTACACAACATTCCTGGCTGAAAACATGATCTGCCTCCGTGCGTGATAGCTGTTGCGCGAATACCTACGGGATCGCCTCCACCGGAATCGCTCGCACCGACAGCACGCCCTGAATCGCCGAGATCGCGTCGACCACCGACGATTGTATCGGGCTGTCGACGTCGACCAGCGTGTACGCCATTTCGCCTCGGGACTTGTTCACCATGTTGTGGATGTTGAGCCCGGCGTGCGCCATGGCCGTGGAAATCTGTCCCACCATGTTGGGCACATTCGCGTTGGCGATGGCCACGCGATGCGGCGACTCCCGTGGCATGTCGACGTTGGGAAAGTTGACCGCGTTGGCGATGGTGCCGTTTTCCAGAAATTCTCGCACCTGGTCGACGACCATGACCGCGCAGTTCTGCTCCGCTTCCTCGGTCGACGCGCCGAGATGCGGCAATGCTGCGACACCGGGCTGGTGCAACAGCTTCGCGCTTGGAAAATCGCAGAGGTAGTATTTGAGACGGCGCGCGCGCAGCGTCGCGATCACCGCGTCCTCGTCGACGATGCCATCGCGGGCGAAGTTGAGCAGCGCCGCGCCGCTCTTCATGACCGCCAGGCGCTTTTCGTCGATCAGGTGCCGCGTGACATCGAGCAAAGGCACGTGCAGCGTGACGAAATCCGACTGCTTGAGGAGCTCCTCGATGCTGTTGGCTTTGCGCACGCTCGATGGCAGCCGCCATGCCGCATCGACGGTGATCTCCGGATCGAAGCCTATGACCTTCATCCCGAGCTTGATGGCCGTGTCGGCGACGAGGCTGCCGATCGCGCCCAGGCCGATGATGCCCAGCGTGCGGTTGGGCAGCTCCACGCCGGCGAATTGCTTTTTCGCGTCTTCGACGCTCTTTTCCAGGTTCGGGTCGGAAGCGTCCAGCTTCGCCACGTAGTCGAGCGCGGGAATCAGGTTGCGCGCCACCATCAGCAACGCCGCCAGCACCAGCTCCTTGACTGCATTGGCGTTGGCACCGGGCGCATTGAACACCGGAACGCCCCGCTTGGACATCTCGCTGACGGGGATGTTGTTGGTGCCTGCCCCGGCGCGGCCGATCGCCTTGACGCTGGCTGGAATCTCCATCGTGCGCATGTCGAACGAGCGCACGAGTATGGCGTCGGGGCGCTCCACCGTCTTGCCGCACGCATAGCGCGCGCCGGGAAGACGGTGCAGGCCCTGGCTGGATATCTGGTTGAGGGTAAGTACGTGGTATCGGTTGTCAGCCATGCCGTTTTTCAAAATCCTTCATGTAGGTGACCAGCGCCTGTATACCTTCGAGGGGCATGGCGTTATAGATGGAGGCTCTCATGCCGCCGACCGCACGGTGGCCCTTGAGTTGGACCATGCCGTTTTCCTTGGCGCCCTTGAGGAACGCTTCGTCCAGCGACTCGTCCTTGAGCCGGAAAGGAATGTTCATGCGCGAGCGATCTTGCTTGCGCACCGGGTTCTTGTAGAAGCCGCTGCTGTCGAGATAATCATAGACAAGCGCGGCCTTGGCGATATTTCGCTTCTCCATCGCCGCCAGGCCGCCTTGCGCCTGCAGCCACTCGAACACCAAGCCGGCGACGTAAATGGCGTAGGTCGGCGGTGTATTGAGCATGGAATCGGCCTCCGCCTGTTCTTTCCAGTTGAATGCGGAGGGGGTCAAGGCCATCGCGCGGCCGAGCAGATCATCGCGCACGATCACCAGGGTCAGGCCGGCCGGGCCCATGTTCTTCTGCGCCCCGCCGTAGATCACGCCGTACTTCGCGACGTCGATGACCCGCGACAGTATATGCGACGACATATCCGCCACGACCGGCACGTCACCGGTATCCGGCGCCCACTGATATTCGACGCCGCCGATGGTTTCGTTGGTGCAGACGTGAACGTATGCGGCATCCTTCGAGAGCTTCCAGGTTTCCTGCTCCGGCACGAAGGTGAAGTGCTTGTCTTCCGCCGACGCTGCGATATTCACGGTGCAATACTTCTTCGCCTCCTTGATCGATTTCTTGGACCATTCTCCAGTATTGACGTAGTCGGCGACCGATCTCCCGCCGAGAAGGTTCATCGGCACGATGGCATTTTCGCCGATCGCCCCGCCCTGGAGGAAAAGAACCTTGTAGTTGGCGGGGATCGCGAGCAAGGCGCGTAAGGAGGCCTCGGCCTTGTCGGCGATGCCGATGAATTCCTTGCCGCGATGACTCATTTCCATCACCGACATGCCGCTGCCATGCCAATCCAGCATTTCGGCGGCGGCCTTGCGCAACACTTCTTCCGGCATCACCGCGGGGCCGGCGCTGAAATTGAACACTCGCATGAGATGGATCCAGGGTTATTGCGGTCGCGACCAGGCGCCAACAGCGATGCAGAGCACTTTTACTCTGGCTGCTGTACGATTTTACTGCATTGGCTCGCAATGTTGGGCCGCTGCATCGAACCGCGCGGTGCAGCGCTTGTCTGATCGGGCGGCTATCCCATAAGATGCGCCTATGATTATTGCTCGCGTTGCGTGGCCCCTGTTCGCTATCCTGCTGTTGGCGGCGTCGCAAGCGCTCGCCCAAGCGCCGCAACCGGTGTTTCTCGATGAGCTGACCTCGAACGAGCTCCGGGACCAGATCCGTGCCGGCCGGCGCACGGTGATCGTGCCGATCGGGGGCACCGAGCAAAACGGGCCGCACATGGTTCTCGGCAAACACAATGTGCGGGTCAAGGTTCTGGCCGAGAAAATCGCGCTCGCGCTTGGCGACACGGTGGTGGCGCCGGTGATGGCCTACGTGCCGGAAGGCGGCATCAGCCCGCCGACGGCGCATATGCGCTTTGCCGGGACGATAAGCATTCCGGACGAGACTTTTCAGAAGGTGCTCGAATACGCCGCGCGTAGCCTCAAGCTGCACGGCTTTCGCGACATCGTTTTTCTCGGTGACCACGGCGGCTACCAGAAGGACGAACAAGTGGTCGCCGACCGCCTGAACCGAGAGTGGGCATCGACGTCGACACGGGTCCATGCGCTACCGGAATACTATAGCGCCGTCTCCAAAACGTATGCGGAAGAGCTGCGAAAACGCGGCTTCACGGACGAGGAAATCGGTACCCATGCAGGCCTCGCGGACACGTCTCTTGCGCTGGCCATCGATCCGCGCCTGGTTCGCCGCGAGCTCTTGAAATCCGCGCGGGCTCCGGGTGTTGATCGAGAGGCCGCCGGCGTGGTCGGCGACCCGCGGCGCGCTACCGCAGAGCTTGGCCAAGCCGGCGTCGACGTCATCGTTGCGCTGACGGTCGAAGCGATCAAGCGCGCGATCGCGAGACGCTAGCGGCCGTGCTGCCTGGCTCCCCATCCATCAACGCTCATCAGGAGTGTTCGTGAAGCGGTCATTGCACCGGCGGCTGTTGTTGTTG
>Ga0209117_1001053_pt1 | contig 10078 bp, 8 predicted proteins | sample BlaSpr_A8_OM2_M2_FD_187978 | JGI IMG/M metagenome (GOLD analysis project Ga0209117, IMG submission 187978) | Forest soil microbial communities from Thunder Bay, Ontario, Canada - Black Spruce, Ontario site 2_A8_OM2_M2 (SPAdes) (version 2) | ecosystem: Environmental > Terrestrial > Soil > Boreal...
TCAGGCGGAGAAGCCGCAGACAGAACATGCGCCCGCGGAGCAGGCTCCGGCAGAGACCGTCCCAACTGTTCCCGGCAATCCGCAAACGCCGGATGCGGAGAAGACAGAGCCGAAGAGCGTCGCAAAGGAAAAGACGGATGCTGGTTCGGCGAGCGGAGCCGGGAGACGCCGCAAGCGTGCCGCGTCAGCGCCGAATGGTGCTCCCCACAAGATTGTGGTGCGCGAGGGCGGTGCGCGCGAGCCCGCAGCGCAGATTGCACCCGGCATGACTCCCGCGGAAGCCACCCGCCAGCGCCACAACGCGGAACAGTTGCTGGGCGCTACCGACGACAAACTGAAACGGCTGGCGGGACGCACCCTGGACCCAAAACAGCGCGAAACGGTGGGACAGATTCGCAACTATATGGAAGGTGCTCGTTCGGCGTTGAAGGAAGGCGATGTGCGGAGAGCCAACACGCTGGCGCAGAAGGCACATTTGCTGTCGGAGGATTTGGTGAAGCAGTGAGGGCTGCCGAAAACGCCCTGATTGCAAAAAGTAACATGTGATGCTATTATGTATCACATGACCAAAGCCTCGGTTCGGGACCTCCGCTACGACTTCAAGAAAATTGAACGCCTATTGCTCAAAGGGGAAGAAATCCAAATTACCAAGCGTCGGCGTGTGATCGCCCGGCTGGTGCCGGAAACCGCGGAAACTGCGAAAAGAATGCCTGATTTCGAAGCGCGGGTGCGCAAGATCTATGGCGACAAGGTGCTGGCTGTCAGCGGCGCCGACCTAATATCTTGGGATCGGAACCGGTATTGAAAATCTACGCTGATTCCAGTTTTCTCGTTTCGCTTTACAGCGCGGATACCAACCGGGCCACCGCCACGCGGGCAATGCAAGCTTCAAGGGGAGAATGCTTTGTTACTACTCTTGGAGAACTCGAAGTCGTCAACGCTTTCGGGTTGCGGGTCTATCGAAAAGAGGTTTCGGCCGCGCAAGCCCAAGAGTCGATAACCGACTTCGAGAAAGATTTGCGCGATGGGGTTTTCCGACTCCGGCGTTTGGAGGAGCCGTTCTTTGACCGGGCGCGCCAACTGTCTCTGCAAACTACAGCCAAGCTTGGCACCCGCACAGCAGACCTGTTGCACGTGGCCGCAGCACTCGAACTGGGTGCGGATTTCCTTTATAGCTTCGACCAGCAGCAGAGGAAGCTTGCCCAAGCCGTTCGCCTCAAGCTGAACTAGGGATCGTGTCTTAGCTTGGGGCTCGGTCGCGGACTGCTTTGAGAAGACTGCCTTGAACTTCTTACAGAAAACATGCGAGGATCAGGTTTCCGCTCACTATGTTTCTCCTGAGACCTGAAACCTGCCACCTGAGACCTGCTCTACTCACTCGTGAAGTAATCCACGGTCACGGGGTTCTCAAACAGGGAGTAATCGCGCGTCACAACCGTGATGCCGCTATCGGTGACGAAGTAGCGCTCGCGGTCGGCTTCGGCATCGTAGCCGATGGTGGTGCCTTCGGGAATGTGCACGTCCCGCTCGACGATGGCTTTGCGGATGCGGCAACTGCGTCCCACGTTTGCGTGCGAAAACAAAATGCTGCTCTCGATTTCGGTGTAGGAGTTGACACGCACATCCGGAGATACCACGCAATTCTGGACCAAGCCGCCGGAAATGATGGAGCCGGAAGAAATCAGCGAATCGACCGCGTGGCCCATGCGCCCGCTTTCGGCAAATACGAATTTTGCCGGCGGATACTGCCGCTGGTGAGTGCGGATGGGCCATTGATCATCGTAAAGATTGAATACCGGCGAGACCGAAACCAGGTCCATGTTGGCTTCGTAATAAGCTTCAAGCGTGCCCACGTCGCGCCAGTAGAGGGCTTCTTTTTTGTTTTCGTCGACAAAATTGAAAGAGAAGACGCGGTAATCCCCCAGCATCTTGGGCAGAATATTCTTGCCGAAATCGTGACTGGAATCGGGATCCTCCGCGTCTTTGAGCAGCACGGGAATGAGCACGTCGGTGTTGAAGATATAGATGCCCATCGATGCTGAAATCTTCGTTGGATCGTACGGCGATCGGATATCGGTCTGTTTTGGTTTTTCCAGGAAGCCGATGATGCGATGGTCGTGGTCGATATCGACGACTCCAAAATGGCGGCATTCCTCCGGGTCGGTTGTCAGAGTGGCGACGGTGACGTCGGCGGCGGCGTCCTTGTGCTGCTTGAGCATGCGGCCGTAATTCATTTTGTAGATGTGGTCGCCGGAGAGGATGAGCACGTATTTGGGCTGTTCGGAGCCGATGGAATAGATGTTCTGATAGACCGCGTCGGCCGTCCCCATATACCAGTTCTCGCTGACCCGCTTCATGGGGGGCAGGATTTCGATAAACTCGCCGATCTCACGGCCAAAAATATTCCAGCCTTCGCGGATCTGACGATTCAGCGAGAGGGCCTTGTATTGAGTGAGGATATAGACGCGCCGCAGGCCAGAGTTGACACAGTTCGAAAGCGTGATGTCGATGATGCGGTAGATGCCGCCGAAGGTTACGGCTGGTTTGGCGCGGTCGCGGGTGAGCGGATAGAGGCGCTCGCCTGCGCCTCCAGCGAGCAAAATTCCGAGCGTATCTTTCATTGGCACACCGTCATCGGCACACCGTATGGATGCAACGTGCCATGCAAACGCTGCCCCGGCTCAACGCGAAATACTAGCATACGCGGCGATTTAACTGACGGCGGAAAGCCGAGAGCTGACACCTGCCCTCAGCAGTGCACGATCTTGTCGCTCTTGATTCCGCGGGTGGCGTTGCGCGAATCCACTACCAGCTTGGCCTCGCTGACGATCTTCTTGTAGTCGTAGTCGGTGTGATCGGTGACGATGAGCACGCAATCGTACTGGCCAAGATTGTCGAGCGATGAACACTTCATCTGCAGGTCATACTTACGGCCGCGGCCGACGAAGGGGAAGTAGGGGTCGTTATAGCCGACCACGGCGCCCTCTTTCTGCAGCAACTCGATTATGGTAAGAGCGGGCGACTCGCGCAGGTCGTCAATATCTTTCTTATAGGCAACGCCCAGAACCAGAATTTTGGATCCGTTGATGGGTTTTTTCTGCCGGTTGAGCGCGGAGATGGTGGACGCGATTACGTTGTACGGCATGGCCACGTTGATTTCGCCGGCCAGTTCGATGAAGCGGGTGCGGAAGTCGAACTCTTTCGCTTTCCAGGAAAGATAGAACGGATCAACCGGAATGCAGTGTCCGCCGAGACCCGGCCCGGGATAAAACGGATGGAAGCCGAAAGGCTTGGTGGCAGCGGCGTCGATGATCTCCCAGATGTCGAGGTCCATGCGCAGGCAAAGCATTTTGAGTTCGTTGACGAGGGCGATGTTGACGCAGCGGTAGATGTTTTCGAGCAACTTGGTCATCTCCGCGGCGGCGGGCGATGAGACTGGAACGGTGCGGCGAAAGATTGCGCCATAGAGCGCGGCCGCGATTTCGCTGGCCTGCGGATCGAGTCCGCCAATCACTTTCGGAATATCGTGACGAGCCACCTGGGTGTTGCCGGGATCCTCGCGCTCGGGCGAGAACGCGACCCAGATCTCGCTGTCGCCGGCTGCGCCCTTGCGGGAACCTTTCAAGCCGGCCTTGTTTTCCTGTTCGAGAATCGGAATCAGGACTTCTTCGGTGGTGCCGGGGTAGGTTGTGCTCTCGAGGATCACGATCTGACCGGCGCGCAGATAGGGCGCCACGGCGTGGGCGGTGTTGGTGATGTAGCTAAGGTCGGGCTCGTGATATTCGTTGAGCGGCGTGGGGACGCAGATGATGATGGCGTCCATGGCGGTGATCTGCGAATAGTCGGCGGTGGCATTGAAGCCATTCGATTTAGCCGCCTGAATCTCCTCGGGCGTGATGCGGAAAATGTAAGAGCCGCCGCTGGCGAGAGTGTCGATTTTGCGACGATCGATATCGAAACCGGTGACGGAGAATTTCTGCTCGCTGTAGAGCAGGGCCAGCGGCAATCCAACGTAGCCGAGGCCGATGATTCCGACCCGAGCCTGGCGCGCATCGATGCGGCTTTTCAAGTCAGTAAAGAGGGAAGAAGCGGTGAGTTGAGTATTCATAGGCCGGGAATAATTCTAGCATTGCAGGTCGCACTTGGGCCGCGGAAGCTGGGGTTCTCATACGATTGTCATGCGATTTTTACAGGGCGGATTGCGATCTTGATTACTGCCGGTAATCGAATTCGCCCGCGCGGCGGTTTTCTTAGTAACATGCGGGTGCAGTAATATGCGCCTCAGATGCGATCCTTCCGACTACAGATTGTGTTGTTCCTGGTCGTCATCGTCATTCTTGCTGCGCTCGCGAGCCAGGCGGCGCGCCTTCTGGTGGTGGACGAACCTGAAAAGTCCGACGCCATCGTGGTGCTGGCTGGGGAAACCAACGTCCGTCCGGCCCGCGCTCTGGACCTGCTGCGCCAGGGAGTGGCGCCGCACGTGTTTCTGAATGCTGAGAGGCGAGATCTGATCTATGATCGGCCACTGACCGACCTCGCGCAGAAATACGTGAACGGCCTTCCGGAAGCAAACCGAGTCTCGGTATGCCCGATCGCTGGGCTCTCGACCAACGCTGAGGCCGACGATGTAAGCCGATGCCTGCAGTCGCTGGGCGCACATCGGGTGCTGCTCGTGACCTCCGAATCTCACACCCGCCGTGCCTTGATGATCTTCCGCCATCGCCTGCCGCAATACCAGTTCAACGTGGCCGCAGCCCGCAATCCGGCGCAATTCGGCGAAGCCTGGTGGACGAACCGCGAATGGGCAAAAGTCACTTTTGATGAGTGGTTGAAGATGCTGTGGTTTGAAGCGGTGGATCGGTGGCGGTAGTCAGTTGCCAGTTCGCAGTTCTCAGTTTGCAGTTCTCAGTCTCTGTATCGGCAAACACCAAGGGCGACCGCTGGTGTAAATTTACTGAGAACTGAGAACTGATAACTGAGAACTGGTTCAGGAGGTTCCATGGCGCAAGTCACGATTACGGTGCGCAAGAACGGTCCTTTGCGCATAGACGATCCCAACGGCGTTGTCGAGATGGTGGACGCCGATGGCAACAAGTACGACCTGACAGGCAAGACGGCGTTTTCCCTCTGCCGCTGCGGCGCTTCCGCCAACAAGCCTTTCTGTGACGGTAGTCACAAGATCGCCTTCCAGGCTCCCGATACGGCGATCAAGATCGGATAGCCGCCCAGGTTCGACTGTAGAGACTGGGCTCGCCCCGTCTCTGCCGCGGCCGGAGACGCGGCAAGCCGCGTCTCTACAGGAAATCTCGGGCGCTCCTCTATCCCCCAAACCAACTTAATCAGAGTTCCCCTAGTGCCTAACTGGAAACCCAGCGGCGAAATTACGTGCCCGGGGCTTTCCCGTGATCTAGCATGGTCAGTGGACAATTGTTGCCGGAGTTACCGGCACTGGTTTTCAAATCGACGTTTTCAGGCCGAAGAACTTCTTGCCTGCTAACTTTATGGGCCCTTCGGAAAAAACACAGCAGGCCATTCGCCGCAGCACTCGGCTGCCGCTGGTAGTTCCGGTACTTGTGACCAGCCTCGACGCCGCCCAGCCATTTTCCGAGCAGGGCAACACCACCCTGGTAAACGCGCACGGATGTGGGCTGATCGTTCCACGCAAACTGGTGCACGGCATTCGGGTCCGGCTGGAAATCGTTTCGGCACAACGGCACACCACGGCGCGGGTGGCGGAGATGGTTCCACTGGGCAGCGATCCCGAGACCTGGCTGATCGGCCTGGAACTCGACGTTCCTGGCAACTTCTGGGGAATCGAGTATGCGCCTACGGATTGGAGGATCGAGGAGAGCCCATCGCCTGCCGCAGAGCACCAACTGGCAGATCAAGAGCCGATCACGGCGGCGAAGCCTGCTCGTTGGCGACGCTGGCGCCTGACCGACATCAGCGCGGGCGCCTGCTACCTGGAGACGGCTGCGCCATTTCCCGTCAGTACCCCGGTGGTGCTGAGTATTCGGGTATTGAACACAGAGTGTCTGCTGGAAGGAGTCGTGCGGGTGTCACATGCGGAAACGGGAATGGGAGTCGAGTTCACGCGAGCACAAGCGCACGATCAGCGGGCGCGGGTGGAGGAATTGATCGGCCGGCTGATAAGCAACCGCGAGGTTCCGCGAATTTTCGTTGGAAGGAAAGAAGGCCAGCACGCGGCGCCGAATCCGGCGCCCGACGACGCGCAGGATGCCGCATCGCCCGACCCGCTCCTGGAACTGGTTCGCCAGGGGCCGTCGTTGACCTTGGAGCAGTTTCTGAACGATTTGCGTGCGCAGCGGTCGGCAAGCGCCGCGACCCGCGGATTGAGCTAGCGTTGCCGGTGCTGCTTACCGGGACCTCTGGATCAGAGAGTGATGACGGTCAATATACTTCGCTTTGGGATGAGGTGCTCGAAGCGACGGCGCAGTCAGAGCTGGAGGCAGCCAGCGTGCGCGGAAACGGCGGCGGGACGGGGCATTAGCGGCGGTGGAGTGGTACACTGCCTCGCCTGAGGGCTTTGTGCCAGACGAATTTGTGTCATCTGAAATGAAAAGGGAACGGGATCGAGCACTGGGGATGGGCGCGAAGATCACGCGCCGGGATTTTCTAAACGGAGTCGCACTGACGGTGGGAGCGGCCATCGTTCCAGCGATCGTTCCGGCCATCATCCCGCCTGAAATGTGGGCTGCGGCAGCGGCCGATCTGGAAGCGCAGGACGTCCCAGGTTACTATCCTCCGGGCAAGACCGGCCTGCGCGGAAATCATGCCGGGTCGTTCGAGACCATGCACAAAGTCCGCGACGGCGCTTTCTGGGAGGACGCTCCCAAGGCGGTGGACACGGGCGAATCTTACGATCTGGTGATCGTGGGCGGAGGCATCAGCGGACTGGCCGCGGCGCACTATTTCCGCAAGGCCGCGGGCGACAAGGCGCGCGTCCTGATTCTGGAGAACCACGATGACTTCGGCGGGCACGCCAAGCGCAACGAATTCCGCGCGGGCAGCCGCACGATTTTGGGATTCGGCGGCACGTATTCCATTGAAAGTCCGGCACCCTATAGCGCAGTCGCGAAGGGTCTGATCGAAGAGCTCGGTATTGATGTGCCTTCGTATCACAAGTACGTCAGCAAGGATCTCTACCGTTCGTTGAGTCTGAAGCCCCGCATCTTCTTCGATAAGGAAACCTTTGGGACCGACAAGCTGGTCGTGAACGCGGTTCATACCGGGTGGGACGAGAGTGGCATCAACGATGTGGGCGGCGAAGCGGGTTTGCGGGAATTTCTGAAAGAAGCTCCCCTGTCGGCGAAAGCCAAGCAGGATTTTCAGCGGCTGCTCACGGATGAAAAAGATTATTTCCCCGGCCTCAGCTCCGACGAAAAGAAGGCGCGCCTGGCTCGCATGAGCTATGCGAAATACCTGACCGACATGGTTGCCGTGAGCGACGAGATCGTGAAATTGTTCCAGGCCTTCCCGCACCCGCTCTTCGGCGCTGGCATTGATGCGGTCCCTGCACAAGACGCCTGGGGCCTGGAAATGCCGGGATTCAAGGGCCTCAAACTCGATCCGGGGCCGGGCAAGGGAATGAACCGCGATTGCATTCACAACGACGAAGCGGAAAAATACTTCTTTCACTTTCCCGACGGCGGGGCCACCATCGCCCGGCTGCTGGTGCGCAAGCTGATCCCGGCGGCGATTCCAGGAAGCTCTGCCACCGACGTGGTGCTGGCGAAGGCCGATTACTTCAAGCTCGATGAGCCGTCTTCCGCGACGCGCATCCGGCTGAACAGCACGGTGGTCAAGGTGAACCACCAGGGCGATCCGGCCGCGGCGAAAGAAGTCGAAGTCAGTTACTTTAGCGAGAAGAAGCTGAAGACGGTGCGCGCCGCGAACTGCATTCTGGCGTGCTGGCATGTGGTGATTCCATACATCGCGCAGGAATTGCCGGACGCGCAGAAAAAGGCGCTCGCTTCGGCGCAGAAAGTTCCGCTGCTCTACAACAATGTGCTGGTGCGCAACTGGAGCGCCTTCCAGAAGCTGGGCACGAGTGCGATTTACGCGCCGGGCATGTACCACACCAGCGTGAGCCTGGATATTCCGGTCAGCATCGGCGGCTATGAATGCACGAAAAGGCCGGACGAGCCAATCATGGTGCACATGATGAAGGCAGCGTGCAAGCCGGGACGCCCGGCGCGCGAGCAGCATAAGCTGGGGCGCATCCAGCTCTACACCACGACGTTCGAAACTTACGAGCGCAACATCCGCGAGCAACTGGCGCGGATGCTGGGTCCGGGCGGATTCGACCCCGCGCGCGACATCCTGGAAATTACGGTCAACCGCTGGCCGCACGGCTACGCCTATGAATACAATTCGCTCTTCGACCAGTTCTGGCTGGAAGGCGGCGAGACGCCGTGCCAGGTGGCGCGCAAACCATTCGGGCGGATCGCGATCGCGAACTCGGACGCGGATGCCTACGCTTACACCGACTGCGCCATCGATCAGGCTTACCGTGCGGTGCAGGAGTTGAAGAATTTGTAATTTGTGATTTCTAATTTGCGATTTGAAAAGCCACATCCAATTACAAATTCCCAATTACCAATCACAAATTCCGAAGTATTTTTCGCGCCGACAGATGGGCTCCGGTCAGCAGCAGCATCCCCGACAAGAACGCCCAGAACATCAGGCTGACCGAGATGGCGAACGGCCCGTACACTTCCGCAAAATTCAGCCGGGGCAGGGCGAAGATATAAGCGTACTTCAGCGCCTCGGAGAGCAATCCCATGATCACCGCCGCCGGCAGGACTCCCCGGGCCGGCACCTTGCCGTTCGGCAACAGCCAGTAGACGAGGAAGAAGATGGCGATACTGGCTAGGATCGAAAAAATTTTCATAGTCACAAAGTCCACCAGTTGCACATACCAGGCGCCGTATCCGTGCAGTGCGCTTTTCAGGATGGCTACGTTTCCGGCGGTCAATCCTACCGAGAGCAGGGCGAGCGATCCGCAGGCAAATACAAGTCCAAGCGAGATCAACTGATTTCCCAGATATGAGCGGTTGTTGCGAAATCCCCAGACGCGGTTCAGCGCAACTTCCAGGGGCAGAAAAATTCCGGTGGATGTAATCAGCAGGATGGCCAGCGAGAATACCTGTGCCCGATGGTGCGCGCCGACCAGCGCATTCAGGTTGCGGATCACGAATTCCTGTCCGGTCGGAAGATAATCGCGCAACAGGTTCTCGACTACGCGGTACATCACCTGGGAATGAAAGACGTACCGGATCAGCGTCATCAGCAATAACAAGAACGGGAAGAACGACAGAATGGAGTTGGCGGCAACGGAGAAGGCAAAGGTGTGCACCTCGGTCCGGAGCAGATAGCGCGCGGTGGAGCGCACTAGGCCTTCGACCGGAGCCGCGCGAAATTCGGACGCGCCTTTCTCGTCGGAAAGCTTGATGGGAGTGATCGAAGACACTGGTTTCTCAATATTATCAAATACTTACGGCCTTCCGTCGAGGCTCGCCGGCTCGGGTCTCCGCGGCGTGGCGTTTGATTGAGCCGGGGTCATGTTCGTTTTCAGCAACTTAGCTCTTGCCAACCGCAATGTTCCTGCTATTATCTGGTGCTTCGTCAACCGGACCCGGTTGGCGAGTGCGTAGCAGGATGGACGTTTCTGTGTCAGCAGTCCGATATCGCGCCTTCGTTTTCGCGGCTCCACAGTATTTCGTCGCGGGCAACCGTCCGACCGAATACAGGGGAGCCGTTTCTGTTGGTGCGGTATCGCCGGCGCGCGGCAACGCCAGCAAAATTCTTACCGTCCCTTTGAGGGGGGGCCCTGGTACCGGGTGTCTGGTATCGAGTGTCCGGTATACCAGGGCAAACAGATAAGAGGCGGAAGAAAAATTCTTAGCGACGGCGAAAGGAGTTTCTTTGTGAGAGAGAAGGGTACTGTGAAGTGGTTCAACGGGGCGAAGGGATACGGATTCATCCAGCGCTCCACCGGCGAGGATGTGTTCGTGCATTTCTCGGCCATCCAGGAGAACGGCTACCGCTCGCTGAA
>Ga0209117_1001054_pt1 | contig 10074 bp, 8 predicted proteins | sample BlaSpr_A8_OM2_M2_FD_187978 | JGI IMG/M metagenome (GOLD analysis project Ga0209117, IMG submission 187978) | Forest soil microbial communities from Thunder Bay, Ontario, Canada - Black Spruce, Ontario site 2_A8_OM2_M2 (SPAdes) (version 2) | ecosystem: Environmental > Terrestrial > Soil > Boreal...
ATTGGATGCTGTCAATCATGACCTTGCTAGCTGTTAGTTCGTCAACGGTGCGCAGTGAATCACTCGACGCAGGTTCATTGACGGTGATGGCAGCCTGAGTGGCAGGGGGCGCCGGACCCGTCTCAGAAGATGCTTGTTCGTCGCTAGGTTTTTTTCCCGGTTGTTCAGATTGGACGATGGCAGTTGCCGCTAGCGCCGCTATGCGAGCCGTCGTCATTTCCATCACACAGCTTCGAGCAGTCGAGGGGGCGGCCCATCCACATTTGTTGTCACGCATAGAGAGCCAGCGGCGTTGCTCATTAATGAGGGTCCCGCTGTCATTTTGGTCTTTCAAAGCCTGTGAATATGCTTGTCCCATTTTAGCATCGAGCTGCGCTAGCAGAGTATCGCTACAGATGAGCATTTCTGTTCCGGACGTAGCTTTATTGCAGTCGAAGCTCGGCGAAAATTTGGGGACTATTCTCGGTGGGGCGGGCGCTTCGGCGCTACCAACATCAACGGATACAACCGCGGCGGCTTTGCTCCACTGCACGGCGGCACGCGATTTTCGAACGTGAACCTGGCGTTGCATGACCAGCACTTCCGCGGCGGGACGACGGTCTCAGGCCGTGAGTTCGGCACAGGTCGTATGCATGCTCAGCCAATGAGTCATGCGCAGTTCCAGAATGCGCGTTTCTCGACCGGCAGACTGCCCATGACGCCGGGCCGCGAGAGCTTCTCGGCCAGCGGGCGCCCAGCGGCTCCTTCAACGACTCGGAACGTGTCACAGAATCACCACTTCTTCTCGGCCCGAGGCGCCACTGCAACGGCGCCGCGATCATTGGATAGAGGGCAGGGGCGAGGGCAATCGCAGATGTCGAACAGCAACCGGCAGGCTGGTGGCTTCACTGGAAACGGCCGCGAAGTTGCGCGGCCCGGAAACACCAGTTCGAATAGCGGGTCCCAGCGCTCCGGCCAAAGTCCGGAAACGCGAGGCAATTCAAATTCGGGATCGGGGCCGAGACCCGGCAACTCAGGTGGCTCGATGTCCGCTCGCGCGACCAGTAGCGGTAACGGTGGCGGCTGGCAGAAATTTTCGCCAATGCCCCAGCGTTCATCCTCTGAATCAACTCGCGGTGAGCCCGCCGGACGCCCATCCATGGGCGGCGCAGAGAACCGCGGTTCGTACGGATCGCCCCGCAGTTCGGGTCCGGCAAGCCGCAGCTATAGTCCGGAGGGCCGTGGCTACAGCGGATCCTCTGAATCAACCCGCGGTGAGCCCGCCGGACGCCCATCCATGGGCGGCCCAGAGAACCGCGGCTCGTACGGATCGCCCCGCAGTTCGGGTCCGGCAAGCCGCAGCTATAGTCCAGAGGGCCGTGGCTACAGCGGATCTTCTCGTCCGCCGCTCAATATGAGGCAGCCCATCGTCACTCCGCGCTCTTACGGCAGAGGTGCTTACGGCGGCGGTCCTTATGGCGGCAATCGCGGCGGCTACAGCGGTGGCGGCGGACGCCCAGCCCCAAGTTACGGCGGTGGCGGACGTTCTGCTCCCAGCTCCGGCGGTGGCCATTCGGCGCCAAGCGGCGGATCCTCGCACGGTGGAGGCGGATCCTCGCACGGCGGTGGCGGATCCTCGCACGGCGGCGGCGGCGGTGGCGGCAGACATGGGAGGTAACACTGCGCTGGATTCTTTCCCAGCGTAGCAACGCAGCATAGCAACACTCTACCCAGCAGTGAGGCGCGCCAACCACGCGTCCCACTGCTTTTTTTGCCGAAGCTCGTGTGGCGACGGGCGTCCCCGCCCGTCGAAGCCGAGCGAAGCTCGGCAGCGTCGCCGATCAGACGAGCGGCCGCAGTCAGTTGCCCATCCGCGCATGCTGATTCTCGCAGTTCCCCACTTCCCACCTACCGCGACAGGCGTGTGAGCTTGGGGTCGGCGAAGTTCGTCCACTTGCCGTCTTTGCTTTTTTGCTGGCTCCTTGGGTGAGAAGTGGCGGAAGCGTGTGTGAGTCGAACTCAAATCTGTGTTGACCGCAAAGGAAAAGCCTTTAGACATTCGCCAATTCCGCCAGAAACCTTAAAATCCGGATGGGGCTGGCACAGTTTTAGCCCGGCACCGGACTACGAACCCACGGCAAAGCCGATCGCCTCAGATCTGGATGTCGGGTCGCGAAAGCACTCTTTATGCGGCAGGATTTTTTTTCGTGGCCATTTCCTCAAGGATCAGCAAGATCCGAAATCCGTCATTGAGGGTGCGGCGTTCCTCGCCTGATAAACTGGCTAGTGAATCGGCTCTCTCGCGCATGGCAGCTCGTGCTTTGGCGATCCGGTCGCGCAATTTGGTATCGTCGAGTTCTAAAACTGCGACTGCGTAGAGTTGTTTCCATCTGGCGTTGAGATCAGTATCCCTGGGAAGGAGATTGGACTGCGCCATAAAACTTGCCCTCCTTGGCGGAGAGAATTGGTGAAGGTGCTTCGAACGTTAATCGAAAGTCGGGCGCTTTGTCGGTACGCTGGCGCACCAAGGCCAGCCAGGCGGCCAAATTTGGCAAGCTTTGTCGATTTAAAATTACCCATATCGTATGAGGGCCACATTGGCGACTCATGTCCACAAAAATTACCCGTACTGAGTGAAGGCTCTCGCGGAATGGGTGCCGCGACTGTGATTTGTGGTCAGCGGTGACGCAGGGGAACGGTTCGACTGGAAATCTTCAGTAACCATGCGGGGCTGGGATGGCGGAAGCGAGTGTGAGTCGAACACACCGGCGACATCGGAGATGCCGCCCGCCGGTTTTGAAGACCGGGACGATCACCGGACCGCATGCGCTTCCGTAATTCGTTGGCAACGGAACACGAACTACTTCGGCTGCGCCACCACTCGCAGATATGGCTTCAGAGTCTTCCAGCCGCTGGGATATTTTTGCTTGGCCTGGTCTTCCGAAACCGATGTGGGAATGATCACGTCCTGCCCTGGCTTCCAGTTCACGGGCGTAGCAACGTTATGTTTCGCGGAGAGTTGTATCGAATCCAGCGCGCGCAACACCTCATCGAAATTGCGTCCGCTGCTCATGGGGTAGATCAGCATCAGCTTGATCTTTTTGTCCGGACCAATCACGAACACCGTGCGCACCGTGGCGTTGTCGGCCGCCGTACGGCCCTCGCTGGTGGTCCCCGCTTCGGCGGGCAGCATGTCATAGAGCTTCGCCACCTTGAGTTCTGGATCGCCAATCATCGGATAGGTCACCTTGTGACCCTGCGTTTCCTCAATATCGGCGGCCCACTTGCCGTGACTGGTCACCGGATCCACGCTCAGCCCGATAATTTTCGTGTTGCGTTTGGCAAACTCCGGCTGCAGACCCGCCATGTAACCCAGTTCGGTCGTGCATACGGGAGTGAAATCCTTGGGGTGCGAGAACAGGATCGCCCAGCCGTCGCCGATCCATTCGTGAAAGTCGATCGTGCCTTGCGTGGTTTCGGCAGTGAAATTGGGAGCCTCGGAATTGATGCGTAGAGACATGTTGGTTCCTCGCGTAGTTCTCTCGAAATCGACGGATGGCCAGCGCTTTAACCCTACTATATTAGTAGAGAATAGAATATCCAGCGGCCGCCAGCTCGTAAACTGGGGGCCGGCCGATTCCGGCAGACATTATGTTATCGCATCGGGCCGTGATTGTGCCTTGGCCCGCCAAATACGACGCGATAAAATGTCAGGTATGGCTGCTTTGGTACGAAATCTCTCCTTGGTGCAGGTCGATGTGTTTACCGACCGCGCCCTCACCGGCAACTCTCTGGCGGTTTTCCTCGACGGCCGCGGCCTCAGCACCGAGCAGATGCAGGCGCTGGCGCGCGAGATGAATCTCTCCGAGACTACTTTCATTCTGCCCGGAGACGCCGCCGCAGAAAAGACGCGCGGAGTCCGCGTGCGCATCTTCACCGTGCTGGAAGAACTGCCCTTCGCCGGACATCCTACGCTCGGCACCGCGTTCGTTCTGCGTGGCCAGACCGGCGTGCCTGAAGTCCGGCTCGATCTGAACGTCGGCACCATACCCGTGCGCTTCACCCAAGAACCAGCGCAGGCTGCCTTCGGAGAGATGACGCAGAAGGAACCCGAGTTCGGCGCGATCCACGAGGCGGAGGCCGTCGCGCGTCTCACGGGCCTGAGCGTGGCTGACTTTGATGACTCCGCGCCCATCCAAACCGTCTCTACCGGCTTTCCTTTCACCATCGCCACGCTGCGTTCACTGAAAAAGCTGCAGAACCTGCGCCTCGATCTCGACGCCGCTGCCGAATACCTTGCGCGCAAAGGCGGAAAGCTCTTTTACTTTGTTTGCCGCGAAACCGTCGATCCCCGAGCCCGCCTTCACGCGCGCATGATCTTTCACGGAGGAGACGATCCAGCCACCGGGTCCGCCGCCGGATGTTGCGCCGCTTGGATGGTGGCGCACGGCGTTGCTGCCAGCGATGAGCGGGTTTTGATCGAGCAAGGCCTCGAGGTGCATCGTCCCAGTTGCATTTTTGTTCGCGCCACGAAACAAGATAACCAGGTGGTCACTGTGCGTGTCGGTGGAAATTGCGTGGAAGTTCTGCGCGGTGAACTCACGCTCGCAATCTAGCGGACCAAAACGCTGGACAGTCGCGGCTCTGACCCCGATGGCACGATCTTCCCACGCACCAGAGTGCCATTTGCGGGCGCGGCACTTTACCGGCGCTCCGATTCTGTTTAGCATTCACCTCGCTCCCGGTTCTCAAAAAAAGAAATCAGGTATCGAATTAAGAAAAAATTTATGACGATAGTCTCACGGTCACGCCAATGAAGCCCAAGAAAACAATTCTTTGTGTGGACGATAACGAACAGTCACTTTCCATCCGCAAAATCCTGCTTGAAACGCGGGGCTACCGCGTGATCGCGTGCAACAGCGGCGAACAGGCCCTCGAAGCCTTCCGCCGCGGCGGCGTTGACCTGGTGCTCACCGACCTCATCATGCCGGGCGTGGATGGTTCGCGGCTGATCGAAGAAATCAAAAATCTTTCTCCGCAGACTCCGACCGTACTGATCTCCGGCCGAATCAAAATCTACGAACGCGAAACGCTCGCTGATGTTTTTCTGCCCAAGGGGATGTACGAACCCATGGAACTGCTGGAACGCATTCGCGTGTTGCTGGTGCGCAAGCGCGGCCCCAAGCGTCAGGTTGAACTCCGCGCCCGCTCCGTGGAGCACGCGAACGTGGCGTGAGGTACGATACGACCGCTGCCGAATTTCGCTCGCTTCGTGTGATATGGTTTTCACTGGATGGCGGCCTTCATCGAAGCGAGAGAACTGCGCAAAACCTACCGGGTTGGCAAAGTTGATGTGCCCGCCCTGCGCGGCGTCTCCTTCTGCGTGCAGCAGGGAGAGTTCGTCACCATCGTGGGCCCTTCGGGCAGCGGCAAGTCCACGCTCTTTTATCTGCTCGGCGGACTGACCCATGCCGACTCCGGAAGTGTCACTATTGACGGCGTGGATTTCGCCACGCTTTCCGACGGCGAGCGCACCCGGTTGCGCAAAAGCAAGATCGGATTCGTCTTCCAGAAATTCAATCTTTTGCCTACGCTCAGCGCGCGCTCGAATATCGAGATCGCCGCTGATATCGCCGGCCGGGCCATGCCCGATCCCGCGTTCCTGAAGAAGATCACCGATATGCTCGGCATCGCCCAACGCCTGGAGCATCGTCCCAACGAGCTTTCCGGCGGCGAGCAGCAGAGAGTCGCGCTCGCCCGGGCTCTCATCAACCGCCCCGCTATCGTGCTCGCCGATGAGCCCACCGGCAACCTGGATTCGAAAAGCTCGAGCATCGTCCTCAACATGTTGCGCCAGTCGAACAAGGATTTGGGGCAGACCGTGCTCATGATTACGCACAATCCCGAGGCCGCCGAGTATGGCGACCGCATCGTCCACATGCGCGACGGCCAGATCGTAACGCCGGATGAAGATCCCCAGTGGTCGCCGCATCATCCGGCCGAACACTTGCAGTCGTGACCGCCAGGTTTGCTCCGCTGGGATGGGGTCGTTTATACTCATAAAGTTGGGCGGGAGTAACTCAGTGGTAGAGTGCGACCTTGCCAAGGTCGAAGTCGCGGGTTCAAATCCCGTCTCCCGCTCCAGTTTCTGGAAGCCCTGCCCCGGCGAGGGCTTTTTGTTTCAGCGTGCTAGTTTTAGCGTGCTAGTTTTAGAGAACTATCCGGCGCGGTAGCCAAGTGGTAAGGCCGAGGTCTGCAAAACCTCTATCGTGAGTTCGATTCTCACCCGCGCCTCCAATTTCATCCCGTACAAATCTCTTGCAAAAAAAAAGAACGGTGGAGGGCCGAGCGTCCCCGCCCGACTGGCCGGGCGAGGCGCCCGTCTCTCCACCGTTTCGCCACACGGTTACGGTGCTACAGCCGCGCGCACACCGCTTTGGTCTGCGTGTACATTTCGAGAACGTCTTTGCCCATCTCGCGTCCCCAACCCGACTGTTTGTACCCGCCAAACGGCAGTGCCGCGTCGAAGATGTTGTAGCAGTTGATCCAGACCGTTCCGGCCCGCAGTGCGGCCGCCAGACGATGCGCTTTCGAAATGTCCTTCGTCCAGATGCCGGCCGCCAGTCCGTACACCGAATCGTTGGCGCGCGGTGTGAGTTCTTCCGCATCGTCGAACGGAATCGCCGCCACCACCGGACCGAAAATTTCTTCCTGCACCACCCTCATGTTGTCTTTCGTATTCACCAGCACGGTCGGCTCGACAAAATATCCCTTGTCGCCCAGCTTTTTTCCGCCCGTCATCGCAGTTGCGCCTTCCGACAAGCCAATCTCCAGGTAGTTGCATACCCGTTGCAACTGCTCTTCGGAGACGAGCGGTCCCATCGACGTGTCCGGTTCCATGCCCGATCCCACCTTGATCTTCTTGGCCTTCGCCGCTACGCCTTCCACCACGCGATCAAACACCGGCCGCTCCACGAACAGACGCGAACCAGCGCAGCAGCATTGTCCGTGATTGAAGAAAATCGCGCTGGCAGCGCCGCCGATGGCCACATCCAAGTCTGAATCCTGGAACACTACATTCGGCGACTTGCCGCCGAGTTCGAGCGAAACTTTCTTCAGATTTCCGGTGGCCGCGTGCACGATCAGCCGGCCCACTTCCGTGGATCCGGTAAACGCAATTTTATCGACCAGATCGTGTGCTGCCAGGGCTGCGCCCGCCGTCTCGCCATATCCGGGGACGATGTTGACCACACCATCCGGGAATCCGGCTTCCATAATCAACTCGCCCAGACGCAGCGCGGAGAGCGGCGTCTGCTCGGCTGGCTTCAACACCATCGTGCAGCCCGAGGCCAGCGCCGGCGCCAGCTTCCAAGCCGCCATCAGCAGCGGGAAATTCCACGGAATGATCTGCCCCACCACGCCGACCGGTTCGCGCAGCGTGTAGGCGTGATAGTTGACGCCGGGGGTATACATGACCGAGAGCGGAATGGTCGTGCCTTCGAGCTTGGTCGCCCATCCCGCCATGTAGCGGAACATATCGACGGCGAGCGGAACATCAGCGGCGCGCGCCACGGTGAGCGGCTTGCCGTTATCGAGGGTTTCAAGCGTGGCGAATTCTTCGAGGTGCTGTTCGAGGAGGTCCGCCAGTTTCCAGACCAACTTGCCGCGCTCGGAGGCAGTCAGGCGCGACCAGGGACCGCTGTCGAATGCCTTGCGCGCAGCCTGCACGGCAGCGTCAATGTCCTCCCGATCGCCTTCCGCTACCTGCGCCAGAACTTCGCCGGTGGCCGGGTTGTAGGTTGGGAAAGTTTTGCCTGAGGCGGCATTTACCCACCTGCCGTCGATCAGCATTTTGCGCGGCTTCCCGATGAAGTCGCTGACCCGCGAATCAATCTGGATTGGGGAAATTGCAATACCCATATATCCTCCTTAAGCGAGATCGAGTGTGAGAGGTTCGTTGAGGTGAAATGAACTAGAAAAATACTAATCCCGCGGGACGGGGGAAGGCAACTGCCGGGTGGGATTCATCACTTTCCGCATGTTCCGGCGTCACTGCATCACGGCAGACAGCATGAGATTCGTATCAGGTCATCGCTCGAGCGATGACGCTAAACGCACCCAGAAGAAAGGCGCTTCCAGAGGGTGTCGCTAAAGCGATGCCCTGATACGAATCGCACTTGCATTATAGGCTGCAGAGCCCGCCGACCGCCCGCTACTTGATTTCCTTCATCGCCATGAGCGAACCGTAGTCGCGGCCGGAGGGCTCGACGGCTCGCGCCACCACTCCGGCAAAACCCTCGCGAAATTCGGGAAACTTCGCCACCAATGCCTTGATCACGGCCGTATTTTCCTGAAACGTGCGCGCGGTATTCGATACGTCGGCGGCCTGGTACTTTACGACCACGTCAAGATCGTCGCCAACGGCCAGCGGAAAGATTTCGGTCAAATGATAGACCTTGCCGCCGGCGCTCAGATCCACGGTGTTTCCGTTCGCAGGCATATCGGCAGGTTGCGCTGCCTGGGTCTCGTCATAGAGTTTATCGGTGGCGAGCGTGCTCATGAAGTCCACGGGGGCCGACAGGGCGATCGCCTCGCGGTAATACAACCAGGCGTTGCGATTCTGTCCTTTGCTCTTGAAATCGCGGGCGCGCTGGGTGAACCATGCGGCATCGTGTCCCGAGGCCTGCGAGGATTTGGCGTAAAAACCTGCCAGTTTCCAGTCGGCGCCTGCCTGCTGTAGGACGAAAGTCAGCGTCTTCGCATCCTGGCCGCCGTTCACGTCGAGAATGGTTACGCCGTACTTGCCGGGCGGTAGATTATTCAGGACAAATACCGCGCTATCCTTCGTTTGACCCGACGGCCCAAATACTCCGCACAGAAACTCAGCGCGTGCGAGCGGCTCCGGGCCCTCGGCTGTTAGTAAAAACGGTGGACGAACCGTTGCTTTTGCGCCGGTGAACGCGGCCTGGTTCTCTTTGACTGCGGCTTCGATGCCGGCAAAGCTGGCTGCCACGTCGGCAATGGAGTTCTGCTTCAGGGCAACCGTATCTCCCCGCGCCGACATTTCGAAATAGCGCTTTGCCGCGGCTTCGAGCGCGGTTCGTACCGAGGCATCCATGTCCGAGGCGCTCTGGCAGGTCTGGGCACGGGCCGACGGAACACCGGCCGAGGCTCCCAGCAGCAGCAGCCATAGCCATTTTCGGCAGCGCCGTCGATTCCGGAGCGTGGGTTCCGAAGCAATGCCCAAAGGGAAGGCCTCCGCTGGCATTTTACGCGCTGTCAAAGTCGAGGGCAGCCTGAATGCTTGCAAAGGCGATGGCGGCAATGGGTCGTGGGTCATCAATACGCAAGAAATAAGGCCCTCCGGCGTTCTACAAGCAGTGGTAAAATCAGGCAGGGCGCAGTGGCCGCGGAACCGGTGGCCGCTCGCGGAAACGGGAGATTCTGATGCCGCGCACACGCAGATGGATTGCTTTGGAGTTCTTGCTGGCAGCTCCAGTCCTTCTTGCTCAGATTGCTCTTGCTCAGACTGCCCTTGCTCAGATTGCCCCTGCTCAGACTGCTGTCCAGCCCGCCGCCGCGCCGACCACCACCCCGCACCGCAAGTCCCATAAGACCCAGACGCCATTCGTGCTCCCGCCGCTGCCGAGCGGTCCGCTGAGTCAGTTGCCGATGGACCAGATTCCGGCAACGCCAGCGAAAGTCAGCTATCAAGGCGGGTTGCTGACGATCTCGGCTCAGAATTCGCCTTTAAGCGAAATCCTGCGCGATGTGCGCAAGCTCACGGGTGCTTCGATTGAAATTCCTCCAGGCTCAGGCGCCAGCGAGCGAGTGATCACGCACCTGGGACCGGGAGCGCCACGGGATGTTCTGGCGGGATTGCTCAATGGCTCTAGTTTCAATTACGTGATGCTGGGTTCAAGCTCAGATCCCACCGCTGTTTCCAGCGTGGTGCTTATGGCAAAGCCCTCGTCGTCGGGAGGGACCCAGGCCGCCGCGAACGTGGGCAATCCGGGGGCGATGCCTCCGAACCGCGTTCCCCCGCCTCAGCCGATCAACCAGCAGGTCATCGTCCCGCAACCAGGGAATGGACAA
>Ga0209117_1001055_pt1 | contig 10073 bp, 6 predicted proteins | sample BlaSpr_A8_OM2_M2_FD_187978 | JGI IMG/M metagenome (GOLD analysis project Ga0209117, IMG submission 187978) | Forest soil microbial communities from Thunder Bay, Ontario, Canada - Black Spruce, Ontario site 2_A8_OM2_M2 (SPAdes) (version 2) | ecosystem: Environmental > Terrestrial > Soil > Boreal...
CCCGCGGCGGCAGCTCCCGGATCGCCGCCCGCGCCGCCGCGCCGCCCGCCAGCACCCAGAAGCCGGCCGTGATGCCCAGCCCCGCCAGGACCCGCCGGCGGCCGGTCACGGCAGCGCCGGCGGCGACCAGGGCGAGGGCGACGCCGAGGCCAACGAGCACCAGGGCGGCGGCATGAGAGACCAGGACCGCGGCCGCCGCCGCGGCGCCGGCCAGCAGGAGGCGCCCTGCCGCCGGTCTCTCGCCGGTACTCGCCAGCTCGGCGGCGAGCAGCGTCAGGGCCAGGGCCACGGCGAGATCGCTCGCGTAGGGCTTGACCTGCGCCGCGTAGCGGATGAGTGCCGGCTGCAACGCGAACAGGGCGATGGCGAGGGCCACCGCCGCCGAGTGCGCCAGCACGCGCCGCGCGAGACGCGCGAAGAGCCACAAGGCGATCAGCGAGCTGATCAGCGGCAGCAGGCGGAGGCCGAGATCGCTGGCGCCCCAGAGCTCGGTCCCGGCCTTCTCGAGCAGGGCGAAGCCCTTCGGCGCCACCTGGGCGAAGGGCAGCGGACCCGACAGCAGTGCGGGCCAGGAGAGCTCGAGGAATCCCCGCGAGAGCGCCAGCTCGTCGACCCATTGCGAGGCGCCGGCGGCGTATTGCCAGAGGCGCACCGCCGCTCCGAGGAGGAGCAGCGCGAGCCACAGCGGCCGCAACCCGTCACCGTCCGCGGCATGGGCGGCGGCCGGCGGCTGCAAAGGAGGGCCGCCGCTCACCGCACCGGTGGCCTGCCCGCGTGCTGCGGCCCGCTCGCGTACTGAGCCCCGTCCGCGTGCTGCGCCCAGCCCGCGTCCTGCGCCTCGCCCACGCGCTGCGGCGAACCCGCGTCCTGCGCGGCGCCCAGCCGCCGATTGAACGCCTCGATCCGTGCCTGAGCGCGCGGATAGGCGGTGGGGAGCAGGCGCCCCGCGGCGTCGATCTCGTCGTGGTAGTGCAGGATGACCGGGTCAGCCGACAGCAGGGTGTCGGGCGGCGGCTGAGGGTGCAGGTGGAGAGGGAAGTTGAGAGCCGCCGACGCCTCCGCGAACGGGATCGGGTGCGCGGCCAGTGCGAGGCTGAAGCTCGCCTGATGACAGTGGTGGGCGCAGTCGCCCAGCAGCTCGAGCACGTCGAGGATGCGGGCGTTCCACTCGCGCCAGACGGGCACGAACTCGCGCGCCAGCTCGCGGGTCAGGAAGACGACGCCTGTATTGCAATAGAGGATCGTCGGCTCGCCGTGCACCGTCGTGCGATAACGCCGCGACGGCAGCGGCAGGCCGAAGTAGCGGAACAGCCGCCCGAAAGCTTCGTGCGTCACCGATGCCACGTCGGCGATCTTCGCCTGCAGGGCGCCGGCGATCAATCGCGGCAGGAGATCGCCGACGATCACCGTATCGCAGTCGAGCAGCAAGATCCCGCGCGCGTCAGTGGCCAGCGCCTCGGGATAGAGCTGCAGCTTGTTGGCCGACGTGTTCCGGCGGTCGAAGCACTCCACGATCCTCACCTCGGCGCCTTCGCGCTCGAGCGTGGCGCGCGCCGCGGAGGCGATGTCGCCGACCATGCAGACCAGGAAGCGGGCGCCCGCGAGCGACCCTCCGAAGCAGCGCAGCGAACGCACCAGGCGCCGGGCCTGCTCCAGATGACGCGGGCAATTCTCCGCCACGCAGCCGATGACGATCTCCGCGGGCCGGAGCCGCGGCAGGGTCCCCGAGAGCCGGCGCAGCCGCCAGGCGCCTTGACGCCTGAAGCCACGCCAGCGCCGAGCGGCTCCCCAATAGCCGTGAATGAGCCGCCATCCTCTCGTCGCCTCGACCCGCGCCAGCTCCTCGTTCCGCAACTCGAGCTGCGCGCGCGATCGCCTCGACATCTCCTCGAGCTGCCGCATCCTGTCCGGATGACGCGCGATCTGCAGTTTCAGCTGGGAGTAGGCGATCCGCTGCTGCGCCGGCACCGCCACCGTACCCTGGCCTGCGGTCGCGGCCAACGCCACCGCCAGCAAGTGCTCGTTGGCTTCCTCGAGCTCCTGCTCCCGGACGGCGGCCAGGCGTCCCGCATCGCTGCCCCGGCCAGGTTCGCCACCAGGAAGATCGGCCGCCATCTCGAGCCGTGCGAAGAGCTCCATCGCCTCGGGGAGCAGAGGGCGCCACTCGATGCCCCGCGCCAGCAGGCCCGTGCGCAACTCGCCAGCGGCGAAGTGGTCTTCGAGTCCGCGGCCGGCCAGCGGCAGACCGGACCTCTCCGCGGCCATCTCCAGCGCCGCGGAGAGGCGGTCCGTGGCGCCGCCGATCGACCAGAGCAGGCAGCGCTCGGCAACGGCGGCGCGGAACGCGAGCAGCTGCCGGTTGTAGATCGTCCAGGCGCGGATCGCGGTCCAGGCGTCGAGTTGCACCTCGATGTCGAGGCCCCGCCGCAGGAGCGACAGCGCGACCTCCACCGGATGGCGGTAGACGAGCAGATAGAAGGGGTCTGGCAGCAGCCCGTCCCATGCCTCCAGAAAGAGCGATGTGCGCGGGTCCTTCCATCCCCAGAGCGGCTTGCCGGCCCGCCGTGCGAGAAGCGCTCCGGCGGCGCGCGCCTCGTCGTCCTCGAGGCGTGGCACGCCGGCGGTGGGAGGCTGCAGGGGTCCAGCCCCGCGCCGGTCCAGGCAGGATTCGTGGAAGCTGACGAAGTCCAGGTCCTCGAAGTGGCCGCGCTGGTTGCCTTTGCTCGGCGGCAGCAGCCGCGCCCCCATGTCGATGCCGGCTGAGGCGGCGACGCTCGCGAGGAGCGACGTGCCGGAGCGGTGCATGCCGGTGATGACGAGGACGCGGTGCAGCCTGGGCATGGGTGGATTCCGTCCGCTCTTCTAGCAGAAGGCGCGAGGTGAGTCCATCCGGCGGGTCCGGGGGCGCCCCGGGGCGGGCTAAGATGTCCTTCGGGCCGCTCGCCGGCAGGCGCCGCCGGGCCACTCCTGAGGAGAGGTGAGCCATGGTCGATCTGGGAGCGCAGCTCGCGAGGTACGGAGTCGGGTTCGTGTTCGGCAACGTCCTGGTCGAGCAGGCGGGGCTGCCGGTGCCGGCGATGCCGGTGATGGTCGTCGCCGGAGCGCTGGCCGCCGACGGCAAGCTCTCGACCTGGAGCCTGCTGGGCGCCGCGGTCGTGGCGGCGTCGCTCGCCGACTCGCTCTGGTTCAGCCTCGGCCGTTGGCAGGGGCGGCGGGTGCTCAAGACGGTGTGCAGGATCGCCGTCTCGCCCGACTCCTGCGTGCGGAACATGGAGCGTCTGTACGAACGCTTCGGCTTGCGGTCGCTGCTGTTCTGCAAGTTCGTGCCCGGATTCTCGACCTTGGCGCCGACCTTGGCCGGGGCGCTGCGGTCGCCGCGCTGGCGCTTCCAGCTCTTCGATGCCATGGGCGCCGCGATCTGGGCGGCGAGCGCCTTCGGCGCCGGCGCGCTCTTCCACCGGGCGGTCGACCGCGTGCTGGCGGTGCTCGACCAGATGGGGTCGCTCGCCCTCGTCGTGCTGGCCTCCGCGCTGGCCGCCTACATCGCCTGGCGCTTCGTGCAGCGCTGGCGCTTCCTGCGCGAGCTGAACATGGCGCGTATCTCGGTCGACGAGCTGATCGGTATGCTCGCCGCGCCCGATCCGCCCCTGGTCGTCGACGTGCGCACGCCGGGGGGCTTGCGGCGCGACTCGCGGCACATCCCGGGATCGTTGCGCCTGGGCTTCGAGGAGATCGAGGACCGCATGGCCGAGCTGCCGCGCAGCCGCGAGCTGGTCCTCTACTGTACGTGACCGAACGAATCCTCGTCGGCCCGGGTGGCCACGAAGCTCAGGCAGCACGGTTTCACGCGCATCCGCCCCCTCCTCGGCGGCCTCGACGCCTGGATCGACGCCGGCCTACCAGTCGACTGCGTCGACCCGGACGCGGACCAAGGCGAAGGCGGGCGCGACGGCGAGCCGCGGCTCGCTCGGCTCTGATCGCCAGCCGGCGCTGCGGTAGGGTGCGGCATGCCAATGCGGCTCGCCGCACCCCCTCGTCGTCAGTTGGTGAAATAGCCGTGGACATCGATCGCCAGGCCAACGGTCCCAGAGGGGGGCACGTTGGCAAAGATGGCGAGATCGTTGCGGGCGATCGACTGGTGCTTGGTTGTCAAGGGTTCTCCTCTCGTCGCGGGCTCTGGCGGCAACGCATTGTCGCCACGACCGTTCTCCGGCGGGCGTTTTCCGACCGTGATCAAGTTCAGATGGCCCGCGAGCTCCGGACCCCCTGGACCCTGCTCCCGGGTCTGCCAGACCGCGACTCCGCGTCCCGAGCTATTCAGCGCGACCCGGCGGCCGGTGAGCGACGCCTTGGTCACGAACACCGGCACCGGTTCGGAGAGCGTCTGCGCCTCGGTCTCGAGCTCGCGCAGGAAAACCGTGGAGCTGCCTGCCGTCGGCGAGAGGACCGCCCAGGAGAGCACGAAGTCGCCGTTGTGGAGCGCCTGCACGCTCAGCGGCAGCGGTACCGGCCCGCCGCCTGCCGCCTCGCCCACGGGCAGCACGGCAGAGAGTGCCATCCCCTGCCGGTCGTAGAGCCGCGCGACCAACCGGCTGACAGGCTCGAAGATGCTCGTGACCCAGCTCACCAGGACCGTCCCCCCGGGCCCTATGCCCGCGGAAAAACGGCCGTCGACCGCCCCGTCACTCTCCGCGTACTGCGCCACGTCCTTGGTCAGGAACGACGTCCGAGGAATGCCCGGGCCGTCGAAGATCTGCAAGCCGCGCAGGCACGGCTGCGGTGAGTAAAAGCTCTGCGGGCACTGCTCCGACAGCACGACGAAGGTGCCATCGCCGTCGATCGCCGCGTCGTCGATCACGACATACCGTTCCGGAGCCAGTTGGAATGGCGGCCCCAGGGGCTGCGCCTCCGCGCCGGCCACCTGCAGCGTGGGCAAATAGACGGGTTCGCCGTTCCGCTCGAGCCCGGTCTGGTGATAAGTGATGGGTAAGAACCGCCAGCGCGGCGCGCTACCGAAGCGGTAATAGTCCTGGAACCGGTGGATCGCCGAATAGGGCCATGGAAAGAACCCGCCGAGGAGCTTGCCGCGCTCGCTGAAGAAGGCCGCTCGTGCGCGCTGCTGGAAATATTCCGACCAGCTGACGAAGTACCGGTCGCCGAGCGATCCGACGTCGCCCTCGATCGCGAAGGAGCCCTGCAGCACGATGATCGGTTTTCCCTCGGGTAAACCGTCCGCGCTGAAGAACTGCATCACGAACCGATCGGTCTCGGGTGTGGTCTCGAGGATCTCGGCCGCGGCGATGGCGAAGCTGCCATCCGCGAGCACCGCCACGCTGACCTCGTCGAAGTCGCCGACGTCCGCCAACCAGGGGACATCCACGGGCGGGCCGACCGTGATCTCCGCCAGGGCAGAGCGGGATGCTAGCAGCAGGAGCGCCGCTCCAGCGGCACATCCTGCCCACCGGCGACACGTCGTCTCCCAGCCTCTCGAGGCTCCTGTCATTTCCAGCTCCTTCTCTTCGCCGAGAGAACCGCGCCTGCCGGCCGGCCGTTCATCTCGGCTTGCCGGCCGTTGGCTCCAGCTGCGGGGCGCCTGCTTTGCGTCCGGCGCGGTCGACGGTGCGGGCTCCGCAGTCGCTGTCGACGGCGGCGCGGGCTGCTGCCAGCGTGCGGTCGATGAGCTGCCGAGCGCTGTCGTGGAGGGACTCGCTCATCTGGACGAAGGTGACGTTGTTCTCCATGTCCTCGGCGGACCAGCCGCGGCTGTGGGCGATGTAGGGGAACTGCGGAAACAGGCAGCCGATCTCGGCGAAGAAACCGAGCATCTGGCCCGCCACCGCCTGCACGTTGTCCTGGCCGCCGGTGATGATGAAGGAGACGACCTTGTTGCGCAGCAGCACCCGGTCCCTCAGCGTGACCTGGTTCTGAATGCAATTCATGCGCTCCACCATCTTGAAATAGAGCGAGCTCGCCGAGCCCCAGCGGATCGGGGTGCTCACCACGATGGCGTCGGCCCAGTGAACGATCCCCTCGTAGACCGCCTCCATCTGGTCCGCCGGGTCCATCTGGGTGATCGAGCAGGGCCAGGTGCAGGCCTGGGCGCTCTTCGAGTAGTAGCCCTCGCAGGCGCGGAAGCGGAGGGCGGCGAGACGCAGGATGCGAGTCTCGGCGCCACTGCTTGCGGCATGGTGCACCGCGGTCTCGAGTAGAGCGTCGGAGGTGGAGTAGCGCGGGAAGGCGACGTCCATGTTGGTGGTCGAGATCCCGAGCAGGCGCAAGGGTCCGTCGGCGCGTTCGACCGGACGCGTGAGCGGATGGGGCGGATGCGGCCGGCGGTTGCGGCGCGACACCGGCTGCAGATTGACCAGCAGGCGCCCGCCTTCCTCGCGCAGCTCGTAGCTGGGCACTCGGTCGTCCTCGAACCCCGGCTCGCCGAAGCCGGTGCGGCGGTGGAACTTCCAGTGATGCCAGGGGCAGACGATGTAGCCGTCGGCGTCGAGCACGCCGTCGCCCAGCGGGCCGCCGGCATGGTTGCAGTTGCCCGAGACGGCCCCGAACTCGCCGTCCCTGAAGCTCAATGCGATGCGCGTCTGGCCGGCCACCACCTGGCGCAAAGGCTGCCGCTTGAGATCCTCGACGTCGCCGAGGTCGTGCCAGCGCGGAGCTGCCTTCTCGGGATCTGCCATCTCGTCTCCTCGGTCTGGAACCTCTTCTCCCGATATCCAGTGTTACCGATTTCCAGGCTTCAGGCCCGTTGCGCTGCTCAACCCGCCAGTAGCCGGCGGCAGGCCTCCGCCCCCGCACGCAGGAAGGTCTCCACGGCCTCCGCCTGCGCCGCCGCGTCCTGACTCGCGTCCATGAACCGCGGCGCTTCGAGAACGGCGCCCAACCAGCCTGCCGTGTTCCAGGTTCCGCCGGCCGGGAGGGGCGGCAGCTCGGGCTGGTCCGGATAGGGAAAGGGCGTCACGTAGAAGTGGGGCTCCGGCCGCGCTTCGTCGCCGGGCACCAGGCCCAACCCGATGGTGCGGCCTTCTTCCGGGGCGGCGACAACGCCCGGGGATGGCTCGTCCGCCTCCATCATCGAGATCATCGGGCTCATCGGGATCATCGGGGTCAGCGAAGCCAGGGTTGCGATGTCGAAGTGGTGCGGCCAGCAGCGGACGGCGGAGGCGCCCGGCCAGGTCGGTGCCCAGGCCCTGAGGGCGCGATCGGCGTTGGCGAACAGCCGCCCCATCTCGGCGAACGCCTCGGCATCGCCGGCGTCGAACCGCCCGCCCGCCGCCAGCGGATGGGCAGGCAGTCCGTCCGGCCGCTCCAGTTCCCCCGGCAGCGGCCTGCCCAGGAGCTCCGCGAGCTGCGCGGCCAGCCAGCCGTAGACCTCCCCGAGGGTGCGGCCGCCCAGCGGCAGCTCCCTGAGAATCCGCGGGCCGGCCCTGCCCGCGTTCCCCGCTGCGCTCGCGTCCTTCGAATCGACAGCATCGTCCGTCTGAGGTCCATTGTCCGCGTCGTCCGCATCGGGCGCGTCATCCGCCGCCAGGAGCAGCAGCGCCGGCGCTGACGGACGCAGCGCGGCGCGGAAAGGGATCGGCGCCGCTACCGGCGCTTGCGCCAGGCAGCGGGCGCTCGCCAGCCAGCGGAAGCTCTGCTCGCCGTAATCCTCCTGGTGCGGCAGCAACAGCTTGCCCACCGCCGCCGCCGGCTGCGCGGCGTGATGGAGCTGCAGCCTGGCGTCGACGAGGCGAGCGCGTGGCAGACCGCCGAGTCTCTCCCAACCGGTCATCGTCGTCTCCTGGTAGGCGATTGCGACAGTAGCGTAACGATGTTTGATACGTCAGGAGGCCCTGCGCGGATTCGTGCGTCCGACTCGAGGCTTGCTCCGGCCGACCCCGCGAACCCGCCGTCTCTCGCGACCGCCCCTTCGCGGCCGCCCCTGCTAAGATGACGCGCGCGCCGCGGCGGGCGGCGGATGGAGAGAGCGGGACGAACCGGATGAAAGACCTGCTGGCGGATCTCGAAGAGCTGAAACAAGAGGCTGGCGGCAGCCTTGCCGCGGCGGAGAGCCGTGAGCGGCTGCAGGCGTGGCACGGCGACTTCCTGGGGCGGCGGGGACGCCTCGCTCAGCTCATGCGCCAGCTGGGCGAGGCGCCGGCCGCGGACCGCGCTCGGCTCGGACGGTCGGCCAACGAGGTCAAACGCGAGCTCGAGGAGAGCTACGCCGCCCGGCAGGAAGCGGTGCGGCAGCGCGAGCTCGAGGCGGCGCTCGCCGCCGAGCGGGTGGACGTCACCCTGCCCGGCCGGCCGGTCGACCTCGGCCGGCTCCATCCCATCACCCGCGTGCTGCGCGAGATCGACCGGATCTTCGGCCGCATGGGGTTCCAGACCTTCGACGGTCCCGAGCTCGAGACCGACGAGTACAACTTCGAGTTGCTCAACATGCCCGCCGGCCATCCGGCGCGCGACATGTGGGACACCTTCTACACCACGGTTCCCAACCTGATCCTGCGCACGCATACCAGCCCGGGGCAGATCTATGCCATGCGCTCCCAGGCGCCGGGTCCGCTCCGCGTCATCCTGCCGGGGAAGACCTATCGCTACGAGCAGGTCACCGCCCGCTCGGAGTGGATGTTCCACCAGGTCGAGGGCATCGCGGTCGGCGAGCACATCGCCTTCGGCGACCTCAAGGGCGTCTTCGTCGCGTTCGCCGAGGAGATGTTCGGGCCGGGCCGGCAGCTGCGCTTCCGCAAGAGCTATTTCCCGTTCACCGAGCCGAGCGTCGAGGTGGACGTCAGCTGCTTCCTCTGCGGCGGCGCCGGCTGCCTGCTCTGCAAGCAGAGCGGCTGGCTGGAGATCCTGGGCGCCGGCATGGTCCATCCCCGAGTGCTGCGGGCGGGCGGCTACGATCCGGCCCGGGTCAGCGGTTTCGCGTTCGGCATGGGTCCCGAGCGCATCGCGCTGCTCAAGTACGGCATCGCCGACATCCGCTACTTCTTCAGCAATGACGTCCGTCTCCTGGAATCCATCCGGTACTGATCTCCCGTTGCCGGTGAAGAGGCGCGCATGCGGATCCCGATCTCCTGGCTGAAGGACTACGTCGACGTCGACGAGCCGGTCGCCGCCCTGGCGGAGCGGCTCACCCTGTCGGGTCTCGAGGTGGAGGCGGTCTACCGTGCCGGCGAGGAGTCGGACCCCGCCGCCGCCGTCGAGGCGCCGGCGGGCGCGTCCCCGCGCGAGGTGCTGGATGGCGAGGTCCTCGAGATCGCCCTCACGCCCGACCTCGCCCGCTGCATGAGCGTCATCGGCGTGGCGCGGGAGGTCGCGGCGCTCACCGAGGCGGCGGTCCGGCTGCCCGTGGCCGCGGCGACGCCGCGCGACGGGCGCGACGAGATCGATCCGGTCGAGGTGGAGATCGCCGATCCCGTCCGCTGCAACCGCTACATGGTGGCGATGGTGCGCGGCGTCGCGATCGGCGAGTCGCCGGCTTGGATGCGCGAGCGCCTGCGCGCCGCCGGGATGCAGCCGATCAGCAACGTCGTCGACGTGACCAATTACGTGATGCTCGAGTACGGCCAGCCGCTCCACGCCTTCGACTACGACCAGCTGGCGTCGCGGGCGGCGGCCTCGGGCCTGCCGCGGCCGTCGATCCACGTCCGCGCCGCGGCGCCCGGCGAGAGGATCACCACCCTCGACGGCGTGGAACGGGCGCTGGACGGCGCGGAGCTGCTGATCGCCGACTCGGCTGGCCCGCTGGGAGTCGCCGGCGTCATGGGCGGCAGCGAGAGTGGCATCACCGCGGATACCCGCAACGTGCTGCTCGAGGCGGCCACCTTCGACGGCGTCGCCGTCCGCCAGGCCGCACGGCAGCTCAAGCTCCACACCGAGGCCAGCAGCCGCTTCACCCGCGGCGTGCCGGCCACGCTCAACGAAATCGCGGTACGTCGCGCCGCCGGCCTGCTCGAAAGCCTCGCCGGCGGCCGCCTGACCGCCGTCGTGGACCGCTACCCGGTGCCGCAGGCACCGCGCCGCGCCTGCCTGACGGCGAGCGAGGTGCGCCGGCAGCTGGGACTGGCGCTCGA
>Ga0209117_1001056_pt1 | contig 10068 bp, 6 predicted proteins | sample BlaSpr_A8_OM2_M2_FD_187978 | JGI IMG/M metagenome (GOLD analysis project Ga0209117, IMG submission 187978) | Forest soil microbial communities from Thunder Bay, Ontario, Canada - Black Spruce, Ontario site 2_A8_OM2_M2 (SPAdes) (version 2) | ecosystem: Environmental > Terrestrial > Soil > Boreal...
GGAGATGAAGCATTGCACGACGGCGGAATCAAACTGCGTGCCGCTGGACTCGATGAGGCGGCGGACCGCTTCTTGGTGAGGAAGACCAACACGGTAGGGCCGCGAGGAAACCATGGCATCGAAGGCGTCGATCACGGTGACGATTCGAGAAACGATGGGAATCTCGGAGCCCTGAAGGCCGGCGGGGTAGCCCTTTCCGTCGAAGTTCTCGTGATGGTGAAGAATGTCCAGCGCGGCGCGTTCGAATCCCGGCAGCATGCGCAGAACCGCCCAGCCGTATTCGGGATGTTTCTTCATCAGGGCATATTCATCCGCGTCGAGGCGTCCCGGTTTTCTCAGGATTGAGTCTGGGATTCCCATTTTGCCAATATCGTGGAGAAGCGCGGCAACTTCCAGGTTTTGGAGTTCCGCTTCTTCCAGGCCGAGCTCCTGACCGACGCGCATGCCCCATTCCGCGAGGCGTGTGCTGTGCACACCGGTATTGAGATCCTTCAGGTCGAGAAGCTGGTTAAACGCGCAGATCACCGAGCTACGTAGCGCGGTGATCTGCTCTTCGGCTCGTTTGAGGCGCAGGGAGTCCGGCGTCCACTGAGGATTGGAGGACCCGGCGAGCACCGGTGCGCACACGTTCAGCACGGCGGTTACCAGCAGAACAAAAAGCACGAACCAGAGCCTGAGTCGGAGCCAGAGCTACCGTTGACCCAGGCGGTAACTGCCTGGTACACGTCGAGGCGGCCGTTGTGGAGGTCTGGGGTCAGTCGAATCCCGTGGGACAGCGCGCTGGCCGCCTTTGCGTGGTTCAGGGAAGACTTAGCGTTCAAGAGCAGCGCTGCAGTCCCTGCGACCAACGGAGAGCTGAAGGAAGTCCCGGAAGCGCTGGCGTAGGTGCCGCCCGGGAACGTGCTGATGATGTATTCGCCTGGCGCTGCAATCCAAACGTCGGTGTTGCCATAGTTCGAGAAGGAAGAGCGGGCATCCCAGTCCGATGTCGAAGCAATGCCCATCACGTTTTGGCTGAGCGCGGCGGGGTATACCGGGGCGCTGGTGCTCTCGTTGCCGGCGGCAGCGACCAAGACCACCCCGCTCTGGTTGGCATAAGAAACTGCCTGACTCAAGGCAGCCGAGGGAGCCGACACGTCAAAGCTCATGTTCACGACGTTCGCGTGGTGCTGCACGGCGTAGTAGAGCGCGGCGACGATGTTGGAAAGATAGCCGGTGCCGTTGGAAGTGAAGGCCTTGAGAGGAAGAATCTTAGCCTTGGGCGCGACGAGGTGGACAAGTCCACTGGTCATTGTGCCATGCCCAAATGCGGAATAAGGCCCGCCATCCAAAATTGCGGCCGAGGATTGATCAAGGATGGCAGCACTGGATTGCTGCACGATCACCGGACCTTGACCGCCGGAGCTGCCATCGTTGTCGCCGCTCTGCAGCTGCGGGACGTCCAGCCATTCAGAAGCGCCCGGCTGATTGCGCGTGAAGTCGTAGCCGGACAAGAGGACCGGCTGGAGAACGGGGTGGGAGGTATCCACGCCGGTGTCAATTATGGCTACAATGCCGGTTCCGCTGATGTTGAAACCGCGTTGGGCGTCAGAGAGGCGGATGATCTGAGCGGCGGGTTGTGCAGCGTACCCGTGCCACACGACGGTGCCGTAGTAATTGACGGGCGTTCGATCGTTCAATCCTGAAGGGAAATTGCTAATCGGCTTTTGAGGAATAGGCAGGAGCTGATCGGGCTCGATACTCTTGATGCCGAGGAGAGATTCGAGAAGATTCAGAACGCCATTCAAGAGATTGGCGATCAGGTTGCCGTCAGACGTCACTAGGTAGGTCTGTCCGACGGAGCCGTCGAGCGATCCCTGTACCTGGCAGCCTGCAGAAAGGCACAAGTTGAGGACGGAAGTGAGTCCGCCCGTCGTTCGAACGATGTACCGATTCTGAGCCGCGGCGGGCTGAACGCCCGCGGTGGCAATGGCCATCAGAACGGCGAAAATGAGCAAGCTACGTTTCATAGAATAGATCCCTTTCAGGGGACTCCTGGTTAAAGTTCACACCGCTATCGGCACAGAGGGATACCCGCAGAGTGTCGCGGATACTGCCTTTTGGGCCAATGGTACGAGTGTGATGGATGTCACAATCATTCGAACTATCCGCCATTGGTACTTTCGTACCGCCGGGCAAATACCCGAAAATTTCGATGTGGCGCGCGCCGGTCATGTTTTGTTACCGGGCAATTGGCCCAGCGCATTTCTCAGCGAGATCACGATGGATTTTTCGCTATTGCCGGGAAACGATAGCTCCAAATCGCCAGTGCTTTCGATCTCGCCACGAAACTCGCCATACTGATTCGTCATCGTATGGATGAAATTCCCGCGATGATCCGAGAGAGTAATCTCTACGTCGCGGCCGACAACCCCCGGCGAGCTGACGTCCAGCAATTGTCCAGTGACCATGAGGCCATTGCCGCCCGGCTTCGCTTCGATCTGGATATCGATCTGGTAGGGATCAGCGCGGTAGAGCATTTGCCTTGTTCCCAATCCGCCGGACCGCGCTCCCGCCACCAACGGCTGCAAAAAACTGTCGAATAGCACCTGGACGAAACCGCGCTTCTCCGCCTCTTGCGTGGCTCGGCCGGCTGCCGCGAACGCCGCTTTGGCGATTCGAACAGCCGCCACGGGAGGCTGATAGCTGGCTTCCCGTGCCGCCGTGTTCCGAATTTTTTGCCACTGAGCCATTGTCTCCATACATTGCTTGCAACCCGTGCCCAAGTGCTTCTGCATTGCTGCCTGCTGCTCTTGAGAAACCACGTGGTTCACGAAATCGATCCACTCCTCCATCGTAATGTGCTTCATCAGCGTTCCCCCATTCACCTTTCTCTGATCTTCCGCTCCCCAGCGGAGGGGCCCAGATACAGCTCCCGTTGAATAAGGGGAGTTGAGGGGGTGAAAAGTATAGGGAGGAAGGCTTAGCTTACTGCTTTGTTTTCAGCTAGTTTTCCGACGAGTACGAAGGGGGCCCAGAAATACGGGTGGGGGCTCTGCTGGCGGAGCTGCTTCATGGCGGATTGCAGGGCACCGGCCATGTCGCCGGTTCGAATGTAGCTCTTGTAGAACACCTGCATCAGGGCGGAGGTGCTCTCGTCGTGGACGTCCCAAAGGGAGAGGAGCAACGAACTCGCGCCAGCGCAGAAGAGACCGCGTTGCAAGCCGAGCAGCTCGTCTCCCGCCGAAACGAAGTTCATGCCCGTGGCACACCCGCTTAGGGTGACGAGTTTGGCAGGCAGGCGGATCTGGTACAGGTCGTACAGGTTCAAGTAGCCATCCCCGAGCCGGATGCCGGAAAACATCGGGTTGTCCTGGCGGTAGGTGCCATGCGTTGCGATGTGCAGGAGGCTGCTCGCCGAACCCCGCTCGCGGAGGATCTCCGCCGTCGCCTTTGAGCCGAGGAAAAGTTCGGTATGAGGCAAGAGCGTTGCGACGGATTGCACCTCATTCAGGATGTGCGGGGCGCGTTCGTCCGGGATTCCCATGACCAGGGAGTTGGGCATGTCGTTGCCCGTTTTTTCCTGGCAAAGGGCAAAAACGGTCGCGCTGGGCGCATAGGAAATCGTGTGCGCGTCGCAGAGGTATTCATCGCCACATCGCAAAGCATGGAAAGGAAGAAAGTGCAGAGCGCCGTGGGGAACGAAGATCAGATGCTTGGCGTTGAGCTGTTCGCGGATTGGAGCGATGAGTTCTGCGTAGAGGGCTTCCAGATGGCTCTGGGTCGCTGAGAGCAACGGCTGCTCAAAGCGGTGAGCGTAAGCGGTTCCCATGCGAAATTTCGACAGCTGAAAACGAAGCAGGTGGAGAAAGTGGATGACCCGGGAGACCACGCTGATGGCGGTGATATTGATCGTCTCTCGCGTGACCACCGCGGCTATAAGACGGTCCCCGCTCGAATAATATTCGACCATCGCCGTGTCCATGGGCAAAGTGGACTGCAGCCGGGCCAGCGAGAAGTCCGCGGGAGCTTCGAGGGTGGCGTTTTCGCGTTCGTTCGCGGGCAGTTCGCGCAGCGTTCGCAAAAGCTCGTTCTCGTGGGAGACCGCTTTTTCCTGCAATTGTTGCAGGCGTCTGGAGGAACTTTCTTCGGGGCGCAGTTGCTCCAATTCGATGCGGTGGTAATACCAGTTCAGCTCTTCGCGCAAGTCGCGGATTCGCCGAACCAGTTCGCTCTGCCCGGCATCTCCCATGGGCAGGCTCTGGCCGCTCTGAAAAATCATTTCCGTCATGCTGCGAGACTTTGCCGCTTCGATGCATGCAAAGGCTTCGGCAGCAGCGGCTTCACCCGTTTCGCCGCTCAAGTGCAAATCCACTAGCGACTCGTACACCTGCAGGCGGTTTTTCACGAAAGAGATCTTCAGCTCTTCGGAGTGCAGCCGGCTACGGAGAGTTTCGAGCGCTCTGCGCGCCTCGCCATACGCCGCGAGGGCCGCAGAGCGGTCGCCGCGGCCCTGGGCAAGCTGCCCGCGGAGAAAGTGCGCCTGATAGGCAAGCACCGGCGTTTGCAGACGCTCAATCTTGGCGACGGCGGTTTCCGTCTCCGATTCCGCGACTGCCAGCTCTCCGAGCTGGAACGCGATGCGCGCCAGGAGAAGATGTGCGAGCACAGCTTTTCCGGAGAGCAACGTCTGATCGAAAAATCCGGCTGCGCCCACGCAGAGCCTGCGCGACTCAAAGTAGCGGCCTTCGTGGAACAGGAGCAATCCTTGGTACAAATCCAGGAGCCAGGGCCACACCAGATTCTTTTCCCGCGCAAACATTTCGCGCGCTTTAGCGAACCGTTCGAGCGCCTGAACCGTTTTTCCTTGCTGGCCGTAAGCGATCGCTTCGTTTGCCAGCGTTTTTGCGGCTTCGTAGCCCATGCCCAGCTTTTCAAACCGCAGGAAGCCTTCACGCGCCATTTCCCGCGCTTCTTCGCTCAAGTTCAGCTCGAGGTAAATCTCCGAAAGGTCGAGATGGCAGAGAGCAAAATGATAGGCGTCGCCCGTCACTTCGCAGGCGCGCCGCGTGGCAAAAAGCATTTCGATCGCCCGGCTGTATTCGCCGCGGAAGTAGTACAGGTAGGCGATGTTGTAGTCGGCCTGATCGCGCAGCAGCGGCATGCCGTACTGCTCGCACAATTCGCGCGATTTCTGATAACAGTCCAGCGACCGCGGAAAGTCGTTCAGGCTGATGAGGCACATCGCCATGTTGTGAAGAGTAATGGCGACTCGTTCCCAATCCTGAAATTCGGAAAGCGTCTTGTAAGCGCGCTCGTAGTGCGCGATGGCCTCTTCAAATCGATCCTGGCGGTGAAGGATATTGCCCACATTGTTGTCAAGGCTCGCGATGCGCCGCGTTTCGCCGAGCCGTGTGAAGATTTCACGCGCGCGCTCGGCGGCCGCAAAGGCGCTATCGTATTCGCCCAGCAAGATGAGCGGCTGGATCGAACTGCTCAGCGTGCGCGCCGCTTCCTTCTGATCTCCCAAGACTTCGTAGATCTTGAAAGCGTGCTCGTGATGCTCGACCGCGCTCCGGTTATCCCCGGAAGCATGGAGCGCATTCGCTTTGGTGCGCAGGCCAAGAGCCAGGTCCTCTTTGCCGCGCAGCTTGCGTGCGATCAGGAGGGCCGCGTCCGCCAGGTGCAACGCCTCCCGCGTGTCCACGCGAATTTTCTCGAGAACCAAATCGGAGAGCTGCTTGAAGACTTCTCGCTGGGCCAGCGATTTGTAGCGTGAAAGAAACTTGCGCCGCGCCGGCTCACTCTCGAGCTGCGCCAGCTGGAGGATGAGCTCTTCGCGAGAGACTTTCTTGACCGTCGGGGACATCAGTGGAATCCCAGTTCGTCCAGATTCCGCCGCAGTCGCTCGATGCACTTCTGACGCGTAAACCCGATGGAACCCAACGCAAGACCGAGTTCCGCGGCAACCTCAGCATAGGGCCGCGGCGGAGTTTCGAAAAAGAGCAGTTCCACAAGCCTGCGGCATTGCGGGGTTAGACTCCCCACCGCTTCGCGCAGCATCTGCTCTTCCTGGGTCTGTTGGACCAGGGTTTCGGCGATGGCGGGCGTTTCCGGATCCGGCATATCCTGCTCGGCGTCCCGGCTGACCAGGCGCTGCTGCTGGCGTTTCACGCGATAGCACTGGTGATGTGCCACCTGCATCAACCATTTCGGCAATGCACGTGGCTCTCGGAGCTGCGGAAGCCGCGTGAGAAGTTCCATGCAGGTTGACTGAAATACGTCGGCCGCTTCGTGCGGCGGCAGGCTGTACTTGACTGGAATCGAGTAAATGAGCGCCTTGTACTTGTCAATCAGCACGGACCACGCTTCTTCGTTTCCCGCGAGACACTCTTTCACCAGCCGCGTGTCATCCCACGCCTTCCGAGGGTTGCTCTGAGCTTTGGTCAATGCGGGACTCATCAGCGCGCGTTCTCGACAGGATTTCTGAAGTACAGTTGCTCGACGTTCCAGAGGACATATGGTTCGAGAACGACGGGATGAAAATTGCCAAGGGAGTTCTTCGCGCCTGCCAGAATGTCGGGGCTGGCCAAAAAAATCATCGCCTGATTTTCGGCGAGGATCTCCTGCACGCGGTCGAAGTACTTTTTCCTTTGCTCGTACTTTGGCGCGGCGAGTTGCTGCTCCATCAGCTTGTCGATCTCTGCCTCCCACGCTGTCGCAGGATGCGCTTGCGCGGGGTTCCAGAGGTGCGTGCCGCCGCTTGAGAGCCACACGCCGAGATCGGCCGTCGGGTCGGTGTCGAAGCTGACCAGCCCCAGGACGCAAGCGTCGTATTCTTTTGTTTGCGTGACGCGATCGATCAAGGATCGAAACTCCATCGGCACGACTTGCGCACGCATTCCAAGTTGCTTCAGGTCATCCTGGATCAGCGTGGCCATCTTTGTACGGTCGGCATTCGAAGAACTGGTCAGGATGGAAAACTCGATGGGCTTTGCGTCGGAATCCACGAGCTCAGACTCTCCATTCGGCCCGGTGGTCCAGGTGAAACCTGCTTCCTTCAGGAGTGCCCGCGCCTTCTCCAGCGAGCGCGCAGGATGGGGGATCGATGGATTCCCCCAGCGGCGATTGCCGGATGTGACAGGTCCCCAAAGCGCCGCTCCACGCCCTTGGTAAACCAGCCGCACAATCGCGTCGCGGTCAATCGCAGCGGAGACGGCCTGCCGGAATTTTACTTCGCGAAACCATTTCATTTTCCGCGCCAAATCCGGCGAGGTCTTTTCACCCTGTTCATTTAAATTGAAGAAAAGGAAATTGTATTCGAGACCGGGGCCGGCATCGGACATCGTCAAGCCGCGCGGCTGGCGGCTAAGCACGGAGAAATTCTCAGCGCTGAGCCTGCTGATTAGATCCGTTTCGCCGGATTGGAATCGCAGAACTTGCGCGTCGGCATTGGGCACAAACAGAAAAACCAGCTCATCCAGATAGGGCAGCCGGTTTCCCTTTGCGTCCTGTTTCCAGTAGTAGGGATTGCGCTCCAGAACCAGCTTTTCTCCGGCGACGTACTCTTTCAAACGAAACGGTCCGAGCCCCGCCCATTGATTCGCGGGTGTGGCGAGGGTCCAAGCCTGCGAAAGCTTGCCCTCTGCGTAAGGCTTTTCGAGCAAGTGGCGAGGCAGGATGGCACGACCGTCGAACAGTCTCTCTCCGGCGCCGTAGGTTTTCGCCAATTGGAAGATTATAGTCTGCGCGTCAATTTTGCGGACTGTGATCGGTTTGCCGCCGACAATCAACTGGTCGCGTTGCGTGGCATGCACACTCTCGTCAAGGCAAACACGAAAGGTGAATAGGACATCGTCCGCATCGAGCGGCTGGCCGTCTGAAAAACGCAATCCTTTGCGCAAGGTCAGAGTGTACTGCAGCCCGTCTGCGGAAACTTTCCAGGACTTCGCCAGCGCGGGTTCCGTGAGTTGCGTCGCGCGGTTGATGTGAATCAGGTCCGCTTGCATCGCACCAAGAATGACCTCGCGCGATGGCGCATCCACGGCGGTCAGTGGATTCAGAGTTTTCGGCTCTGCGCGCAGCGAAACAACTAGCCGCCCGCCCCGTTGCCCGATTTCCCCGGGAAGAGTGAACAGTTCCTCTGAGGGGCTAGACTGCGGTGGAAATCCTCTGGCGGGCCGCGCAAAAACGGCGGCGCCGGCCAGGAGCAAGCCCCAGCCAACCCATATGCCAATTGTGGAGAGTCTAGCCATTTTCACCATCTGCTCGCGCCACTCGCCCTCTCTATCTTCTCTGTGCCTGCGTCCTGCTGCAACGCACCCGCGAGCCCCAAGTATCCTAGAAAGAATGGCACGATTGCCAGCGCGGGCACGTACATCCACCAGTACGATACCAAGACGCTGTATTGCTGAAGGCTTGCAAGGAGGTTTCCCCAGCTTGGCACTGGCTCGGGCACGCCGAGGCCCAAAAAGGAAAGCGTCATCTCCGCGAGCACGAACTGAGGCACGAGGATCGCAGCTTGCGTCAGAATCACGCTGGAAGTTTCCGGCAAGATGTGGCGCCGCAGGAGATAACCATCGGTTGCGCCAAAGCCCCGCGCCGCCCGGACGAAATCGCGCTCTCTTGCGCTCAGCACCACTCCGCGCACCAGCCGTGCCGGCCGCGCCCAACCCACCGCTCCGATGACCAGGATAATCAGGAAAAATGCTTGCACTGGGCTGACCGCTAGCGGCAAGAATGCCCGGAGTGCGAAGAGCAAGTACAACCAAGGCAGCGCAACAAACAGTTCAGCAACGCGCATCAACAATCCGTCTCTCCAGCCGCCGTAGTAACCCGCCGTCGCTCCGATGAGCGCGCCGAAGAACAGCGTGAGTCCCGCCCCCAACAAGCCAGCCAGCAGCGAGATTTGCCCGCCGTAGAGAATTCGCGAGAACTGGTCGCGGCCGTAAGCATCGCCGCCCAGCAGGTAGATTCGGCCTCCTTGCGCGCCGAAAAGATGCATGCGAGAAGGTACGAGGCCCAGCAGACGGTAGCGAGCTCCAGTCACATAGAACCGAAGAGGGATGGCCTGACCGGTGCTCTCTTCGAATTGATCGAAGGAGCCGTCGCGCAGATGCACGGCGTAAAAAAAAGGGCGGAGCCGAAAGTGCCCTTGTGTATCCACGAGATGAATTTTCGTCGGCGGCAGATAGGGGCGCTCACGGTCCTGCGCCGCGGGATCATAGGGCGCGAAAAACCCCGCGCACGCCACGATTCCATGAAGAACGGCAAGGGCGAGGAGCCATCGCTTCCATCCGCGGCGCCGAATCATTTCGCTGCCGCTGCCGTACGGATCCTGGGATCGGCCCAGTAGATCAAAACATCCGCCAGGAGGTTTCCGGCGACCAGAAAAATCGTCGAACAAATTACGCCACCGATTACGACGTACAAATCGCGGGCGAGTATGGCCTCGAGCAGCAGCGGCCCAAGTCCCGGCCAGCTCATCACGACTTCCACGAGCAGCGAGCCGCTCAAAAGTGCTCCCACGCTAAATCCAAAGAGTGAAATGAGGGGATTCGCGGCGGCCCGCAGCGCATAGCGGTACAGCAGCGTGCGGCGCTGAATGCCGTGACTTGCCGCCGCCCGCAGGAAGGGAGCTTCGAGCACGTCAGCGAAGGCGGCGCGTACGTGTCTAACGAGTGTGGGCAATGCAGAGAGGACGAGCGCGGTGACTGGCAGCACCATATGGAACACGATGTCACGGAATTTTTGAAGCGGCGAGAGGTATTCGAAGCCGACGGATACCATTCCTCCCGTGGGAAACCATCCGCTGTGTACTGCCAAAATCAGCAGACCTAGCGCGAGCACGAGGTCCGGAATGACCAAAAGCGCCGCTGTTGCCCAGGAAAGAGCGCGATCCGGCAGACGGCCGAGAGTTGTGGCGCTCCAGATTCCCAGGGGAAGAGCCAGCCCCCAGGCGATTAGGGTAGCGGTCACCGTGAGCAGCAGCGTGTTTCGGGCGCGCACCCACAGCAGCGGCGCAACGGGACTGTTGTAAGCAAAAGAGAAGCCCATCTCACCATGCAGGAGCGAATTTACCCATCGGCC
>Ga0209117_1001057_pt1 | contig 10067 bp, 8 predicted proteins | sample BlaSpr_A8_OM2_M2_FD_187978 | JGI IMG/M metagenome (GOLD analysis project Ga0209117, IMG submission 187978) | Forest soil microbial communities from Thunder Bay, Ontario, Canada - Black Spruce, Ontario site 2_A8_OM2_M2 (SPAdes) (version 2) | ecosystem: Environmental > Terrestrial > Soil > Boreal...
TAGTCGCGCCACTTGTCGGGATATCCGATTTTGTTGGCCATGCCATGCAGCTTAGCCAGCGCCTGCTGTTTGGTCGCCGCCGACATCCACGGCAAACCATTGATGTCCTGTTCCATGGCTGCCTGGATTTCTTTTACGATCTTCAGCGCCTGCTTTTTCGCATCCGGACTGAAATACTTCGCCACATACGCCTGACCCAAGGCCTCGCCGAGATAGCCATCTACCGCTTGGGTACAGCGTTTCCAGCGCGGCTGCAGTTCCTGCTGGCCGCGCAGAGTCTTTCCATAGAATGCGAAGTTTTCATTCAGAAAGGGCGCCGACAGGTGGGAGGCATCGGCGTGCACGAGATGCCAGCGCAGGTAGATTTTCCAATCCGTCAGACTTTCTTTTGCGAGTTCGTCGTTCAGGGCCCTGAAGAAGTTCGGCGAGCTGACGTTCAACGACGAGAGCGAAGGCATTCCAACTTTCGCAAAATAGACCGGCCAGCGGAACTCGGGAGAAATCTTCTCCAACTCCTCGCTGGTCATCTTGTGGTCCAGAGCTTTCGGATCGCGGCGTTCGACCCGCGTCATAGAACCCTTGGCCAGCGCGGTTTCGATGCGCATCACGGTTTGCGCCTCGGCTGCGGCGGTCTCGGGCTTGTCACCGAGAAGCTCAAACATTTTCTGGACGTGCGCCAGGTATTGCTTGCGCAGTTCGACCGACTTCGTGTCGTCCTTGGTGTAATAGTCGCGGTCGGGGAGGCCGAGTCCGCCCTGATCGGCGTTGGCGATCACTTGATTGGCATCGCGGAAGTCCTGGATGGATTCAAAGCCGAACAGAACATTGTCATCAATCATGGCCGCGGCGACGTCGGCGATTTCCGCTTTGGAGCCAATTTTCGCAATTCGTTCCAGTGAGGGCGTGAGCGGCGCGGCTCCTTTGGAGTCGATTGCTTTCTCGTCTGTGCAGGAGGCGTAATAGTCGCCAATTTTTTGATCGACAGCGTTGCGCTTCGGGTCTGGCGCGGCCGCGGTTTCAAGAATTCCGCGCAAGCGCCCGAGATTCTCATCCTGCATTTTGGAATAGGTGTCCCACGAGGATTGATCGGGAGGAATCGGATTTCTCTTGATCCATCCACCGCAGGAGTAGGCGAAGAAGTCCACGCAGGGATCGACGCTGCGATCCATGGATGTGACATCCAGCGCCGGCTCGGACTTCTCAATGGTCGGCTGTTGTGCGTTGGCAAAAGAAAGAAGGCAAGCGATCGCGAGTGCAACCACGCTGAAGCGCAGAATTACCATTGAGAAACCTTCCTGCAGTATGAAATTGAAATACTGAGACCCCAAAGTATATGCCCCGGCGGTCAAGCCACGTGTCTGACGTCGAGGTTGGAGCCGGTTCTAGCCCTTCTTCAAGTGAATCGATCCATCGCCGGTGCGGATGGTCAGCAAACGGCCACCGCCGTTGAGCTTGCCGTGAACCTCATTCTGGCGAATCTTGCCTTCCGTGGTGATGGGCATGTCGAGATCGATGTGGCCGTCGCTGGTGTGCAGGCTTACGTCGGCCGAGAGTTCGCTTGGGATTTCAAGAGAAACATTGCCGTCGCCAGTCTCCAGTCGCCAGCCTGCGGCCAGCGTGGACCCGGCTGCCGCCCGCACTTCGACGTGTCCGTCGCCCGTCTTGAGTTCGAGTTCATCGAAGCGTCCGTGGGCGCTGATGTGGCCGTCGCCAGTCGATGCGTGGAGTTTGCCGTCCACCCCTTCCAAGTTCTCGGAGCCGTCGCCGCTGTGCAGATCCATCTCGCCTTTCAATCCGGCGATGTCGATTTTGCCGTCGCCCGTCCGCAGGTTGACGCGGCCTTCGCGCGGCATCTGCACAATGATGTCGACCTTATGCTGGCCCCATTCGACGTTGAAGTTGTGGTGCGGGTAGCGCACTTCGATTTCAACCGAATCGCCAGTCTGATGCTCGTCGACCCGGATGCCACCTTCGCCGATCTTGTAGCGCGCGGTGATGACCTTGGCTTCAATCGTGTTCTGGTCCCAAGTCGTGACGCGGATGTTGGCGTCGGAGGTTTCGATCCGCAGTTCCGCTTTCCCGGTCACGTTGTAAGTCTTCGACCATTCGTCAGCGTGAGCGGGCAGAACAGCAACGACGCTGGCAGCCAGGATGACGAGCGAGAGGCGCTTCATCGCAACAAGCTTCATAGAATCCTCCAGCGGGACACAAGTTCGCCCAGCTTGTTAGACGTGGTTACGGACGATCGGTGAGGTTCGTTCCATCTAAATTAGTTCGCCTGGCCCGCACGCCTTTCGATATACGCCATGCGGATCAATGTGCGCTCCGAAAACGGCAAGTACAGCAGCCCCGCGCTGGCCGCGAAGGCCGCGCCCAAACCGATCTCCTGAATCAGCAGGAACGGGGCCACTGCCCACAACTGGTCGAGGGCCAGCACAAAGGGGAAAATTCTTCGGAATTTCTCGCCGAGGCGCTGGTAATCAAAGCCCACCGCCGACAGCAAATAGCAGCGCAAGGGAATGCCCACGCCGGCCGTCACCATCACGGTGCCAACGAGAGCGGTCGCCCCCCATACGGGAAGGAATGAGTCCGCCACGGCTTGGACATCGTGCAGGCGAAACAGAGCCGTGAGATAGAAGACCAGATACATGATCTGAATCAGCGCGAAGAGTCCGCGGGTGAGAGCCCGACGCGGAATGGGAACCTCGAGTTCAGGATGCAGCGGCGCGGAGGACGAATCGCGATCCGACGACACGGTCGCCGTTGGAGCATGGACCTGCGATGCAGTTGTCCCCTCACTGTGGTCTAACGGTGTTTCCCTGGCTGCTGCAGTTTGATCAGGAGTTTGGACAGGAGCGATGAACCGGTATCCTCGCCGAGCCAGAGTTTCCACGTAGCGCGGGCTGGAAGCGGAATCTCCCAGCGCGTCGCGTACCTTGTTGATAGCGGTGTTGAGGCTGTGGTCGAAATCGACGAAGGTGTCGGAGGGCCAGAGCTTCTGCTGCAATTCTTCCCGCGTGACCACTTCGCCCGCCCGCTCCAGCAGTAGGACCAGCACCTGGTACGGCTGCCCTTGCAGGCGAAGCTTGACGCCGCTCTTGCGCAGTTCGCCGGCGCTGAGATCGAGCTCAAACACCCCAAACCGAGCGACTCTCTTATTGTTTTGCGGCACTGCCATGGACGACGCCGAGTGTAGCAGGTGTTAGGTCTTGGGTCTTAGGTCTTAGGTCTTGCTGCCCTGTGATCATCCAGAGTATCTCGACCTCGGACTTCGCGTCGGTGCACCCAACAACCAACACCTAACACCTAACACCTAACACCGCATTCCACTCGCGCTACAATGTGGCGTGCCCGACAGCACTCCTCAAGACGATCACAAGCATCATCGCCACGCGGTCTACGCGTCGGAAACTACCGGGTTGTTGCTGGTTGCGTTGGTGCTACTGATCCTCACGCTGGTTCGCTATTGGCACGAGATTCACTGGAGCCTGCGCTGAACCTGGGCCCGGAGCACCGCGAGATCGGCGCGCCCCAGCCGCTGCTGGTGGTGATTCTCGGTCCCACCGCCAGCGGGAAGACGGCGCTGTCACTGACACTCGCGCAGAAATTCAACGGCGAGATTGTCAACTGCGATTCGGTCGCGATGGTGCGCGAGTTTGACATCGGCACTGCCAAGCCCAGCGGCACCGAACGCGAAAGCGCCCCTCACCATCTTTTCGACGTGGTCGATCCCACGCAGTACATCACTGCCGGCGAATATGCCCGCCAGGCGCGGCAAGTGCTCAACGAAATCAATCTGCGCCGTCACTTGCCCATCGTGGTCGGGGGCACCGGACTTTACTTGCGCGCACTGCTCGAAGGACTCTTCCCCGGCCCGCAGCGCTCGGAAGAATTGCGAGAACGCTTGCGCGAGAGTGCCGCCAACCGAGGTTCACATCATCTCCACCGAATTTTGCGGCGTCTGGACCGCACGGCCGCCGAAAAAGTCCACGCCAACGACATCCCGAAATTGATCCGCGCGATCGAGGTCTGCCTGTCGTCACGCCAAAAGCTGTCTAAACTTTGGCAGCAGGGACGCGATCCACTCCGCGGCTTTCGCATTTTGCGACTCGGACTCGATCCTGACCGCCCCGCGCTTTACGATCGCATCAACGAGCGCGCGCGCCGGATGTTCGAAATCGGACTCGTCGACGAAACCCAGCGCTTGCTCCAGACATATGGTGCGACAGCGGGTCCACTAGCGTCGCTCGGCTATAAGCAGGCGGTTCAACTTCTGAATGGCGAACTGACTCGCGAGCAGGCGATCCAAGCCGCGCAGCAGGCGCACCGCAACTACGCCAAGCGCCAGATGACGTGGTTTCGCCGAGAGCCAGATGTCACTTGGCTGAAAGGGTTCGGTGATGATGCGCAGATTCAGCAGGAGGCGTTGCGATGCGTGGCGGCAGCGGAGCAGGGTCTTAGGTGTTAGGTTTTAGGTGTTTGGTTTTAGGTCTTAAGGTTTTAGGTCTTGGGCCTCGGGGCTACGCCTACCGCCTTGTTTTTCACTGCGATCGGTTTTCTTGTGTGATATTTGTCACAGCAACAAGCGAGCCTTGTTCGATATGGTCGTTTTGTGGAGACCAGAATCGCAGGCGCCTACGAAGATTTGAAGGTCTGGCGTCGTGCGATGGACTTGGTGGTGCGCATATATCGCTGTACGGGATCCTTCCCCAGGCAAGAGGTCTATGGACTGACCAGCCAGATGAGGCGTTCGGCGGTTTCGATCCCGAATAACATCGCGGAAGGCAAAGGACGATATTCGCGCAAGGAATTGCTTCAGTTTCTATTCCACGCGCGAGGCTCGCTATTGGAACTCCGAACACAAATCACCATCGCTAGGGAACTCGAATATTTGAGTTGTACGGAGGGAGAAAGACTGACGAGCCACGCTGACGAAGTTGGTCGGCTTCTGAACGGCCTGATCAATCGATTTCAGTCGCCACTCGCTTGCGAACCGTGAAATCCTAAGACCCAACACCCAACACCCAACACCCATCACCTGCCCTTCTGCTATCGTTCCTGCATGTCCCGAATCCTTCGTGCGATATTTCTTATTTTGATACTGACCTTGTCCGCATTCGCGAAAGACAAAGACTCGCAGCGCGTTCCGTTAAAGCCCGCGCATGACGACAGGTGGGCCGAGAAAACGCTCCACAAGCTGACCGTCGAGGAAAAAATCGGGCAGGTTTTCATGATCTGGTGCCGGGCCAGCTTCCTCAACGTGGAGAGCCCGGAGTACCTGCAATGGCTCGACGCCATGCAGAGATATCACGTAGGGTCGTTCACCATGTCGGTTCACGTCGATGGACCGTTTCTGCTGCGCACCGAGCCTTACGAAGTGGCCGAATTGCTCAATCGCCTGCAACGAAAATCGAAGCTCCCTCTGCTGTTCGCGGCTGACTTTGAGCGCGGCGTCTCCATGCGCCTGCTAGGGACCACTGCCTTTCCCCACGCTATGGCGTTTGGCGCCGATGGCAATCTCGCAGACGCGGAGACGTTCGGCCGCATTACGGCGCAGGAAGCGCGGGCCATTGGCGTTCACTGGAATTTCTTTCCGGATGCCGACGTCAACTCGAATCCGGCGAATCCCATCATCAACACGCGGTCTTTTGGAGAAGATCCCAAGCAAGTCGGCGATCTGGTTACCGCCTATATCAAGGGAGCGCACGAGGCTGGCATGCTGACCACGGTGAAGCATTTTCCTGGCCACGGCGATACCGCCACTGACTCGCATCTCGGTGTGGCTAGCGTGAACGGGGACCGCGCACATCTGGATTCGATCGAGCTTCCGCCATTCCGCCAGGCGATCGCCGGAGGCGTCGACTCCGTGATGGTGGCGCATGTCACCGTCCCGGCGCTCGATTCCGACCCGAACCATGTGGCTACGATCTCGCCGGCAATCGTTTCGGACTTGCTCGAAAAGCAGCTCGGATTCAAAGGTCTCATCGTGACCGATGCCCTCGATATGGCGGGTCTGACGCATCTTTTTGCCAATAACATTGGACGGGCCGCCGTCGAGGCGTTCAAGGCAGGCAACGATCTGTTGATCATTCCTGCCGACCTCGGGGCGTCTTACGATTCCATGCTTAAGGCCGTACGGTCGGGCGAAATTTCGCAACAGCGTCTGGATCGCTCCGTCCTCAAGATTCTGAAAATAAAGGGCAGCCTCGGACTGAACAAATCACGGACGGTCGATCTCGAGGCCGTGGCCACCGCCGTCGGTAAGCCCGAGAACATCGCCTTTGGCCAGCAGGTAGCCGAATCGGCCATCACCCTGGTGCGCGACAGCGGCAAAGTGCTTCCCCTGAAATCTAAGGGAACCGCCAAGACCGGCCTTCCGTATATGACCACAGAGGACACCCACAACCAGGTTGTGGCCGTTCTCTTTTCCGACGACGTACGCGCGGATTCGGGCCGCGCGTTTGGACGGGAATTCCGCGCCCGCATTCCTGACGCGCATGTGATCTATGTGGATCCCCGCATCGCCGCTGGCATGAGCGACGAGGTTCTGAAGGCGGTGGACGAGGCGCAAACTGTGGTGGCTGCGGTCTACGTGATTCCGACCGCAGGCAAAGTGGGGAACTCGATGGTCATGACGGATGCGACGGGCACGCTGCTGCAACAGTTGCTCGATCATGCGGCGGAAAAGACAGCGGTCGTCGCAATGGGGAATCCTTATCTGGCCAGCGATTTTCCCAAGATCGAGAATTATATGTGTACCTTTTCCAACGCCACGGTTTCGGAAGTCGGGGCAATCAAAGCGCTCTTCGGGGAGATTCCGGTTCGCGGCCATCTGCCCGTCACCATTCCAAATGTTGCCCAGCGCGGCGCCGGACTCGAACGCCCGGCGCGGGTCGCCGAGGGAGGTTTCCCACATGCGCAAAACTAAATTTCAGATCATTCGTCGGCTCGCTTTCGGATGCGCGACTCTCGCCGTCCTGTTCATGGCAGCCTGCAGCGTGAACGTGAAGAAAGAGCAGAACGGGGAAGACAAGCAGGTCGACATCCAAACGCCGGTTGGCGGCATTCATGTGAGCAAAGGCGCGAACGTCGCTGATGTTGGCCTCGCGGTCTATCCCGGTGCGCGCCTGAAACAGAAGGATTCCGATGGCGAAGATAAGAGCGCCAACGTGAACATCTCCGGCCTCGGCTTCGGACTTAAGGTGGTTGCCCTGGAGTATGAGTCCGATGATTCCCCGGCCAAACTGATTGCCTATTACAAGGACCAGCTTCAAAGGTACGGGCATGTGCTCGAATGCCATACGAGCCATCTGGATTTGAATACGGACGCGAAGGGCTGGGATCATGCCTCTCATGAACTAACCTGCGAGGGATCGAGCGGCAGCAATGTCGAATTGAAAGTCGGCACAAAAGAAAACCAGCACATTGTGGCCGTAGAGCCCGACGGCAAGGGGTCAAGCTTCTCGCTGGTGTACGTGCGCACCCATGGCAAAGACGCCGAAATCTGAACTGCTCGCTGCTTTTTGAGGAGGACATTATGTTTCGTCACCTGACACTCGTACTCGGCTTGGCGACTGGCCTAACGCTGCCGGTCATCGCGCAGGACTCCGACAATCAGAATAAGAATCTCGACGTCCGCAGTTCTGTGGGTGACCTGCACGTCGGAAGCGACGCGGATGCGCGTAAAGCGGGCCTGCCACTCTACCCGGGCGCGCGCCTCAAGTCGGATGAGGAAAATAAAGACCAGGCAAATCTGAGCGTGCTGACCGAAGCCTTCGGAATGAAGCTGGTGGTTGCGCAATATATTTCCGACGATTCTCCCGCCAAGATCATCGACTTCTACCGCGACAAACTGAAGAAGTACGGCAAGGTCCTCGAATGCCATTCCCAGAAGCATGGGAGCGATGTCAGCGTGCATGAGGACAGCAAAGATTCCGCGGACAGCAAAGAATTGAAATGCGAAGAGAATTCGGGCCCCGTCACCGAACTGAAAGTGGGTACTGAGGACAATCAGCACGTCGTTGCTATCGAGCCTCGCGACGGGGCCAAGGGATCAAACTTCGCCCTCGTCTATCTGCACACTCGCGGCAAGCGCGGAGAAATTTAGGTTGGGTTTTACGAAGACAGTCTTATCGCCCTGATCGATGCGGCTTGCGTGCCTGTCCTTGCTCCCAACGCACGCCGTGCGTTACTTTCAAGGAGCGCCCCTCTCCGGTCTCGGATGGAACAGTCCTGCTACAAGTGCGGATCCATAGTGGAGGAAGGCGTAGCTTTCTGCCCGCAGTGTTCAGCGCCGCAGATTCGAGTGGTCATCGCTGAGCCCGTGCCGGCCCCCCTGGCTTTCGCCGCTGCTACATCATTGCCAGACTCTGAGGTTCTTCCGGCGTCGCAGACTGTGCCCGTTCTGGCGCTTCCCATGCAGTGGTCTGGGGCGCTCCGGCCGTGCGCCCTGGCCGCGTTGGTGGCAACGTTGCTGATGTTCCTGGGACTGAACCCATTCGTGGCCATGTTCAGCGGCGGATTCCTTTCGGTTGTCTTTTATCGCCAGCGGCGCGGATCGATGATAAAGGCTGGTTCCGGAGCAAGGCTTGGCGCTCTGAGTGGAATTCTTTGTTTCGGTATTATGGCGCTGCTGGTTGCATTGGCATCCTCTGTGTCAGATCTCCGGACGAAGATTCGGGATCAAGTGATCGAGAATGCACAAAAGTGGGCCGCGTCTCGCCCTCCGGATCCGCAGCTTCAGGCGGCACTCGATCAGCTGAAGACCCCGGAAGGCTTCTTCATGGCACTGATCGTCGCCAGCATATTTGCTTTCCTGCTCTCGATCTTGCTGGCGAGTCTCGGCGGAGCCTTGGGAGGAGCCATTTTCGGTCGCCGTGACCGGACGTAGGTTTTCCGTAAGAAAAAATCATGAACCACAAAGGACACGAAGTGTCACGAAGGGATTGATTTGCAGATGTTTCCTTCGTGTGACTTCGTCCCTTGTGGTAATGGCTGGCAAATTGCGCCACTATCCACCGCTACGCACCCTTGCGGCGGCGCACACCTGCCGCGTATGATGCACCGTTTGCACTTTTTCAAATGAAAATGCCTGCTCGCGGTTCCTTGCTCGGGATTGAACACCTCGACGCGAAGGAAATTCTGGGCCTTCTCACGTTGGCCCGCCGTATGAATCCGCTGAAGGCTCGTCCGCTGCTGCGCGGCAAGCGGATCGTGCTTCTGTTTTACGAGGCGTCCACCCGCACCCGCTCTTCGTTCGAGTTTGCCGCTAAGTCTTTGGGCGCAATGACCACGCTGGTGCAATCGTCTGGTTCCAGCATCGAGAAAGGCGAATCGGTGCTGGATACGGGATACACTCTGCGAGCGGTCGGCGCGGATTGCATCGTGATGCGCCATCCATCGGCGGGCGCGCCGCACCTGATGGCGCAGCATCTCGATATTCCGGTGATCAATGCCGGGGACGGCATGCACGAGCATCCATCGCAGGCGCTGCTCGATGCCTTCACGATCCTGAAACACAAAAAGTCATTCAAGGGCTTGCAAGCCACCATCGTCGGCGACATCCTGCACAGCCGCGTCGCGCGCAGTGCCTGCCATCTGCTGACCAAGTTCGGAGTAAAGCTGACGCTTTGCGGGCCGCCCGAGTTCGTGCCCGACGTGGCCGCCACGCTCGCGCCCGGCCTGCGCGTGACCCGGCATCTCGAAGACGCACTGCGCGGCACAGATGTCATCATGTTGCTGCGGGTGCAAAAAGAACGTCTCGCCGGGCAGAAAATTCGCCTGCAAGATTACATTGCTCGCTACCAGATGACGACCGCACGCCTGAAATTGGCCAAACGCGACGCTATTGTGATGCATCCCGGCCCAATCATCCGCGGCCTCGAGTTGACGGCAGAGATTGCGGACGGTCCGCAGTCTGTCATCGTCGACGAAGTCCACAACGGCGTGCCCACACGCATGGCAATCCTGGCGCGGGCGTTGGGGAAGGCGAAATGAGCCACGGATTCGCACGGATCTACACGGATTTGGGGACTGTGTTCTCGGATCAGAAACGCTGCTGGCCCGAA
>Ga0209117_1001059_pt1 | contig 10067 bp, 10 predicted proteins | sample BlaSpr_A8_OM2_M2_FD_187978 | JGI IMG/M metagenome (GOLD analysis project Ga0209117, IMG submission 187978) | Forest soil microbial communities from Thunder Bay, Ontario, Canada - Black Spruce, Ontario site 2_A8_OM2_M2 (SPAdes) (version 2) | ecosystem: Environmental > Terrestrial > Soil > Boreal...
GATCCCGCCGATCGTGCCCAAAAGCAGGATCACCACGATGCCGATGATCGCGGGGATCAGCCAGGGCGGCCGCTCGGCGGGTCCTCTGCTTGCCGGCTTGCGGGCCACGGTCGGCTGGCGGGCCGGGGCGCGGGGCGTGGGGAGGGGAGCCGGAGCCACGGGAGCCGGGGCCGGCGGAGGAGTAGGAGTGCGCGGGGGTGCGATCGCGGAGGACCCTGCCCATTCCTCCGCCGCGGCCGCCGGCACCGCGTCGACCCCTCTTGGCTTCCACGCGGGGGCTTCCAGGGGCGTCCAGGTCGACTGAGCGGGCGCCGGTGGCGTGGCGGCCGCAGGCGGGGAGGGAGCCGGTGTGAAGGCCGGCGGCGTGGATGGAGGCGGTGCGAATGATGGTGGGGAGGGCGGAGCGGGCGCGGGCGGCGCTGGAGCAGGCGGGTTGGTGGACGCGGGCGAAGGCGCGCCGGTGTCGAAGGGCGATCGCGGTCCGGCGGGCGCAAAGGGTGCGGGGACCGGGACCACGGGCGTCTCTCGAGCGGGCGCGGGCGGGTTCGTCGCCGCCGCAGGGACATCCGGAGGGTCAGACCAGGTGGGTACGGGGGCGGGCCGCGGAGGTTCAGGTGTGGGCGCCGGGGGGATCGGCACAGGGGCTACGGGCGGCTGCTGTGGGAAAGCCGGGACGGGGATCGACGGGTAGGTCTGCACAGAGCGCGCAGGGGCGTCGTACGAGGCCGGGGCCCTGACGGGCGTCTCATCCCTCTGGCGGGGCGGCTGCTGGACGTAGGGGCCGGGAGCAGGCCTCGAATCTGGCGGCACGGTGCCCGCGGGCACGAAAGGTGTCACCCCCGGGGTGTCTCGACCACCTGCCCTGGTCGCCAGCTCCGATTGGGCTGCGACCTGGCGGTCCGGTGCAAGGAGGGCCGACGCCATCTCGCGCAGCGCGTTCTGGGCCCGATCCGCGGCAGGACCCATCGCCCCGCTTGCCATGGATCGCATGGTCACGACGAGGCCGGGAGGGATGTTGGGTGGTGCCGGCGCTCCCGCGGGGTCGACGCCGAACGCCGCGCAGACAGCCATGCCGCACGAGCGCACGTCGGCGCGCAGGTCGCTCTGCGAAGGCGCGCCGCGCACCGCGGCCGCCGGATGTCCCGCCAGCCTCACCTCACCATTGCTGTTCACGCGGATGGCTGAAGCGGCGAAGCCTCCCATCGCGATGCCGGCTTCGTGCAGGGCCGCAACGCCCGACAACACCGCAGCTCCGAGCGCGGCAGCAGCGGGCGGCGTGAGCGGGCCGCGCGAAAGCATGGTCGCGAGAGGGGTGCCCTCGTTGGGCTCGACCGCGACCCAGATGCCGTTCGGGTCGGTGCCCCACGCGAGCACGGGGGAGAGGGCGGGATGCTTGTGGTCGGCGAGTCTCTGAATGCGCGGAATCGCCGCGGTGGCCTCGGCCGGCGGGACCGGGATCTCGTGGATCACTGCCGGCTTTCCGTTCTTGAGCACGGCCTTCCACCCCTGGCCCGCACCAGGGGCCACGAGCTCGATCAGCTTCGGTTTCGGTTCGCTCTCCGGCATTAAGGCTGCATGGTACATTTCGTGCCGATGGCATATGTCATTGTCCAGCCGTGCATTGGGGTCAAGGATGCCTCATGTGTCGAGGTTTGTCCGGTGGACTGCATCCATACCGACGACGCTGCGCAGATGTATTACATCGACCCTGACGAGTGCATCGACTGCGGCGCGTGCGTGGACCCTTGTCCTGTCGACGCGATCTTTCCCGAGGACGAGGTCCCGGAGCAGTGGCGCGATTTCATCAAGATCAACGCTGACTATTTCAAAAACCGGTAGGTCCTGATTGGGTCGGCATTCGGTAACTCTCGTCCCTGGTGACGGCGTCGGCCCAGAGATCTGCGACGCCACCGTCCGAGTCCTCGAGGCCACCGGTGTCGAGTTCGACTGGGACGTGCAGCAGGCGGGCGAGGCGGCCATCGCCAAATTTGGCACTCCGCTTCCCGAGCCGGTGCTGGCATCCATTCGCAAAAACAAGGTCGCTCTCAAAGGTCCTATAACAACGCCGGTCGGCAGCGGGTTTCGAAGCGTCAACGTGGCGCTGCGCCAGGAGCTCGACCTCTTCGCCCTGGTCCGACCTGTCAAGGCCTATAAGGGCGCGCGCAACCTTCGCGACGACCTCGACTTCGTCATCGTGCGCGAGAACACCGAGGACATCTACGCGGGGCTCGAGTTCGAGAAGGGCACGCCGGACGCGGACCACCTGATCGCGGAGATCTCAGCCTTGCTCAAGAAAAAGATCCGCCCCGACAGCGGCCTGTCGATCAAGCCGATCTCCGTCAGCGGATCGCAGCGCATCGTGGAGTTCGCCTTCGACTACGCGCGCAAGAACAAGCGGCGCAAGGTGACGGCGGTGCACAAGGCGAACATCATGAAACACACGGACGGGCTGTTCCTCGCCGTCGCGCGGCAGGTCGCCGAGCGAAATCCCGACATCGAGTTCGAGGACCGCATCGTCGACAACATGTGCATGCAGCTGGTGCTGAGGCCCAAGGAATACGACGTCCTGTGCTGCCCGAACCTGTACGGCGACATCATCTCGGACCTGGGTGCGGGCATGATCGGTGGGCTCGGGCTGGCGCCGGGCGCGAACATCGGCACCAATGGAGCGGTCTTCGAGGCGACGCACGGCAGCGCGCCGAAGTACGCGGGCCAGAACAAGGTGAACCCGATGGCGGTGATGCTCTCGGGCGTCCTGATGCTCCGTCACCTGGGAGAGACGGCGGCCGCTGATGCGATGGAGGGTGCTATCGCGAGCGTGATCGAGATCGGCAAGAACGTGACGTACGACCTGAAAGAGAAGCGCAACGACCCGAGCGCGGTCGGCACGAGCCAGGTCGCGGACGCGATCATCGACCAGCTCAAAACGAGGGTGTGAAAGGAGCTTCAGAGAGCCTCCGTCGGCTCCGCCGTTTGTGGGACGAGCATGTGCACCATCCCTTTCCGGGTGAATTTGCTGGCACCGGTACCGACTCCAGGCTGCAGGAGGTGGCGCTGTATTCCTCCTGGCTCGGCAGCATGGTCGAGGTGGCGCTGCGGGAGGGAGGCCTCGACGCCAACCACGCCGAGATGCTCAAGACGCGCCGGGCGGAGGGGAACCAGGTCCTCTTCCGGGCCGGAGGCGAGCTGGGTGCGCCGGTCCGGTCTTACGTGGCAAGGCTGATCGCAATCGAGGATCTGCTGGCAGAATTGCCGATCGGATGACCCCGCGAAGCCCACATCCGTGGATTACGTGGATTTGGCGCCAAATCAACGCTTGCTTTCGGGGGATTACGTGGATTTGGCGCCAAAAGTCTGTTTCGGCTGCTGTGTTGCTGCTGGCGGCCTGCAACAACGCCGCCACGCCTCCAGCTGTCGTCGGCACTGCCGCCTCTGGCGCCCGCGCCCTCGTCGCCGCCCCGGACTTCTTCGATCAGCCATCTTTCGCCGCGCGGACCGGCAGGCCGCCGGTCCTCTCCCTGCAGGAGCTCTTCCACCCGACCTACAACGTGCCGGAGGACCCGACCAAGATCCGCACGCTGCTGGTCACCGGCGACGTGATCCCGGCCCGCGGCGTCAACTACTTCGCCACTTCGCGCCGCGACTTTCTGTGGCCTTTCCGGCCCACGGCCGACTACACGAAGAATGCAGACATCACGTACATCAACCTCGAGTCGCCGCTGTTCGCGGGCTGCCCGGTGAGCGCCGCCGAGAGCTTCACCTTCTGCGGCGACGCGCGATTCGCCGACGGGTTGACGTTGATGGGGACGAAGGTCGCCAACCTCACGAACAACCACATCACCAACTACGGCGCCGAAGGCGTCAACGCCACCGTCAAGCTGCTGCAGCAGCGGGGGATCCAAACTTCTGGACTAGGCCCGGTGGCGGTGATCGACGTGCGCGGTATCAAGTTCGGCTTCATCGGATTCAACGGCGTCGGTCGCTCCATCGACAAGACGGCGTTGAAGGAGGGCATCGCCAGGGCGCGACAACAGGCCGACATCGTCGTCGTGCAGTTTCACTGGGGCAAGGAGTACGAGCGGCAGCCGATGACCGGCGGCGGCGTTGCGCCTGACGATCCGGTGACCGTCGGGCACGAGACGATCGACATGGGCGCGGACATCGTCATCGGCAACCATCCTCACTGGTACCAGGGCGTCGAGGTGTACCACGGCAAGCTCATCACTTACGCGCACGGCAACTTCGTCTTCGACCAGATGTGGTCAGAGGAGACGCGCGAAGGCGTGGTCGGCACGTACACCTTCTATGGGACTCAGCTCGTCGCCGCGTCGTGGAAAGCGGTGCGCATCTACGACTACGGCCAGCCTGTCTTCATGAACCAGACGGACAACGCGACGGCGCTCCAGACGATGGAAGCGGCGAGCGACGAGCTTGCTGCTCGACTGCACGAACCGACCACCAGGCCGGTTCCGGCCTATCCGCCCCCACCGAAATACGCGCCGGAGAAGGCTCCCTAGTCTCGGATGTTCAACGCTTTTCCGCGATGTCGGGAGCCAATCGGGGTCCGAACCACTAGAATGCGCAGCGCGAAACTCATTTAGGGGGTCCCACCGTCGCAGCTTACGTTCCAGATACAGGGAGCTCGCGGACGCGCGGTCGTTATCGCCGGCGTCGAGACCGCGCAAGAGTTCTAGTCGCGATCGTCCTCGGCATCGGATTGGTGATGGCCGTCGTGGTGACGACCGGATTCATCTCCACGAATCGCCACGCACCGATCAAGTTCACGCTCGATCGCGCCGTCGCACCCGCGCCGAAGAGCTTCGATCAATTCGGCTTCTCGAACTTCTGGCTGGCGACGCATCCGCAGCCTGAGCTGCCGATCCGCGCTCAGGCTGCTTATCTCGTCGACCTCGACACACGGACGGTGTTGTGGGAGCGGGACGCCGAGTCGATGCGCGCGCCCGCGAGCCTCACCAAGCTGATCACTGCGATGGTCGCTGTCGATGACGCCGGGTCACTCGATCAAGTGGTGGAGGTCACCAGGGAGGCCACTCAGGTCATCCCGACCGTGATGGGCCTTTCGCCTGGTGAGCACCTAACCGTCCGGCAGCTGCTGGCCGGCATGTTGCTCGATTCCGGCAACGATGCCGCCGAAGCGCTTGCGCAGGGCATCGTGCCTCGCGATCGCTTCGTCCGCCAGATGAACCAGAAGGCGAAGAGCATCGGCCTGACGAACAGCCATTTCGTGACCCCGAGCGGCCTAGACGCTCCCGGCCATGTGATGTCGGCGCACGACCTGGCTCACACCGCCGCGTACCTCAACAAGTACTACCCGGAGGTCGCCGCGATCGCCGGTACGAAAGACGTGGCCATTGCGGCGACGGCTGAGCACAAGGCGTTCTACCCGCACAACGTCAATCGCCTGCTGTGGACGTATCCCGGGGCGACCGGCTTGAAGCCCGGCTTCACCTACGACGCGGGCGGATGCATGCTGGCGACCGCGACGAGGGACGGCCGGCACCTGGTCGTCGTGGTGCTCAACGCCACCGGCCGCTCGACGGAGGAGGCTGCGCTCCTCCTCAACTACGGCTTCAGCGTCCGCGCCGATGCGGGGTTCGGGCCCCGTCAGGCCGCCTCAGCCGCCTAGTCCGGTTTACCGGCAAACCCTAGACTTCGACCTCGTGGTTCGGCTTATCGGGCTTAGCGCCCTCGAGGTGTTGGACTCTCGCGGTAATCCCACCATCGCGGTCACCGCGCAGACGGAAAAGGGGAGTGCTCGCGCGATCGTGCCGTCGGGCGCGTCGACTGGTGTTCACGAAGCCGTCGAGCTGCGCGATGGCGACCCCAAACGCTACGGCGGCAAGGGCGTGACGAAGGCTGTGTCCAACGTAACGGGGGAGATCGCCAAACGCCTCACTGGGTTTGACGTCCTCGACCAGAAGGGACTCGACCATGCCCTCATCGAGCTCGACGGCACGCCGAACAAGGGACGGTTGGGTGCGAACGCCATCCTGGGCGTCTCGCTGGCTGTCGCACACGCGGCAGCGCAGGCGAAGGGCGTGCCGCTCTATCGCTACCTGGGGGGCGGGGGGGACATGCTGCCGCTGCCCATGGCGAACATCCTCAACGGTGGCGCGCACGCCGACACCTCTGTCGACCTGCAGGAGTTCATGGTCTGCCCCGTCGGCGCGCCGACCTTCGCCGAAGCGATTCGCGCAGTCGCGGAGGTGTACCAGGCCCTCAAGAAAGTGCTGAAAGGGCAGGGCCTCGCCACCGCGGTGGGGGACGAGGGGGGCTTCGCACCGAACCTGAGCTCCAACGAGGACGCGCTGAAACTCATCGTGCTGGGGATCAAGCAGGCCGGGTATGAGGCCGGGCGTGACGTCGCGATCGCGCTCGACCCGGCGGCAAGCGAGTTTTACGCGGACGGGAAGTACACGCTGAAGGGCGAGGGCCGCTCGCTCGACGCCGCAGCCCTCGTACATCTCTACTCGGACTGGACCGCGCGCTATCCCATCGTGTCGATCGAAGACGGAATGGCCGAAGACGATTGGGACGGCTGGAAGCTGCTGACGGACAGCATCGGCAAGAAGGTGCAGCTCGTCGGCGACGACCTCTTCGTCACCAACGTCAAGCGCTTGAAGGAGGGCATCGAGCGAGGCGTGGCCAACTCCCTGCTCGTGAAGGTCAACCAGATCGGCACGCTGACCGAGACGCTCGACGCTATCGACCTCGCGCGCGAGGCCGGCTACAGCTCGGTCATCTCCCACCGCTCGGGCGAGACCGAGGACACGACCATCGCCGACCTCGCGGTCGCCACAGGCGCAGGCATGATCAAGACCGGCGCGCCCGCGCGTTCCGAACGCGTGGCGAAGTACAACCGGCTGCTTGCCATCGAAGCGGAGCTGGGCGAGGCGGCGGTCTACGCCGGTCGAAGCAAGCTCCGATGAAGCAGCCATCGCGCGCCGTGCATGCCGGCCGCGATCTGGGAGCGCGAAGCCCGCTGGCGCCGGACCTGAGCCCCGCCGCCGTGCACGTGTACACGAACCTCGACGACTACGACGCGGTCGCGAAGGGTGAGCGGCCGGGCCACTACTACGGGCGCAACTCCAACGCCAACCGCGAGATGCTCGAAAGGGCGGTGGCCGAGCTCGAAGGCGCTGAGGCCGGGCTCGCGACCGCCTCGGGCATGGCCGCGCTGCACGCCACCATGCTCGCCCTGGCGCCGCGGCCTACAACCATAGTCGCCACGCGAGAGCTGTACGGCGGGACGATGGCGCTGCTGCGCCAGGATTTCGAGCCGGCCGGCTACGAGGCACATTTCGTCGACCTGACCAACCTCGACTTGGTGCGCCGCTCGCTCGACGGCGCGGGCCTGGTGCTGGCGGAGACGATCACGAACCCGCTGTGCGCCGTGCCCGACCTCGAAGCCATCGCGTCTATGGCACGCGAGCGCGGAGTCCCGCTTCTCGTCGACAACACCTTTGCCTCGCCCATCCTGTGCCGGCCGCTCGAGCTGGGCGCGACGGCCGTGATGCACAGCGCGACCAAGTACATCGGCGGCCACTCAGACGTCCTCGCCGGTGTGGCAGTAGGCAGCGCGAAAGACATTGGCGCCGCCAGGGCCCGCTCCGTGCGCACCGGAACGACGCTCAGTCCCTTTGACGCGTGGCTGACCCTGCGCGGATTGCGCACGCTCGACGTGAGGATGCGCCGGCATAGCGACAACTCGCTGGCGCTTGCGCGCGCTATGCGGTCGATGCCGGGAGTCGCGCGCGTGCACCATCCGCTGCTCGAAGGCTCGTCATCGTTTGCCGTCGCCACGCGGCTGTTCCCGCAGGGAGCGGGGGGGATGATGGCGTTCGACCTGGAGGGAGGCCGCGCGGCGGTGCAGCGGATGCTGTCCCGTTTCAAGCTCGTCACCTTTGCCGCAAGCCTTGGCGGCGTGGAGACCACCATCTCCTATCCCGAGATCACTTCGCATCGCGGGCTGACTCCGCAGGAGCGAGCTGACCTGGGCGTGACGCCGGGGACGGTGAGGCTCTCGGTCGGCATCGAAGACCATGCGGACATCATCGACGACTTCGCCCAAGCGCTGAAGTAGTGCACGTCTACACGGCGCTGCAGCTTTTCGAGGTGCTGGCCGCCAGCGCCATCCTCATGTATGGAGTGCTGTCGCGCTCGCCGATCGTCACGCTGCTCGGCGCGGGCTACCTGATCGGGAAGGCGATCATCAACATCCTGGCGCCCGAGGGCGGAACGGTGTACCGGCGCTCGATCATCGCTTACGCCTTCGCAGGCCTCTATGTCGTGGGAGGGGCCATCCTGGTCCACTTCTCCGGCTGAACGGCTTTCTATCCTTTTGAAGATGGCGCAAACCACACGGGCCGCCGAGATCACCAGGCTGATCGGCAACACGCCGCTTTTGCGCATCCGCATGTTCGAGAGCGAGTTTCCGAGGGTCGAGGTGTACGCGAAGGCGGAATGGTTCAATCCGGGCGGCTCGGTCAAGGACCGCGCGGCGCTGTCGATGATCGAAGACGGCGAGAGGCGCGGGGCGCTTACGCCGGAGAAGACGCTCATCGATTCGACGTCTGGCAACACAGGAATCGCCTACGCGATGGTTTGTGCGGCCAAGGGTTATCGGGTCAAGCTGGTCATGCCGGCGAACGTGAGCGCCGAGCGCAAGACGCTGATCGCGGCTTATGGCGCGGAGATCGTCTATAGCGATGCAGGCGAGGGATCTGATGGCGCCATCCGGCTCGTGCGCGAGCTCGTGGCCAAGGACCCGGACGCGTACTTCTATCCGGATCAATATTCGAATCCGGCCAACGCCCTCGCGCACTACGAGGGCACGGCGGTGGAGATCCTGCGGCAGACGTCCGGACGCATCACGCACTTCGTCGCGGGTCTCGGCACGACCGGAACGTTCGTCGGCACTTCACGACGACTCAAGGAGCACCACCGGCCGATTCAAACTATCGGCGTCCAGCCGGAGGACTCGTTTCACGGTCTCGAGGGTCTGAAGCACCTCCCGACGGCGATCGTCCCGAAGATCTGGGACCCGAGCCTCGCGGACGAGATTTGGGGCGCCCCGACGGAGCCCGCGTACGACCTCGCGCGCGCAGCGGCGCACACCGAGGGCCTGCTCGTCGGACATTCGAGCGGCGCCGCGCTGTGGGCGGTCCATCGATTGGCGACGACGATCAAGGAGGGCGTGGTGGTCACCGTGTTCCCGGACTCCGGCGATCGCTATCTCTCGACCGGGCTCTACGGACGCAAATGAAGATTGCGCAGAGCGCGTTGGAGGCGATCCGCGAGCACGGCGCCGAGGGCTACCCCCACGAGATCTGCGGCATCATGCTCGGCCCGCGAGGCGAAGGCTGGGTGAGCGAGGTGCGGCGCGCTCGCAACATGATCGTCGAGCGTGCGCGCGATCGTTATGAGATCGATCCGCGCGATCACATCCGCATCCAGCGCGAAGCGGACGCCGCGTCGCTCGACATCGTTGGCTACTACCACAGCCATCCCGACCATCCCGCACAGGCGTCGCGGTTCGACACCGAGCGAGCGTGGGCGGGCTACGTCTATCTGATCGTTTCGATCGAGGGTGGTAAGCCCGTCGACCAGAACGGCTTCGTCGCCGAAAAAGATGGCGGGCCGTTCGGGCCCGAACCGCTGGAGGTCGCCTGACGCCACCCGAAGCCCCGGTGGTCGGGACGAAGGTCAAGTGGCTCAATCGGAACGTTCTCGGCATCGGCATCGCGGACCTCGCCGCCGACGCCAACTACGAGATGGTCTTCGCCGTCCTGCCCCTTTTCATCACCGCCGGCCTGGGCGCGCCTGCTTACGCCGTCGGGCTGATCGAAGGCATCGGCGACGGTTCGTCGGCGGCGGTGAAGCTCTGGAGCGGCTGGTACAGCGACCGCATCGAGTGGCGCAAGCGCATGGCCGTGGGCGGGTATGGCGCAACGGTTTTCGGCCTCGGCCTTCTGGTCGCCATCACGAGCTGGCCGCAGATCATCCTCGCGCGCTCGCTGGCCTGGATGGGTCGGGGACTGCGGCAG
>Ga0209117_1001060_pt1 | contig 10065 bp, 8 predicted proteins | sample BlaSpr_A8_OM2_M2_FD_187978 | JGI IMG/M metagenome (GOLD analysis project Ga0209117, IMG submission 187978) | Forest soil microbial communities from Thunder Bay, Ontario, Canada - Black Spruce, Ontario site 2_A8_OM2_M2 (SPAdes) (version 2) | ecosystem: Environmental > Terrestrial > Soil > Boreal...
TGCTGTGTGTCACCCTGGATTTGCCACTCGGATATGGAGGATGGAAGGAGCAGCATTTGCGGGATCTGCACGCCTGGATGACGGCCGGATATAAGCCGAAACAGGCCGCGCTTCTATGAAGCCAGTTCGAAATGATCGGTGGGCGTCTTACGTACATGTGAGCGGCGATTCGCTGCGTACTTTCTTGCAGGAGCATGTAGGCACCCAGGACAAGAATAGGAAGAGCTGCTTGATAGTGGGGAAGGGATTTGATCCAAGGATGCTCGGTGGGGCGACGGCTCTCAGGACAGTTCTGGACCCTAAACAGCTCTCGATCGTGGTGCTGGTTTTTGACGAAGGGCCGACATCACCTTCGCGTAAATATGACGACCTCGTCCGGAAGAACATTGGTATGTTGGCGAAGATGGTTCCCGCAGGACAGATCCAAGAGCGGACGATTACCATGTTCTCGTCAGAGGGGCGACGGATCACCTCGCGCTCAGCCGAATCGGTGTTTCGTTCCGTGGACGAATTTATTGGGTTCGCTGACATTTTCGTCGATGTGAGTTCGTTACCGCGCAGTGTGTACTTTCCTGTCGTGGCAAAAATCCTGCACTTGCTCGATGGGGTCAAGGATGGTGTGGCGCCGAATCTGTTTGTTCTGGTGAGCGAGAGCGCGGAGCTGGATCGTCGCATCATGGAAGAAGGCATTGATGAAGACGCCGACTACATTCATCCATTCCGCGGGGCGGTGGAGAGAGAGTCGGCTGCTGGGCGGCCCAAGGTTTGGTTCCCTCTGTTGGGAGAGAATCAGGGTGTCCAACTGACGCGCATCAATGATCTGATCAACCCTGCGGAGATATGTCCCTTGTTGCCGTCTCCGTCGATGGATCCCCGCAGGGGAGACAACTTGGTCGTCGAATATCGGGAGCTTCTGTTTGACCAGCTGAGGGTCGAAACCAGAAATTTTATTTATGCGTCCGAAACGAATGCGTTCGAGGCGTATCGGCAATTGAGGCGAGCAATTCTGCACTACGCCGAGGCTTTGGAGCCATTGGGTGGATCAAATGCGGTGATTTCCGCAAACTCAAGTAAGCTGTTGTCAGTCGGAGCGTTGTTGGCCGCCTATGAGTTAAAGTGCGAGGGAACCGATATCGCGATCGCACATGTTGAGGCGCACGGATACGTGTTGAAGGACTCACACGACGATCTGGACCGTTTAGCTAGCGAGAGCAGGCTTCAGTGCCTTTGGCTCTTCGGGAGTTGCTATGCGTAAAGCAAAATCACCGCAAAAGTCACGGCTGGTAGCGGCAGGGCTGTGTGCTCTGGATATTGTTTTCGGTCTTGATGATCCAGCCCCGAGGTTTTACGCAGGCGGGACATGCGGAAACGTCGTCGCCGGTCTCGCATTCCTAGGATGGGATGCCACGCCGGTTGCGCGACTGGGTCGCGACGCCGCTGGGGAATTTGTACGCCAGGATTTTGAGCGCTGGGGCATTGACACAAGTCTGCTCGGCTTAACTCCTTCCGGTGCAACTCCCATTGTTCTGGAGAAAATCCAGCTAAGCAAGAACGGTGTGCCAAGACATCGATTTTTGTGGAACTGTCCCGACTGTGGTTCGTATTTCCCCCCATTCAGACCAGTGTTGCGCGCTCAAGTGGAAGATTTGAAGAAGAAGTTGGGACATCCTGAAATTTTCTACGCTGATCGAGTCTCTCGATCGACGATTGAATTAGCGAAGTACTTTCACGAGGAAGGTTCCCTAGTCTACTTTGAACCGTCTGCCGCTGGCGATCCTAAGCTATTCCGCGAGATGTTGCAATTGTGTGATGTGTTGAAATATTCAGCTCAACGCGCCCGCTCATTTGCGGAATTGTTGCGCGATCATAAGGCATATTTGGAAATCGAAACTCTTGGCGAAGACGGCCTGCGGTTCAGGACACGCAAGGCCTTTGCTTCGTGGCATGCGGTAGCAGCCTACGAAGTACGAATCAAAGACACTGCGGGATCGGGGGATTGGACATCAGTGGGCCTTTTGTCCGAGATGTTGGTCGAGGGCAAAAGGGCTCTTGAGAAGTGCACCAAGCAAAACATCTCTTCCTGCCTTGAACGCGCGCAAGCGCTGGCGGCCTTGAACTGTCAATTTGAGGGACCACGAGGCGGAATGTACCAACTGTCAAGAGATAGGTTTATGGAGTCGGTGGCGGCGCTGGAGACGAAGAAGCCACGGGTACCGGAACAGAGGAGGATTTCCTTGACTCAACAACTATCGACCGCCGCCGTATGCCCGAGTTGCAGCCCGAAGAGTAGTGATAGGCCGAACCTCGATAGTGAACGGGGCCCGCATGCCGTTCGAGCATCTTCGGAAAACCGAGACCAAGAATCTCCAATTTCGGAAGTGCCGGGAAGTTTACGGACTCAGAATGTCGAGCCATAGGCCCTTCATGTTCGGTCCGTTTCCTTTTCCGAAGTTGATGTCGGAGTGCGGTAAGCAATTTCTCTGTTCCGCACGCCTCGCAGCTCGGCACGTACAGCGCGGTTGTCCCAAGGTCAGGTCACACCAATTCACGAACGCCGCTGCGTTTGACTATGTCCCTGCGCAGTCCAGCGAGCATGTGAAACACTCGCTGATCTGCCGTGCTATCGCTTCCACCTAGGGACCTCTCGACCACTTGGATTGCAAAGGACGCGACTGCAAGTCCGGCCGCAGCGAGCGGAGACACGAACGCTGTTGGGACTGACAGGATGCCGCCTACGCACAAAGGTGCCCAAGACCTGAACCGCCGGGCATACCTTGATTTGCGATACTCCCGATACTGCCGAGCGAAGTCGCGCGCCACGGTGTCAACACGCTGTGCGAACTCCTCTGCGCTTTCGACACGAACACATTGGTCCAAGTCGGGTCCAGCCCGGCCATGGCACCGTCTGCTGGGAGGGTACGCAGGTACAGGTAGGTTGTTGTTTGCGGGTCGATCTCGCGCGGAACTGCGAATGTGCTGCGGAATTGGCACGCCATGGCGCCGTGTATGGACAACTGGCTCCGCCTTGAAGATCCTGCTCAAGTCAAAGCCTACGCGGCGCTCGTGAAGAGGCTGACTGACATCGCGGGATCGAGCCTTTCCAGCGGCGTGCGGACGAGGTGGCGATGCTGATCCGGGAGGCGTTTTTGCGCGGGATCAGTACGCGGCAGACGGGGCGAGAGGTGGTGAGCGCGACCACGGTGTCGAAGTTGACGCGCGATCTGGACGAAGCGGTGCGCCAGTTTCATCAGGCGCGGCTGAGCGACGACTACGCCTATTTGTTCTTGGACGGAGTGAGCCTGCGGGTGCGGCGTCCGGCGGGGCGCAAGCGGGTGCAGATGCTGGTGGCCTACGGAGTGCGGCGGGACGGCACGCGTCATCTGCTGGCTTTTTTGCGCAGCCAGGGCGAGAGCCAAGCCGACTGGGAAGGCCTGCTCGGAGACCTCTACCGGCGCGGACTGGAAGGCAAGCAGCTGGGATTGATCGTCACCGACGGTTGTCCCGGGCTGGCGGCGGCGATTCCGACCGTCTATCCGCGAGTGCGGCATCAGCGCTGCTGGGTGCACAAGATGCGCAATATTCTGGAGAAGGTGCGGAAACGCGACTACGACGAAGTCAAGACCGGGGCCCAGGCGATGTACCTGGCCGAAAGCCGGGCCCAGGCGGAAGCGGCGTTTCGCCGCTTTCGGGCGCGCTGGTGTCGGGAGTACGGGGCCATGCTGCGGCGGCTGGAACGCGACCTGCCCGAACTGCTGTCGTTCTTCGCCTTTCCCCGGCACCTGCGTCAGAAACTGCGCACCACCAACGTGATCGAGCGCTGCTTCGTGGAAGTGCGGCGCCGAACTCGTCCCATGGTGTGCTTTGTCACAACCTAAAGAGTGTGGACCGCATCATCTACTCCATCTTCCAGAGATTCAATCTGGAATGGAAAAACCGCACCCTCTCACTATTTACACAAGCAGCTTGACGTCACCCCCGCTCGATATGTGGTTGACAATTTAGGACCGAGAGTATATGCTTTCGCCGATCATTCGGCGAACGGAAGAGTGACACCTGTCTAGGTGGCGCATCCGAGGGGGCTTCTACTCGCCGACTTCCCAAAGGACTACGGCATTGTTTTCCTGACGTGCGGCTGACGCGCTCGTGGAAAGGTTGACGTGTGCGCCTGTCGTTCTCTTGCACGCAGTATTGGGCCTGGATTCGCACCGCAAACTTAGCTCGCTTGTTGCGACAAGTCTGGGAAGCTTTGCAAGGCGTGTGGTATAGGGCATCCGACCGGAGTTCACAGGAGGATTGAGAATTGTGATCAGCGACTACATCGGTCCAATGATCCTGCGCAGCCTTTTGGTTGGCGTGCTTTTTTTTCATCGGTGGCATGCGGCATGGTATTGACTAACGCTCACGAGCATCTTCAGTCCACAAAGGAGCTGCCGATCCTGCTCCGTGCCATGGACGACATCGGAATCGAGCGAGTTGTCCTACTGGGGAGTTCGGCTTTCACGATCACATCGGATTATCGTCTCGGGTTTACCAAATACGATGAGAACAACTGGGAAGTCATCAAAGCCGCGAATACTCATCACGATCGCATCGAAGCTTGGCCAACGTTGAATCCCGTTGATGTCAATAATATTGACAGGCTGCGCTCTTATCACGAAATGGGTGCGAGCGGGCTGAAGCTCTATCTCGGCCACGGCTTCGTTTCACCCGACTCACGCGATTACCTTTTTGGCCCTTTAGCAATGGATGATCCTCGCATGGATGGTGTCTACGACTATTGCACCGCGCATCGTCTCCCGGTCTGCCTTCACGTGAACCCTGGCCCGAAGACTCCAGGCTTCGCAGACGAGTTCGTTGCCTTTCTCGAACGGAATCCTCGGCTTCAAGTCAACGCGCCGCACTGGATTCTATCGACGGGCAGGCCTGAACGTCTTGCCGAATTGCTGCAGGTGTTCCCGAACCTGGTCACCGATATAAGTCTGGGAGCGGACGAATTCCTTTTCGCAGGCCTGCGACGAATCTCGCGCAGCGCGGTGCGCATTCGACAGGTGATCGAACGGCATCCCAGCCGGTTCATGTTCGGCAGTGATTTCGTCGTGACGAACTGTCTTAGGAAGACGCCAGACTGGATGCGCGTACGCGCGCAGGCGTATCTCTCGATGCTCGGCTGCGCTCAATATGATTCACCGCTCTTCCCAGGCGAGGTTCTTACCGGATTGGCTTTGCCGTCGAGTGTGCTGGAACAGGTCGGGTCTAAGAATTACTTGCGATTCAGGACGCTGGACCGGGAGTTGATTGCACCTCATGGGCCGGTCGATTGGCTACGCTTGGGTGTACGACGTTCAGGCCGTCGCTCGGGCGAAAGGCTTCCGCCGCAATCGGCCTCGTATGCGGAGGCAGTCCGGCTGGTAGATGTACAGCCTGCCGGTTCAGAACCAAGATCGCTTTAGCACAAGAGGTATCATCCGGAGTGAAAAAGCCATATGTCCACTAGCGAATTCCTTCCCCGCCTTGAAGTAAGCGATCTCCTTGCCCGCCTGTCGGACAAGGAAGAGTCGGTGCGAATTGCGGCAGCGCGCGCGCTTGCGCGCCTGCCGCTGGAGCCATCAGCGCGGAAGGAGCTTGGTTTCAGGTTGCGCTTGTTTGAACCACGCGATATAGGTTGGACCTCGTTCTTGCCCCGTCCCGAAATCCGTAAGCAAATTTCTGTTATCGTGCACTCTTCCGACGAAGACGACAGGAAACTGGCCCGAAGAGTTGTAGAACAGACTGCCCGGGTTGTGAGAAACCTCAGGGTGCACTATCAGGACGCAATGCAGCGTCGTGTGGCTCAGCAGGCAGCGAAGGTGATTTTGACTCTGCCTGACGAGCCGGTAAACATCGGTGCTTCGTTGTCACCCGAGGATCTGGGGAAGACTCCCGCCGAATTGGCACCCTATCTCGCGACATCGCTGTTCGCGCGCCTCGGGATTCGAGAGGAGTGGAAGTCGGAGAACCTCCTGGCCGAAGCGCAGCAAGTCTCAAAAGTGATCCAGGATCTAGGACCAAACTTCAAACCGGATGTACACGGGCTGTTTCTGGCAAGCCAAGTGTTTCTGCGGCACGCCACGGAGTTCTGGTTCGATTGGCTCGAAGAACAACAGAACGACTTCAATCCCGTCAACAGTCTGCCTTCATGGTTCCCAACGTATGGAGGCGCTTTAGCAGCATCACGGCAGATACAGTGGGCCATCTCACGATCGGGCACGAGGGCGGTAGTTAGCGCTCTGCGAGCAGAGCTAGCGTCTCCCCGAGCCCGCGACCGGTGGGCGGCCGCGCAAATGCTTGAGTGGGCCCGGCGCTTTGAGAAAGAGCCTTATTTCCCGCAATACGGTGGAGGCTCTGGTCCAGAAGATGTGCCACTCATTCTTGATATCAGCCAACCGGGGTCGCGTTGGGGGTCACTAGCCTATATTGGTGGTGGCGGCGAGGGCGAGGGTGAAGGTGAAGGGGAAGGTGAGGGCGAGGGCGGTTCTCAGAAACCTGAAGATCGCGAGATAACAGTGACCGGTCATTCACTAGATGGCGCAACCGTCTCCCACTTCAAGGAAGGCAACACATACCGCCTTCGCTTCAGTGTAAGTCCTCCTTCGCTCGAGAATCTTGCTTCAGGAGATACGGCAGTGAAGGATGTCCCGCACGGAGGTCTGAAGACGCACTGGGTTGTAACCTCTACCGACGTCGAGTTCGTTCCTGTTCACTCGACCGCCAAGACCCAGAAGATTGGAAGCACCTGGCTGGCAGAATTCGATCTTCTGATACCGGAGAGGGGAAGCAGCGAAACCGAAGCCGTCGCATTCGTCGCGAGCGCCGAGCCGGGTAAGCTGCTGGTGACGATCTACGCGGTTTCCGCCGACGAGAAGCGCGAGGTCTACCGCGAGATTTCGGTAACTCTTGCGGGCCAACCTGGGGTGGAAGCAGACGAAACGTGCAAGGCCCCGCAGCATACTCATCTGCGGACAACTCATGAATGGACTACCCCGCCGGAGCACATTCAAGTCTCTATTGTGAACGGCCTAGCTATCGTTTCCACGAAGCGAACTCGACTCGAGAACTACGAATTCAACGAGAGGTTTGCCGCTACGGACAACCTGATTTCAACGGCAATTCATAACGTTCGGAAGTCGCTCGAGACATTTCGGGAGATTCACGAAACCTACCTGAATGATCTCGACCCTACTGATATCGCGAAGCGCCTCGCTGGCGGTGGAACTTGGCAGCCGAACTACTTTAATACCAACGGCTGGCAACCGCTTCCTGATGGTTCCGATTCGCGCCACATAACGGCGTTCGTCCAAGTGCAGCAGGCCGCCGAATGGCGGGACCTCGCGAGTGACGGCTACACGTTGTTCAACCGTTGCTTCCAGCCAGGAACTGAACTCAGAAGTTTGCTCGAGAAAAAGCTGTTGCCAGGCAGCCGGATCGATTTTCACTGGAGCGCCGAGAGCGGGGCTGGCGTCGTATCGCATGTACCATGGGCGCTCATGTACATGGAGCCCGTGGACGTGACGGGACAAACACCCCCGGATCCGGAAAAATTTCTGGGACTTCGGTTTCGAATCGGGTCCCGGTCTTGGAGTGTAAAAAATGGCTCGGTGGCTCTCGGTGGTTTGAGCACGACTCACTCTTTGCACCTCATGTATTGGGGAAATAAGCCGGGCGATGATGTGGCCGCGGAATCCCAATGGCAGGCGGGAGAATACACCAAATGGAAGCAATCCAAGCTGCTCCCCGATGCTGCATTGCCGGACCTGAAAAAGCAAATCATTCTGGCGCTCGACGCGCCCAGTCCATCGCCTGTGAGCGTTCTGTACTTTTACTGCCACTGCAGCGTAGGAGACGGCGGCGACCCATGCCTGCGCTTCGGAGCCACGTCCAAGCGCGAGGATACAATCGGACGAACCGATCTATCCCAGCGCCGCATACCCGACGGGCCTCTACTCTTCGCCAACGCTTGCTCGACTGCCCAGGCGGATCCCCATATGACTAACGAGTTGGAGGAGTCCTTCTTTCAGCGCGGCGTGCGAGCCTTCATCGGGACAGAAACCAAAGTGCCTACCGTGCTCGCAAGCAAGTTCGCTTGGCTGTACTTCCAGTTCTTCTACCGCGTCGTAGACCCGGATCCAATGGCGGCCGGTGAAGCCCTGACGCAGGCACGGATGTTCCTATGGACGCAGTACAAAAATGTTGGCGGATTGTTCTACAGCTTGGCAAATCAGTACGATCTTTACCTGGCTTCGAACGACGAGGTCTTGTCGTTGCGATAAGGAGGCGTGTTGAAACGCGATCTGACTAGCCTTGAGAAGTTTCTGATTAGTGACTATGAAACTCAGTTTGCTCTGCTGAAGGATCCAGCCACCAAAGTCCAAGTTCAGGCATGGATGGGACCCGTTGCATTCACCCAGTTCGTGAAATGCGGCCCCCCAGGCGCCGGGCACCTCGGGACCGAATCCAAGAATGTCATCTTCGTCCCTGGAGTCATGGGCAGCACGCTTCAGAGCAATGGTTTAGGAGGTGTATGGTGGCTAGACATCGCACGTGCCCGGGACAAGCTCGATCAACTAAAACTTACAAACGATGGCCAAGGCGACATCGATAAAGATGCGGATGTCGTGCCGGGGGCCGTAGACCTGTCTTATGGACCATTCCGCAAAGCGGTGGCGACGTCTAAGAATTTCGGCGGCAGCGTGCATTTCCCGTACGACTGGCGCAAGTCCATGCGCGCATCGGCAGATGCATTGCGAGACGTCATCATTCACACCTACGAAGAGTACGGCAAGAAGGTCCACCTCGTCGGGCACAGTATGGGTGGCCTTATGATACGCACCGCCCTGATGATTCATGGAAAGGAGCTCTGGCCCAAGGTAGATCGGATTGTCTTCATTGGTACGCCGCATTACGGGTCCGCTTCAATTGCTGGTTATCTGAAGAATCATCTTTGGGGTCTGGAAGCGATTGCCATTCTGGGGATGTTCTTGAGCCGTGAAACCTTCCGTTCCATGCGCGGCGTACTTAGTCTTCTGCCGGCTCCGGCGGGCGTCTACCCAGGGACACGCAACGGTAAGGATCACCCGTGCGCGAACTTCGAGATGTATGACGCCAAAGCATGGAATTTAGACTTGGATGCGGCCGCGACCGTGCATCTGCAAGATGTCCTGGATGAAGTACGGAAGTTCCATACGGAGCTGTACCAATGGCACGATTCGCTGCTTCAGGATTACAAAGAACGGATGCTAGTGATTGCTGGTGTGGGACAAGAAACGCTGTTCCGGCTGGAATTTGACAGAGCGCTCTGGGGCGTCTGGAAGCACACCAAGAAGATAACGGAGCGCATCAGGTGTGATTCCCACCGCGACGGCGATGGCAGGGTTCCACTCGCATCGGCGCTACTCGAAGACGTAACCACACGATACATCAAAGGCGAACACGGTGGACTGCCAAACATCCCGGCAGTCGCTCAGGATGTCCTGGCTTGGCTTAACGGTGACAAGCTCGGTCTGCCTGCAACCTGCGGCGGTGCCTTCGGCGGGCATCTCTCCGCCGCCGACGAGACGAGTAGCGCACCTTTGCTGGATGGATCAGAAGGCCCGAGTCGATTCCGCGACCTTCCCATGTACGAAGATCCGACCCCCGACTGGCGGGCCAAGATCGAAGCGGATCTAGATGCGGGCAAATTTCCTAAGATGAACCTCATCAAGATTCTCTAGCGGGCATTCGAATTCCCGTAAATCGCAGAGGAAGTTAAACTAACAAGCACCCAAAACTAATAAACATTGTCACAGGCGTGTTTACGCCCGTGCTCGCCAAACACTCGAAGTCCTTCTCGCTCATCGACTGCATCTCGGTGGGCGTTGACCGGATGCAGCGGAACTTCGATCGGATGAGGCCTTTCAGCTGCGCTCCAAAACGACGGCACCAATCCACGGTAGATTAATGGTCTGCCCGGTGTAAATTCGCGCGTCGTAGCCGCCGTTGGTTTGTTCCTGCTCGAACTCGACCTGAAAAACCGGCCATGATGAGTTGAAA
>Ga0209117_1001061_pt1 | contig 10055 bp, 10 predicted proteins | sample BlaSpr_A8_OM2_M2_FD_187978 | JGI IMG/M metagenome (GOLD analysis project Ga0209117, IMG submission 187978) | Forest soil microbial communities from Thunder Bay, Ontario, Canada - Black Spruce, Ontario site 2_A8_OM2_M2 (SPAdes) (version 2) | ecosystem: Environmental > Terrestrial > Soil > Boreal...
TGGGAAAAGCGCGGCGCGACCTGGATGCTTGTGCACGAGCATCTCTCAACGCCGCTGGCCGGAAGCTAGAGTCTTGACGAAGAGGGCTGGGCGGTTCGCCCATGGCGCAAGAAATGTTCAAGACGTTGCATTATTACTGGAATGCGGCTCGGGGCTATCGATTCAGGCCGTGGCAAAGCCCATATGTGCGATGGCGCTTTGAGACTTTTCTCGGGAAAGAAGCAGCCGATCTGACCGCCGGGAAATTCTTTCGTCTTTCCTGGAAGTACCGCGACCACATGGAACGCTTCGTGGACTGGGCTGCGGACAGGCGCCGCTTTCAACGCCGGCGCCACGCCTGAAGCTCAAACACATTCCCTCTAAAAACTTGAATGACTCGCGCGGACCTCTCCACCTGGAGCTATAATACTGTGTGAGAGGGGGATCCATGGAAGAACTGAAGATCCTCCAGAAGACCGAACAGCTGCACGAAGCCCGTTGGTGGGAAGCGGAGCCCAGCGGACGAGTACATTGCTATCTTTGTCCACGCCATTGCCACATCCATCCCGGTCAAGCGGGATTCTGTTTCATTCGAATCAATCAAGGCGGGAAGCTCTATAGCCTGGGATATGGCGCCCCCGCCGCCCTGCAAGTTGATCCCATCGAGAAGAAGCCGCTGAATCATTTTCTGCCGGGCACGCGCGTCTTCAGTATGGGCACGGCGGGCTGCAACATGGGCTGCTTCTTTTGCCAGAACTGGGACATTTCGAAATCACGGTCGGATCAGGTGCGTTCGCAGCATGTTCCGCCGGAAGATGTGCCGCTTCTGGCGCTGAAATACGGTTGCGAGTCCATTGCGTTCACCTACAACGAGCCGACCATCTGGGGCGAATACATTATCGACATCTGCAAAGAGGCGAGGAAATATGGCCTGAAAACGGTGATGGTCACCAACGGCTACATCACATACGACGCCTTCCACGATATTTACGATCACATCGACGCGGCGAACGTCGACCTCAAGGCCTTCACCGAGAATTTCTATGGGAAGATTACGCTGACGCATCTTCAGCCGGTGCTGGAGACGCTGGCGTGGCTGAAGAAGGAGACGCCTGTCTGGTTCGAGATCACCAACCTGATGATTCCAACCTTGAATGACGACCCAGCAGAAACGCGGAAGCTTGCCGAATGGATTCTGACTCATCTGGGGCCGGACGTGCCGCTGCATTTCACCGCGTTTCACCCGGACTTCAAGCTGCAAGACAAGCCACGAACGCCACCCAAGACTCTTGACCATGCACGGCAGATCGCGCTCGACGTGGGCCTGCGCTACGTCTATGAAGGAAATATCTACAGCGATGGTGCGAACACCTATTGTCCGAAGTGCGAGGAACTGCTCGTCCGCCGTTCCTGGCATGATGTTCTGGAGAATAGCATCAAGGATGGCGCTTGCCCGAAGTGCGGACTCGCGATTCCCGGCGTTTGGGCGAACGATGCAAGAGGGAAGCACTGGTCCGAGCAAGCTGTGGCAGCGGCCGCGAAGGCCTACGGCCATTTGAATTTGTAATTCCCGCCTCTCATCGCGGATGGAAATGATAGAAACCCGGCCCCACGCGCATGGCGTGATGCCACGCGACCGGGAAGGCCCACCAAACCAGACTGCCCAAAATGGCTTGCCCAAGAGTGAGTGGAAGAATGTTGCGTTCACGCGCGAACATCCAGGACATCGCGATTCCGCCGATCCAGGTAAGCGGAACGAGTACAGGATTAGGCCAATGAAGCGCGGCAAAGATCGTACCGGCTATCAGGGATGCGCCCACCGGACTTTGTGTTGCGGCGAGAAGGCGATTGGTTGCGTAGGAATTCAACCCCACCTGTTGGAGAAGGCAAAAGGCCATGTAGCCAAAGAAGTGCTTCGGAACCAAGTGATGGTTGAACGGCCGGTGCAAACCACCAAGAACGAGCCCCACGAAGCAAAGTCCAATGGCAAAAGGTCCGAGGATCGCTGCCGAGCGTTTGGTGGCATTCCAAAAATTATCCGCTCTCCATCCAAGCGTTTTTGGAGTGTCTCCGTGCAGCACAAAGCTGGCGACCAGCCAAACGGGAAACACAATCCATGATGAGTATGGGGAAGTCTGGAGGTGCCACATGTACCACCCAACGTAGCCGCAGAAGGCGAGAGCCTCAATCAGAGTCAACGAACGGAGGGCGGTAGCGGTCATCGCTCTGCTATTCCGTAAGGAGACCTTCGCCCGGATGGCTGCGATCGAGAAGCTGCAGCGCACTCTCAAAGAGTTGAGCGATCTCTTTTTCGCTGACTTCATGTGGGGCGAGTAGCTCGTTCAGGTCGAAGTCAGGAAATCCGCGATTCGTCACCTGCGCTGGCAGAAGCTCCCGCAAGCGGCGGGAACTGATGGATCCGAGGTCTCGGATTTCTTCGAAGACCACGCGCTGCAGTGGATCTTCGAAGACGCCTGGATCGAGCAAATTGCATATCTCAGCGCGCGTCCCGCTCTTGATCAACACCGAGCAGAGAAAACGCAGAGTGTTCCTCTCCAGTTGAAATCCGCCGTCCGCTTCTCTTTTATGCATTCGAAGGATCTTCACTATACGTCTCTCGGTCCGATTGCATGCCAGGACGAGGGTGGCATCAAAAAAGACTGTAATTGCTGCGCAGTCCCGTGCGCCAAAGCTGGCCAATTTGCAATAGATGAGATGATACTAGGTCGGACGAGGTTGTGTTCGGGGAGAATCTATGGAGGAAAAACACCGGGTCGTCATTCTCGGCGGCGGATTCGGCGGACTCGCTGCCGCGCAAAAGTTAAAACGCGCGCCGGTCGAAGTTACATTGATTGACCGGCGCAATTTTCATCTATTTCAACCGCTGCTGTACCAGGTAGCTACCGGTTCGCTGTCTCCCGGAGAAATTGCTGCGCCAATACGCGGTGTCTTGAGCCGTCAGAAAAATACAAGCGTGCTTCTGGGCGAGGCGGTGGACGTCGATCCGCAGGCAAAGCGCGTTATTTTGCGCGATTGCGCTACCTTCGAATACGACTCCCTGATTGTGGCGACGGGAACGCAGACCTCCTACTACGGCAATGACTCCTGGCGGGAGTGGGCGCCGAGCCTGAAGTCCGTCGAAGACGCCACGGCGATCCGCCACAAGATTCTGTATGCGTTCGAACGCGCCGAGCGCGCAGCTACTCCGGAAGAAGCGGGCGCCTGGCTCACCTTCGTTATTGTTGGAGCAGGCGCCACAGGGCTCGAACTCTCCGGAGCGCTTGCGGAAATTGCTCGAGAGACGCTGCGGCACGATTTTCGAAATATTGATCCGCAAAACGCGCGGATCATTTTGATGGAAGGAGCCCCAAGAGTTCTTGTGCCCTTTCCCGAAGATCTGTCGGCCAAAGCAGAGAAATTAGTTACGGGCCTCGGTGTGGAAGTGATCAAAGGGGTGATGGTGACGAACATCGACGCCGTGGGCGTCACGTTCAAGCGCGGAGATTCGAGTGAGCTGCTGCCGGCGAAGACCGTGATCTGGGCCGGCGGCGTTATGGCCACAACCTTTGGCAGGAAACTTGCCGAGCGCACGGAAGCGGAGACGGACCGGAGCGGCCGGATCAAGGTGAACCGAGACCTAACCGTTCCCAATTTTCCGGATATTTTCATCATTGGCGATCTCGCGCACGCCCTCGATGAAAAGGGACAGCTGCTTCCAGGTGTCGCGCAAGTCGCGATGCAGGGCGGAGCGTACGCGGCAAGAATCATTCGTGCGCGGCTGGAAGGGAAGAAAGAGCGGCCGCCATTTCATTATTTCAATAAAGGAGACATGGCCGTGATCGGCCGCGCGGCCGCGGTGGCAAATATTTTTGGCATCCACGTTTCCGGACTGCTTGCCTGGCTGATGTGGCTCTTCATCCACTTGATTTACATCGTGGAGTTTCAGAGCCGCATCATCGTTTTCGTTCAATGGGGATTCGAGTACCTGACGTTCAGCCGCGGCGCTCGCCTGATCACCGGCGAAGCTGCCAATGATTCCGTCGATCAGGCAGGTACGATGGGCAACAGGAGCGACTGCAGCTAGGATGCGAAGTAAACTCTTAAACTCCTGACCTGCTCGACTCGTCTATAGCATTCACGCAGCCTCTTGCAATAACTGTCCTACATGCTATAGTACACCAAATGATTCCGTTTTACGTGGAGTTCAAGCCCGGCGCTCCTATCTACGAGCAGGTTGTCTACGCCGCCACCAAGTCCATCATCTCCGGCCAACTCCGTCCCGGCGACGAATTTCCTTCCGTCCGCGTCCTCAGCAGACAACTCAAGATCAATCCCAACACCGCCCACAAAGTAGTCACCCGTCTCGCCGACGCTGGCCTCCTCGAAATTCGCCCCGGCTCTGTCGCCATTGTCGCCAAGCGCTCTTCCGCCACCAAAGCCGAAAGAACAAATCTCCTCGAACAGCAATTCGAGGAACTCGTCGTCGAAGGCAAACGCCTCGGCATCGATCTTCAGGACATGCAGGAAGCCATTGCAAAACACTGGGCCGGCCTCACCCTGAAGAGGGAAGGGAAGCAGGACCCCGGCCAAGGAGGACGCCACCAATGACTGCGGTAATCCGAACGGACGCGCTCACCAAAAAATATCGCCGCGTGGCTGCTCTTGACCACGTCAATCTCGAAGTCCAGGAAGGCGCCGTCTACGCTCTCGTTGGCCAGAACGGCGCCGGAAAAACCACTGCCATCAAAATTCTCATGAATCTCATCTCCGCCAGCCAAGGCACTGCCCAAGTCCTCGGCACCGACTCCCGCAAAATCCGCGGCAAGTCCTACACCCAGATCGGCTACGTCTCCGAAAATCAGGAAATCCCTGAATGGATGAAAGTCGGCGCCCTCCTCGACTATCTCCGCGATTTCTATCCCACCTGGGACCTTGCCCTCGAGCAATCCCTAGTCAAGCAATTTGATTTGCCTCTCGACCGCAAAATCAAAGCTCTCTCCCGCGGCATGAAAATGAAACTCGCTCTCGCCGGCGCCCTCGCTTTCCACCCCCGCCTCATCGTTCTCGATGAACCTTTCGGCGGCCTTGATCCTCTCGTTCGCGATCAACTCATCGAAGGCCTTCTCGAGCGCGCCGCCGAATCCACCGTCTTCCTCTCCTCCCACGACCTCGCCGAAATCGAAAGCTTTGCCAGCCATGTTGGCTATCTCGAATCCGGCAAGCTCCTCTTCTCCGAAGACATGGCCTCCTTATCCACGCGTTTCCGCGAAGTAGAACTGACTCGCGATTCCGATGGCCCTCTACCGTCACCGTTGCCGAGTAATTGGCTCCGGCCAAAAACTTCCGCCGCTATAGTTCGCTTCGTCGACTCCCGCTTCGACGAACAAAAAACTCCCTCCGAAATCCAACGCCTCTTCGGCACCGTAAAAGATGTCCAGTACCGCGCCCTCTCTCTTCGCGCCATCTTCCTCGCCATGGCCAGAAAATCAGAGGAGGCCTAGTCCATCGCCATGAACCAAATCCTCCATATCTTCAAAAAGGACGCGCGCCGTCACTGGCCCGAAATCTTGATCTCCGTCGCCCTGCTGGCCCTCTTCACCCGCCACGAACTCCACCCCTGGCAGAATACAAACGCTTTCTCCTCTCTTAGTCCATATTTTTTCATTCTCGCAGGTCACTACATCACTCCGGCCACGATCCTTTTTTGGGCATTTCTAATTATCCGAGTCGTTCAAGGCGAATCCTTGGTCGGTGACCGCCAGTGGTGGGTCACCAAGCCCTACGAGTGGTGGAATCTGCTGGCCGCCAAACTCCTTTTCATCCTCATCCTCATTTCTGTCCCCCTTTTTCACGTGCACCTCCTTCTCCTCCACCAGTTCGGCTTCCCCATACTTCCCAACCTTTCGACCCTGCTCCTAACGCAACTCGCCCTCTACTTTGTACTCTTTCTGCCTGCGTTGTTGTTGGCGAGCCTCACAAAAAACTTTAGCCAGCTCTTATTAACTGCTGCCTGCATTCTGTTAATGGGGGCCGGAATCGCCTGGTTGGCCACCAAAATCCCTTCCGGCGACATGGAAAGTCCGCCGGCAATCGTAGAGCATTTCCAGGAGTTTCTTCTCTGGGGATCTGTCGTTGGTGTACCCGTCTGGCAGTTCGCAAGGCGGAGAAGATGGGTTTCTGCTGCAGCTCTCCTTGGGATGCTGGCAGTCAATTCTTTGATCAGTGTCATAGTCCCGAACGCAAAAACAATGGAGAGGGACTATCCCCCGGTCGAAGCACAAACATCCCCAGCAAGAATTGCCATCCGGCAGCCTGCGGAATTGACCGGCCGGCGTAATGCAAACCCGTGGGCCGACGCCGTACCTGACGTCTATTTACATGTTCCGATCACCGTTTCCGGCGTTGCTCCGAGGACTATGGTAATGGTGGACGTAATGAAGATCACGACTGACTCTCCGCAGGACTCACGATGGAGTCACGGCTGGAAATACCAGCATGTCGAGCTCTGGCCCGAAGACCAGTTGAAATCGTTATCGTACGAAGTCACGCGCAAAGAGTACGAAAAATTAAAAACCAAGCCCCTGAATTTGCACATCGAATTGGCCCTGTCCGAGTATCAGGAGGGCGATGCGCGTGTCCTGCCCGTTTCCGCAGGCAGATTTGTCGATGAAACACTCGGGATTTGCCGCGTCGATCCGTTGCAATCTTCTTCCATGCAGTGCCTCAAACCGTTCCATACTCCAGGGTTGATGGCCACCTTCGATCCCCAAGAATTCCCGTGCCATGGTGATGAAAAATCCCACACCATTCAGGAAGATGCCGTTTCCCACGCCTGGGCATTTCCAAATCACTATAGCTTTCCGGACGCCAATTACACTCCTATCGCCGACTATGCAATCTGGTTCAGGCCAGTTTCTCTCCTCACTGATCTGGATGCCAAGCCACAGCAAAGAACCAAATCTTTAATTCTTTGCCCAGGTTCCGAAATCAGACTCGCCCGCCCCGAACTCAAGCGCCAGGTCCGCATCGTACTCGACCTGCCCAACGTCCGCCTCCAGGATCTGGTCGAATCCGACTGGCAATGAGTTCCACATTAATAAGCTAAGAATCGCCTGCTCCACTTAGCCCAGAATGCGCGACTTAAGCTTGTCGACCGTCCGCGGATACCACGATGGTGTAGGCGCACTTGAAGTGCAGAATCGCCAGGGACCATGGTAGGTCAAATCTAGGCGTTGAAGGTGATTTGGTGTCGCATCGCTGTGGTCTAAATGGCCAGCTTCGCTCCCCGGCGCCAGCGACTTTGCTGTCGTCTGTTACCGCAGGTGAATGCCGGTCCCTCCGAAAACGTCAGCCAACTGGACGTAGCCACACTTGGCCTCAAGAACGTGCCGGTCATTCCCCGCGTCATCGGCCCGTACTGGAATGCGGAGGCGAGTGTGGCCAGTCGACCGGGCGGAGGTTAACAGTTGCGACAAGGCCGGGATCTTAATCAGAGGCCGTGCTTGGCGGACTCGAGTGCGACTCTTTCCAAGGTGCGAGCTTTAGCCTTTGCCGCTTGTTCTTCTCGATTCCTCGGTGGTGCGTTCGTTTCGAGGGAGTGAATGAGACGGGTAGAGATCCCGGCTATTTCGTCGACAGCAGCCAGGAACGAGGCCTCATTTGCTCTCGAGGGTTTGTTAAAACCGCTGATTTTCCTCACGAACTGAAGAGAGGCATTCTTGATCTCTTCCGGGGTAACGGGGGGATCAAAGTTGAAAAGTGTCTTGATGTTCCTGCACATTGCCGGGACCTCAGCTAGATTCTGACTAAACTCTCTGTTCGCTGCTGTGGATGGCCGGGCCAATGTTTCCGTGCCGCCCATCGCACTTTGCTCTTATGTAGTTCCAACCGACTTTGCCGTCTTGGAAGAAGCGAGACGCTGGCGAGCATAGTTGCACCAAGGGCCCGCGGGGTCTAGCCGGACATAGGCTTGCCAGTGCCGCTGCGCTTCGGTATACGCGTCCAGCTTCTCGCAAACGAAAGCCAAATTGTAGTGCGCATCGGGATAGTCCGGATCCAGACGGACTGCTTGCCGGAGGTGCTGCCGAGCTGCTTCGACTTCACCGACTTCTTCCAGCACACTTCCTAGATTAAAATGAGCCAAAGCATTTTCGGCGTCCAATGCAAGAGCGCGCCGAAAGTACTCAGACGCCTTTTCGAGGTTTCCATCCTCGTAGTAGAGCGTCCCGCAATTAATCAGTACCTCGGGCCTTCCGGGATCGACGCACAAAGCACGATCGTACGCATCGATCGCTTGGGCCCTGGTCTTTCCCTCGGCTTCATACTCGAGTGCCGTGGCCAGCCACTCGTCGGCATTGCGCCCGGCCATGACGCGCACTCTTTCCTGGAGTTCGCGAGTTTCAAAATTCAATACGAACTGACCCGACAGCGGTTCCAGCCGCGCTCCGCCGCGCTCCACAACGATATCTTTTCCGTCGGAAAGAATACGCAGCTCCGCTAGCGGCGCGTGGACTTGGGAAAGTTTTTCACGAAGCGCGGCAAGAGCTCGCCGCAGACGGTTGGCGGGCACTCCTTTTTCGACCAACTGCTTTACTGTGCGCAGGCCAATCAGGTCGCCGAAATCGTAGAAGCGGTTTCCTTGTTCTTTTCGGGAAGAAACAAGGCGCAAGCGATCCCAATAATCCAGCTGCTTCCCGGTCAGACCCAAAATGCGCTGGGTCTCCTCCGGACTGAATCTGTCCGTCGCACCCATCAGGAATTAACCGGTTGCCTTCTTTCCTGCCTTTTTCTGCACGGATGAGATCGGTTGCACGGCTCGAGCTGGAGGTTTCTTGCCAACCGGCGCTGGCGCTGCAGGTGCGGCGGCCGCTGCCGGGGCTTGCTTCTCCGCGAGACTTTTCTTGAGGGCTTCCATCAAGTCAATCACCGGAGCCATATGCGGATGGGCGACTTCGGTCACTTCCTGGCCTTTGAGCTTGGCAGCGATCATCGCCCGCACATTCTCTTGATACTCGTCCCGATATTTTTGTGGCTCGAAAGGAGCCGCAAGACTTTCAATGAGTTGTCGCGCGAGCTTCTTTTCCTGTTCTTTCACTTCGATCTTGTCCGTAGGAACGGCCTCCGCCGCACGAATCTCATTGGAATAGAACATCGTGTGCAGCGTCATGCCCTTAGTTCCTGGCCGGACAATCACGATGTGTTCACGCTGGTGCATGGTGAGTTTCGCGATGGCTCCGTAGCCGGATTCTTCCATGGCCTTCATAAGCAGTTGATAAGCCTTCACCCCGGCGTCCTCCGGCGTGATGTAATAGGAGGAGTCGAAATAGATTGGATCCATTTCATTCAGCTTCACAAACTCCAGAATCTCCATCACCCGCGCCGAGGAAGGCTCGATCTTATCGAGTTCCTCTTCGCTGAACAGCACGTACTGATCTTTTTCGTACTCGTAGCCCTTCACAATTTCGGAGCGTTCCACGTTGCGATTGCAAACGGGACAAAACAAGGGCTGCTTGAGGCGCGAATGGCACTCTTTGTGGAGCTGGTTGAAACTGATTCGTTCACCGCGAGCCGCCGTCGTCATGCGGACGGGCATCGAAATCAGGCCAAACGTGAGGTGGCCTTTCCAGACGGTCGTGGCCATGGGGACGCTCCTTCGACAACAGGCTTGGGACTGCGCACGAGCTTTTAAGATTAGCCGTCCACACAGGGAGGAAGCAAGACGAATCGTGGGCAGGTGGTTTATTAGTCAGCTTGATGTTAGGTTGCATCGGCCTAAGAGGTCCCGGGGCCCGGAAGAGTCTGGGATAGAATGTTTTCATGGCCAAGCTCGGAGAATACCAGCGAAAACGCCGCTTCGACCGGACGCCGGAGCCGTCCGGCGAGCCGGAACCCGTCGCCGGTAAGGTCCAGGAAAAGACCTCCCCGGCCGTCAAACACACACGCCTGCCAAAGCCGAAACTGCCACAGTTGGAAATCCGTCCCGGAGCCGAGCATGGCGATACGTTCGTGGTTCAGAAGCACCGGGCAACGCGGCTGCACTACGATTTCCGGCTGGCGATCGATGGGACGCTGAAGTC
>Ga0209117_1001062_pt1 | contig 10053 bp, 11 predicted proteins | sample BlaSpr_A8_OM2_M2_FD_187978 | JGI IMG/M metagenome (GOLD analysis project Ga0209117, IMG submission 187978) | Forest soil microbial communities from Thunder Bay, Ontario, Canada - Black Spruce, Ontario site 2_A8_OM2_M2 (SPAdes) (version 2) | ecosystem: Environmental > Terrestrial > Soil > Boreal...
TACGGGAAAAATAAAGGCCGGTTCCGCGAGACTCGCGTCGGCCGTTTCGCAGCGAACATGGGTGCAGAGGAGGCCCCTGTCAAATCGACAGATGTTGAAGGGGCGGGCGGCGGTAGCCCGCTCCTGCCAAAAAAGTTGTAAAATGCCCCTCATAGTTGCACTCTCAAAAAGGCGAATATTTTCAAAAGACACGATATTGGATTTGATTTTTTGACCAAGACAGGGCGCCGGCGGACGCGCGCATCTCAGGACAGGGATCGGCATTCGCGAACCGATGATCCGCCCGGGGATGGCGGGCCGGATGAGGCTGCGGCCTTCATTGCGGAAACCATCGCCGACCTCGCGCGGGTGGCGCGGCGCCACAAACTCGGCATGCTCGTGCGTCTACTCAAGATGGCGCAAATGGAAGCTGAGGAACACCTGCGGCTTCGCAGCAAGCGGAACTTGTCGTGAGCAGACGCGGCGTCGCTCAGGCCGAAAGACGCCGCCGGCGTTTTGCCTCAGGATTTGGCCGCAACTCCGTATCGCCATCGCCCAGCAACCGGCCGTCCCGGGCGCGAAGTTCGAGCTTCCGCACCGGCCGGCCCTTGTTGCGATCGACGAGCAGGGTAGGGAACCCATGGCGGTCGCAGGAAAATTCCTCGCTCCATTGCCGCAGCGCGACCAGCACCGGAAATACCCCGCGGCCCTTCGGGGTCAGCACATATTCCTGATAGGCGCTGCCGTCGGAAGCGGGCGCCGTCGTCAGGATGCCCTGGTCCACCAAAGTTCGGAGCCGCACGGTCAGGATGTTCTTCGCCAGCCCAAGGTTCTTCTGAAATTCGCTGAAGCGGCGAATGCCTAAGAAGGCGTCGCGGATGATCAGAAGCGACCACCAGTCGCCGATCGCGTCTAGCGATCGCGCGATCGGGCATTCCGCCGTTTCAAAACTTGTCCGTTTCACCATGACGTCCTCTTACTTCCAAAACGAACCCCCGGTCACAGCGTTGTGTAGTTGCATTATGAAACCAGATGCCCTAGATGGCAACATAGTTTAATAATGCAACCAGATCCACGGGAGATGACGATGCGGCTCGCAAACAAGACGGCGTTGATTACAGGCGGCAACAGCGGCATCGGTCTTGCGACGGCCCGACTGTTCGTGGCCGAGGGCGCGCGGGTCGCCATAACAGGGCGAAATCAGGCGACGCTGGACGCCGCCGCCAAAGAACTCGGGCCGAACGCGCTAGCGATCATGGCCGACGCGACCGATATTGCGGCGACCGAAAAGGCCATCGAGCAGGCGGTGAAGAAATTCGGCAAGCTCGACATCGTGTTCGCCAATGCGGGCATTCCCGGCAATACGCCGATCGGCGGCACCACGCTCGCGGCATTTGAATCGGTCATCAGAACCAACATCACCGCGGTGTTCTTCACCGTGCAGGCCGCAGTGCCCCATCTGAACGACGGCGCGTCGATCATATTGAACGGCTCGGTGATCTCCGTGCTCGGCAATCCCGGTTATGCTGCCTACGCAGCCAGCAAGGCCGCGGTGCGGGCGATGGCGCGGGTGATGGCGTCAGAGCTTTCGCCGAGGGGGATCAGGGTCAATGTGGTGTCGCCCGGTGCCGCGCGCACGCCGATCTGGAACGGTGCGGCTCCCACCGCAGAAGCATTCGCCGCCCTGGACAAAAGAATTTCCCGCAGCATTCCGCTGGGACGGCTCGGCGAAGCCGAGGAAGTTGCGAAGGCGGTGCTGTTCCTTGCTTCAGACGATGCGTCAAACGTTCAAGGCGCGGAGATCTTCGTCGATGGCGGCGCGACGGGTTCCCCCGCGGGTGCGCCGATCTATCGCTGATAGAGTTTCAAGAAAATTAGTAAGTCCGGTCAGCGCGATTTGACGAAAATTCTCAAGTCAGTTGCGCTGGCCGGCTTCATCGTCCTGCGGACGTATTTTGTGGAACTCACCTGACGCGTTGAACCTTCGTCGCAGCGGGCTCGACATCTCCATGGGCGGGGATTTTGCCACACACGGACTGGAGAGCCTGTCATGCCGAAAGCCGCGCACATCTTCGCACCGATGTCAGCATTTACAGCACCATCGGAGAAACCCGATGATAGCCCGCTGGGTCCAATCCTGCTGTTCGGCGGAATCGGCGTCCTGGTATTCCTGATCGCGATCCTCACGGGCGTGCAAGGCGCCTGGTACTAATCGTTTTCAACTGCATCTCACATCAGCGACACCAGCCCGCCGCCGTGGGGCTCGCGGCGGCAGGCGGTGTCCCACGCGTCTTACGCCGCGTGGAGGTTGGTTGCGGCTTGCAGGGCGCTGGCCAGCGCCTTCTCGCGGTGTTCCGGCCCGACCTGGACACCCTCGGCGGAAATAAACTCGAGGTTCTTGACGCCGATGAAGCCGAACACCCAGCGCAGATAGGTTTCCACATATTCGCCCGCCGCCGCCGGGGTGCCGGCGCCGTAGTACCCGCCGCGCGAAACCGCGATGATGACTCGCTTGTTGCCGGCCAACCCTTCCACGCCCTGGGCGCCATATTTGAAGGTCTTGCCCGCCACCACGATGCGGTCGATCCAGGCCTTGAGCTGGCTCGGAATCGTGAAATTATACATGGGCGCGCCGAGCACCACGATGTCGGCGGCCATAAACTCGTCCATCACGGCTTGGCCGGCGGCGAGGTCGTGCTGTAGCGCGGCCTCGGGCGCAGCCCCTTGCGCGGCGGCGAGATGCGAGCCCGACAGATGCGCCAGCGGCGTCGAAGCGAGGTCGCGATAGACGATTTCGAGCCCCGGCGTCGCCTTGCGCAGACGGCCCACGATTGCGGCGGAAACCTGGCGGCTGACGGAGTTGGGGCCCAGCACGCTGGAGTCGATATGCAGAAGTTTCATGGCATCACCCTTGGTATAAGTTTGTAACTGGGGCTATATGAGTGACTGTCTGCCAACCGCACAAGAAGGCACATTTTTGAAACCCGAGCACACCAAAGTACCTGTCCTGCCGCCTTACGCTCACCTCGACAGCAGCTGCCGCGGGGTCGCCTCGGTGCTGGCGCGGGTCGGCGACAAATGGAGCGTGTTCGTCATCATGCTGCTCGGCGATGGCCCGCGGCGCTTCAACGAGATCAAGCGCATGGTCGGCGGCATCTCGCAGCGGATGCTGACGCTGACGCTGCGCGGACTCGAGCGGGACGGCCTGGTCACGCGTACCGTCTTTCCGACCATTCCGCCGCGGGTCGATTACGAGCTGACAGAACTCGGACGTGGGCTGTGGCAGCCGGTGGAGGCGTTGGGCAAATGGGCGACTGACCATCTGACCGAGATCGAGGACGCGCGAGCGCGGTTCGATCGGCGCAACGATGCGGCTGATCTGCCGGCCGATCAGGTGACTGGCTAGATCAGCGACACCAGCCCGCCGCCGTGGCGCTCAAGCCGTCCCGCAAGTTCAAGCTCGAGCAGCACGGTGCGCACGATCGCCGGCGAGGTCCCGGCCATCCGAATGAGATCGTCGAGCAGGATAGGGCTTGGCCCGAGCAGATTGACGATGCGCGCGCGATCGCCGGCATCGGGCTCGGAAGCCAACGGCTCATCGTCAGGCTCGCGCAGCTCGATCGGCCGCCCCATGATCGGTTCGACCGCATTGATGACATCCGATGCCACGGTGGTCAGCGTCGCGCCCTGTTTGATGAGATCGTTGGTGCCGGCGGCGCGCGGATCGAGCGGCGAGCCCGGCACCGCGAACACCTCGCGGCCCTGTTCGGCGGCGATCCGCGCCGTGATCAGCGAGCCCGAGCGAAGCGCTGCCTCCACCACGACCACGCCGAGCGCGACACCCGAGATCAGCCGGTTGCGCCGTGGAAAATCGCGGGCGCGCGGCACATGTCCCACCGGCATTTCGGAAATTGCAGCCCCGCCGGACTCTAATATCGCTGCCAGGAGGTCCTCGTGCTCGGGCGGATAGATCTTGTCATGACCGCCGGCCAGCACCGCCACGGTGCCGCTCGCAAGACTCGCGCGATGCGCCGCCTGATCGATGCCGCGCGCCAGTCCCGAGGCAATGACAAAGCCGGCCTCACCGAGATCGCGCGCCAGGGTGCCTGCGAATTTAAGCCCGGCGCCGGAGGCGTTGCGCGAGCCGACGATGGCAATGACAGGCCGCATCAGCACATCCTGCGCGCCGCGCACGCCGAGCAAAGGAGGCGCATCGTCAAGCACGGATAGCCGTGGCGGATACCCGGCTTCACCGGGCGCAACGAGGCTGACGCCGTGTCGTTTGCTCGCGGCAAGCTCGGCACGCGCATCTTCCTCGCTGCAGATCCGCCCCGGCCGCGCCGCACCGCCGCGCCGCGCCAGATCGGGCAACCGCCCCAGCGCCGCATGCGCGCTGCCGAAATGGTTTAGCAGTGAACGGAAGGTATGGGGCCCCGGTATTATGGCGCAAACGCCACAAGAACTTTGAACGGCCTCGCCCCATGTTTCCGGCAACAACGGAGACACCCATGCGCAGACCGACAAAAGATCCCCACGCCAGACCGGCAATCGCGACCCTGGAACGGCTTCATATGGAGCTAGGCGGCAAGCTTCTTGAGAATCGGCAGATGGCCCAAGAGCTGGGCGAGCAAATGCTCCATATCGAAGCCGTCATTAAGATGCTGGATCCGACTTTCAACCTCGCCCGGATCACGGTTAAGCGCCGCAAGGCCAACGGCTGGTTCAAGCGCGGCACTCTATATAGGAAGGCGCTGGACGTGCTCAGGACGGCAGAGCAGCCCATGACGGCGACGGACATAGCCCGGAAGATGCTGGAAACCCATAACGTGAAGAATGCGGGCAAGACGGAAGCCCAGATCGTGGCTCAGGGCATCTTGCGCGGTCTGCTCAGCCACAACGGCAAGGGCGTCCAGAACGTGGCTGAGGGGAAACCGGCGCGGTGGACGCTGACCGACAGGGGGTAGGCGTGCGGCGGGCTAAGAGGTCAGCCCGGCACGGTGGGCCATTATTACCTAAAGCCATCTGTCATTTTGTTGTCATGGCTGTAAGGTGCAACCCTTGCGTCGTGCTTGGGGAGCGGTGTGGCCTTTAGTTGGGGGAGTAAACGGATTGCCGGTCAGGTCTTTGACCTGACGCATCTCGACCCGATGGTAGTTCACATACCGCCAAGCGGTAACCTGAGCGGTTACAAGGTGCACGTTTCATTCGGCATGCACACGTTCACCAAGGACTGGGATTCAGCGGCGCACACGCCTGACTACCGAATGGCCCACAAGCAGGATGAAAGATGTTTCTGCCCGGTTAGGCACGGCCACTCTCAACACCTTCCCGGAATAGTAAGGTCCGCGACTGTTGCCTATTTCAGCCAACGGGCCGATTTCTTATTGATAAACAACCTTCCCGGAGTGGTCGGGCAGTACGCAGTCTTTTTCAAAATAATGAAGGCTTTATCCGTGAATTTTGATGCCCGGATGTTTATTTCGAGCGCCTATGAAAAGGATAGGCTGCCGCCGAAAAACGCGATCCCAAGCATTGCATTTTCAGCGCTTGTAGCGAAAACCGTTGCCGGGGAGCCAATCAGCAGAACGAAGCCAAAAAAAATAGCTCCCGCAGGAGCTATTTTTGGGAAGTGAATCCCGTGCGAAATCCTGTTACCTTTGCGCGTCGCAAAACCCTTGCGGGTAGGAGTGCTGTTTTTCATCGCCATCAGCAAGGTAGTAAATACCCTATAATGGCGATAGTTTCAATCACTATTTTGTGATCCTACGTAAAACTCATGTGTTTTCAATGACTTAATATTTGCAATTATTCTTGACAAGCCCAAATGAGGGCGTCGCTGTCGGCATACAATTGGCATACAAATTGCTCTCCTAGAACAAACGAGAAACTTGACGCGGCCTTAACTGATTCTACCGTTCCACATGCCGCTGCCAATAGCCGGTGAAGTCCACAGACTTGCCGCGCTTCATCGCCAGCGCCGCTATGCGGCTCACCTGATCGCCATTCGACACACGGCGGTTATCCTCCCGCCATGAGCTTTCCTGAGCATAGCGGAGCAGATACGCGCCAGCAATGTGATGGTGAATGCCGACTTCGGCGCGCCGCAGGCGGGAGAAATACTCCTCAGCTTGGTTCGTGCAGGCGCCGTCAAAGCTGTACGCCTCTTGATGGTTGATCCGCTTCATTTCGAAGCGTTCATGCAGGTTATCCCAAGAGGCGGCTTCGTCGGCGTTCACAACCGTACCCTTGGCGATGCGAGCGCGGATGAATGAAGAGGCTTGGCTTTCGGTATTGAACACGGCCGGAACAGAATTGCCGCCGCGCTCGCGGATGATGACAACGACCTTACGCTTGCCGTTTTGGTTGACGGCGAAACGGCGATCGACGCGCTTCTCTTTGAGGTTGGCGGGCTTTACGTAGCCGCCGAAATACCCGCCATCAACTTCGGCCACTTTGCCTTCCCCGCCGACGACACGGCCCTTCATTTCCTCTGCCATAGCTTCGCGCAACTTGTGCAGCAAGACGAATGCCGACTTGTAGGAGAGGCCCAGGTCGCGGCTGAGGGCGAGCGCGCTCTTGCCCTTCACTTCGTTGCAGAACACGGCAATGGCGGCCAGATAGCCCCTCAGGGGCAGCTTGTGGCTGGCGAACAGAGTTCCTGACGTGATGGTGAAATCCTTCTTGCAGCCCTTGCAGCGCAAGCGCAGCGCGCCATTTGAGCGGCGGGCTTCGTAAGCCTCTACCGAACCGCAGGACGGGCAAACCGGGGTACCGTTGGTATCGGCCCAACGGATCATCTTGAAGGCTGTTTCGGCTTCCGCATCAGTCATGCGGAACACCTGAGCGAGGCTCAGGGTCTTTGCCGCTTTGCTGAGGAGGAAGTGTTGGCTCATGGGTGTCATATGTGACACCTAGAGGTGACCTTGTCAACAGCAAAAGTGTCAGATATGATCCATAAAAGTCAGGAGTGACACCTATGGGTCTAGCCAAATCTGAGGATGAAATCGCGGAGCGCGTCTCCCGGTACATAAAAGCCGAGCTAAAACGGGCAGATGTCACCTATGAGGAATTGGCGAAAAGGCTGAAAAAACACGGATTGCCGAACGAATCCGCCGATTCCATCAAGGCTAAGCTGAAGCGCGGGACGTTTGCCGCGACATTCTTTCTAGCCTGCCTTGCGGCTCTGGAATTGGAAGGGGTAGTGTTGGAGGAGATATAGGGGGCATAAGTTGCAGTGGTCCGTACCGCGCGAATTGTTTTTGGCAATCATCGGCGCGCTAATTATCACCGTATTTGGTTTTTCGCATGCGTTATTGAAGCATCCTCCATATGCTCCAGCCGTCAAGGCCGAGCAGCAATCCAATAGTGGACTGCAAGCCCATCAGGGCGACAATGCAGAACATGGAGCCGCCAACAACGCGCCGCCCGGAGCACCAAGCATCGGAAGCAAAAGCGGCGGCGGGGAAGGCCAACCCAAGGCAGAGCACAGCGAAGATGAAGGAACCGAGTTCTGGCCTCCGTTTCTTGGCTATCGGCTCAAGGTCACGGACACGCTCGTTGCCGCGTTCACCGCGCTGCTGTTCTTCGCCACGATTGCCCTTTGGCTGGCTACCCGTCGCCTTGTTCTCGGTGCCGAGAAAACTTCCGAGCAGCAACTGCGGGCCTATGTTTGGACAGAAGCTAGACCTTCCCACAACTTGGACGATCCCACTTTCGGCGTCGGGGCCATCGCCAGCAACAGCGGCCAAACTCCGGCCTATGAAGTCCACGCATGGTCGAATGTCCTGCCTATTGCCGAGCCGCTGCCTAGCGGCTTCGTATTTCCGGAAGCCCCAAAGCACATGCTCGGAGCCCGTTACGTTGTTAATCCCTCTAGCCAGCATTTTATGCATTCGAAGCCAGATGAGCCGCTCACCCTCGAAGAACGAATCGCTATTAGAGACGGACTCGTGATTCTCTACTTTTGGGGAGAGGTCCGATATCGAGATACGTCGGAGAGAGCAGGAAAACGCGGTTTCGACTTCGCCTGGGTCTCGAAGCCGGATACAGCGGCAATTGGGCCTATTGCGACGAAGGAAACGATGCAGACTAACGCGGCCCATGCCGCCCGGATACGCACAACGCCTCACTTAAGAGGCGACCGGGCATTTGGCCCGGTGGCGTTTGCGCCATAATACCGCAAATGAGTGCCTAGTATGTTCACTTGTGTACTCAACGGATGACGAAGCGGCGTAAGGCCGCGCCTCAGTTGACGACATCGACAAAGTTCAATGTGCGCGATGCGTCTCTTGGCGCAGGCGCGGAAAATCCATATTCCCTGTCGTGGTGATGGATTCCGGGCTCGATGCTTCGCATCGCCCGGAATCACCGAAGGGGCGCTTGCCCGATCGCGGCCCGGTCCGTAAAAGCTGTCCGGTCTTTGCAAGGGAATGATGCCAATGATGTCGCTCGCCGAACTCCAGCGCCGTATCGATTCCGGTGATCTTTCGGCGGATGCGGCGATCGCGCAGTCGTGTGAGGCGACCGACGTGCATGAAAAAGCCATCGGCGCCTTTGTCTGTCGTGCCGAAAATGTCCGCGCGGCAAGCGCCGGTCCGCTGCGCGGCATCGCCGTCGGCATCAAGGACATCATCGATACATCAGACCTTCCGACGCAAATGGGCGCGGCGATCTACAAGGGCTGGCGGCCGCGCGCGGATGCGCCTGTGGTGGCAATGCTGAAGCAGGCGGGAGCGACCATCGTCGGCAAGACCACGACGACCGCGTTCGCATCGCGCGATCCGGCGGCGACGGTCAATCCCCACAACAGGGATCATACGCCGGGCGGATCGTCATCCGGCTCGGCCGCGGCGGTCGCGGCCGGAATGATCCCGCTCGCGCTGGGAACGCAGACCGGCGGTTCGGTGATCCGGCCGGCCTCGTATTGCGGCGTGGCAGCGATCAAGCCGTCGTTCCGGCTGCTGCCGACGGTGGGCGTGAAGTGTTATTCGTGGACCCTGGACACCGTCGGGCTGTTCGCGGCCGGCGTCAAAGATCTGGCGCACGGGCTTTCGGCCATGACCAACCGGCCCGAACTGCTGCCGGATGCCGCGGTGCGGACGCCGCGTATCGGTGTCGTGACGCAGGATTTCGCTGGCGCGCCGGAAGCGGCGAGCGGGGAGGCGCTGCGGATCGCAACTGACGCGGCCGAGCGCGGCGGCGCCTCCGTTCGCACGCTCGATTTCGCTGACATCCTCGCGGAGGCGTGGCGGATACATCCGACGGTGATGGAATTCGAGGCGCATCAGGCGCTGGCCTGGGAATACGGGGTACATTACGACGCCATGCCGCCGCTATTGCGCGAAAAGTTGGACGAAACCGTCGGCATCCTGCCCGCCGACTACGACGAGGCGCGCGGGATCGCGCGCCGGGCTAGAGACGCATTGGCAGAGATATTCGATGAAGTTGACGTCTTGCTGACGTTCTCCGCGCCGGGCGCTGCCCCGAAGGGACTGGCCTCGACCGGCAATACCCGTTTCAACCAGCTCTGGACGCTCATGGGCGTCCCCTGCGTCAACATTCCCGCCTATATCGCGGACGGTGGATTGCCGGTGGGCGTGCAGGTCATCGCCCGGTTCGGCGACGACGCCGGTGCGCTGGCGGCCGCACGCTTCGTTGAAGAAGCGTTGGCGCGGGGATGAAGCGATGAGCCGCTTGAACTAATTCACCGTCATTCCCCGATGTGCAATTTGCAGATCTGAGGACACGCGCCTTCGCGTGGACCCGGAATCTCGAGATTCCGGGTTCGATGCTTCGCATCGCCCCGGAATGACAATCCTACCTCTTCTCCCCGATCCGGCCCTCGGTCCCCGCCTGCAACCGTTTGATATTTTCGCGGTGCATGTAGAACAACAATAGCGTCAGCACGGCGAACAGTGACGCCAGCGCGGGATGGCCGAACCACCACAGGAAGATCGGCGTGACGAAACTTGCAACCAGCGCCGAGAGCGAGGAGTAGCGCGAGGTCGCAGCCGTGGCGATCCACAGCACGCAGAACACCACCGCGGCCGGCCAGAACAATCCGATCAGCACGCC
>Ga0209117_1001063_pt1 | contig 10044 bp, 7 predicted proteins | sample BlaSpr_A8_OM2_M2_FD_187978 | JGI IMG/M metagenome (GOLD analysis project Ga0209117, IMG submission 187978) | Forest soil microbial communities from Thunder Bay, Ontario, Canada - Black Spruce, Ontario site 2_A8_OM2_M2 (SPAdes) (version 2) | ecosystem: Environmental > Terrestrial > Soil > Boreal...
AACGGGCTGACCACGCGCGCCCATTGGAATCCGCCGAACACGATGTAGTCGGCGTAGTTCGGCTTTTCGCCGCCGAGATAGGCTTGTGTTTTCAAGGTCAGCCGCATCGGCTCCAGCGCCCTGCGAAAGCCCTCGACGGATTTGTCGCGTCCGGCCACGACTTCTTCCAGCGGCTTGCCGAAGCGCGCCTCGCGCGTTTTGCGGAAATAGACCGCGTCCGCCGGCTTCAGGTGCCCTGGAATATCCGCGACGATCAGCGGGAACATGCCGCCGATCACGGTGATATCGCCCCACCAGTTCATCATCCGGCCCATGGCGCGGCCGCCGCCGCCGCCGAACAGCGATGGCCGCTCCGGATAGCTGTCTTCGAGATAGTTCGCGATCGCCCAGGAATCGGCGACCGAGGTTTCGCCGTCGAGCAGCACCGGCACCTTTTCGGATCGGTGCGGGGCGATGGCGTGCTTCTCGGTAAAGCACCACGGGATCGATTCCGCCGACAGCCCCTTATGCGCGAGTGCCATCCGCGTCCGCCAGCAGAACGGGCTGAACCGACGCGCTTCGTCGGTGCCGACCAGTTCGAACAGTTTTAGAGTCATGCCGAAAACCCCCCGCCCGACTTTAGAACCGTCATTGCGAGGAGCGAAGCGACGAAGCAATCCACTCTTCGTGTGGCCTCTGGATTGCTTCGCGGAGCCTGTCATCGGGCGCGCATTCGCGCGACCCGTTGGCTCGCAACGACGACTTACCTATCATCTGTCATGCCCCGCGCAAGCGGGGCATCCAGTACGCCGTGAAGTTCGTGTGACTCACTACCGCCTGCGTTTACTGGATCATCCGCTTTCGCGGATGATGACAACCGCGCGGCTGATGACGACAGCGCGCTACTTCACCACCGCCGCGGTCTGCCCGAACAACAGCTTGCGCTCTTCCTCGGTGCGGATCGCCGGCTGGCCGTAATTCGGATTGACCTCCTTGGCCTTGGCATAGGCGCGCAGCGTTGCCGGCCGCTCGCGGATAGCCTCGAGCCAGCGCTTGAGGTGCGGGAAGTCGTCGATGTTCTGGCTCTGGTTCTTGTACGGCACCACCCAGGGATAGCTTGCCATGTCCGCGATCGAATAATCGCCGGCGATAAATTCGCGATCGGCAAGCCGCTTGTTGAGCACGCCGTAGAGCCGGTTGGTCTCATTCACATAGCGGTCGATGGCGTATTTGATTTTTTCCTGGGCGTAATTTGAGAAGTGATGGTTCTGCCCCGCCATCGGCCCGAGCCCGCCCATCTGCCAGAACGTCCATTGAATCGCGTCGTAGCGGCCGTGGATGTCGGAGGGCAGGAACTTGCCGGTCTTCTCCGCCAGATACAGCAGCATCGCGCCGGATTCGAAGATCGAGATCGGCTTGCCGCCGCCCTTGGGCTCGTGATCGACCATCGCAGGGATCCGGTTGTTTGGCGCGATCGCCAGAAACTCCGGCTTGAACTGATCGCCCTTGCCGATGTTGACCGGGAAAATCTTGTACTTCAGCCCGGTCTCCTCAAGAAACATCGTGATCTTGTGGCCGTTCGGCGTGGTCCAGTAATGAAGGTCGATCATAGGGTGTTCCTGCTGTGAATGGAATTTGCGGCGTGAAATGGATGCGGATGCATGAATGTCACCATAACGTCCGGATGAGTCAATGGCGTTGGCATCGAGGCGCGGGAAAGTGATGGCAGGGCAACCCAGCGCCGCAGGCGTCCCGCGGTCCGCGCTGCCGCCGATCAGCTTACGCGACCCGGGGTCAGCTGACGCGACCGTGCGTGCGCAGTAGTTTTTCGCCGTCTTCGGTAACGGTTACGATCATCCCGAAGCCCGCGATGGTTTCCCGCGCGACGTAGCCGCAATCGACTGCGTCCTCCCAGATCGTCAGCCGCGGACAGGACGTTCGCCAGTTCGCGATCACCTCGGAATAAAGCCGCGGCTCCCGGGCGATCCATTCGACAAAATCAAGCACCAGCGGATCCGCCGTGTCGGCCATCGGGCTTGCTCCCTCTGTCAAAAGGCAAAAGCATTGCTGCGCACCAACAAGAGCCAGCTTCCGTAGAGGATGTAGTATCCGGCAACGGTGGTGATCAATCGCCCTGCCCAGGTCCGAAATTGCAGATCGGTCATGGCTTCGAGGATGCGCCGCGCCAATGTCGTGCCGGTCATCGATGCCGCCACCGCAACAACCGCGAGCACGGGATCGAGCGTGGCGGCCTGATCGATGATGCCGCCGAAATAGATCAGCTTCACGAAATGGCTGGCCACCTGACAGGTGGCCTTGGTCGCAACGATCGCGCGGCGATCGAATTTACCGCCGAGAAAGAAGGTATCCATCAGCGGTCCGGAAACGCCGGTCATCAGCATCAGCCCCATGCAGATGGAGCCATAGAAGGTACCCTGCCAAATGCTGTCGGGATCAGGCTTCAGATTTGATGGCGTCAGCCGCGCCATGAACGGCGTCACCCCCAGCAAAAGCAGGGCTATCGGCTTGTCCGGCACGTAGCGGGTGATCGACCACGCCGCCAGCGCGACCGCGCATCCGATCAGATAGATCGAAACCGGCCGCCACCTGATATGGCTCCGCCACAGAAAGGCGCGCCAGCCATTGGAAGCCATCTGCGTGATCGCGTGCAGCACCATCGCCGATGGCAGCGGCATCAGGGTCAAGAGCACGCCGATCAGGATCAGCCCGCCGGCCATGCCGAACAGGCCGGACAGAAATGCTGTCGCGACCATCAGCAGGCCAAGGGCTGCAATCATCAGCGGCGTCATTCGAATCTCCTGATCATTTCTGCCTCGCTTGTATCGCCCGCGCAAACTGAGTTATCTTGGCCTGGCATCAGTTTTCCTGAGGGTGGAATGCGGCGGCTGCTGTTTCTCAACGGTATCAAGGCGTTCGAGGCCGCGGCGCGAAGCGGAAGTTTTGCTGGCGCCGGTGCGGAGCTGAACGTGTCGGCGGCGGCGGTCAGCCGGATGGTGCATCTTCTGGAGCAGCGGCTCGGCGTCGCCTTGTTCGAGCGCAAGGCGAACCGGCTGGCGATGACGCCAGCGGGGCGCGCCTATCAGAGCGGGCTGACACCGATCTTCGATGCGCTGGCAAGCCTGACCGCGCAGGTCACAGCTTCCACAAGCGTCCGGGTGCTGACTATCGGCGTCGGCCCGACCTTTGCGATGCGCTGGCTGATCCCGCGGCTGGCGGATTTTCGGCTGGCCGAACCCGACATCGAGGTGCGCATCACCACCGGCGGCGCGGCGGCGCCGTTCGGCGACGACTGGAGCTGCGGTATCCAGCTCGGCGACGGCGAGTGGCCGGATCTGGTCGCCGAACCCCTGTTCGCTGCCGATCTGCTGCCGGTGTGCGCGCCACGGCTGGCCGTTCAATTGAAACGCCCCGCCGATCTCAGGGGACCAAGCCTGCTGCGCGTCGCGCATTCGTCTAACGACTGGCCGTTGTGGCTCAAGGCCGCCGGCGTCGCGCGGGTGACGGCGCGCGGACCGGAGTTGCAATATTACGGCCAGGCGCTGCAGGCCGCCGTCGACGGGCTGGGGGTTGCGATGGGCATCCGGCCCTATATCGACGACGATCTCGCCGCCGGACGGCTGGTCGCGCCGTTTGCGCTGACGGTGCCGAAGGGCATGCGCTGGTATCTGGTCTATCGCAGTTTTCGAACCGAGCAGCGCGATTTCGCGGCGTTCCGGCGTTGGATCATCCGCGCCGCGGCGGGACCGGCCGCGCGCGGCAAGCTCGTCGGCAAGGCTCCGCGCAGCGCCGAATGAGCCAGTCGAAGCCTTTTTCAAGTAAAGAAAAGCAAGCAAAGAAAAGGCCCTGAATGTGAATGAGTTCACATTCATTTTCGCAGGTCCATGTTTCCTTCGACTCCCGAACGACCCGGAGTCTGACATGAATTATGACGACTTTAAAATCGAGTCCTTCGAAGCTGGAAAAGGCTTGTGGCATGCGCGGATCAGACGTCAGGATCAACAGCCCTTGGTGATCGATGGCGTTTTGTTTTCCACGCTGGAAGTCGGTTTCGCGTGGTCGGATCCTGATGCTGCGATAGCGGATGCCAAAAAGCACATCGACCTTCTGAAGCCTCGATGCGCGACAGCCCGGTAACGCCGTATACCGAACTGCCGAATAGTTCGGTTAACCCTTGAATGCATGCGCAATGGCGGACTGGGCTTCCTGCTGGATTTGCCGCAAGTGGGTTTGGCTGCGAAAGCTCTCCGCATAGATCTTGTAGACGTCTTCGGTGCCCGAAGGCCGCGCAGCGAACCATCCGCTATCGGACGTGACCTTGATCCCACCGAAGGATTGACCGTTTCCGGGAGCGGCCGTGAGTATCGCCCGAACCGGTTCACCGGCAAGCTCGGCCATGGCGAGCTTTTCAGGCGTAAGCGCCTTCAGCAGATTCTTCTGTGCAGGCGTCGCGGGCGCGTCGATCCGTTCGTAAAACGGCACGCCCAGTTCGCTGGTCAGGCCATCGAACAACTGGCTCGGATCGCGTTTGGTCCGCGCGGTCATCTCGGCGGCCAGCAGGCCGAGAATGATGCCGTCCTTGTCGGTGGTCCACACCGATCCGTCCCGCCTGAGGAAGGAGGCACCGGCACTTTCCTCGCCGGCTATGCCGAACGAGCCGTCGCGCAGGCCATCGACGAACCATTTGAACCCCACCGGTGTCTCGACCAGCCTGCGGCCGAGCTTTTTCGCGACGCGGTCGATGATCGCACTGCTGACGATGGTCTTGCCCACCGCGCTGCTGTGGTCCCATTGCGGACGATTCTCGAACAAATAGGAAATGGCGGCGGCGAGGTAATGGTTCGGATTCATCAGGCCGTTCGAGCGCGTCACGATGCCGTGCCGATCGGCGTCGGTGTCGTTGGCGAAGGCGACATCGAACTTGTCGCGCATGCCGATCAGCCGCGCCATTGCATAGGGCGAGGAGCAGTCCATCCGGATCTTGCCGTCCCAATCGAGCGTCATGAACCGGAACGTCGGATCGACCGTATCGCTGACGATGGTTGCAGCAATACCGTAGCGCTCGATGATGGGCTGCCAGTAGCGCACCGCCGCGCCGCCCAGCGGATCGATCCCGATCTTCACGCCGGAGGCCCGGATCGCTTCCATGTCGACGACATCGGCGAGGTCGGCGACATAAGGCCCGATGTAGTCATAGCGATGAACGCAGGACGATTTACGTGCGCGATCATACGGGATGCGTTTTACGCCTCGAAGACCGTCTTCGAGAAAGCGGTTCGCGGCGCGCTCGATTCCCGAGGTGATGTCGGTATCCGCCGGGCCGCCGTTGGGCGGGTTATATTTGAAGCCGCCGTCCTCGGGGGGGTTATGCGACGGCGTGATCACGACGCCGTCGGCATAGCCATTGGCGCGGCCCTTGTTGGTGGTGAGAATGGCGTGAGAAATAACCGGCGTCGGCGTATAGCCGTCGTGCGCGTCGACCATCACATCGACACCGTTGGCCGCGAACACCTCAAGCGCGCTCGCCAGCGCCGGCTCCGCCAAGGCGTGGGTATCGATGCCGGCGAACAACGGGCCGGTAATGCCGGCGTTCTGCCGATGATCGCATACCGCCTGGCTGATCGCCAGGATGTGCGCCTCGTTGAACGCGTTGTTGAAGGCGGAGCCGCGATGTCCCGATGTGCCGAACGCAACCCGCTGCGCCGGCACCGATGGGTCGGGCTTGCCGGCAAAATAGGCCGTCACCAACCGCGGTATATTCGCCAGCATGGACGGGGCGACGGTCTTGCCGGCAAGCGGGTTGATTTCAGCAGCCACGTAATTTCCTCGATGTCACAAGCGGAAAATGATCCGCCTCGGTGCGGTTTGCGCTTCGCGCTGTTTTGTTATCGGAAATTTAGGTGATTTTCCACACTCACCGGCTCAAGTCGCACCGGCTATGCCTTTTACGAACGCCGCGGCGCGTCCGGAGATCGCCGTCGCGAGTGCACGCTCCGAAAGACCGGCGAACAATCCCACCAACAATGCAGCAGAACCTGAATTCCTGAAAACCTCAGGTCGCGTACTGAGATTGCCGATTTCAATATTGATCGCGCTGTTCCAGAACAGCAAACAGGCGGCCATTGTCAACACAAATACAAACAACACCCGCACCGGCGGGTCGAGCGAATTCTCCTCCACCATCACCAGGTCCTCGAACGAAAACTGAACCTGGCGGATGGAAAAGGAAGCCCACGTTCCAACTGATGCGCCGCAGGCGGCCAGCAGGAAATTCTTGTGATCATATCCCCATGGCAATTGGGCGCCCTTGGTATTGATGACGACGTAGGCGATCAGGAAACCAAGCCCTGCCAGACCCGCCCACGCGCCAAGCCAGCGCACATACGTATTTTTGATACGTCCAGCCTCCAATACGAAAAATTCATTGCGTAGCTCGGCCAAGGCCAACTTGGCCAATGAGGTAAATTCGAGCTCAAGCCCGATCCAGGCAATACCGTGCAGCTTCGTCAGGAATTCAGTGTGTAGAATCCGCGCTCTTCTTTGTGCGCTCTTGTTTGGGTAACCGAGCCACGCTTTTAGTCCGCGCTCCGCGCGTTCCTCCATGCGATTACAGACCGCCCGTACCACCGTGTGGGCTTTGTTGATTTGGACATACAGCTCCTGCTTCTCGGGAGATGGCGTGTCTTGAGGTGGAGGCAATCCTCCGAGAAGATTGATGTCGAGAATCGACACCGAATTTTCATCTTCCGCCTTCTTCGTCTCCGATGTAAGTTTGACGTTGAACAAGCGCCTCTTTAGCCGATCGCGTAGCGCCTGGTAACGTCCACGCGTTAGAACGACATTGTCGGCTGCGGCACTTGCCGGCGTTTGGCCGGTCCAAAAATTTGCAACTTGGTCCCGCAACGCGCTTGCGGTTGTCTTGCGTTGATTTTCCCGGAACGTAACGACGCTTTGCGAGTAGTTGCCGGCCAAATCGCCTCGCTTGTCGGCAGCTAATTCGTCCGCAGCCTCGGTGATATTGTCGAGGAAGGCCTGGTCTTCTTCTCCGGGATTATATCCCGGAACAAACACGAGCTCGAAGTCACCTTCGAAACGCGGCGAGCACGAATCTTTGGTTCCGAATTTGGGAACTTTTGCCGTGTACTCGTTCCGGATCGTGGTCACCCGCGTGAGATCGCCGGTCACATTGTGGCCTGCGATAAATTTACGGGCGTCGGCTTCCAATTCCGAAACCCTGCGGTTTCGTTCCGCCTGACGAGCCAAAAGCAACACCTGCGGGTAACGCGCGGCGGTGTCGGCGGCAGCGTCCGCTGCCATCACATCGACAGCCGCATTGACAGCGTCGAGATAGGCCTTTTCCGCAGACGTAGGCTGGTGGTTGGAATCCGGCGCAAGCTGAAAGTCGCCTGCAAAACGCAGCGGGGTTCCAGAAGTGATCGCAAAATTTGGCATGAACCAAAATCGCTGCCCCGATCATCGGCAGAGGACAGCCAATGACCGCTCCTGGACACCATTAAACAACTATTCGGAGAAAAAATGCAACCTCTGATGGTCCAGATCGACTGCTCTGGTCATGGGCCGAGTCCCGCCCCATATTCGGCTCATGGCGAAGAATCCAGACAATCCGAAAAAGCCCGGCAAAAGCCCAAAATCGAAAGCGCATCGTCCCGACGTGCAGCCGATCGGGCCTGCGCTGGCGGAATTGCTCAATCCCGCGATCAACCGCGGGGAAAGCGGCATCGGCTCATCTACCGGATTGCAGCCGCCGCCGGATAATTCCTGGGATCGCCGCTCCGGCGGCGAGGCCGCGGCGCATCGCGCGCGGGCGTCAACGCGCGGAACCAGCGATGACGTGGCGAAGCGCGATGCGGCTGTTGCAGGCACCTCCCGTGCGTCGCCCCCACCCAACCCTCCCCCGCAAGCGGGAGAGGGCTCCAGGCGGCTAGCGCCGGGCGCTGACGAAAGAAATGCTCGGGGCGCTGAGGCACGAGATCAAGCCGTGAACGCGCAACCTGCGTCCCCTCTCCCGCTTGCGGGGGAGGGCCAGGGTGGGGGTGCTTTGGGTAGACGGGGTTTCGACGAAGCACCGCAAGCCAATTACGGGACGTCGGCGACGATTCCGGCGCTCGATCCCGAGCTTGCAAGACAACTCGGCTTCACCACCGAGGAAGAAGACGCCGCGGCGCTGGCGCGTCCGCCGCGCAACAAGATGGAAGCGCTCGGCGTCGCCGCCACCGCCGACGCGCTGGAGAACCTGATTCGCGAAGGCCGGCCTGAGTTCAAGGGCGAGGACGGCCAGGTGAAAATCTGGACGCCGCATCGCCCGCCGCGACCGGAAAAATCCGAAGGCGGCCAGCCGTTCGTGATCAAATCCGAATACGAGCCGAAGGGCGACCAGCCGACCGCGATCGCCGAGCTGGTCGAAGGCATCAAGCGCAACGACCGCACCCAGGTGCTGCTCGGCGTCACCGGCTCCGGCAAGACCTATACCATGGCCAAGGTGATCGAGGCCACGCAGCGCCCGGCCATCATCCTGGCGCCGAACAAGACGCTGGCGGCGCAGCTCTACGGCGAGTTCAAGAGCTTCTTCCCCGACAACGCGGTGGAGTATTTTGTCTCTTATTACGACTACTACCAGCCCGAGGCCTATGTGCCGAGGACTGACACCTATATCGAGAAGGACTCTTCCATCAACGAGCAGATCGACCGCATGCGCCACTCGGCGACGCGGGCGCTGCTGGAGCGCGACGACGTCATCATCGTCGCGTCGGTGTCGTGCATCTACGGTATCGGCTCGGTCGAAACCTACACCGCGATGACGTTCGCGCTGAAGAAGGGCGAGCGCATCGACCAGCGGCAATTGATCGCCGACCTCGTCGCGCTGCAATACAAGCGCACCCAGGCCGATTTCACCCGCGGCACCTTCCGTGTTCGCGGCGATGTCATCGACATCTTTCCGGCGCATTATGAAGACCGCGCCTGGCGCGTCAATCTGTTCGGCGATGTCGTGGAGAATATCGAGGAGTTCGATCCGCTCACCGGCCACAAGCAGGACGAGCTCGAATTCATCAAGATCTACGCCAACTCGCACTACGTGACGCCGCGGCCGACGCTGGTGCAGGCGATCAAGTCGATCAAATCGGAATTGAAGTGGCGCCTGGATCAGCTCAACAACCAGGGCCGCCTCCTGGAAGCGCAGCGGCTGGAGCAGCGCACCACCTTCGATTTGGAAATGATGGAAGCCACCGGCTCCTGCGCCGGCATTGAAAACTATTCGCGCTATCTCACCGGTCGCCGCCCCGGCGAGCCGCCGCCGACGCTGTTCGAATATGTCCCCGACAATGCGCTGGTGTTTGCCGACGAAAGCCACGTCACCGTCCCTCAAATTGGCGGCATGTTCAAAGGCGACTTCCGCCGCAAGGCGACGCTGGCCGAATACGGTTTCCGGCTGCCCTCCTGCATGGACAACCGCCCGCTGCGTTTCGAGGAATGGGACATGATGCGCCCGCAATCGGTCGCGGTGTCGGCGACGCCCTCGGGGTGGGAGCTGAACGAGAGCGGCGGCGTGTTCGTCGAGCAGGTCATCCGCCCCACCGGCCTGATCGATCCGCCCGTCGACATCCGCCCGGCGCGCACCCAAGTGGACGATCTCGTCGGCGAGGTCCGCGCGACCGCGCAAGCCGGCTATCGCAGTCTCATCACCGTGCTGACAAAACGAATGGCGGAAGACCTCACCGAATATCTGCACGAGCAAGGAATTCGGGTCAGGTATATGCACAGCGATATCGACACCATCGAGCGCATCGAGATCATCCGGGACTTGCGACTGGGCGCGTTCGACGCGCTGGTCGGCATCAATCTATTGCGCGAGGGCCTCGACATTCCCGAATGCGCGCTGGTCGCGATCCTCGACGCCGACAAGGAAGGCTTTTTGCGCAGCGAGACCTCGCTGATCCAGACCATCGGCCGCGCCGCGCGCAATGTCGACGGCAAGGTGATCCTCTATGCCGACCAGATCACCGGCTCGATGCAGCGCGCCATCGCCGA
>Ga0209117_1001064_pt1 | contig 10034 bp, 12 predicted proteins | sample BlaSpr_A8_OM2_M2_FD_187978 | JGI IMG/M metagenome (GOLD analysis project Ga0209117, IMG submission 187978) | Forest soil microbial communities from Thunder Bay, Ontario, Canada - Black Spruce, Ontario site 2_A8_OM2_M2 (SPAdes) (version 2) | ecosystem: Environmental > Terrestrial > Soil > Boreal...
ATTGAACCCGTCGAGGGTCGCCTGGGCGATGGCAGCTAAGCTCGCGGCGGGGTGCGAAGGGCTAATTCTTCGTGCCCTCGTCCTGGGCTTTGATGTCGGCGCCAAACTTGTTGAATTCTTCGACCGCTCCGTTGACCGCCGCGGCGGCCGCGTTCAGGATCAGCTTGGTCTCGTCGACGTACTTCTGGATGCACGCGCCGTAAGCGACGTACTCCTTGTTGAATGCGGTGAACTTCTGGTTCGACGCAGACTTGCCCGGGTATTCCGGCTTGACGCACTTATGCGGCGGTATGACCACGGGCGCGGTGACGGGCGCGGCTTGGGCGTAAGCACCGGCGGCGGCGACGGCAAGCGAAGCACCGAGCGATGTGGCAAGGAACAGGCGGCAGATCATCGAGGGCCTCGCGGGCGGAAGGCAAAGGACACATTTTAGCGTGAAAGGACCCATCGCCGATGCGCTGGGCAAGCGTCGGAAGCCTACTGCACAACCCGTTGCCCCCCACCCGAACGTCAAGGTAGGAGCTGAGGATCAGGAGACGATCTTGACCTGGTCGCGGCGGATCTGCGGACAGCTAAGCCAGATTACGTCCACCTTGGATGTCTGGTTCAGCGACCGCGCCTGGATGCGTGCCATCTGCTCCTTGTCGCACACCATCCGCGAACCGTTGTCGGCGACTTGCGTCGGCAACGACGAACAACCCGCGACCAACAAGGCCCCGCTCAAAGCAAGGATCAGCTTCATGGCTGTCCCTCCTTTCGCCATGACTATAGGCAAAAGGGTGTCCGGCTACAAGGCCGTTTGACCGCCGGCGACGCAGGACATTGCATCTCACGGATGGCTTGCAAGGAGCCGGCGCCGCGAGTCAGCCGCCGCTGGCCTTGCGAATGGCTTCGTCGAGGTCCTGATACTCGGGACAGCTCCGGCCGCACAGTTTTTCCAGAGCCGCCAGATGCTCCTGGGCCTTTGGAATGTTCTTGGCGATGACGTACGCTTCGCCGAGATATTCGTGCGCGCCCTTGTGCTGGGGCTCGAGCTTTAGCGCTTCCTCGTATTCAGCGAACGCTCGATCGAGGTCACCCGCGTTGCGATAGGCGTATCCCAGCCAGTTGTGCGTGTCGGCATTGAAGCGGTCCCATGCGACCGAGGTCTTGAATTGTCTGATCGCCGCTTTCCAATCCTGGCGTTCGATCGCCTTGACGCCGGCGTCGTAGGCGGCGTCGTGACGGGCGTTGCCCTCAGCGCCGCCGCCGCCACCACCGCTACCACCATCGCCGCCGGCGGCCACTGCCAGGCCTGCTGCCCCGGCAACGAGTACGACGGCGAGACATTGCCTCCATCGAGCCATGTTCATTGCTCCACCGACGCGCCGCGCGCGCCTACCCTCGGGCAAACACCGAGGACAGCAAAGTATTCCCAGCCCCGGTGTCGATCCGCGACCAGGCGGACGCCGCGCTTCCGGCGAGCGCAGCCGACCGCGCAACAAGGATCGGCATCAACGCCAGGTCGATCGGGTCAAAGCTCGCGCGCGCCGAAGGTGTCGCAACGGCGCATGTCGCCGCTGTCGAGCCCGGCCTTGAACCAGCGCACACGCTGGGCCGAGCTGCCATGCGTAAACGATTCGGGGACGACGTAGCCGCGCGATCGTTGCTGCAAGCGATCGTCGCCGACGGCACTTGCCGCGGCAATGCCCGATTCGACGTCCTTCGCATCGATCAGGCCGCGCTGCTGCGCGGAATGACCCCAGATCCCGGCGAAGCAGTCGGCCTGGAGCTCCTGCCGGACCGACAGCGCGTTGCGCATGCTGTCGGAAGCTCCCTCGGATTTCTGTTGCACCTGCGCCATCAATCCCAGTTGATTCTGCACGTGGTGTCCGACTTCATGTGCGATGACATAGGCGCGGGCGAAGTCGCCCGGTGCGCCGAAGCGCTTCGAAAGCTGCTGGAAAAACTCGAGGTCGAGATATACCTTTCGGTCGCCCGGGCAATAAAACGGGCCCGTTGCCGCGCTGGCGAGGCCGCACGCCGACCCCACTTGGCCGCGGAACAGATCCAGCTTTGGCGGCTGGTAGCGTTTCCCGCTTTGCTGGAACGCTGCGCTCCAGACATCTTCGGTGTCACCCAGGACGCGGGCAACGAATTCCTTTTGCTCGTCACGCGGCGAGGCGGTGCCGGGCGGGCCGGAAGGCGTGGGAGCCTGGGTTTGCGTTTGCGTTGGTGCGCCGCTATCGGTGAGAAGCGCCAGGATGTCGAGCGGGTTCTTGCCCAGCAACAGGCTGATGACGATCACCACGATGACACCGCCGATGCCCAGATGCATGCCACCGATTCCGGACGATCCTCCGTCCGTGCTTTCCTCGACATTGTCGCTACGACGGAAATCCTGCCAGCGCATTTGGGCCTCCTTGGATGTTGTGCATTTTACAACTTAACCCAGCTCGTCGATCGAGCGCGGCCAGCTCGACTTGAGCAAGCGCGACAGTGAGCGGTCGGCGAGGATCGTCCCGTCGGTTTGGCACCGCGGGCAGTAGTTGGTTTCGTTTTCCGCGTAAACGATCCGCTGCACCGGCGCGCCACAGTCGGGGCACGGTTGGCCGAAGCGGCCGTGCACCGCCATTTGCGGGCGAAACGCGGTCACCTTGGCTGGAAACTGGCCTCCCGCTTCGTCGCGCAACCGCGACGTCCACTCGGACAATACCGACCGGGCGGACGCATAAAGCCGGAGCGCCTCGCCGGAGGTGAGCTTGTGCGTGTGGGCGATGGGCGAGAGGCGGGCACGATGCAGGATCTCATCGGAATAGGCGTTGCCGATGCCGCTGAACAAATGAGGATCGGTCAATGCCCGCTTGAGGGTGTGATTCTCGCGCAACAGCCGTTCCCGGAAGGACTCGAGGTCGGCGTCGAGGACCTCGAGTCCTCCCATGTCGAATGCGGCGATGGCGTCTTCGCCGCGGACAACGTGAACCGACGCACGCTTGCGCGTCCCGGCCTCGGTGAATACCAGCGTGCCGTTGGCGAAGCGGAAAGTCGCGAGTGTCGTGGCGGGCGGCTTGGCGCTGCCGCCGGGCTCGATCCAGCGCAGACGTCCCGCGATCATCAGATGCAGCACCACAAAAAGCTCGTCCTCGAGAACCAGCGCGATGCGTTTGCCGATGCGCCGAACCGCGACGACGCGCTTGCCGACGACGTCGGTGAGCGGCGGTACCGCCGTGCGGAGAACGAACGCACTGTTGAGGCGAACCTGCCCGAGGATCTGGCCCACGATGCGCCGTTCCAGACTCTCGACATAGACGACGACGTCGGGCAGTTCGGGCACGGTCGGATGGCTAAACGAAACCCGCGATGCCCAGCGCGGCGCCGGCCGCCAACAGCAGCAGCGGATGCAAACGAGTGGCCAGGGTCACCGCCACGGTTGCAACAGTGATAGCGAGCGCGCCCCACGTTTGATCGACGGTCCGCGCCAGGATGTAGCCGCTGGCAAGGACCAGCCCGACCGTCACCGGCGCGAGTCCGTGCTGGATGGCGGCGCGCAGCGGCGCCTCTCGAAAACGGTCCCATATATGGGCGACGGCAAACGTCAGCGCCGACGACGGAACGCAGATCGCGGCCGTGGCCACCAATGCGCCGAGCAAGCCCGAGACTTTCCATCCGATGACGCTGACGATGAGCATATTGGGACCGGGCGCTGCCTGCGCGATCGCGAAGGCTTGCGCGAAGTCGGCGTCGGTCATCCAGTGCTCCATCTCGACGACGCGGCGGTGAATCTCCGGAATCAGCGCGTTGACGCCGCCGATCGCCAGAAACGAAAGGAGCGAGAACTGCCACGCCAGCTCGGTGAGAACCGAGCTGATCATCGCTGCATCATCCACCGCGCGATCGCGATCGATACCGGCGCGAGCACGGCCAGCACCCACAGCAGCGGCAGCCGCAGCAGCGCAATGGCGATGAAGGTCAGCGCGCACATGACGATGTGCCAGGGGATGCCCTTGAGGGGGTGCGCCATCTTGAGACCGGTGGCGATGATCAGCCCCGTCGCGGCCGCCGAAACTCCGTTGGTCGCGCCGCGTACCGGCGCCAGGTCGGCGAATCTTGCGTAAAGCGCCGCCAGGACAAGCACGATGACAAAAGGCATCAGCATCAGGCCCAGCGTCGCGGCGATCGATCCCAGCGGGCCGCGAAAGCGGTTGCCGATGATGATGGAGACGTTGACGATGTTGGGACCGGGAAGAAATTGCGACAGCGACAGCACTTCGTTGAATTCGCGCTCGCTCAGCCAGCGATGCTGCTCGACCAGCATCCGGCGTGCGAACGGCAGCACGCCGCCGAAGCCTTGCAGGCCAACCATGAGGAAGCCAAGAAAGAGGCCGCGCTTGGTGGGCGCGTCGACCAGCTTGTGCGCGGTTACCGGTGGAGTATTCATGGCCGACATGATAACGGGCATTGCCGGCGCTGCTCGACTGAACCCGCGGTCAGGGCTTGAGCGCCTTGTAGAGGAACGGCAGGCTCACGTTCATCCGGTAGTCGACGTCCGAATGGTTGTCGTCGAACTCCTCATAGGTATGCTTGACGCCGGCCGACGCGAGCCGCTTGGAAAGCGTTCGCGTGCCGAAATGAATGTGATACTGGTCGCGCCAGCCGCAATCGATGTAGATGCCGCGCAAGGTTTTGAGGTTGGCCTTGTACTTCTCGACCAGGTTGATCGGATCCTGCTCGCGCCATCGCTGCCAGCGCTTCTCGATCGTTTCTCCGCTCTCAAGATTGAACGGCAGGCGGAAACCGAGGGGCGCTTTCGGATCGGGGTCGTAGGTCGCGGCCATGCACAGGTTCATGATCGCGTGGCTTTCGCCAAGCGAAAGCTTTTCCTTTTCCCAGACGTGTTCGAGAAAGCGCTTGACCCGCCCGTCGTCGAGCCCTTCGGCAAGACCCTTGCGGGAGCTTTCGCGCAAGGCGTCGTATTTTCCGGGCTTGCGCTTTGACGAGCGAAAGCGGGTGAGCTCTCCCAGCGTGTTGGGCCAGTCATGCCCGTAGACAAAATCGAAGTAGGAATCGCCTGAATGATCGGCAATCGCGCCCCAGTGCTGTGCGTATTTCATGCCATGGATGATGGCCCCGTAGCCGCCCGAGGATTTGCCGAAACATCCGCGATGCTCGCGCGTGGCGAGCGTGCGGAATTCGCGATCGACGAAGGGGATCAGCTCACGGACGAGATAGTCCGCATAGTTGCCGAGCGCCGATGAATTGACGTACTGGTTGCCGCCCAGCGCCGTAAAACAATCGGGCAAGACCATCAGCGCCGGCCCCATCTTCTTATCGTGGATCAACCGTGCGACGCGCTCGGGGACGTTGTCCGAGAACGGTTTCCAATTGGCGTGCGCCAGGCCCGAACCGGTAAATCCGACCAGGTCCCAGAGGACCGGAAAGCGCTTGCCGAGTCCGCGGCCCGCCCCCTGGTCATACTCTGCCGGCAGCCAGACACCGAGCTTTCGAACGTATGGGTCGCCGAGGCGGTTCCCCTTCAGAACTCGGGAGGTATGTTCCAGCACCACCAGCTTGCCGCCGGGGCCCTTGGAGCGTTTGAGCGCCATATTTTTCCTCGTGGCTTCGCGAGCGCGCATTGTAGCGGGTCCCGTTTGATTTTTCGCCGGGGGAGGCCGCGCCAAGGCGGTCGTGCAGCGGAACGGCAATCGTGAAAGGATGGGTCTGACCAGGCTGGCGCGCAAAATGCGAAAGCGGATCGATACGACAACGCGCCAGCGCAGGTTCGCGCATTGGAGGAGATGCCATGACCAAGGGACGTGTCACGCCGGGCCGACTTGCGCTGGGTCTCTTCTTCTACTGCGCGATATACGCGATGCCGAGCGTCTCCGGCCGGCCGACGATGGACGAGTGCCTCGAGGGGTCCGACTTTATTCGTAACGCTGCGCTGTCTCGCGACGCCGGCATTGCCGCCGACGCCTTTCTCGATCGAATGAAAGAGGATTTTGTTGTGATTCGTGCGTTTCCCGCCGCGCTTCGGTGGTTCGTACACGACGACGCAGATGAAGTATTTCTAACCGAGGAGACGTGGCTTGTATTCGAGCGACCGTCAGACCCCAACGATCACAGGTCGCACTTCCTTCGCGTGTGTGTCGATCGCATGGAAGAGGGCTGAAGCGCAGTCAGTCCGACTTTGACCGCGTTCGCACGACGCGAGTGTTGCGCCTCTCCCATCGTTTAGCGTTCCAGGATCGCCGTGACGCCGAGGCCACCGGCGGTGCAAATCGAGATCAATCCTCGCCCTGATCCACGCTGCTGAAGCTGTTTGGCGAGCGTGCCCACGATGCGCGTACCCGTCGCGGCAAAGGGATGACCCAATGCGACACTTCCGCCTTTCGGGTTCATCCGTTCGCGGTCGATAGCCCCGAGCGGCGCGGGGCGGCGAAGCTTATCGCGACAGTATTCCGCGGATTCCCATGCCTTGAGCGTGCACAGGACCTGCGCCGCGAACGCCTCGTGAATTTCGTAGATGTCGAAATCCTGGAGCGTGATGCCGGCACGATCGAGCATCGCCGGCACGGCGTAGGTCGGCGCCATCAACAAGCCTTCGCGCGGGCCGGCCATGCCCACGTAATCGACCGCGGCGGCGGCGGAATAAGTGAGAAAGGCCTGGATCGGCATCCCTCGCGCGGTGGCCCATGCTTCGCTGGCAAGCAATACGCAAGAAGCGCCATCGGTGAGAGGGGTGCTGTTGCCCGCGGTCAGCGTTCCGGTGTCGCTCCTGTCGTACACCGGCTTGAGCGCGGCGAGCTTTGCGAGGCTGGTGTCAGGACGCAGGTTGTTGTCGCGGCTCAAGCCCGCCATCGGTACTACCAGGTCGTCGTAAAAGCCTTCCTGCCACGCCTTGGCACCCTTGATGTGACTTTGCAATGCGAGCTTATCCTGCTCGAGCCGGGCGATGCCCCATTCCTTGGCCATGAGCTCGCAATGCTCGCCCATCGACAAGCCGGTGCGGGGCTCGCCCACCGTGGGCACCGCGGGCTTGAGATCGCGCGGCCGCAGTCGCAGCCAGGGCTTCAATCGCTGACCGGGCGACCGGCCGCGCGCGCTCTCGAGCACGATGTTGTTGAGGGCAGGGCTGTAGACGACCGGGACGTCGCTGGTCGTGTCGACCCCCCCGGCGATTGCAACCTCGATTTCGCCCGACGCGATGCGCTGGGCGAGTTGAACCGCGGTGGTAAGGCTGGTGCCGCACGCGCGCTGGACATCGTACGCGGGGGTGTGGGGATGAAGGCCGGAGCCGAGCGCCGCTTCGCGGGTCAGGTTCCAGTCGCGCGAATGCTTGATCACCGCGCCGGCGGCGACTTCGCCGAGCGTTTCGCCCTTGAGCCCGAATTTGTCGACCAGCGCGCCAAGCACCGCGGTCAGCATCTCGAGATTGCCAAGCGCGCTGTAGGCCCCGTTGCTGCGCGCAAACGGGATCCGGATGCTGCCAACGATGGCGACACGACGCAGGTCATTCGACATGGGAGCCTTTCGCGGCATGAATGCTGTCGGCTTCGATTATCCTCCCGCGGTGATTGCCAGGATCAGCGGTGTCGTCGCCGCTGCCAGTGCGGTGGAAATCACCAGGCTCGCGGCCACCGGTCCCCCGAGGGTGTTGAACTGGCGGCTCATCAGCTCACGGAAATCGCAAAACTCCCAGCGATTTCCGCTGCATAAGCCACGTCTGGTGTCAAAATTCCAGTGGTGTTTTGGCGTGAAATCTATGCCTATAGCGGTAGGGTTTTGACACCACGTTACCGTATCGGCTTTACCTTCACCGGTTCGTTAAGGTAGTGCTTCTTCGTCGTCTTGGGATCCGAGTGTCCAGCGAACTCGGTGGCGTTGCGTCCCTGGCGCTGAGCCTCATTGATTGCGGCCTTGCGGATGTCGCGAAACTGTAGGTCTGACAGCCCGGCTTTCTTCACCGCGCGACGGCGCATCTGCATCACGCTCGGCTCGCTGAGGGGCGTGCCGCGGCGACTGGGGAAAACGTACATGGAGACAGTACGCCCTGGCAGCTTCGCCGCCTCGTCCAGGATTGCTTGCACGGCCGGCGTGATCTCCCACTGCTGATCGTTGCCGGTCTTACTCTGTGCGAGGTCGATGATCCCGTCGTGGATCTGCTGCACGCGCAGCAGGCGGATATCAGTCAGGCGCATGCCGGTTGCTTCACCAAGGCGCACCATCAGGCGAAAGACCGGCGTGGCGGCGCTCGCCAGAGCGTCGACGTCAGCTTGTGTGAGCTCGCGCTTACGTGGCTTGGTGGTGATGTACTCAACGCCGCCGACGGGGTTGTATTCCGTCAGCCCCTGCTGGATCGCGACCTCGAAGATCCGGTGCGCTAGCCGTACGTCGTGGTTAGCCTGTACGATCGCGCCGCCCCGCAGTTCGCAGTCGCGCAAGTGGCGGTGAAAGACCGCACGGCGCAGTCCGCGTCTGGCGACGCTATCAGAATCCGACTGCCCGTAAGGCTCGGCGCCCCAGCGTTGTCGCAGCTTCTCGCATTGCCGTTGGTACTCATTCCTGGTCTTTTCTGTTTTGACCCGCGGCAGCTCGACGCGCAGGAACAAGTCGATGAGCTCGCCGAAGGTGTCGGCCGTGGTTTCCAGCTCGGCGCGGTTGGTGATCTTGACCCACGCCTTGATCGCCTTCTCGCGATTGACCTTGCCGATGCCGGCGTAGGTCGTCTCGCCACGAAGGACGCGGTAGTAGTAGAACCCGCGCCGCTCTGACCAATACAATCCTGGCGGCAGGTCCTTGCGCTTCTTCCGCGGCCTTCCCATCGTCATATCGTACTACCTCGGTAGGTTCGCAACATGGTCCTCGCGCAGCGTGTCCGTCAGGTCGGCCGCGACTTCAGCCACCCGCCGGAGACGCTTCAACTCCCGCTCCACAAGCTCGACCGTGGTCCAGCGGTATCTGCAGTTGACGCACTCCCTCCGGCGGCGATTGCCGTCGGTGTGAATGACTACGCTGTCAGCAAGGCAGAGGTGGCAGTTCATGCCAAGTGCACGCTCCAAGACTCGTCAAATAACATCACCCTCTCCAAGCGGCTAGCACGTCGCAAGTGAGAGCATTGAACATCGGAATTCCCTGGGTACGCCCGGTCCGCGCGGAATTCCGTGAAGCGCGAACGGGGGGTGTGACGGTATCTACCGTCGCTGCCACACCCTGGGGCAGCGTCGTGGGAATCGTTAAGCCACGCGAAGGCGGAGATCAGGTTCGCTAAACGGTGCGAGCCGAAGGCGTGCGAAAGAGTCCGCTGCGCAGGCATTTTCGACGAACGCGGATGAGCCGAAGCGGAGCGACTGTGCAGCGGCCCACGCACAGACCTTCACGTCAAAATCTGGCGTTAGGCGCACAGCTATCCGGCTGTTTCCAGCTTCTCCTACGCAGCTGCGGTGTGTGTGCCGCAAGTAACGCGAGGAGGGCGCCCAAGCACAGCGGTGCGCACGACGCCGCGTGCGACTACGGTGCGCTAAGCTCCGGTGGGGCGCACCGGCACTGTCGAGGGCGCGCTGCTCGAATGAGCCAGAAAGGCTCGTGATGACGCCTCCGCGAGGAGGCCGCTCTCAGCGAGTCGCTGCGTCAGCGCGACGTCGCCTGATTTCCAGCGGGCGGCTCGTCAGATAAGGTCTACCGAAGATCGCCTGCTGCTTCTCCGCGGCACGCTTGGTGCCGCCAACACCTATAGTTTTCATGCGACGCCCCGTTGCCACATCGCGTGGCATGGCGCGCATGGGCCGTATTCTGATGGGTGTCGCGGCTACCGACAACCCGTTAAGCTCTCAATAAAACGGGGCTTAACTCGACAGCCCATACAGGAAACCTCATGGGGCGGGCTCGACGACCGACTCCCGCGGCTCGCACGGAGGCGTGTTCACTTGCGCGTTGTCAACCGACAGTCTGCGAAATAGCGTCCGCATTGGTCGAGAAATGCATTTTCTCCAAGACCCGCGCGCGATAGGTGCTCACCGTCTTAACGCTGAGTGACAGCTCTCGTGCAATCTCCGAGA
>Ga0209117_1001065_pt1 | contig 10033 bp, 10 predicted proteins | sample BlaSpr_A8_OM2_M2_FD_187978 | JGI IMG/M metagenome (GOLD analysis project Ga0209117, IMG submission 187978) | Forest soil microbial communities from Thunder Bay, Ontario, Canada - Black Spruce, Ontario site 2_A8_OM2_M2 (SPAdes) (version 2) | ecosystem: Environmental > Terrestrial > Soil > Boreal...
CAAAGCGGGGCCTTTTCGAGCCAGTGCATGGGACGGCGCCAGACATCGCGGGACGTGCGCTCGTCAACCCGATTGGAGCCATCCTGAGCGCATCTATGATGGTGAGACACCTGGGTCAAACCGACATGGCGGACGCGATCGAGGGTGCGGTCAAATCAGCCATTCGCGCGGGCGAGTGCACGCGCGACCTCGGCGGCAACCTGTCGACGGACGAATGCGGCGACGCGATTGCGAGAAGGCTGAAGGATTAATCCATGGGCATGACGATGACCGAGAAGATCCTGGCTCGCGGAGCCGGGCGGGAAAGCGTTCGCCCAGGTGATCTGGTGCTTGCGAAGGTCGACTTCGCGATGGGTCACGACCTCACCATCCCGCCCGCGGGCAGGATCATGCGCGAGCAGATGGGCGCGGAGAAGATCTGGGATCCAGACCGTGTCGCCGTCACACAGGACCACTTCCAGCCGGCGAAGGACGCGGCAAGTGCGACGCTCGGTCGCCTCACTCGAGAGTTCTCCCACGACATGGGCATCAAGTGGTATTTCGAGGTCGGCCAGGGAGGCATCTGCCACACGGTGCTGCCGGAAAACGGGCTGGTCCTTCCAGGCGAGCTGGTCGTCGGCGCCGACTCGCACAGCTGCACCTACGGGGCGCTGAACAACTTTGCGACCGGAATCGGCTCGACTGACCTGGCGTGCGTATTTGCGCTCGGCGAGCTGTGGTTTCGGGTTCCGGAGTCGCTCAAGTTCGTGTATCACAACCGGCTCAAGGAGTGGGTCGAAGCGAAAGACCTCATCCTTTATGTCATCGGGCAGATCGGCGTCGACGGCGCCCGGTCGAAGGCGATGGAGCACACCGGCGAAGCGCTGCGCCACATCGACATGGAAGCCCGCCTGACCATGACCAACATGGCAATCGAAGCGGGTGCCAAGAACGGGATCATGGAGTTCGACGACGTCACCAGGCAGTACCTCGACGGCCGCGCAAAGCGGCAGTACACCCCGGTCAGCTCGGACCCGGATGCCGAGTACGAGAAGGTCTTCGAGTTCGACGCTGAGAAGGTCGAGCTTGGCGTCGCGCGCCCAATGTCGCCCGACAACTACTCGCCGCTTTCCGATGTCGCCGGGACAAGGCTCGACCAGGTGTTCATCGGTTCGTGCACCAACTCACGGATCACCGACTTGCGGCGTGCGGCGGCGGTGCTCGACGGCCACAAGGTGGCGCCGGGCGTTCGCCTCATCATCACGCCGTCGTCCCACCAGGTCGCGATCCAGGCCGAGAAGGAAGGGTTGATCGGGATCTTTCTTGCTGCCGGGGCAGCCTGGACGACAGCCACTTGCGGCGCTTGCCTGGGCGGACACATGGGCGTCCTGGGCGAGGGGGAGGTGTGCCTGAGCACGACCAACCGCAACTTCCCCGGCCGGATGGGTCATCCGAAGGCGCTCGTCTATCTGTCCAACCCGGCGGTGGCTGCGGCGAGCGCTGTGACGGGTGTGATCACGCATCCGAAAGAGGTGCTGAAGAAGATGCCCGCGGGGATCGCATGACTTTTCCCAAGGTCATCCGAGGCAACGCGTGGAAGTTCGGCGTGAACATCGACACCGATCAGATCATCCCGGCGAAGTACGCCATCTACTCGCTCGATGAAAAGGAGCTCGGCAAGCATGCGATGGAGGGTGTGCCAGGGCGCGAAGGGTGGTCGGCCGGCGTAACCGCGGGGGACATCCTCGTCGCCGGCTCGAATTTCGGCTGTGGATCCTCGCGCGAGATCGCACCGGTGGCGATTCGAGGGGCAGGGATCTCGCTCGTCATCGCTGATTCCTACGCGCGCATCTTCTTTCGCAACGCGATCAACATGGGCTACCCGATCCTGCAGTCGCCACAAGCGGCGGAGGCGGTCGACGAGGGGAACGAGCTCGAGGTCGACCTGGAAGAGGGGATCGTGCGCAACTTCACGAAAGGCGATGAGTACCGGTGCGAGGCGTTTCCGCAATTCATGAACGAGCTGCTGCACATGGGTGGGCTCGTGCCGTGGGTTCGCAAGCGGCTTGAAGAGCGCCGAGGCAGTTCTGCTGCCCGCATCTGATGCCACGTAAGCGCCCCCACCCCGGGCTTCGCCCGGACCTCCCCGGCGAGCGGGGAGGTGAGCGCCCCCACCCGGCCGGCCAACGGCCGGCCGACCTCCCCGCCAAGTGGGGAGGTGACCAGGTCCCAGCAGTTGAGCTGCAGGAGCCGCTTGAGGAGCTCGCGCGGGATCCGACTCGTTTTGCCCACGACCTGAAGTTCCCACCGTCCGACAGAATCCGCGTCTACGATGACACCCTCCGCGATGGCGAACAGATGCCAGGCGTTGCCATCACGCCAAAGGACAAGTACCAGCTTGCGCGGATGCTGTCCGATATCGGCGTCCACATCATGGACGTGGGATTCCCTTCGGTCTCAGAGGGTGAGCGCGAGACGCTCCGGCTCGTTCTCGAGGGGCGCAAGCGCGGCGAGCTGCGAGCCGACCTCGAGGTGGTTTGCATGATGCGCTCGACCAAGAACGACATCGACGCGACCATGCGCGTCGTCGACTCGCTGGGCTACAAGCGCGACGAGGTGACCTACTTCATCTTCACCTCGGCCTCTGACCTGCACGTCAAGTACAAGCTGGGCAAGACGCTGCTGCATCGCGACGGGATTCCGGAATCCGAATGGCTCGAGCTGCCGGTCTCGTACTACCGCGAGGCGAACCTTCGCATGATGTGCGAGGCAATCCGGTACGCACGTGACCAGGGCGCGGAGTCGATCGAGTTTGGCGGTGAGGATGGCAGCCGCGCCGACGTCGATTACATAGCCGAAATCCACCGCGAAGGTTTGAAGGCGGGCGGGACTAGACCTTCAACTCCCGATACTGTCGGCTGCTATTCGCCGTTCGCGGTACGGGAGTACATCCCGGCGATCAAGGCCGCGGCGCCGGACGCGCCGCTGGTCGTGCACTTTCACAACGATCTAGGACTTGGAGCATGGAACACCGTGATGGCGCTCGGCTGTGGCGCAGAGGTGTTCACGACGAGCGTCAATGGAATTGGCGAGCGCACCGGCAACGCTCCCATGCACCAGGTGCTTCTGCAGCTTCGATATCTCTTCGGCATCGAGATCCCGAACTTCAAGTACGAGAAGCTCCGCGCGCTAGCCCGCCATCTGGAACAAGTGAGCGGCATTCCAGTGCAGCCGACCGAACCCGGCATCGGTCTCAACGTCTTCAGCCATGAGTCGGGCATACACACCGCGGGCATGCTCATCCATCCCGCGATCTATCAATTCATCCCGCCGGGAGATCTCGGCGCTGAGATCTCCTATGTCTATGGCAAGCATTCCGGCGCGCTCGCGATCGAGCACGCGCTGCGGAATGCAGCGATAGCCCCTGAGCCGGATCTCGTAGCAGCCGTGCTGACCGAGGTCAAACGCGTTCGCGAAGAGCGGGCAGAACGCGCCGACTTCTCAGATTTCCAGCGGCGGTACTACGATCACCTCAACCAGATGGGTCTCACCGCTGATGACGTGGTCGATATCGCGCGAGCCTTGACGCATAAGGACTGATGGCGACCACGACTCGGCCCGAGACGGCGACACGCGAGAACTACCTCCAGATGCATCGCTGGATGTGCATGGCGAAAGCCCTGGACGACCGGATGCACATCCTGGTCAAGCAGGGCCGGGCGCCGTTCGTTGGGTCGAGTCGCGGTCACGAAGGCATTCAGGTCGCATCGACCGCCGCCCTCGGACCAGACGACTGGCTCGTTCCGCACTATCGCGGCCTCGCCAACTCGATAGTTCGTGGGTTGACGATGAAGGAGTGGATGCTCGCGGTCTTCGCCAAGGCCGGTGATCCGCTATCCGCGGGCCGCAACATTCCTGGGGGTTGCTACAGCTACCGAGCCCTCAAGATCGCACCGGTCTCGCAGGTCGTGGCCAGCTGGATTCCGAAAGCGTCGGGCATCGCCTACGCGGCCAAGCTCCGCGGCGAGCGCTCGGTCACGCTGTGCACCTTCGGGGATGGCGCGACCAGTCAGGGGGACTTTCACGAAGGCGTCAACTTCGCCGCCGTTCACCGGCTGCCGATCGTGTTCGTTTGCGAGAACAACAGCTATGCCATCTCGGTGCCGATCCGGCTGCAGATGGCCAACCCGAACGTGGCGGACCGGGCCTCCGGCTACGGCATCCCAGGCGTAACTGTCGACGGAACTGACGTCCCCGCCTGCTACGCCGTGTGCCGGGAGGCCGTGGACCGGGCGCGCCGTGGAGATGGCCCAACCCTGATCGACGCCAAGATCTGGCGGCTCAACTCCCACACCTCCGAGGACAACCACATGAAATACCGCACCAAAGAAGAAGTCGTGGAGGCCTCAGAGCACGATCCAATCGCGCTCTATGTCGCCTGGCTTGTCGAGCAGGGCTGGATCTCTGCCGGCGATGCGGCGAAGGTTCAGGCGGAATGCGACGCCGAGGCGTCGGACGCGGCCGACTGGGCGGAACAGGAGCCTGACCCGCTTCCCGAAGACACCTTGAGCAACGTATTCGCCTGATCTCGGGATACAACCGCGCACTCCACGGCTAGACTTGGACGATCGACGTGGAACCAGACTCGGAGAAGAACCCACAGGAATCCACGCCGCCCGAACCCCCGGTTACGGCGGTGCCGACGCACGAGACGACCCCCGTCTGGGCGCGGACCGTTCCTGTCGCACCACCCTTGAGCGACAACGGCACGCCGCCCATTTATGACACGGCCTCCGAGGGTGAGCCTCTCGCCGCCAAACCCATGAGGGAGACGCGGCCCGACTGGACGAAGACTGAACCACCCGCCGAGCCTGATGACTCGTCCGATCCGAAACAGGCGGTGCCGATGCAAAAGCCGACGCCCACATGGGCGCAGACCGTGCCGGCACCACCCGGGGAAACCGTCGACGAGCGTGGTGTGGACACTCCTGTGCCGGCGTCAAAGCCGACATGGCCGCCCGCTGGGCGGGCGCCGGGAGTGGTCAGGGGACAAAAGCCCCCGGCTGACGATGCGGCCCCGGCACCAGGCGCGATCCCGGAAGCCACCGACATCTGGCCGCCAGATCCCCCGACCGAGCACACGATGCCAGCCTGGCCGCCCTCGTCGATGTACAGCGAAGAGACGGCAGAGGCCACGCCTGTCCCGCAATCCACGAAGTTCCCGACCTGGGACGCCTTTGATTCCGGCGCCGCGGAGACGACCAAACCGCCGGCTTCCCAGCCAATCGAGGCTGGGCCGACTATTCCTCCCGCGACCGTCCCACCTCCCGCGACTGTTCCGCCTGCCGCGACTGTTCCGCCTGCCGCGACTGTTCCGCCTGCCGCGACAGTCCCACCCGTGGCGACGGTGCCGCCCGCTGCGACCGTACCGCCTGCCGCGACAGTCCCACCCGCGGCGACTGTGCCGCCGCCGGCGACGATTCCTCCCGCGACAGTGCCGCCTATGACGGTGCCGCCGGTCGAGACAGAGCCACCGGCCGCGACGGTGCCACCTGCCGCGCCCACAACACCCCCGCCTGCACCGGCTGCCTCGGCACCCGCTCCGGGCTCCGATCCTTCGATCGATTGGCCGGACTCAGTAGCCGTCCCAGCGTGGGCGCCTCGTGTTCACATCGGCTCCAATCCGCCATCTCAACCGATGCCCGTGGTGCCTGGGCCGGCGCCGCAACCGGCGCCCGCGCCGCCACAGCCCGCTCCAGCACAACCGATGCAGGCCGCGCCCACCCCGCCCGCGGCGCCGCCGCCCCCGCCGTCCGCTCCTCCGCCCCCGCTGTCCGCCGCTGCGACTCCGAGCAAGGGGGCGTGGGCGGTTGTGGAGCAGAAGCAGAAGAGTGATCCGGCAAAAGAGTCACCCACCCCTGAAGACCGTTCCTATGCCGAGTGGTTTGCGTGGGCCAAGCGTGGTGGAGCGCCCGCCAGCGCCTGTCATGCCGCCGCGCAGGGAGCGTTCGAGGCGCTTTCGAGCGGCAAAGACGTGGCGACAGCGGTTCAGTACGCGACGGTTGCCATGAGCCGGCCTCCGACGCCTGTCTCGTCAAGCCGGCAGACGTACTGCGCGTGGTTTTCGCTGTCGAACATCGACCTGAACATGGACCAACACAGGGCACACGCCTTTGCGACTGCCGCCTTGCATGCGCTCGACGCCGGGGCCGACGCGGCGAGCGCCCACGCTGCCGGGCTTGCCGCGGCCGGCGTCCACTAGCCCGAGCTGGCGAAGAGAACCAGCGCGGATCAGGCACGCATGCCGACGCGTGTCGGTGTCATCTCCGATACTCACTGCCCCGAGTTCCTCGATCGCCTGCCCGAGCGCGTCTTCGAGGTTTTCGACGGGGTCGACCTCATCTTTCACGCAGGCGACATCGACGGCGAGGAAACCCTTGCCGATCTGCGGCGGATTGCGCCGGTCGAGGCTGTGCGCGGCGATCACGACAGTTCGCTCGATGAACTGCCCGTCTCACGCGAGCTGGTAATCGGTGGCAAGCGGATCGTGGTGGTGCACGGCAACCGAAGCCGCTGGCTCGAGGAACCGAACACGCTTGCCTGGACCCTGAGTCTCGGTTACTTCCAACCACATCGCGGTCTGGCGCACGCCTTGAGACGCAGGTTCCCGAACGCTGATGCCATCGTCTACGGCCACACGCATCGCGCTCACGCCGAGACCATCGACGGCGTCCTTCTATTCAACCCCGGTGGCGTGCATCAGTGGAATCCCACAACCGCGGCGCATCGCCTCAACGCCTGGCGCTCCGGCCCTCGTCCGCGGAGACCCGGCTGGTTCGAGTGGTGCTGGCTTCAGGTCGCGCGCCATCTGCGTCAGTATCAGAAGCCCTCGGTCGGGATCCTCGAGGTCAGCGATTCCGGTCTGGCTCCCCGGGTGATCGAGCTGTAGGTAGTGTTGATTGGTCGGACAACCCGGGTAGATATAGAGAACGATGCCTAAGGTCAAGGATTACTACGAGGTTCTGGGCGTGCCCCGAACGGCGAGCCAGAAGGAGATTTCCGCTGCCTTCCGCAAGCTTGCCCGCAAACACCACCCCGACCTGAACGCGGGCGACAAGCAGGCCGAGGCCAAGTTCAAGGAAGTTTCGGAAGCGCACGACGTGCTGCACGATCCCAAGAAGCGGAGCCTGTACGACCAGTACGGTCCCGATTGGGCGGGAGCCCAGGCGGCCGGGGCTCGACCCGGCCAGCGCGGCGGTGCTGGCGGAGTCGGGCCGGACGCCGGCCCAAGCGTCCAGTACCGCACGGTCACGCCCGAAGAGATGGAGGACATGTTCGGCCGCGAGGGCGGATTTGGCGACATCTTCGGTTCGATCTTCGGTGCGAATCGAGGCGGGCGTGCGCGGCAGCAGGCCGTGGACGTCGAGGCGCCGATCACTGTCAGCTTGTCCGAGGTCTATCGCGGAACCAGCCGCACTGTCGAGCTCCCCGGAGGCCGGCGCGTCGAGGTCAAAGTCCCGGCGGGCGTGAAGGAAGGCACGGTTTTGCGCGTGCCGGGTCTGCACGCCAGGGTGCAGGTCGCTCCTGACCCAGTTTTCAGGCGCGAAGGCAAAGACCTCTACGTCACGGTGCCGGTACCACTGCACGTGGCGCTGCAAGGGGGAGAGGTGGCGGCCCCGTCGCTCAAAGGTGGCCAGGTCCAGTTCAAGGTTCCACCCGAGACGCAGAACGGCACGAAGATCCGGCTGCGTGGGCTCGGTCTGCCCGACCCGAAGGGCGGCCCTGCGGGCGACCTCTACGCGGAGGTGCGAGTCCAGCTGCCGGTTCCCATGGACGAGCGCACTCGCAATTGGGCGGCGGAGCAACCCCTCGGCCAGTAACGTCGAGTAGCTAATCTTCACGACGCCTTGATCTCACCCCGGTCACGCCGGATGCTCCTGCCGCTCGTCTTCGTGTCGGGCATGGCGTCGCTGGGCGTTGAGTTCGGCGCCTCGCGACTGCTGGCGCCCTATTTCGGCACCAGCCTTTACGTCTGGGGCGTGCTGATCGGCCTGATCCTCATCTACCTGTCGGCGGGCTATGTGATCGGCGGCCGCCTGGCCGACCGGCATCCCCGTGACGAGGTGCTCTACCAGATCACCGCATGGGCGGGACTGTGGATCGGCGTGATTCCGCTGGTCAGCTATCCGATCCTGATCGCGTCGCAGCAGGGGTTCAAAGACCTGAGCGTCGGGCTCGTGGCCGGCACGCTGCTCGCTGTGGTGCTGCTGTTTGCCGTCCCGGTCATTCTCCTCGGCTTCGTGAGCCCGTTCGCGATCCGGCTGCTCCTCAAGGATGTGGAGACAGGCGGCAACACCGCAGGCCGCGTCTACGCCCTGTCGACCGCCGGCAGCATCCTTGGGACATTCCTGCCGGTCTTCTGGTTCATCCCGACGTACGGCACGCGTCCGACGCTGGTGGGTTTCGGCCTCGCGCTCATCGCCATGTCGGTGGCGGCCCTTTGGCCGCGCCGCCGCTGGTATGCGGCGTTTGGCATTGCCGTGATCCTCGCCTGGGTCCTGCTGCCATCGGGGATCAAGCCGCCGGCGGCAGGGACTCTCCTATACGAGAAGGAATCCGCGTACCACTACATCCAGGTCATACAGGTCGGCACGAAAACGGAGCTCATCCTCAACGAGGGGCAAGCCGTCCACTCCATCTACGACTCGCAGAACCTGCTCACTCGCGGTCCGTGGGACTACATGCTGATCGCCGATTCATTCCAGCCGTCGCAGGCGACCGAGCCCCAGCCGAAGAGTGTCGCAATCCTCGGCCTTGCGGGTGGAACCGCAGCTCGCCAGTACACGGCGGCATTCGGCCAACAGGTCCAGATCACCGGGGTCGAAATCGATCCCGAGATTCTCGCCGTCGCGCGTAGGTACTTCCATCTCGACGAGCCCAATGTCCACCAAGTGGCATCCGATGCGCGTTACTGGCTGAACACGCAGGCGGGACACTACGACGTGATCATCATGGATGCGTACCGGCAGCCCTACATCCCATTCCACCTGACGACTCGCGAGTTTTTCAGCGAGGTGCGCGGCCACCTCAACCCGGGCGGTGTGGCGGTTGTCAACGCCGGTCGCACCGCGACCGACTACAGGCTGGTGGACGCGATTGCGAGCACGATGGCCGCCGTCTATCCCAACGTTTTCCTCATCGATGTCCCGGAGTTCGCGAACACGCTGGTTTACGGGTCAACCAAGCCGGTGACGATTGAGGACATCCGGCACAATCTCGGGCTTATCAAAGAGCCGCTAGCGCTCACGGTGGCGAACAGTGCGCTGGTCGAGGGAAACCTACGCGTGTCCCCGTATCACGGCCAGGTCTTCACCGATGACCTGGCGCCAGTCGAGCGTTTGATCGACCAGATCATCTTCGGCTACGTGAGCGGCCGCTGAGGAATTCCGCGCGTTTGGCGCCAGCGGTACGTGTGATGGGTGGATTTCGCACGTTTGGTGTCACAGGTGCGGAATAGGCTTGGCTACTTCTCCGGGTGCAGGACGCCTTTGACCTGTTCGCCCGCGAGCGCCTGATCGGCCTCGAGGCACAGCAAACGAACGCGTCCAATCGCGACGATCTGATCCTGGTCGTCCAGGACGCGTGCTTCCCAAACCTGCGTGCGCCGGCCGCGCGTGATCGGCGTCGACACGGCGTGTAGCTCGGCGCCTGCGCGCACGGCGCGGACGAAGCTCGTGTTGTTCTCGAGGCCGACCACCGACTGGTTGCGGGCCATGGCGTACAGCGCGGCACCGATCGATGCGAGGGACTCGATGAGCCCGCAGTGGACGCCGCCGTGAACTATCCCGTAGCCCTGCAAGTGCTCAGTTCCGACAGTCAGCGTGGACCGCACCTCGTCCTGCGTAGCCATGGTGATGGTGACACCCATCGCTTTGAGCCAACCCTCCGGCAGCTCGTTCATGCGAGCGGAGAAGTCCTGGCTCACTGGAGAAATCCTAGCGAGTAAAAGACAAGGGCCCGGAAGATCCGGGCCCCTGTTGTCGACGTTCGCAGT